>Ga0302320_10000612_pt1 | contig 85115 bp, 70 predicted proteins | sample Bog_T0_3_FD_202130 | JGI IMG/M metagenome (GOLD analysis project Ga0302320, IMG submission 202130) | Peat permafrost microbial communities from Stordalen Mire near Abisko, Sweden - Bog_T0_3 | ecosystem: Environmental > Terrestrial > Soil > Wetlands > Peat | place: Sweden: Abisko, Stordalen Mire...
GCCGGCTTAAGCGCACGCAGCGCCTGTCTGCCCCGGCGCTGGCCTTCTCAGCCAGGCTGCCCGAAGCCCTGCGAGGGGCGCGCTTGCTGCTGGTGGACGACATCCTCACCACGGGCGCCACCGCGGACGCCTGCAGCCGGGCCCTGCTCGAGGCCGGCGCTGGCTGCGTGCAGGTGGCGGTGCTGGCCAGGAGCTTGTGATCACCCCATCCCCAAAGGCGCCCATGCCCCGCTTCGACCTCCACGTGCATTCCACCTTCTCAGACGGCCTTTTCACGCCGGACCAGCTGGCGAGCATGGCTGTCCAGGCTGGCTTGGCTGGCCTGGCGCTCACGGACCATGACACTGTGGAAGGCGTGGAGGCCATGCAGGCAGCAGGCGGGCGAGCGGGCCTGCGCATCATCCCAGGGGTGGAGATTTCCGCTGACTTCGAGCCTGGCACCCTGCACATGGTGGGCCTGGGCGTGGACATCCATCATCCGGTGCTCGCTGAGCGCCTGGCCTTCTTGCAGAAGGCCAGGGCGGACCGCAACCCGCGCATCGTGCGCCAGCTGCAGGCGGCCGGGGTGGGCATAGACTGGCCCGAGGTGCAGGCTGAGAGCCGTGGCGGCCAGGTGGGCCGCCCGCATTTCGCCGCCGTGCTCATCCGCAAGGGCTATGCCTCGGGCATGGATGAGGCCTTCGAGCGCTGGCTGGGCAAGGGCCAGCCGGGCTACGTGGAGAAGGAGAAGCTCAGCCCGGAGGAGAGCGTGGCCATGATCCGCCAGGCGGGCGGGCTGGCCGCGCTGGCCCACCCGGTGCAGCTTGGGCTCGCTGGCCCTGAGCTGGAAGCGCTGGTGGCTCGGCTCAAAGGGGCGGGCTTGCAGGCCATCGAGGCCTTCCACAGCGACCATGGCCCGGCTGAGGAGGCGCAGTACCAGGCATTGGCTGCCCGGCACGGGCTCGGCATCTCTGGCGGCTCGGATTTCCACGGCTTCGCGGACAAGCCCGTGCGCCTGGGCCAGCCCAGCTTGGATGAGCCCGGGCTCGAGGCCCTGCTCAGGGCCCGCTGATGCCCCTGCTGCAGGCCCTCATCCTCAACGCGGCGCTGGTGGGCTATGCGGCCATCCGGCGGCTGCTGGCGCCCTCGGGCCTGCTGGCGGGCTTTGTCATCGGCAGCCTCACCGCCTTCTGCCTGGGCTGGGGCGGCTGGCTGGTGCTGGTGGCCTTCTTTCTGGGCGGCAGCGCCGCCACCTTCTACCAGTTCGAGCGCAAGCGCCAGATGGGCGTGGCGCAGGCCCAGGGCGGCCGCCGCAGCTGGCGCCATGCCTGGGCCAATGCCGGGGTGGGCACAGCCTGCGCCCTGCTCTCCTGGCAGCTGGCCGCCCAGGGGCATCCGCACTGGGCCGAGGCGCTGCGCTGGGCCTTCGTGGGCTGCTTCGCCGCCGCGCTCTCTGACACCTTGAGCAGCGAGTTCGGGCAGGTGGCGGGCCAGCAGCCAGTGCTCATCACCACGGGCGAGCCGGTGCCCATTGGCACCGATGGCGGCATCACCCTGGGCGGCAGCCTGGTGGGCGTGCTGGGCGCGGTGCTGATGGCCCTGATGGGGCGCTTCCTGCACCTGGTGCCGGTGCGCGCCACCCTGCCCGTGCTGATGGCCGGGGTGGCGGGCAACGTGGTTGACAGCGCGCTGGGCGCCACGGCGCAGCGCCGGGGCTGGCTCAACAACGACCAGGTCAACTTCATCAACACGCTCTGCGGCGCGGGCTTGGGCCTGGCCGGCTATTGGGCCATGTCGGTGCTGCCCGGCCTGCTCGACCAGTGGGGCTTCGGCGCCCAGTCGCTGCTCAACATGCTCATCTGAGGCTCCCATGAAGGTCAAGCAGGTCATCCTCTGCCAGCACGCCGTGGGCTATGAGAACGGCAGCTTCTCCGTCCTCAACGGCGGGCTCAGCTCGGCCAGCGTGCCCAGCTTCCCGGCCACCCTCCCCCTGGCCGTGCTGGTGCACGCCCTGGCTGACCCCAGCGAGCCGCCGGTGCACCACTTCGCCATCAGCGTGCGCGATGCCGAGGGCCGCATCCTAGAGATACCAGGGCCAGAGGGCCGGATGCAGCCCATGCGCCTGGAGGCCAACCTGACCGTGCAAGCCGGGCCGAACCACCCTCCGGAGGTGCCCCTGCCGGTGAACTTCATACCCAGCCTGCCCGTCTTCATCCAGAAGCCGGGCCGTTTTGAGGTGCGCTGCGAGGTGGACGGAGAGGCTCACAGCGAGAGCCTCTTCGTGCAGGGGCCGCGCAGCGCCTGAGGCGCCCGGCCAACCCTGAGGGGACATGCGCAAAGCCTTGCTCGCACTCTTCATCCTTCTGCTGGCCCTCGGCTTGCTCTCTTTGCTGCCCCTGGATTGGGGGGCGCTGCGCCGGGGCGACCTGCTGGTCGCCGCGGGATCCCTGCGCCAGAGCGTGGATGCGGCCGGGCCGCTGGCCTGGGCCCTCTTCCTGCTCGTCTTCACCCTGCTGCCGCTCATGATGGTGCCGGTATCCATCCTCTGCCTGGCCGGGGGCCTGCTCTTTCCCTGGTATCTGGCCTTCCCCTTGGTGTGGCTGGGCTCTACCTTGAGCGCGGCCGCCAGCTACCTCTTGGCGCGCACGGTGGGTCGGGGCCTGGTGGAGCGGCTCTTCCTCTCCCGGCTGGCCTTTTTGCGCCAGATGGATGCCCGCGCCGGGGGCCACGGCTTCAAGGTCAGCCTGCTCTCGCGCTACTTGCCCTTCCCCTATGTCTTCCCGGGCTATGCGGCGGGCATCTCCCAGGTGCGCTTCTGGGATTTCACCTTAGGCAGCGCTGCGGGCATGCTGCCCTGGAGCCTGCTCTATGCCTTGGCTGCGCGCAGCTTGAGCGGGGCGGACATGAAGCTCTTGGCCTTGGCTGGCGCGGGCTTGGCGCTCTTGATGCTGGCCTCCTTCTGGGTGCGCCAGCGCTCGGCCTGAACCGGGATGGGGCCGGGCGGGATGAAAAAAGGCGGCCCTGAGGCCGCCTTTTTTGAGAGCCTTAGCGCTCCCCGTGCCCGGTGGTCTTGAGCCCCCGGGGCAGGAAGGCCACGGTGTCCCCGTCCACCAAGATGTGATTCAGGGCCACCTGGCGATGGTCCAAGGTGGTGACCATGCCTTGCAGGGCGCCAGCGGCCTTGGGACCCAAGCGCCGGAAGGCGAGCCGTCGCAGGGAATAGACGGTGGCGCGGTCCTCCAGGGTGAAGGGCTCCTGCTCGCAGCCCATGGTGCCGCGCAGGTCGCCCAAGTAGGCGGCGTTCACCTTGATCATGTCCCTCCCTCGGCCCCCCGCAGGCGTTGTGGCCCTTGGGAGGCTATGCTATAAATGGAGCTTGGCCGCGCCCGCCGAGGGGCGCTAGGAGAGCATATACCCCCATGATCGAATTTCAAGCGGTTTCCAAGAGCTATCCCGGAGACATCAGCGCCCTGCGGCAGGTGGACCTGCGGGTGGCCGATGGGGAGTTCGTGTTCTTGAGCGGCCCCAGCGGGGCCGGCAAGAGCACCTTGCTGAAGCTCCTCTACCGGGCCGAGACCGCCAGCGCTGGCAGGGTGCTGATGGAGGGAGTGGACCTGGGCCGCCTGCCGGCGCACAAGGTGCCGGCCTTGCGCCGCCGCTTGGGGATCATCTTCCAGGACTTCAAGCTGCTCTATGACCGCAGCGTCTGGGACAATGTGGCCTTTGCCCTTGAGGTGCAGGGGCTGCCCAGCGCTGAGGTGCGGCGCGAGACTCAGGCTGCGCTGGAAGGCGTGGGCTTGATGGCCAAGGCCCGGCTCAACCCCCATCGGCTCTCGGGCGGCGAGCAGCAGCGCGTGGCGGTGGCCCGCGCCCTGGCCCATGACCCGGCGGTGGTGCTGGCGGATGAGCCCACGGGCAACCTGGATGCTGACACCAGCTGGGAGGTCTTCAGCCTGCTCAAGCGCGCCAATGAGAAGGGCGCCACCGTGCTGGTGGCCAGCCACAACGCCATGATGATGCAGGCCCTCAACTGCCGTGTGGTGCGGCTGCGGGACGGCCGGGTGGATGACGATGGCGCAGCCCAGCCCACGCTCTTCAGCCCCCAAGGAGTCGGCGATGCCCAGCCCTAAGCCCAGCTTCGCCCTGCGCGAGGCCCTGCGCTCAGCTGAGCGTAACCCATTCATGAGCTTCCTCTCGGTGGCCGCAGTGGCGGCGGCCCTGGCCGTGGCCGGGGCCTGGATGCTGCTGCAAGCCAACACCCAGCTGCTGCTGGCCGGCTTCGAGCAGCGGGTGGAGGTGGTGGCCTACTTGAGGACCGGCCTGGCGCCCGAGGCGGTGAGCGCCACGGCCTCAGCCCTGGCGGCCCTGCCCGGGGTTCGTTCGATGGAGCTGGTCAGCCCTGACGAAGCGGCTCGCGCGCTGTCCCGCGACCCCGAGCTGAAGAAGTACCTGGAGGTGCTCGGGCGCAACCCCTTGCCCGCCTCGGTGCGCCTGCGCATGGAGACCGAGGATCCCGCCAGGCTCCGCATCCTGGCTGAGCAGTCCAAGGCCCTGCCTGGCGTGGATGAGGTGGACTATGGCCGCGAGGCGGTGGAGCGGCTCTTGAAGGCCTTCTCTGTGGTGCGCTGGCTGCTCTCGGCCGTGGCCGGCCTGCTGGGGGCTGTGGCCCTGCTGGTGGTGGCCAACATACTCAAGCTGACCGCCCACAGCCGCCGCGCGGAATTGAGCATCATGCGCCTGGTCGGCGCGCCGGGATGGTTCGTGCGCCTGCCCTTCCTGCTGGAGGGCATGCTGCAGGGCGTGCTGGGCGGCCTGTTGGCCGCCGGCGGCCTCTATGTGCTGGGGCAAGCCCTGGCGGCCCGCGCCCTGGCCGAGCTGCAGGTTGACCTGGGATCCTTCATGCCCCAGGGCATCGACCTTGGCTTCTGCCTGCGCCTGGTGGGCCTGGGCCTGGCTCTTGGGTTCGTGGGCGGCCTCTTTGCCGCGGGCAGGAATACCCGCCCATGAGAGCGCGCGCGCTGACCCTGGCCCTGCTGCTGCTGCCCTGCCTGGCGGCCGACGGCGGCGGCGCGCCCGAGGCTGAGAGCCAAAGCGCCCGCGACCTGGGACAGGTGCGCCAGCAGATCAGCCAGAGCCGGCGGGGCCTGGACGCCACCCGCAAGGCCATGCAGCGCCAGCAGCGCGCCCTGCGCGAGGATGAGCGCCGGGAGGGCTCGGTGCTGGGCCAGCTGGAGGGCCTGGACAAGTCCCTGGACCTGGCGCGCCGGGACCTGGGCACTCATCAGCACAACCTTCAGCTGGTGCGCCAGCGCCTGGCCGAGGTGCGCGCCCTGCTCGGCTCAGACCGCGACAGCCTGGCCGCCAACCAGGAGGCCCTGGGCCAGCGGCTGGCCGCGCTCTACCGCGAGGGCGACCTTGGCTGGGCCATGCTGCTGCTCGACGCGAAGAGCCCGGCCGAGCTCTTGAGCCGCCTGCGCTTCTTGCGCGCCCTGGCGCGCGACAATGCCCGCCTGATGGATGAGACTCGCGCCGAGATGGAGCGGGTGGCGGCCTATGAGAAGGAGTACAGCGCCAAGGAGAGCGAGCTGGCCCGCCTGGAGCAGAAAGCCGTGGCTGCCCAGCGCCAGATCGCCACCCAGCGCCAGCGCAAGCAGTCCCTGCTCAAGGACATCCGCCGCAAGAAGCAGAGGGCCAGCGCCACGCTGGGCGAGCTGCAGCATGCCGCGGAGGACCTGCAGGGGCTGATGGCCAAGCTGAAGGGCGAGGCCCATGAGGCTGAGGCTAGGCAAGCCGAGTCAGAGCGCCAGGCCCGCCTCGCCCGCCTCGCCAGCTCGGGCGGCACCCTTCTCAAGAACCGGGGCGGCAACCTGTGGCCCGTGGAAGGCCGCCTGATCAGCCGCTATGGCAAGCAGAAGCACCCCCAGTTCGGCACCTGGGTCTTCAATCGCGGCGTGCAGATCGCCGCAGCAGAGGGCACGCCCTTCAGCGCAGTGGCCGCCGGGCAGGTGCTCTATTCCGGCTGGTTCACTGGCTTTGGCCAGATGGTGGTGCTGGACCACGGCGGCGGCTATTACACGCTCTATGCGCAAGCCAGCAGCCTGTCGGTGGAGAAGGGCCAGAGCGTGGCCGCCGGCGCCCCGCTGGGCGCGGTGGGCGACACTGGGAGCCTGGGCGAGAGCGCCCTGTATTTCGAGGTGAGGCAGAACGGCAAGGCCATCGACCCCTTGCAGTGGCTCCAATCCCGCGCCCATCGGGCCGCGGCAACCAAGAAGAGCAGGACCAAGCCCAAAAAGAGGAGCAACCCATGAGACGCACGACCACCCTGAGCCTGGCGCTGGCCCTGGCCCTTCTCCTGCCCGCGCTGAGCGCTCCGGCCAAGGATGACCTCTATGAGCAGCTCAAGCCCCTCATGGAGAGCCTCTCGCTCATCCAGTCCAACTACGTGGATGTCGACAAGACCGCCAGCAAGGACCTGGTGGGCAACGCCATCAAGGGCATGGTGCAGGGGCTGGACCCCTACAGCCAGTACATGGATGCCCAGTCCAACAAGGACATGAAGGAGGAGACCACCGGCGAGTTCGGCGGCATCGGCATCGAGATCGCCATCAAGGGCAGCCAGCTGACGGTGGTCTCGCCCATCGAGGGCACGCCCGCCTCCAAGGCCGGCATCAAGTCTGGGGACGCCATCCTCAAGATCGACAATCAGAGCACGGAGGGCATGGCCATCATGGATGCGGTGCACAAGATGCGCGGCATCAAGGGCACCAGCGTCACCATCACCATCGGACGCGAAGGCCTCAAGGCGCCCAAGGAATACACCTTGAGCCGCGACACGATCCATATCCAGAACGTCAAGACCAGCTGGCTGGATGGCAATGTGGCCTACATCCGCCTGAGCCAGTTCATGGGCGAGACGGTGGATGAGGATTTCGCCAAGGGAGTGGCCGAGGCCAAGCGGCGCAAGGCAGCGGGCCTGGTGGTGGACCTGCGCAACAACCCTGGCGGCTTGCTCGAAATGGCGGCGCGCATCGCCAGCAACTTCGTGCCCAAGGGCGAGCTGGTCGTCTACACCGACGGCCGCATCAAGAGCCAGGACAAGAAGTTCTTCAGCCAGGGCGGCGAGGATTGGAAGGGCCCGCTGGTGCTGCTGGTGAATGGCGGCTCAGCCTCAGCCAGCGAGATCCTATCGGGCGCCATCCAGGACCATGGGCTGGGCGTGCTGGTGGGCACTCGCACCTTCGGCAAGGGCTCGGTGCAGACCATCATCGAGCTCTCGGACCATTCGGGCCTGCGCCTGACCACCGCCGGCTACTTCACCCCCAAGGGCCGCAAGATCCACGGCAAGGGCATCGAGCCGGATGTGGTCTGCGAGGAGGAGATCTACAGCTCACAGGTCGAGGAGATGCTCACCGAGGACGCCTTCTCTAGCTTCGCCAAGCAGTCCATCACCAGTGGCGCGGCCTGGGCCAGCACGGCCACGGCCGAGGCCCTGCCCGAGGACAGCCCTGACGTGAAGGTCTCCGAGAACAACTGGGAGCACTTGAAGCCCGAGACCCGCGAGCAGAAGATGCTCAAGGACTACCTGCACTGGTGTGAGGCGCGGGTGAAGGACTTCCGCGAGGACCAGTTCTGGGCTGACAAGGCCCGCATCACCACCGAGCTGAAGCGCGAGCTGGCCCGCCGCCAGAAGGGCGATGACGAGGCCCGCAAGGTCGAGCTGATGGGCGACCCGCAGATCCAGCAGGCGCTGGCGGTGGTCAAGGTGCAGAACCTGGGCCGCGCTCGCGCCGGGAAGGATTGAGCGTGGCCAGCGGCGGGGACAAGGGCTTCTCTTGGGCCGCCTTCTTGCTGCTGGCGGCCCTGGGCCTGGCTGGCCTCTGGTGGCTGAAGCGCGCCCCGGCGCCGGCAGAGGGCGCTGCCCCTGCCGTGGCCAGCCAGCCGCGCGCCTCGCTCGCCGCCATGCTGGCTGAGCTCAGGCGCCAGGGTCTCACCCCGGCCCTGCGCCGCGGGCCAGAGCCCGGCCTGGGCGGCTTCTTGAGCGCCCGCCTGCCGCGCGCCACTGACGCGGCCGCCCTGCGCCAGGCCCTTGCCGCTGCCGGCGCCGCACAGGTGCAGGAGCGCCGCGAGCAGGGCCAGGGCCTGACGGTCTACCATTGGCGCTTCACCCAGGGCAGCACCCTGCTCATGGATGCGCGGATGGAGCTGAGCCGGCGGCCGGCCCTAGCCCTGCTGGTGGATGACTGGGGCTATTACCTGACAGGCTTGGACAGCTTCTTGGCCCTTCCCAAGGGGGTCAGCGCGGCGGTCTTCCCGGGCCAGGCCAAGAGCCGCGCGATCAGCCAGCGCTTGGCCGCCTCAGGGCATGAGGTGCTGTTGCACCTGCCCATGGAGCCCTTGCGGCCCATGGCCCTGGTCTCGGGCACCCTGCTCTCGAGCATGAGCGACGCTGAGATCAGCAGCCTGGCCTTGAGCCATCTCTCGGCCGTGCCGGAGGCGGTGGGCGTCAACAACCATGAGGGCAGCAAGGGCACCGCCGACCCCCGCGTGATGCGCCTGGTGATCGCCGCCTGCCGCGAGCGTGGCGTGTACTTCCTCGACAGCCTGACCACCCCGCAGTCCCTGGGCATGGGCATGGCCCGCGAGGCCGGGGTGCGCACCGCGGCCCGCCAGGTCTTCCTGGACAATGAGGACTACGAGGACCTCATCGAGGAGGCCCTGCGCAAGGCCGCCCACATGGCGCTCACCAAGGGGCAGTGCATCGCCATCGGCCACCCGCACCCGGCCACGCTCAAGGTGCTGGCCCGCCTGGCCCCCGAGCTGCAGCAGCAGGGCATCGAGCTGGTGCCGGTGTCAGAGCTGGTCCGCTGAAGGGCCGCTGAGGAGGCGAAGTGCATGAGCCGGCCATGAGCCTGGTGCTGGGCATCGAATCGAGCTGCGATGAGATGGCCGCAGCGGTGGTCGACCCCCGCGCGCGCAGGGTGCTGAGCAGCGTGGTGGCCAGCCAGCATGAGGCCCACCGGCCCTTCGGCGGGGTGGTGCCCGAGCTGGCATCGCGCCAGCACCTGAAGGATGCAGGCTGGGTCTGCGCTGACGCGCTCAAGGAGGCCGGGGTGGGCCTCAAGGACCTGGCTGGGGTGGCTGCCACCTGCGGCCCGGGCCTGGCGGGCTCGCTCTTGGTGGGCCTGGGCTTCGCCAAGGGCCTGGCCTATTTCGCGGGCCTGCCCTTCCTGGGCGTCAACCATCTGGAAGGCCATCTGCTGGCCGCCTTCCTGGAGCATCCAGGCCTGGATTTCCCCTTTGTGGGCCTGGTGGTCTCCGGTGGGCATTCTAGCCTCTATCTGGCCGAGGCGCGCGGCAGGCAGCGCCTGCTCGCCAGCACGCGCGATGACGCGGCGGGCGAGGCCTTTGACAAGGTGGCCAAGATGTTGGGCTTGGGCTATCCCGGCGGCCCGGCGGTGCAGCGGGCCGCCGAAGCCTGTTCTGGCCCCGGGGTCAGCTTTCCCCGCGCGGGCATGAAGGACCACAGCCTCGATTTCAGCTTCTCCGGGCTCAAGACCGCTGTGCTCTGGCATATCAAAGCCTGCCGCGAGCGGGGCAGCGAGCCGGATGCCTCGGCTGTCGCCAAGGGCTTTCAGGCCGCGGCCACCGAGGCGCTCATACGCAACACCCTCAAGGCATGCGCTTCCGAGGGCTGCACGCGGGTGGTCTTGGGCGGCGGGGTGGCCGCCAATGCCCGCCTGCGGCAGGCCCTGGGCGAGCGCTGCAAAGAGGCTGGCATCCAGCTCTACTGCCCCAGCATCCCCCTGTGCATGGACAATGCTGCCATGATCGCCTATGCCGGGGGCCTGCGCCTGCTGGATGGCGAGCGCTCCTCCTTCGACCTCTCGGTCAGCCCGAGCCTGGGTTTTTAGCGCAAATTGCTTTGCGGCAGGTATTCAAACATTGTAAACTTGGCTATGAAGATGCCCAAAACGCTCAAATTCAAAGACTTGGAGCTCAAGAACCCTGTCCTGATGTCCCCGCTGTGCGGCATCACGGACCATGCCTTCCGCGCGCTCGTTCAGGCCCATGGGGCCAGCCTGACCCATCCTGAGATGGTCTCCAGCGCTGCCCTGGCCCGCGACTCTAGCAAGACACGCAGCCTGGTCGACATAGGCCCCGAAGAGGGCCCGGTGGGGGTGCAGCTCTTCGGCTGCCGCCCCGATGAGATGGCCGAGGCGGCGAGGGTGGTGGCTGGCCTGGGCGCCAGCCTCATCGGCATCAACTTCGGCTGCCCGGTGCCCAAGGTGGTCGCCCACAACGGCGGCTCGGCCCTGCTCAAAGACCCCGAGCTGGTGCAGGAGGTGGTGGCGGCGGTGGTCAAGGCCACGCCCCTGCCGGTGGTCCCCAAGATCCGCATCGGATGGGACCAGAGCCTGGTGAACGCCCTGGAGATAGGCCGCCGCATCGAGGATGCGGGCGCCCATGGGCTGATGGTGCACGGCCGCACGCGGGCCCAGAAATACTCCGGCGAGGCCGATTGGGGGGTCATCAGCCAGGTCAAGCAGGCCCTCCGCATCCCGGTCATCGGCAATGGCGACCTCTTCGAGCCCCAAGATGTGCTGCGCCGCATGCAGGAGAGCGGCGTGGACGGGGTGCTGCTGGCCCGCGGGGCCATGGGGAACCCCTGGCTCTTCTCGCGCTCGCTGGCCCTGCTCGAGACCGGCATCCTGCCGCCGGAGCCGGCCTGGGCCGAGAGGGTGGCCACCCTGCTCGGGCATATCGAGGCCTGCGTGGCCGAGAAGGGCCCGCGCTCGCTGGTGGAGATGAGAAAGCACGCCATGTGGTATTTGAAGGGGCTGCCGCATTCCGCGGAAGCGCGAGATCAGATCAACAAGACCGAAGACCTGGGCACTGTGCGCCAGGCCCTGCTGGACTACGCGGACCGGCTCGCCGGCCCGCTGGCCGCGGCGGCCGTGGCCTGAAGTCCCCACCCCAAGGAGGTCCGCATGCGTCCTACCATCAAAGGATTGGCTATGGGAATGCTGCTGCTGGGCGCTTCGGTCCCTGCGCTGGCCCGCTATTCGCACTATGACCAGGGCCGCTACCTGCTGGGCCAGGGCAAGGTGGATGACGCCATCCAGGAGCTGCGCCAGTCCGCAGCCATCGACCCCAAGGACCCGGCCGTGCATCAGGTGCTGGGCCAGGCCTTGGAGCGCCAGGGCGACAAGGCCCAGGCCATCCAGGAATGGCAGAAGGCCATGGACCTCTCTAGCGAGGATGCCCAGTCTTACAGCGCCGGGCCTGACGGCAAGCCCCGCCCGCAGGCCTGGATCCAGGACGCCATGGAAGCCCGCCGCACCGCGCGCACCTCTCTGCTGGCGGCCCTGCAGGCCCAGGCTGAGGATGCGCTGGCCGCTCAGCGCTATGAGGATGCAGCCGCTGCCTACCGCCAGGCCACGGCCGTAGACCCTTCCCAGCCCGCGCTATGGCGCGGCCTGGGGGCCAGCCTGCGGCGCGCGCAGCACATCGATGCCGCCCTGGAGGCCTACGACCATGCCGCCAGCCTTGACCCGGCGGATGCCGGCACCCAGAGGGCCCGCGGCTACATTGAATTCCAGCGCAATGACATCCCCAAGGCCGTGGACGCCTTCGCCAAGTACACCCAGCTCAAGCCCACAGATGCCGTGGGCTTCAACAACCTGGGCGCCGCGCTGGCCCTGGCCACCCGCTATGACGAGGCCAAGCAGTCCTTCCAGCACGCGCTGGACCTGGACCCTGGGCTGACCACGGCCAAGAACGGCCTGGGCGCCTCGCTCTATTACAGCGGCGACTTCGCCCGCGCCCGCCAGGCCTGGTCCGCGGTGCTGGAGGCTCAGCCTGAGAACGCCAACGCCAAGGAAGACATCCGCACCCTGACCCAGATGGGCTATTGAGCCCAGAGCCAGAAGGAACCATCGTGACTGAAGCGCGCTCCCACGCCCCCGTCGCCCTGGGGATACACCTGGGCCTGGCTTGTGCCGTGCTGACCGCCTGCCTGGTGGTGGCCACCGCGCTGCCAGAGCTCGCTCCGGCGACCCTGCTCCTCTTCGCGCCCCTGGCGGTGCTCTCCGCCAATTTCTGGGGCCTGCCGGGCCTGATGGTGGTGGCTGGCCTGGCTGAGGGCTTGGGCTTCTTCAAGATCGCCCAGCTGGATGGGCTCGAGGGCTTCAGCCGCCCTGCCACCTCTGTGGAGATGGCGGTGGTGGCCGCCATCTCCCTGCTCAGCTGGTACTTCCGCCAGCGCTCCAACAAGCTCAGCCTGCTGCAGGCCGACCATGCGGATGACGCGGTGCGCCAGCGCCGAGAGCTCTATGAGAAGCTGGACCACGAGAAGGGGATGCTTGCCGCCGCCAAGGCGCGGTCAGAGCGGCTCGAGCGCACCCGCGACCTGGCGGACAGCCTGGCCGCCAACAAGGACTACCATGCTCGCCTGGAGCTGGTCTGCTCTGGGCTCTTGAGCCTGCTGGAAGGCGGCGAGCTCTGGGTGCTGGTGCCCTCGGCGCAGGGCCTGGCCGTGTCTCAGCGCCGCACCAGCCTGGGGCCCCAAGAGCCGGGCGAGGTCACTGAGTTCGACCAGTGGGTGGCTGCCCGCCGCATGAGCCTGCTGGTGGCAGACATCGAGAAGGACATCCGCTTCAAGGGCCAGGGTGGCGCTGTGCGCAGCATCGCCAGCGCGCCGGTGGTGCATGGCGACCGGCTGGTGGCCGTGCTGAGGCTCTGCTGGAGCAGGGCCAACGGCTACAGCCATGAGGACCTGCGCCTGCTGGGCACGCTCTGCGAGGTGTTGGCAGCCAGCTCAGGCTTGCCGCTGCCGCGCGCCGCGGCCGGGGAGGGCCTATGAGCATCGACATCAACAGCATCGATGAGCGCGGCCGCAAGGTGGTGATGGTGGCCGCCAGCGTGTTCCTTGGGCTTGTGTCCCTGGTGGCCCTCACGCGCGGCAGCCTGGGCCTGTCGCTCTTCCACTCGAGCGTGCTGGCGGTGGCGCTCTTCGCCTACTTCCAGCCCATGCGCTCCAGCGTGGTCTTTGGCCTGGCTGCTGCCGGCCTGGGCCTGGGGCTCACAGCGCTGGCCCCGCAGGGCCAAGCCTACTTCCTCTGCCAGACGGCGGCCCTGGTGCTGATGGGCTTCTTGCCCTCGCTCTTCAATGAGGATGAGATGCGGCGCCGCGAGCTCAAGGCCCTGATCTTGGGGCGCGAGCGCAAGGAATTGGACGCCCTGCATGCAGAGCTGGCTCAGGTGGCCGCCGACCTGGCCCTCGAGCATGAGCGCGCCAAGGCCGCAACGCAGGCGCTCAAGCGCCTCACAGCCTGAGGCCGGCGGTGCGCGTCGCCCTGGCACAGATCGCGCCCCGCCTTGGGCGCCTTGACGAGAATGTCGGCCAGGTGCTGGCCCAGGCCGCGCTGGCCCGCAAGAAGGGGGCCAAGCTCGCCCTCTTCCCTGAGCTGGCCTTGAGCGGCTACTTCCTCAAGGACCTGGTGCCTGAGGTGGCCCTGAACGCGCGGCATCCCGCCCTCAAGCAGCTGGCTGCGGCCAGCAAGGGCCTGGATCTGGCCGTGGGCGGGGTGTGGGAGGATGCGCACCACCGCTTCAGCAACGCCCTGCTCCTCTTCCGCAATGGCAAGCTCGAAGCCGTGCACGCCAAGGCCTACCTGCCCACTTACGGCATGTTCGACGAGGCCCGCTATTTTGCTCCTGGCGAAGGCCCCACCGTGGCGGAGTGCGCGCTGGGCAAGGCTGGCTTGCTGGTCTGCGAAGACGCCTGGCACGCGGTGATGCCCCTGGCAGCTGCCCTGGGCGGGGCCAGCGTGCTCTTGGTGGGCTCCAGCTCGCCAGCGCGGGGCCTTCTGCAGGGCAAGGCTCCGGGCGGCCTGGGCATCGCGCGCGATTGGCAGACCCTGCTCTCGGCCTGGGCCATCAGCCTGGGGGTGAGCGTGCTCTTCTGCAACCGCGCCGGCTTCGAGGATGGCGTGGGCTTCTGGGGCGGCAGCATGGCTCTGGGCCCTGATGGCAGCCTGCTGGCCCAGGCCCGCATTCTTGAGCCAGACCTGCTGGTGGCTGACCTGGATTCCTCGGGCGGCCGCCGCGCGCGCATGGCATCCCCGCTCCTGCGGGATGAGAGGCTGGACATGGATGTCCGCCTGCTGGCCGGCTTGGCTGGCTTCCAACTTGCCCCAGGGGTCAAAGTGAAGAAAGGCAGGGCATGATGAAGCGCGTGGCTCTCTATCCCGGAAGCTTTGATCCCCTCACCAATGGGCATCTGGACCTGATCAAGCGCTCGCTCAAGCTCTTTGACGAGCTGTATGTGGGCGTGCTTGAGAATCCCAGCAAGAGGGCCTTGTTCACCGCGGACGAGCGGGTGGCCATGGCCTCCCAGGTGGTGAAGCCGATGAAGCGGGTGCGGGTGGTGCGCTTTGATGGCCTGCTGGTGCAGCTGGCCCGCCGCATCGGCAACCCCACCGTGATCCGCGGCCTGCGCATGATCAGCGACTTTGAGTACGAGTTCCAGATGGCTCAGATGAACCGCAAGATGCTGCCTGGCTATGAGGTCGTCTTCATGATGCCGGACGAGAAGGTCAGCTACTTGAGCTCCACCCTGGTGCGCCAGATCGCCACCCGCGGCGGCAATGTGGGCCCCCTGGTGCCACCCATCGTTGCGCGCTGCATAAGGGCCAAGGTGAAGCAGGGCTAGCAGGGCATTGAAGCAAACAAAAAAGCCCCTCCGAAAGGAGGGGCTTTTTTGTTTGGCCAGGGCTCGACTTCAGGCTGGGCTGGCCATCTTCTGCTCATAGAGGCTCAAGACCTGCTTCTGCAGGTGCTCGCGCACCTCTTTGCTGGCTGGGAAGTAGTAGTCTTGGAACTCGCCGCTGGTGTCCTTGCGGCTGGGCATGGCCACAAAGCGGCCTCGGCTGCCCTCCACCACGCGCATGCCGATGAGCCAGAAGGCATCTGCCACCTTGCAGCTGACGATGGCGCGCAGGCTGTCCTTGTTGACCAGGTTGATGCGGAAATCACTGAACAGGGTCTTGGCTTCGAGGGTGTTCGACATGGTCGTCTCCTTGTTGGGCTTGGGTTTCAGGGGGCGCTTCCCCCTGGGCTATGGTTTCACGGGCAATGGGCCAGGTCCTGGTCGGTCCGCACCTCCCTAAGAAGGCTCCGGCCCTGGGGACTGGGGGCCCGATGTCATCACCATGAGCCGCCAGTCCGCCAAGGGCGCGAAGGCGTTGAAAGCCTCAATAATGCCGGATGAGATGCACGACCCGGCCAAGGATCTTGAAGTCTGGCCCCACTTCGCGGGGCGGGTAAGCAGGGTTGGCGCTGATGAGCAGCACGCGACCCGGCTCTTTGCGCAGATATTTGACCGTGGCTTCTTCGCCAAGCAGAGCCACAACGATGTCCTGGTTGTTGGCCTCGGCCTGGATGCGCACCACCACGGTGTCGCCCTCGAGGATGCCAGCGCCGATCATGCTGTCGCCCTTGACCTTGAGCGCGAAGACCTCGCCGGTCTGGTAGCGCACGAAGGTGCGCGGCAGGCTCAGGGTGTCTTCTACATGCTCCTCAGCCAGCAGGCCCGGGCCAGCTGAGACGCGGCCCAGCAAGGGCACCTGCACCAGCAGGTCCATGGCATTGGAGAGCGCTCGCGTGGCGCCCAGGCCGAATTCCATGCGGCTCTCTGGGGCCAGGCGTAGGGCGCGGGTCTTGCCCTTGTCCCAATTGAGGGCGCCCTTGCGCTTCAGGGTGTCCAGGTGGGTCTGCACCGTGCCCAGCGCCAGGCTGAAGTGGCTGCCAATCTCGCGCAGGGAGGGGAAGTAGCCGTTCTCTTCGCTGAAGCTGATGATGTATCCCAGCACTTCGCGCTGGCGCTCAGTCAGGTCCAAATCCACTTTTCCTCCGTAGGCCGCGCTCAGACCAGGGCGAGCTGCTCCTGGCTGCGGCGGGCTGCCCTGGCCATGCCTTGGCTGGCCGGGTCGCCCAATGCGCGATCCATGTCTTTGCGGGCCAGCCAATAGGCTGACTCTGCGGAATCTGCGATGCCGATGTTGAGCAGGCTGACTGCCTGCTCAAAGACAGCGCTCCAATAACCCTGGGGATAGTGCTTGTTCGCCATGACGACTCCCTCAACGCGAAGCGCCTGTGGATGAGTTGGGCGCTTGGTTGTATCCCAAGGCAATGCCTTGGGGCGGCCTGGTGCCCCGAGATGGGGCAAGGGATTCAGGCCTCGGCCGATCAGGACCGGCTGTGCCGGCCCGCCAAGAAGGAGACCACGGAGGCGATGAGCACCGCCAGCATTGTCACCATCAGGGCCAGGCCATTGTAGTGGACCATTGCAGCCTCCACATACGAGTGTATGGTTCTTTGGGCATGAGAAGAGAGCTCTCTGCCCCACGAATAGAAGATACCATACAGCTGTATGCTTGTCAAATTTATTTTTCAGCTTTAAGAAATATCGCTTACTGTCTAGGCTTATAATGGAGGGGGATTGTGATAAAGGCTGGTCAGAGCTCTTTTCAAGCTCAGCCCTATAAGATGGAGTCCTGGTCCATTTGCCAAAAATTCCAGCCTGCGCTCAGGAAAGCCATGGCCTCTGCCAGCCAAGACCCTCAGCAAGAAGTTGCCCGCTTGAGCTCTGAGAATCGCCAGCTCAAGGAGCGCCTGCGGGGCCAGGACCAGGCCCTGGAGCTTGCCACCCGCACCTTGGTTGAGGCGGAGAAGTTCGCCTTGGCCGGCCAGTTGTCGGGCACTGTGGCCCATCAGCTGCGCAACCCGCTCTCAGTGATCTCGGCCTCGGTGCAGCTGCTCATGCAGGAGCAGGAGGAGGGCGGCGAGTCGCGGCGGATGATGGAGATGGTCTGCCAGAAGGTGAGCGAGATGGACGCCATCATCGGGGTGCTCCAGGAGCTGGGTCAGCCCCTCTCGGTGAGCCTGCGGCCGGGCTCAGCGGCGGCCTCGCTGCGCGCCATCCACAGCTTCATCGCCCCGCGCTGCGCCAGCCAGGGAGTGGCCCTGGCACTGGCGGCGAAGGAGGGCCTGCCCGAGGTCTGGCTGGATGAGGAGCGGTTCCAGCGCGCGCTCTTGGACCTCTGCGTCAACAGCCTGCAGGCCACGCCGCGCGGCGGCCGGCTCACGCTCTCGGCTAGCTTGGCTGGGAGCCGGGTCGAGGTGCGGGTGGAGGATGACGGCCCCGGCTTCCCGCCCGACATGATCAGCCGCCTCTTCACGCCCTTCTCTAGCACCAAGGCCCGCGGATCGGGGCTGGGCCTCTACAATGTGCGGCGGGTGGCCGATGCCATGGGGGCGGGCCTGCAGGCCTACAACCTCGACCCGCATGGCGCAGGGTTCCTCTTCAGCTTCTCTGCGGGCGCCGAGAAGCCCCAGCCCATCTCGCGCCTGGCCTGGGACCAGGCCCACCAGGGGAAGTAGCCATGAGCCAGGCTGTCCGCATACTCGCCGTGGACGACGAGGACGACATCCTCTTCACCATCCAGCAGGCCCTGCAGAGCGAGGGCTATGAGGTGGCGCTGGCCCACTCGCCGGCCGAGGCGCTGGAGGCGCTGGAGCAGGCCAAGCCCAGCCTGATGCTGCTGGACATACGCATGGGCGACCAGGAGACGGCCGGGGTGGACCTGCTGGCCCGCCTGCGCGAGCGCGGGTCGGACATCACCGTGATCGTCATCTCGGCCATGGGCCAGGTGGACCTGGCGGTCAGATGCATGAAGCTGGGCGCCTATGACTTCATGGCCAAGCCCTTTGACATCACCGAGCTCAAGGTGACGGTGGCCAATGCCCTGCGCACCCGCAAGCTGGAGGATGAGGTGGACCGGCTGCGCGGCCTGGTGGAGAAGCGCGGCCTGGAGGGTCTGCGCGGCGAGTCGCCGGCCATGCGCTCGGTGGTGGACCTCATCCGCCGGGTGGCCGGGCATGACATCACCGTGCTCATCACCGGCGAGAGCGGGACCGGCAAGGAGGTGGTGGCCGAGGCCATCCATGCCGAGAGCCAGCGCTCGGACAAGCCCTTCGTGAGCATCGATTGCACCGCGCTGCCCGAGCACCTGGTGGAGAGCGAGCTCTTCGGGTTCGAGAAGGGGGCCTTCACCGGGGCCGCTGAGCGCAAGCTGGGGCGCTTTGAGCTGGCCAACGGCGGCACGCTCTTCCTCGACGAGGTCGGCAACCTGCCCCTGCCCGTGCAGATGAAGCTCTTGCGCGTGCTGCAAGAGCGCCGGCTCACGCGGCTGGGCGGCAAGGCCAGCGTGCCCATCGATGTGCGGGTGGTGGTGGCCACCAACGCCGACCTGAGGAAGCTGATCGCCCAGGGCGCCTTCCGCGAGGACCTCTTCTACCGCCTCAACGAGTTCATCATCCACCTGCCCCGGCTGCGCGACCGGGAGGGCGACGTGGACCTGCTGGCCCGCCACTTCCTCTCCCGCTACAACAGCCAGTTCGGCCGCCAGGTGCCCGGCTTCTCGCCCGAGGCTCGCCAAGCGATGCTGAGGCACCCCTGGACTGGCAATGTGCGCGAGCTGCAGAATGTGGTGAAGCGCGCCGTGATCCTGGCTGCTGAAGGGCCCATCCTAGTGGATCACCTGCCGGCTGAGCTCAAGGGCATGCCCTTGGAGGCGCCGCCGCCCAGCCCTGAGAGCTTGGCGGCCGATGCGGCGGGATCGGCTGAGGGCGAGGCGCCCTCGATGAAGGAGGTGACCGCCCGCGCCGTCGAGCGCCTGGAGAAGGAGATGATCACCCGGGCGCTGCAGAGCTGCCGCTTCAACAAGGTCAAGGCGGCCAAGCTGCTCAAGATCGACTACAAGACCCTCTACAACAAATTGCGGGAATACGAAATCCAGTAGAGGGCCCTGGATCCGCACGGCCCTTGAGGCCCGGCTGGGGCTCTGCTACCATCGGCCCATGCCCACCATCCCCGAAAAGCTGCCCATCGACGCGCACCTGCCCGCCATCCTGGCGGGCCTTGAGGCCTGCCCGCGCCTCTTGCTGTCTGCGGAGCCCGGCGCGGGCAAGACCACGCGCGTGCCTGCCGCCCTTCTCGATGCGCCCTTCGCCCAGGGGCGCGAGGTCTGGGTGCTCGAGCCCCGCCGCCTGGCCGCGCGCCTGCCGGCCGAGCGGGTGGCCCAGGAGCTGGGCGTGGAGCCGGGCGGCCTGGTGGGCTACCAGTTCCGCTTTGAGCGGGCCCTCTCCGGGGCGACCCGCCTGCGCTTCATCACCGAGGGCATGCTGCCGCGCCTGGCGCGCGAGGATCCAGCCCTCAAGAGGGTGGCCTGCGTGGTGCTGGACGAGTTCCACGAGCGCAGCGCCGCGGCCGACCTGGCCCTGGCCCTGCTCCGGCGCCTGCAGGCTGGCGCCAGGCCGGACCTGCGCCTGCTGCTGATGAGCGCCACCTTGGATGAGGCTTCGCTGGCCCAGGCCCTTGAGCCCTGCCTGCAGCTCAGCTGCCCCGGCCGCCAGCACCCGGTGGCCTGCGAGAACCTGGACTTGAGCGCCCAGCCCCGGCTGGAGGAGCGCGTGCGCCTGGCCGCTGGCGAGCTCGCCAAGCGCGGGACGCTGGGAGCGGATGGCGCGGCCCTGGTCTTTTTGCCCGGCCGCCGCGAGATCGAGGCTGCGGCCCGGGCCCTGGCGCCCCTGGCCGCGCAGCAGGGCTGGGACATCCGGCGCCTGCATGGCAGCCTGCCTGCTGCGGAGCAGCGCGCCGCCCTGGCGGCCGGCCCCCGGCCCCGGCTCATCCTCTGCACCAACATCGCCGAGACCTCGCTCACCGTGCCCGGGGTCACCGCGGTCATCGACAGCGGGCTGGTGCGCGCAGCGCGCGCCTCCGCCTGGTCTGGCCTCAGCCATCTGGCCACCGCGCCCGCGCCCCTATCCTCGCTGGAGCAGCGCGCCGGCCGCGCCGGCCGCCTGGGCCCTGGCCTCTGCCTGCGCCTCTTCCCGCGCTGGGACCAGGAGCAGCGCGCGCGCTTCGAGTCGCCCGAGCTCCTGCGCAGCGAGCTCTCGCCCATGCTGCTGAGCCTGCTCGATTTGGGGCTCGACCCGGCCGCCATGCCCTGGCTGGATGCCCCGCCCCCCGCAGCCTGGTCCCAGGCCGCGGGCCTGCTGGCCCAGCTGGGAGCGGTGGACGGCCAGGGCGGCCTCACCCGCCTGGGACGCGCCATGGCCGCCTGGCCCCTGCATCCCCGCCTGGCCCGCGCCCTGGAAGCCTGCCGCGGCCAGCGCTCTGCTGGGTGGGCGGGGCGCCTGGCCGCGCTGCTGTCTGAGGAGCGCGCCGAGGGCATCGGCCTCTGGCAGAGCCTCAGGAGCTATCAGCCGTCGGGCGAGGCGGCCAAGGTGGCGTCCCTGGTGGGCCGCGAGCTCAAGGCGGAGGGCGGCCCCTTGGATGAGGAGGCGCTGAGCCAGGCTCTGCTGCTCGCCTATCCCGACCGGGTGGCCCTGGCCCGCAACCTGGATTCCCAGGCCGGCCGCGGCGGCGCCACCGCGCGCGAGCTGCTGCTCGCTGGCGGCGGCACGGCGCTCTTGGACCAGGCTGACCTGCCGGCGGGCGGCCCCTACTATCTGCTGCTGGATGCCGCGGAGAAGCCGCGCGAGGCGCGCGGGGGCCAGCGGGGCTCGGCCCAGGTGCAGGCGCGCCTGCTGGCCCCGGTGGCGGTGGAGCAGCTGTTGGAGGTCGCCTCCTGGGTCCGCGAGGAGGACCTGCTGACCTTTGACGCGCGCCTGGAGCGCCTGCAGGGCCGCCACCAGCTGCGCTATGGCGCGCTGGTGCTCGAGGAGTCGCGCCTGGCGCCGGATGCGCTGCGAGAGCGGCCCCAGGCCTTCGAGCTGCTGCGCCAGGCCGCCCGCGCTGCCGGGCCCGGCGCCTTCTGCGCCAGCGATGCCTTGGATGCGCTGCGCGAGCGCTGGCGCTTCCTTTCGCGCAGCCTGGGCGAGGCCTGGCCGGCTTGGGATGAGGCGGGCGTGCTGGAGGGTCTGGATGCCCTGGCTCAAGGCCGCCTCTCCTTCGAGGAGATGCGGGCCGCCGGGCTGATGCAGGGCCTGCGCGCGCGCTTGGGCGCGGCCGCCTTCGCCCGCTTGGCGGCCCTGGCGCCGGAGCGGCTCTGCCTGCCCTCGGGCCGCCAGCTCGCCATCCACTATGAGGCCGGCCGCGAGCCCTGGGCCGCCTCGCGGCTGCAGGACTTCTTCGGCATGCTGCAAGCGCCCAGCCTGGCCGGGGGCCGGGCCAGCCTGACCCTGCAGCTGCTGTCCCCCAGCGGCCGGCCCGTGCAGGTGACCAGCGACCTGGCGGGCTTCTGGCAGCGGCACTACCCGGGCCTGCGCCTAGAGCTGATGCGGCGCTATCCGCGCCATGCCTGGCCCGAAGACCCCATGGGCGCGCCCGCGCGCCGCCGGGAGGGACGATGAGCGACAACCCAGCAGCCTGGGAGCTGGCTGGGCCCCATGTGGGGCTGCCCGCGGGCGAGATCCACATCTGGCGCCTGGCGCTGGACCTGGAGCTGCCAGCCCTGGAGCGCTACCTGGGGATGCTGGCGCCCGAGGAGCGCCAGCGGGCCAAGGCCTATCCGCGCGACCTGGACAGCTTCCGCGCCATAGCCTGCCGCGGCCGCCTGCGCGAGATCCTCGCGCTCTACGGCGCCGGCGAGCCCGCGCAGATCCGGTTCAGCCTGGGCCCCAACGGCAAGCCCATGCTGGCTGAGGGAGCGGAGCCGCACTTCAACCTGGCCCGCTGCGAGGGGCAGGGCCTGCTGGCCCTGGCCCTGGGCCGCGAGCTGGGCGTGGACCTCGAGCGCATCCGGCCCGAGGTGGGCTATGAGTCCATCGCCGAGAACTTCTTCACCCCCGGCGAGCAGTCCCTGCTGCAGGCCCAGGATCCGGCCGCGCGGCCGCGCTTCTTCTTCAATTGCTGGACGCTCAAGGAGGCCTGCCTCAAGGCCCAGAGCCAGACCAGCCTGCCCTCCCTTGAGCGCATCGATGTGACCCGGCCCCAGGCCGACCCGCGCTGGCGCCTGCAGCTCTTGGACCTGGGCCCCGAGCTGGCGGCCAGCCTGGCCTTCGAGCAGGATGAGCGCCACGCCCCGGCGCGCCTGCGCTACCTCAAGAGCGCCGCCATCGGCGAGACCCTGCTCCCCGAGGACCTGATGAGAGGCGGCAACCGCTGATGCCCTTCCGCTCGCGCATCCTCCCCTTGCTGGCCCTGCTGGCCCTGGCCGCCCCTGCGGCCAGGGCTGATGAGCCCGCGCCTGCGCCTGCGGCCACCCCCGCTGCCGCCGCGGACCCGGGCGCGCCGGTGGCTCTGCAGGCGGCCCTGGAGCAGATGCTGCCCTGGGCGCTCAACCTGCGCCTGCAGGACCTCAAGCCCCAGGGCTGGTCCGCAGCGCCCTTCTTGGGCCGCGACGACAAGAACGGCATGGTCTATGGGGCGGGGCTCTTCTTCTATCGCGACCTCAAGATCGGCTACAACCTGAGCCTCTACGGGGTCACCAACCTGGGAGATTTCAACAGCGTCACCGTGGTGCACGAGCACTGGCTGCCCGGGCCCTGGCGCTACGGCACCACCACCACCCTGGAGCGCACCTTCGACTACTACTATGGGGAAGGGGATCTGACCTCGCGCAATGACCCCTTTCGCATCCGCATGGACCATCTCTCCTTCCAGGGCCGCGCGCTCTACCGGCTGTGGGATGCATGGAGCCTGGGCGCGGCCATCGACTGGCGCCGGCGCACCGAGCTGGATGTGGAGCGCACCGGCGTGCCCGAGGCTGGGGACCCGGTGCGCCTCTTCCCGGATGAGAGCGGCGGGGCCCTGGACCTGCTGGCCCAGCAGGACAGCCGGGACAGCAAGCTCTTCCCCAGCAGCGGCCGCTTCAGCCAGGTGCTGCTGCGCTGGGTGCCCTCATCCTGGGCCTCGCTGCCCCAGGATGAGGGCTTGGCCCAGGCTGAGGCCGACGCGAGAGGCTACCAGTCCCTGTGGCCGGGCTGGGTGCTGGCCCTGAGGGCCATGGGCGCCGCCAGCTGGGGCGACCCCAGCTACCTCTGGCGCTATCGCCTGGGCGGGGTGGATGTGCTGCGCGGCTATGGCGACAACCGCTTCCGCGGCCAGGACTACTACGCTGGCCAGGCAGAGCTGCGCTTTCCCATCTACAAGATCGTCACCGGCGCCTGCGGCGCGGACGCGGGCGATGCCGCCAGCCCCGACTTTCACGGCCCGCGCGGCACGGTGCAAGCCGGCCTGCGGCTGGCCCTGCCCCCGGACTGGGGCCAGCGCGCCCGCTTCGATGTGGGCCTGGCCCCCGACCAGTGGACCTTGAATGTGCAGTTCGGGGAGGTGTTCTGATGCCCGCGCTCCGGCTGAGGCTCATCGCCGCCGGCCTGATGGCCCTGGCCCTCTTCGCGCTCTACACCCGCACGCTCGGCCCGGCCTTCCGCGCGGATGACTCGCCAGAGACCATCACCGCCTGCGCCACCCTCTCCATCCAGCACCCGCCGGGCTATCCTCTGCACACCCTGCTGGGCCGGCTGTCGAGCCAGGCCTGGCCCGGCAGCCCGGCCTGGGGCCTCAACCAGCTCTCGGCCCTGCAGGCCGCGCTGGCCGCCGCCCTGCTCTTCGCCCTGGCCTTGAGCGCCCTCAGGCAGCTGGGCGCGCCCCGCGCCGGCCAGGCCGGGCTGGCCGCAGCCTTGGCAGCGCTGGCGGGCTTGGGCTGGACCTGGTGGTCGCTGGCGGGCACGGCCAAGGGAGGCATCTACACCCTCAACCTCGCCTTGAGCCTGGGCCTGCTCCTGCTGGCCATGGCGGCGCGCGAGCGCATGGCGGCCGGCCGCAGCCCGCGCACTGCGCTCTCTGGGCTGGGGCTCGGCCTGGGCCTGGGCTTGGCCGGCCATTGGCCCAGCCAGCTGGCCCTGCTGCCCTGCCTGGCCCTGCTGCTCCTGCCCGGCCTCCTCGGCCAGCGAGGGCGGGCCTGGAGGCTGTTGGCCTCGCCCCTGGCCTTCCTGGCCCTGGGCCTGTCCCTTTACCTTTATCTGCCCCTGCGCAGCAGCCAGCATCCCCTGCTCTGCTGGGGCCCCATGCAGAGCCTGGCGGATGTCTGGGCCATGGTGAGCCGGGCCCGCTATGCGTCGGCGGAGGCGAGCCAGGGATGGGGCGACAGGCTGCTGCTCTTGGGCCAGGCCTGGCGCGACCTGCGAGCTGAGCTCCATTGGCCGGGCTTGGCCCTGCTGGCCCTGGGCTGGGGCCTGCTGCTGTGGCGGCGCTTCTGGCTGGGCTTGGCCCTCGCGGCTTGGCCCCTGGGCCTGCTCGCCGCGGTGTCGCTCAGCCTCCATCTCTCGCCGGACATCCTGTGGGTGATGGACCCCTACCTGCTGCCCGCCCACGCGGGCCTCTGCATGGGATTCTTGGGGCTGGCCTTCGCCCCTGGCCTGTTGAAGGCGCCGGCCTGGGCGCGGCCAGCATGGCTGCCGGGCTTGCTCGTAGCGGGCCTGGCCCTGGGCCTGGGCCTCGAGCACCTGCCGCTCTGCGACCAGCGCCAGGACCTGGCGGCCTGGGACTATGCCAACAACCTGCTCTTGAGCTGCCCCAGCTCGGCCCGCCTGCTCTGCGCCTCGGACATCAGCATCGCCAGCCCCCTGGTGCCCCGCTACCTGCTGGGCCGGCGCCAGGACCTGAGCCTGGCGGTGACCAGCTATCTGTCGGAGCCCTGGTACCGGGACAGCCTGGCCCGTCAGCGCCCGGCCCTTGAGCTGCCGCCTGCGGGGCTCAACAGCCAAGAGGCCGTGGCGGCGCTGGCCAAGCTGCAGCCCGGGCGCCCGCTCTACCTGAGCGGCGGGCATGAGCCTGGCCAGGCCGAGGCTGACCACCTGATCCCCCGCGGGCTGGCCCTCTGCTGGAGCGCGGCGCGCGCGCCCTTCAGCGCCCAGAGCCTTGAGCAGGGCGAGCCCTGGCCGGCCTACAGCTTGCGCGGCATCTTCGGCCCGCAGGGCAGCTTGGACCCGGCCGCTGAGTCCATGGTCGCCCAGGGCTATAGGCAGGCTTTCCGCCGCCTGGCCGAGGCCCACCAGCAGGGGCTGCGCTGGGGCCAGGCTGAGCAGGCCTGGCTGCGCCTGGCCCGCCTGAGCCCCGGGGATGCCGGGCCCCTCATCCAAGCTGGCGTGATGGCCCAGACCCGCGGCGACCTGGCCCAGGCCATCCTGCACTGGCAGCGGGCTGTCGAGGAGGACCCGGGCTCAGCCAAGGCCTGGGCTTACCTGGGCCTGGGGCGCTTCAACCACGGGCGCTATGCCGAGGCCCTGCAGGCCGGGCAGAAAGCCCTGGCCCTGGACCCGGGCGAGCCCAATGCCGCGAGCCTGGTGCAGCAGAGCCAGGCTCGCCTTGCAGGCAAGGCCGCGCCCATGGCTGCAGCGCCGGCTGGCCCGGCGGCGCAGGCCCTGCTGCAGGCCCAGGCCGCAGTGCAGGCTGGCCAGCTGCCCGAGGCGCTCAAGGCCTACCAGCAGGCGCGCACCTTGGGCGATGACAGCGTTGAGCTGCATTGGGGCATGGCCATCTGCTACCATCGCATGCGCCAGCTGCCTGAGGCGCGCGCAGAGCTTGAGCGCGCGGTGGCCCTAAGGCCGGGTGACGGCAGCCTCTGGAAGGCGCTGGCGGTGACGCTCTATGACCTGGGGGAGGGGCAGGCGGCCGGGAAGGCCGTCAGCAGGGCGCTGGCGCTCTTGCCCGGGGATGCCGAGCTGCTGCGCCTGGAGGGGCAGCTTCAGCGCTGAAGCGAGGACAGGAAGGCGGAGAAGTCTGCGGGCAGGGGCGCTTCATACATCAATCTCTGGCCCTGGGTGGGGTGGTTGAACTCGATGCGCCAGGCATGCAGCAGCTGGCGGGGGCAGGCGAGCCCCGGGCAGGCGGCGGGGTCGCCCCCGGCCTTGACATGGCGCACGAAGACGAGGAACTGCTCGTCGCTGCGGCCATAGAGCTTGTCCCCGGTGATGGGATGGCCGATGCTCGCCAGGTGCACCCTTATCTGGTTGGTGCGGCCGGTGAGCGGCCGGCAGAGCAGCAGGGTGCGCCCCGCGTAGCGCTCGCGCACCTCGAAGAGCGTGTGCGACGGCTTGGCCGCCTCGCTCCCTGGGCTCCCGGGGCCGAGCAGGGCATGGCGTATGCTCACCTGGCTGGCCGGGTCTCGGCCCAGCAGGCCTTGCACCTCGAAGGCGCCCTGGGCCACCTCGCCCTCCACCAGGGCCAGGTAGGACTTGGCCACCGCGTGCGATTCGAACTGGCGCGTGAGGCTCTTGTGGCTCTCCCTCTTGAGGGCTGCCACCATCACCCCGCTGGTCTCGCGGTCCAGCCGGTGCACCAGCTTTGCGGGGTGCTGGGGATCGAGGCGCTGGTTGAGCAGGGCGATGAAGGTGTTGCGGATGAAGGTGCCGTCGGCGTGGCTGGGCAGGCCGCCGGGCTTGCTGGCCACCAAGAAGCCCTCCTCCTGGTGCAGGATGGCGATGGAGGCGTCCACCGGCGGCTCCTTGAGCTCCACCTTGTAGGAGACCAGGTCGCGAGCCAGCAGGCGGCGCTGGGGCAGGGCCCGCTGGCCATTGACCGTCAGCCGGCCCTGGCCGATGAGCGCCTCCCAGGCCGCGCGCTCCTGGTAGCGGAAGCGCGCGCAGAGGTAATCCAGCAGCGTCTGGCCAGCCGCGGAGGCGGGCACGCTGGACTTGAGCTCGGTCTCGGCGCCCTGGGGGCGCGGTGCTGCGGGCATGGGTCCTCCTTGATTGGCGGGGCGATTGCGCCTGCGCCGGCTTTGGCCTATCATCTTCAGCGGGGGGATGACCCCGCCCTTCAGGTGCGCCATGAGCATTTTGCTCATCGATGATTCCAAGCTCGCCCGGGCCCAGCTGCGCGGCCTCCTGGCCGAGGCCGGGCTCTTGGACTTGACCGAGGCCGAGGACGCCGAGTCGGCCCTGCAGCTGCTGCAGGCGGCCGGCCCGGGCCTGGCGCCTGAGCTGATCCTGCTTGACCTGGTGCTGCCCGGCATGGACGGGGTGGCCCTGCTCAAGCGCTTGCGCGCCCTGCCCGGCATGGAGGCGGTGCCGGTGATCGTGGTGACCGCCCAGCAGGACCTGCAGCTCATCCGCCGGGCCTTCGATGCCGGGGCCACCGACTTCCTGCTCAAGCCCGCCCGCGAGATGGAGCTGCAGGCCCGCATCCTGGCCGCGTCCAAGCTGCGCCGCGAGATGGAGGCGCGCCTGGAGCGCGAGCAGGAGCTCTTGGAGATGACCCAGAAGCTGGAGGGCGCGGTGCTCTCGCTCAAGGCCCTCTCGGTGGTCGACAGCCTCACGGGGCTCTACAACCGCCGCCATTTTGATGCCACCCTGGAGAGGGAATGGCGCCGCCACCAGCGCGAAGGCGCCCCGCTCGCATTGCTGATGATAGACCTGGACCACTTCAAGGGCTACAACGACCACTTTGGCCATCAGAAGGGCGACGACTGCCTGCGCCAGGTCGCCCATGCGCTCAAGGCCATGCTGCACCGGCCCGGGGACATGCTGGCCCGCTTTGGCGGCGAGGAGTTCGTGGCTCTGCTTCCCAACACCCCGCCCGCCGGCGCCCAGGCCCTGGCGGAGCGCATGCGCCAGGGCGTGGAGGAGCTGGCCCTGGAGCATGCGCCCGAGTCAGCCCTGGCGATGGTCACCATCAGCCTGGGGGCTGCCAGCCTGGCCCCTGCGCGCGGCCAGCAAAGCGCTGCCCTGGTGAAGGCGGCGGATGAGGCCCTCTATCAGGCCAAGGCGCTGGGCCGCAACCGCAGCGTGGGGGTGGAGTCATGAGGAGCGAGGCGCTGTTCTTCGCCGCGGTGGCTCTGCTGCTGGGGCTCAACCTGGCCGCGCTGCTGCGCGGCGCCCTGCGCCGCCGCAGCCAGGGCCAGCAGCATGCCGAGCGCGAGGCAGAGCTGGCCGATGAGCGGGCCCTGCACTTGACCGGCTCGCTGCTCTTGGAGCAGAGGGATGTGGCGGTGGTAATGCTCTCCGAGGGCCGCTTTGTGGGGGCCAATGAGGCCTTCTGCCGCATGATGGGCATGCGCGAGGACGAGCTCAAGGCCCTGCCCGGCTTTTTGCAGGTGGTGGCGCCCGAGATGCGCCTGGCCCTGCAGCAGCGATACAACGACCGGATGGCCGACCGCGACGTGCCCAGCCGCTATGAGATGGCCCTGCTCAGGCCCGATGGCCGCCGCGTGGATGTGGAGCTGTGCGCCGCCAAGCTCGCGCAGCGCGGCCGCGAGATGGCCATGCTGGTGGGCTATGACATCAGCGTGCAGCGCCGCCTGCAGCGCGAGATGGCCACCCGCGAAGAGGCCTGGCGCACGGTCTTTGAGGCCAACCCCTCGCCCATGCTGGTCTACGGCATCAACAGCCTGAAGCTGCTGGATGCCAACCAGGCGGCCCTCAAGCTCTATGGCTGGGACCGCCCCACCCTGCTGGCCATGACCATGCGCGAGCTGAGGGCCATGGAGGGCCGCGCCGACTTCGTTCCCGGCCGCAGCCAGCACAAGAGCGCCAAGGGCATCCTCGAGGTGGAGCTCAGGACCAGCCCGCTGGTCTACGAGGGCATCCCGGCGCGCCTGGCGCTGGTGGAGGACCTCACCCGCAGCCAGGCTGCGGAGCAGGCCCTGCAGGCCCAGGATGACCTCACCCAGAGCCTGCTCAAGGCCCAGAGCGACCTAGGCGAGGGCTTCGCCCTGCTGGAGGATTGGAAGGTGCTGCTGGCCAACGAGGCGGCGGCCCGCATCGTCGGCTACAGCCCGGAGGGCGTCAACGGCCTGGCCAGCCTGGTGGAGGTGGTGGCCCCCGAGCTGCGCCAGGAGGTCTACTCCCGCCGCGAGAACCGCATGCGGGGCCTGCCTGAGCCGGACCATTATGAGACCGTGGTGCAGCGGCCCGATGGCACCCGGGTCGACCTGGAGCTGGCCGTCAAGTACCTGCCGGGAACGCCGCTGCGCGTCATCCTGCTCTTCAAGGACATCACCGTGCGCCGCCGGGCCCAGCGCGACCTGATGGAGAGCGAGGAGCGCTACCGCAGCCTGCTCTCAGCCGCCTTCGATGGGGTGGTGGTGCACCGCGAGGGCCGCATCTTGGAGGCCAACCTGGCGCTGGCCCGCACCCTGGGCTATGGCGCCAATGAGCTGGAGGGCCTTGAGGTCATGGCCCTGGTGGACGCCGCTCAGGCGCCGCAGATGCGCCAGCACCTGGATGCCCGCGATGAGGACCTCTTCGAGGTGCAGGGCCGCCGCCGCGACGGCAGCCCCGTGGCCCTGGAATTCAGCACCCGGCGCTGCCAGTATCAGGGCCGGCCGGCCCTGGTGAGCGCGGTGCGCGACCTGAGCGACCGCGACCAGGCCCGCGAGGACCTGCGGCACCAGGCCCTGCATGACCCGCTCACCGGGCTGCCCAATCGCATGCTCTTCCAAGACCAGCTGGCCTTGGAGCTGGCCCGAGCACGCGAGGGCGGGGAGCCGCCCGCTGGGCTGGCGGTGATGGTGATGGACCTGGACCGCTTCAAGAAGATCAACGACACCCTGGGGCACCAGGCCGGCGACGCCAGCATCCGCGCGGTGGCGCTCAGGCTGGGCCAGGTGCTGGGCGGCGAGGCGGGCATGGCGCGCCTGAGCGGCGATGAGTTCATCGTGCGCCTGCCGGTCAGCGGCCCCGAGGCCGCGGCTCAGGTGGCCCAGAAGATCGTCGACAGCTTCCGCCAGCCCTTCGACCTGGGCGGCCAGGAGGCCCACTTGACGCTCTCCATGGGGCTGGCCCTCTTCCCCGCCGACGGCGCCGATGCCGCCACCCTGATGCGCAACGCAGACGCCGCGCTGGCCCGCGCCAAGGAGCAGGGCCGCAACACCTACCAGCTCTACACCACGGCCATGAATGCCCGGGCCTTTGAGCGCTTGACGCTGGAGAACAGCCTGCGCCACGCCCTGGAGCGCGGCGAGCTGGTGGCCTATTACCAGCCCCAGGTGAGCCTGGCAGATGGCAGCATCTGCGGCCTGGAGGCCCTGGTGCGCTGGCAGCACCCGGAGATGGGCCTGGTCTTCCCGGACAGCTTCATCCCGCTGGCCGAGGACACCGGGCTGATCGTGCCTCTGGGCGAATGGCTCTTCAAGGAGGTGGCCCGCCAGGTGAAGGCCTGGCGCGGCCTGGGCTTGAAGCCGCCCTCGGTGGCTGTCAACCTCTCGGCCCGCCAGTTCCGCGGCAGCGCGGTGGCCCTGTCGGTGGCCCAGGCGCTGGCCGCCGAGGGGCTGGAGCCGGATGCCATGGAGATGGAGGTGACCGAGAGCGTGGCCATGCAGGATGTGCGCCACAGCCTGCAGGTGTTGAAGGACTTGAAGGCCCAGGGCCTGCGGGTGGCGCTGGACGACTTCGGCACCGGCTACTCGTCGCTGGCCTACCTGAAGCAGTTCCCCATCGACACCCTCAAGGTGGACCGCAGCTTCGTGCAGGACCTGCCCGGCGACCCCTCGGATGCCGCCATCGTGCGCACCATCCTGGTGCTGGCCCGCAGCCTGGGCCTGCGGGTGGTGGCCGAGGGCGTGGAGAACCGCGAGCAGCTGCGATTCTTGAGGAGCCTGGGCTGCGACCGCTTCCAGGGCTACCTCTTCAGCCGCGCGGTGCCGGCCGAGGCCATCGCCGAGATGCTGGCCGAGGGGCGCAAGCAGGCCCTGTGAGGCCCTAGAGCCCGGCCGAGCGCTGCAGGGCCAGGCGCTTGAGCTCGCGCAGGTCCATCTTGCCGCTGCCAAGCAAGGGGATGGCCTCCACAAAGTGGAACTGCTCGCGCCGGGGCAGCCAGAGCTTGGGCAGGCTGCTGGCGCTCAGGCAGCCCCAGAGCTCGGCGGGCGTGCGCTTCGGGTTGGTGTAGAGCACCACCAGGTGCTCGCCCTTGGCCTCGTCCGGGGCCCCGGCCACGCCGAAGCCCTCCTCAGGGAAGGCGGCCTGCAGCAGCTCCTCGACCTTCAGGTGCGGCACCATCTCGCCGGCGATCTTCGAGAAGCGGAAGAGCCGGTCAGTCAGGTGCAGGAAGCCGTGCCCATCCAGGTGGCCTATGTCGCCGGTCTTGTACCAGCCCTGGCTCACCACCTCGCGGGTCAGGGCGGGCTGGCCCAGGTAGCCCATCATCAGCGAGGGCCCCTTCACCTCCACCATGCCCTCGTGGCCCGTGGGCAGGCCGTGGCCGGTGTCGGGGTCCACGATGCGGAGGGAGAGCCCGGGCAGGGGGCGCCCCACGCTGCCGGGCTTGTCATCCACTGGGTCGGCATCCAGCGAGAGGTGCTTGGGCAGGTTGACCGAGACCACCGGCGAGAGCTCGCTGCAGCCATAGCCCTCGTAGAGGGGCTGGCCGAAGCGCTCGAGGAAGGCGGCGGCTGTGGCGTGCCTGAGCTTCTCGGCCCCGGCCACGGCCAGGCGCAGGCGGTGCCAGCAGGCCGGCTCGCACTTGCGGATGTAGTGGCCGTAGAAGGTGGGGGTGCTCACCACGATGCTGACGCCGCAGTCGCGCATCAGGCAGTCGATGGGCTTGGTCTCGGTGGGGCTGGGATGGTAGGCCACCCCGAAGCCGGCCACTGCGGGCAGCCACAGCGTCACCGTGGTGCCGAAGGAATGGAAGAAGGGCAGGATGCCCAGGATGCGGTCCTCAGGCCTGATGGCGATGACCTTCTCGATGGCCCTCAGGTTGCAGAGGATGTTGGCGTGGGAGAGCATCACGCCCTTGGGCTGGCCCGTGCTGCCGCTGGAGAAGATCACTGTGGCCAGGTCGTGGGGGCCCTTGGGCTCGGGGCTGCAGAGGGCCTTGAGCAGTCGCCAGGGGAGCAGGAGGGCCGCGGCTGCGCCCAGCCAGAGGCCGGGCTTTCCGATCTCCTGCAGGGCCTCCTCCATGAAGAGCATGCCCTCTTGCCGGCTGAGGCCCAGCTTCTCAAGGAACAAGGGCGAGGTGAGCACGGTGCGGATGCCGCACTGCTCCTTGGCCGAGCGCATGGAGTCGGGGCCGGCCGTGAAGTTGAGGTTGACCGGAACCTTGCCGGCCAGGCTGATGCTCAGGTTGGCCAGGGCGCCGGCGATGGTGGAGGGCAGCAGCACGCCCACCATGCGCTGGCCCGGGCATTTGTGGCGAACCCAGCGCGAGAGCGCTAGGCTGGCGCCCAGCGTCTCGAAGAAGCGCAGCCGCCGGCCGCTGGCATCAGCCATGTGCAGGTTGAAGGGCCGCTCTTTGGCCTTGCGCAGGAACTGCCAATGCAGCAGCTCATCCGCCGAGCGGGCCTCAGGTTCTGATGGGTCGCGGGTCATGGGCCCATGTTACCGAAAAGGGCCTGGCTCAGCCACCTTCAAAAGCGCTCAAGGCGGCCGCGCGCAGCCATTGCGGGCCTGGCCAAAAGAAGGCATCATGCCGACTGAACCCTGTGAGGGCCCGCCCATGCCGGAGACAAGCCCGCCCAGCCCCCCTGCCCGCATCCTGGTGATGGATGACGAGGAGCTCATCCGCACGCTCGCCGCCCGCATGCTGGCGCTCAAGGGCTACGACTGCGCCCTGGCCAGCGAGGGCCGGCAGGCGGTGGAGCTCTATGGCCGGGCCCTGGCCGAGGGCCGCCCCTTCCAGGCGGTGCTGCTCGACCTGAACGTCCGCCAGGGCATGGGCGGCTTGGAGGCGCTGCAGGCCCTCAAGGCCCTCGACCCTAGCGTCAGGGCCATCCTCTTCAGCGGCGAGGGCCTGCCTGACGGCCCCTCTGCTGGTCTGGGCTTCGCGGCCCACATCAACAAGCCCTTTGACCGCGCTGACCTGATCAGCACGGTCGAGCAGGTGCTCAGCCGAGCCTGAGCCTGCTTCAACCCTTCACGCGAGGCCCTGCCCCATGGTCGAGACCTTCCACTCCTTCCCCCAGGGCTTCGTCTTTGGCGCTGCCACCTCTGCCTACCAGATCGAGGGCGGCCGTTCAGACGACGGCAAGGGACCCTCCATCTGGGACGCGTTCTGCGACCAGCCGGGCCGCATCCAAGCCGGAGACACAGGCGATGTGGCCTGCGACCATTACCACCGCTGGCAGGAGGATGTGGGCCTGATGGCGGGCCTGGGCCTGCAGGGCTACCGCTTCTCCATCTCATGGCCGCGGGTGATGCCCGAGGGCCGCGGGGCGGTGAATGCCGCGGGGCTCAGCTTCTACGACCGCCTGGTGGACGGCCTGCTGGCCATGGGCATAGAGCCCAACCTGACCCTCTACCATTGGGACATGCCCCAGGCCCTGGAGCACTTGGGCGGCTGGCGCAACCGGGACGTGGCCTCTTGGTTCGCCGACTATGCCGCGGTGGTGGCCCGCCGGCTGGGCGACCGCGTGCGGCTGTGGTCCACCCACAACGAGCCCTGGTGCACGGCCTTCTTCGCCCACAGCCATGGCATCTTCGCCCCGGGGCTCAAGCTCCCGGCCCGAGAGGTGAACCAGGTGGTGCACCACATACTGCTCTCGCATGGCAAGGGAGTCAGCGCCCTGCGCGCCGCCGCGCCCAGGCCCGTGCAGGCGGGGATCGTGTGGAACCTGGCCCCGGCGGTGCCGCATGGCCCTGGCGACGAGGATGCCGCGCGCCGGGCCTGGGAGTTCGACAACGCCTGGTGGCTGGACCCGGTCTACAAGGGCCGCTACCCTGAGCTGGGCTGGCAGCAGCGGGGAGAGGACGTGCCCGAGGTGCTGGCCGGGGAGATGGAGCTGATCGGCCAGCCCCTGGATTGGGTGGGCCAGAACTACTACTTCCCCATCCGCTACGCGGAGGACCCTTCCGCCGGCCCGGCTCGCGCGCGCAAGATGGAGGCCCCGGCCTCGGCGCCCAAGAACGACTGGGGCTGGGAGGTGCGGCCCGAGGGGCTCTCCACCCTGCTCTCTGAGTTCACCCGCCGCTATGGGCGCATGCCCACCTATATCAGCGAGAACGGCTACTGCCGCTTCGATGAGGGCCCTGACGCCGATGGCCGGGTGCGCGATGCCGCGCGGCAGGCCTATCTGCGCCGCCATCTGCAGGCCTGCCGGGCCGCCCTGGAAGCCGGGGCCGACCTGCGCGGCTTCTATGCCTGGTCGCTCATGGACAACTTCGAGTGGTCCACGGGATACAAGCCGCAGTTCGGGCTGGTGCACGTGGACCGCGGCACCCAGGCCCGCACGCCCAAGGACAGCGCGCTATGGTACCGCGATGCCATCGCGGCGCGCGGCTTCATGGCGCCGGCTGAGGCCTTCGCCGACCTGCTGGGGCCCCGCCCGTGAGCGTGTGGCCCGTCAGCCCCGAGACCGCCCTGCGCCTGGAGGAGCGGCTCAAGGCCCTCGGCGTGCGGGACGCGGACCTGGAGGAGAGCTTCATCCGCTCCAGCGGGCCCGGCGGCCAGAACGTCAACAAGGTCAGCACCTGCGTGGTGCTCAAGCATGGCCCCAGCGGCCTGGTGGTGCGCTGCCAGAAGGAGCGCAGCCAGGCCCTCAACCGCTTCTGGGCTCGGCGCCTGCTCTGCGACAAGCTGGAAGAGCGCATCCTGGGCAGGGCTTCAGCGGCCCAGAGCGAGGCAGAGAAGCAGCGCCGCCAGAAGCGCCGCCGCAGCCGCCGGTCCAAGCAGCGCATGCTCGAGGGCAAGCGCCAGCGCAGCGAAGTGAAGGCCGGCCGCCGCGCGGTGGCCGGATGAGCCGAGGAGAGATGTGAAGACCAAGCGCCCCGTCCTGCACGCCACCTTCCGCCTGCCCGCCGCCCTTGCCGACAGCGCCGGCCAGGCTCTGGCCGACCTGCTCCCCGATGGCCTGCTGACCTCGCCGCTCGGCTCGCAGAGGCGCAGCTGGGGGCCGTCCCAGGCGCAGAGCCAGGCCTGGCTGCGCGTGGAAGGCTGGCTCAGGCGCCAGCGCGACCTGGCCGCGCTCAAGGCGCGGGTAGCGCTGCTCGGGGGGGGCGGCTTCAGCGCCGCGCTGGAGGCGCCGCGCGACTGGCTCACCGAGAGCAAGGCCTCCTTCCCAGTGCAGAAGCTGGGCCGCTTCCATGTGGTGCCGGCCTGGCGCAAGCCCGCCCTGCCCAAGGGCGCGCTGGCCATCCGCCTGCTGCAGGGACAGGCCTTTGGCACTGGCTTGCATGCCAGCACCCGGCTGATGCTCTCCGCGCTCAGCCGCGACAAGGGGCTCAAGGGCCAGCGCCTGCTCGAGATCGGCGCTGGCTCGGGCATCCTCTGCTTTGCCGCCCTGCACTTGGGCGCCGCAGCCTGCGACGCGGTGGAGCTGGAGGCCGGGGCCTGCCGCGAGCTTGAGGCCAACCGCGCCGAGAACGGCGTGCCCGCCAAAGCCTTGCGCGTGTTGCAGGGAGCCTTTCCCCGCGTGGCGGGCCTGGGCCGCGGCCGCTATCCCCGCGTGTTGGCCAACCTGACCACCCCGGTGCTGCTCGCTGTCATGCCGGCCCTGGCCCGGCGCCTGGCCCCGGGCGGCCGCCTGCTCATGTCCGGCATCCACACCGAGCCCGAGGCCCGGGCCGTGGCGCGGGCCGCCCGCAAGCAGGGCCTGCGGCCCTTGGAAGAGCGCCGCCGCGGCCGCTGGTTCCAGCTCTCGGCCGGGGCCTAGCCTGTGCCTCGGATGATGCAGATCCTGCTGGCCTCGAGCCTGCTGCTCCCCACAGCGGCCTTCCGCGCCGCCAGCGTGTATGCGCAAGAGCCGCAGATGGAGGCCTGCCGGGCCTGGAATCAGTGGGAGCACGATGTGCGCGAGGGCAAGGCCGAGGCGCATGCCGCGCGCGCCGCCTTCCGCAAGCTGTGGCCCCTGGTGCGGCTCAATGAGGTGCCGCCCCCTGCGGCAGGGCGCTGGCAGTGGGTCTTCCCCCTGCCGGGCTATGGCTTCAAGGACGTGGCCAAGAAGAGCTACCGGGGCAAGGGATACAGCTATTACGATGGCCCGCACCGCCTGGGGCATCCGGGGCTCGACATCCTGGTGCATGACAAGGACCATGACTGCCTGGATGACCGCAACCGCAAGCCCATCCCGGTGGTGGCGGCCATGGACGGCCTGGTGGTGGCGACCCAGCCCACCTGGAGCCCGCAGGACGGCAACCCCGAGGGCGTGTACGTCTGCATCCTGGACCAGGAGGACGGCCGCTTCTTCGTCTATGCCCGCCTGGGCCGCCTGAAGGTGGCGCTGGGCCAGGTGGTGGCCAAGGGCCAGGTGATAGGCTGGGTGGGGCGCACCGGCGCGGATGTGAACCATGGGCCCATGCGCACCCACCTGCACTTTCAGGTGCATGACTTCGCGGATGGGCGCTTCTACACCCTGAACCCCCTGCAGGGCCTGCGCGTCTCGCGCAGCCTAGCCTGGCCCCTGCAGGAGCCGGACTATAGCAAGCCCTGCAAGGCCAGGCCGCGGCCCTTGACCCGGACAGCGCATTGAGACGGGCGCTGATGATGCTGCTGCTGGCCTTGGGAGCGGCGGGCCCAGCCGCTGCCAAGGCGCCCGCGCCCCTGGGACTGGCCCAGGGCTGCGCCCTTTGGCAGGCCACCGAGCGCCAGGTGCGAGACAGCCTCATCCCGCGCGCCCTGGCCCGTCGCCGCTTCGTGGCCGCCTATCAGGCCATCCTGCAGGCCGCGGATTGGCCCGCAGAGGGCCCGCGCTGGGTCTTTCCGCTGCCAGGCTATGACCCGAGCGACTTCGAGGCATCCAGCTACCAGCCCCAGGGCTTCGACTACTACCGCGGCACCAAGGGCGGCGCCCCGCATCCGGCCGTGGACATCTTCATCTTTGACCATGGGCAGCGCTGCCGCGATGACCGCGATGGCGGGGCTGTGCCGGTGGTGGCGGCATTTGCCGGAGTGGTGGTCTCGGTGCAGGGGGCCTGGCGGCCCGGCGACCGCTGGCGCGGTGGCTGCTATGTCTATGTGATGGACCCGGCCTCGGGCCTGATGGCCTACTACGCCCACCTGAGCGAGACCTGGGTGGAGGCCGGCGACAGGCTGGGCGCGGGAGCCTGCCTGGGCACCGTGGGGCGGAGCGGCAAGAACGCTTTCATGGCCCGCAGCGCCACCCATCTGCACCTCATGGCGATGTCATTCCATTCCGGAGCCTTCCAGGTGCTCGACCCTGTCGAGCCCCTGCGCAAGGCGAGCTTGCTCCCCCGGCGCCGGCACCCTCTGCCGCCGCCGCCGGGCCTGGAGCGCTGAAAGCGGGGCCCATGTCCTTATTGCCGCACCCTCTAGATTTCTACCTCTTCACCGCCGGCAGCCTCTGGGTGCTGGCTGCGGTGCTGCTCGCCACCTTGGCCCCTGAGGAGAAGGGCATCCGGCGCAGCTGGGCCATCATCAGCCTGGGCCTGGCGGGAGTGGGCCTGGCCTGCTTTCTGGTGCTGCCGGCCCTGGTGCTGCCAGACACCCCTGAGCTGCCCCAGGCCGGCCTGGCCTTTGCCGGCATCGGCCTGGCCGTGCTGCTGGAGGGCTCGCGCCGCGCAGTGCTGGGAGCAGGCGCCAAGATGCCCGGCATCTGGGCGGTGCTGCTCCTGCTCTGCGCCATCTTGGCCATGGGGCTCAAGGGCTGGGACGGGCTGCGCTTTGGCGCAGCGGGCCTGGCCCTGGCCGCGAGCGCCGCGCTGGCCCTGGCGCTGGCCCTGCTGCTGAAGCGCTGGAAGCAGGAGGCGGCCTGGGCGCTGGGCCTGGGCGCATGCATGGCGGCGCTGGTGCTTGTGGCATCTGAGCCGATGGAATTCCCTGACCATGGCATCCTGCTGGCCCTCATATTCTGCCTGGCCGGCTTCTGCTGGCGGCTCTGGGACCATCGCTGTCGCCGCTCCCAGCCAGCCGCCGGGCCAGCTTTACCCGGCCGCCTGGCCGCGCCGCTGAGCTTTGTGCTGGCCCTGCTCTTGGGTTGGGCCCTCACCCAGGCCTGCGGCGAGTTCGCGCGCAGCCTGCAGGCCGACCGCTACCAGGCCCGCATGGAGCAGGTGCACCGCCTGATGCTGGACCACACCGCCCTGGCTGACCGCCTGTCCACTCAGCTCGCCAGCAGCCTGCCGGGCCTGCGCGGGCCCAGGGCGGACCAGGAGCTGGACCGCGCCGCCGCGCTGCTGCCGAGGTCCGTGGCTTATGTGCTCGACCTCAAGGGCATAGCCCTTGCCTCCAGCAACCGGCGCGCGCCCGACAGCTTCGTGGGCCAGGACTACAGCCTGCGGCCCTATTTCAGCGAGGTGCTGGCTCGCCGCCATGGCCGGCAAGCGGCCCTGGGCTTCACCTCCAAGCGCACCGGCTATTACAGCAGCGCGCCGCTCATCGTGAACGGCCGCCTGGCGGGCGCGGTGGTGGTGAAGCTGGACCTGGAGCCGGAGATGACCATCGAGCCCGGCGAGAAGGGCTTCATCCTCGACCATCAGGGAGCAGTGCTGCTGGCCCATTCCCCCAGCGGCGATGCCGGGGTCAGCACAGCGGGCAACTCAGACCTGGCGCCCTATGCCATCGAGCTGGGCGTGGAGGGCCTGCGCCTGGTGGTGCTGGCGCCCAAGGCCCCCGTGTATGTGGCCCGCCTGGCTGGCATGGGCTTGACCGGGCTGCTGCTGCTGCTGGTGATGGTGTGGTCCCTGGTGCGGCTGCGCCAGGCCGAGATGATGCTGGCCCTCAGGGCCGGCGAGAGCCGCTACCGGGCCGTGGTGGAGGGCATCCACGAGCTGGTCTACGCCTACGACGCGCGGGGCATCATGACCTATGTGGGGCCCTCGGTGGCCCGCTACGGCTACCAGCCCAGCCAGGTGCTGGGCCGGCCCATGCTGGACCTGGTGCATCCCGAGGACCGCGCCTATGTCACCACCGCCGTGGCTACGGCCCTGAGCCAGGGGGTCGACCGCCGCGAGCTGGGCCTGCCGCCCCTGCAGTTCCGCATCCTCCGGGCGGATGGCGTGCCGGTCTGGTTCGAGAGCGTCGGCGGCATCCAGCGCGGCCCGCAGGGCCAGGTGCTGGGAATCGCCGGGCTGCTCCGCGACATCACCGAGCGCAAGGCGGTGGAGGTGGAGCGCGCCCAGATGCAGGCCCAGCTCATCCAGTCCGAGAAGCTGGCCTCCATCGGCACGCTGGCGGCCGGCGTGGCGCATGAGATCAACAACCCGCTGGCCATCCTCAAGCTCAACCTGGCCAACCTGCGCAGCCTGGTGAGCCAGGGCCCGGCGGTGGCCATGATGGAGCGCATGGAGAGCGCGGTGGACCGGGTGGCCCGCATCGTGGGCGGGCTGAGGGTCTATGCCCGATCCAGCGGGGAGGAGCAGCGGCCCTTGGACCTGCACCTGCTGCTGCAGGACACCCTGGCCCTGATGGAGCCCATCCTGCGCAAGGCGGGCATCGAGGTCTCGATGGACCTGGCCTGCCCCCGCCCCGTGTTCATGGGCAATGCCGGCAAGATGCAGCAAGTGATGCTCAACCTGCTCACCAATGCCCGCGATGCGGTGGAAGGGCTGGCGGATGCGCGCATCCAGCTGAGCACGCGCGAGACAGCGGGCGGCATAGAGTTCCGGGTGGCCGACAACGGGCCCGGGGTCTCGCCAGCCATCCAAGGCCGCATCTTCGAGCCCTTCTTCAGCACCAAGGGCGTGGGCGGCGGCACCGGACTGGGCCTCTCCATCAGCCATGGCATCGTGGCGGGCATGGGCGGCAAGCTGCGCCTTGAGTCGCGCGAGGGCCACGGCGCGGTGTTCTGCGTTGAGCTGCCGCGCCACGCCGCGCCCCTGCGGCCCGCTGATGAGGAGGTGCCTGAGCCGGCCCTACGCCGCCTGGCAGGCAAGGCCCTGGTGGTGGATGACGAGCCGGAGATACGGCGATCCCTGTCGGAGCTGCTGCAGGGCCTGGGCCTGCAGGTGGCCGAGGCTGCGGATGGCGAGGAGGCCCTGGAGCTGCTGCGCCAGGAGGGCTTTGACTATGTGATCACTGACCAGAAGATGCCGCGCATGGCCGGGGATGAGCTGGTCAGCCGCGCCAAGAGCCTTGAGCGCTGCAAGCAGACGCGCTTTGTGGTCATCACCGGCGGCGAGCCTGCTGACTTGCCGCAGCCGCGCCGCGACCGCCTGGCCCAGCCCGGCGTGAGCCTGGTGCTCAAGCCTTTCAGCTCTCAAGACATCATCCGGGCTTTGCGCCAATTCTGAGTGAATGGCCTTTATTAATAGGCATATAATATTAAACCATACGAAAGTATGGTTTTTTCTTGACCCATATCCCTGCCATCTCCTATACTGCGCCGTAGAGACAATCAATGGCCCAGGGAAGGCACGAGGCAGGCAAGGGAGCGGGCCCACTCACCTATTATATAGAGGATGCCATGGCGGACGAGCGCAAGCGGGCACTGGAGATGGCGGTCGCTGAGATCGAGAAGCAGTTCGGCAAGGGGAGCATCATGAAGCTGGGCGACCAGCCCGTGCCGGACGTCAAGACCATCCCCACCGGCTCGCTGGCCCTGGACATGGCCATCGGCGTGGGCGGCATCCCCCGCGGCCGGGTGGTCGAGATCTATGGTCCCGAGAGCTCGGGCAAGACCACCCTCTGCCTCTCCATCGTGGCCCAGGCCCAGAAGGCCGGCGGCATCGCCGCCTACATCGATGCCGAGCATGCCATGGATCCCGGCTATGCCAGCAAGGTGGGCGTGGATGTCGACAACCTGCTCATCAGCCAGCCCGAGAGCGGCGAGCAGGCCCTGCAGATCGTGGAGACCCTGGTGCGCAGCGCGGCCATCGACATCATCGTGGTCGACTCGGTGGCGGCCCTGGTGCCCAGGAGCGAGATCGACGGCGAGATGGGCGACCCCCAGATGGGCATGCAGGCGCGCCTGATGAGCCAGGCCCTGCGCAAGCTCACCGCGGTGATGAGCAAGACCAACACCACCGTCATCTTCATCAACCAGCTGCGCGAGAAGATCGGCGTGATGTTCGGCAACCCCGAGACCACCCCGGGCGGCAAGGCCCTCAAGTTCTACGCCAGCGTGCGCATCGACATCCGCCGCATCGAGAGCATCAAGAACGGGCAAGAGGTCATCGGCAACCGGGTCAAGGCCAAGCTGGTGAAGAACAAGGTGGCCCCGCCCTTCCGCGAGGGCCAGTTCGACATCATGTTCGGCGAGGGCATCAACCGCGAGGGCAGCATCCTTGACATGGCTGCCGAGCACGGGGTGGTGGAGAAGAGCGGCACTTGGTTCAGCTACAAGGGCGAGCGCATCGGCCAGGGACGCGATCAGGTGCGGGTGTTCCTCAAAGAGAACCCCAAGGTCGCCGATGACATCGAAGCCGAGGTGCGCGCCAAGCTGGCACCCAAGCCCGCGCCCGAGGCCGTGCCCGACACCGTGGCCGAGGTGCTCGAGAAGAAGGAAATCAAAGATGTGAAAGAGGTGAAGACAGCGGCGAAGAAGTGAGAAGCAAAAAAGCCCGTCCAGGTCAGCCTGGGCGGGCTTTTTTGTGCCATTCTTAAAGTTCGTGCTTATGAGCATGGGCTTTGATTCTTGACAACTTCATCATATATGATGTAGTCTTGGGGTGAGCCAGATGCAAAGACGCTACGATACGCCAGAGAGTCAGCGGCTGATAAACGCGGTCTTGAACGGGGAAGAATGGTGGTCCTGGGACCTCCAGCTTCAGAGGATAGGGCGGGCACCCAGCATCAAGGGGCGTCATGTCATCCGGATTGAAGCGGGGAGGCGGACGATTGTTGCCACGGTCTATGTTTCTTTGGAATTGGACACCATCTATGTCTTGGGCTATCACATAGACAGGAAAGGTGAGCCTACGGAAAACCAACAGGCCCGCGTCGATGAGTATTGCCTGGAGATTGAAAAACTCGAGAGGCACAGGGAGGTATAAATGAAAAGCGCTGTTTTGGAGCGGGAGCACAAAGTCGCGGCAAAATCATCTTTGAGCATTTTTGATCCGCGCAGGAAGGGTACCGACGAGGATACGGTGCTTAAAAAGCATCGTCCGGATCTTTATGCCCAAAAGAAAAACCCTAGCGAGAAATATCGGCTAGCCCGCCAGCTTTTTGAACGCCGCACGGCTGCCGGCCTGTCCCAAAGCCAGCTGGCCCAAAAGGCCGGCATAGGCACGGCCACCTACCAGCGCATTGAAGAATGCCAGCCCATTTCCAATCCTGGGCTAGATGTTGTCATCAAGCTGGCCAATGCCCTAGGCGTGGGCGTGCGGGCGCTTTTTACCAAATGACGGTGAATGAACTGACCGAAGACGACTACAGCGATGCGGTGTTGGAGGACCTCAAGGTCTTCGGAGCAGCGCTTGGCAAGCGGGACTTTGAGGGCTGCGCTTTTAAGCGCTGCGATTTTTCGCGGGCGGTGCTCAGGGGCTGCTGCTTTGTGCGCTGCCGTTTTGAGGCCTGCGACTTGAGCAACGCGGACGCGGGCGGTGCATCCTTCCAGGAATGCGTGTTCGAGGCCAGCAAGCTGGTGGGCGTCAATTTCACGCGGGCTTCAGTGCGCTTTCCGGAATTCAAGGAATGCAGCCTCAACTATTGCAACTTCAAGGCCATGGACTTGCGCAAGACGCACTTTGTGGGCTGCAGCATCCGCGAGGCTGAGTTCAATGATGCCCGCTTGAGCGAGGCGGTGTTCACGGACAGCGACTTGAGCGCCAGCCAGTTCTTCAAGGCCGACCTGAGCCAGGCCGACTTTCGCGCTGCGCGCAACTATTCGCTGGTCCCGGGCCAATGCAAGCTGTTCAAGGCGCGCTTCTCGTATCCAGAAGTGATGGCCCTGCTCTCGGCTCTGGATATCGTGATCGGGAGCTGAGGCGGGCGGCTCAAAAGGCGGTCGGCGCAAACAAAAGCCCGCATCCAGCGATGGAGCGGGCTTCTGCTTTTGGGGCAGCCATCGAGATTCAGTCTGGGTCCAGCAGGTGCCGAGCCAGGTCCTGTGCCAAGGCTTTCCAATCCACGCGCTCCTTGGCCTTGAACACAGCCAGGGTGTCGGCGCGGCCCAGGCATTCCATATAGCCGAGCACGGTGTGGTATTGCGGGCGATCCCAGAAGTCGTGGAAGATGATCTTGGCCTTGGGCCCCGCATGCAGCAGGGCCTGCAGGCAGCAGGCCACGCGAAAGCGGCCATCCACCAGCACCACATCTGGGATGGCATCCAGCTCCCCCCAGATGGCTGAGGAATAGGCTGGCCAGCGATGGGCATAGGCACTGCGCCGGGGCTTGCCCCACAGGCCTATGGGCCCTATGTCGGCATAGCGGCCCTTGAAATGGATGGCGCGGACCTTGGGATGCCTGGCCACCTGCTCTAGCCAGGCAGGGTCGCTGTCCACGCTGGCGATGCGCTCGATCCCCAGCCCTGCGGCTAGCACGGTGCTGCCGCCGCAGCCGAATTCCAGCAGGGATCGCGCGCCCTTCAGGTGCCGCTTGAGGAGCGCCACCTCGGGCGCGGACATGCGGGGCAGCAGGGGCGGGCTGGCGGGCTTCTTGGGCATGGGGCTCCTGATCGAGAAGGGAGGCTGTGGACAGGAGGGCGTTTGAGAAGCATAATCTATGGCACTGTGCAGTGCAGGGACCATTTTATACTAGGAGGCGAGAAAAATGGCAGTCAAGGCTGAGAAGCGGGGCTGGCTCTTCAAGCTGGCCATGGCGTTGCTGGGCCTGGGAGCCCTCGTGTTCGTGGCGGCGCTGGTCGCCCCCATGTTCGTGAACTGGGACAAGCTGAAGGATGAGGCGGCTGCCAAGGTGAGCGCCAGCCTGGGCCGCAAGCTGAGCATTGGCAAGGCCAGCTTCAGCATCTTCAGCGGGGTCACGCTCAGCGACATCTCCCTGGCCAATGGCGCCGGCTTCTCCAAGGAGCCGCTCTTTGAGAACGCCTCGGCCACGGTCAGCTACAGCCTGCTCTCCCTCTTCACCGGCAAGGTGGTGCTCAATTCCATCGAGTTCGACCAGCCCAAGATCCTCATCCAAAAGGCGGCCAATGGCCGCTTCAACTTCAGCGACTTAGGCTCCGCTCAGGCCGCGGCCCCCTCGGCCCAGTCCGCCAAGCCTGGCAAGGGCAAGTCCAAGGCCAAACAGAAGCTGGCAACTGCCCCGGCGCCCGCGCCGGCCAAGGCATCTGCCGGGCTCCCTGAGCTCCCCGTGCTGGTGAACAAGCTGGCCATCAAGGGAGGCGACTTCCGCTACCAGGACCTGGGCACCGGCAAAAGCTATGCGGTGCAGGGCATGGACCTGACTGTCATCGGCATCGACTTGAGCGGCGCCGGCCGCAGCCGCATCACCTTGAGCCTGGTGGCGGACCTGGAGGGCAAGAAGGTTCCGCTCAATGCGGACATCAGCTTCCGCCTCGACCCCTCCACCGCCAGCCTGGACTTGGCGAGCGCCGAGCTGGACCTGCCCGGCCTCAAGGCCGTGGCCAGCGGCCAGGTGAAGGCCATCACCAGCGCCCCCAGCGGCAGCATCAAGGCGCAGGTGGATGTGGACCCGGACAAGATCGTGTCCAGCGACCTGCCGCCCTCCATCCTGGCCAAGCTGCCCGCCGGGCTCAAGGCCAAGGGCAGCCTGCGCCTGGCGCTCTCCGCAGACGGGCCCTTCAGCGACCCGCTCAAGCTCAAGGTGGCTGGCAGCCTCGATCTGCAAAGCCTGGGCCTGGATTACGGGAGCTACCCGGCCGTGGAGGGCATGCAGGGCAGCCTCAAGTTCGACAACGGCCACTTGAGCCTCGATCCCCTGGACTTGAAGCTGGGCGGCCAGCCCGTGCATCTCTCGCTCAGCGTCTCCGACTTCACGGTGCAGAACCTGATGGGGCCGCAGGCCGCCTGGCGCGCCAGGGTGGCCTACACCCTCACCTCGCCCCAGCTGGTGCTCGACCCCCTGCTGGGCCTGGCTGGCTCCGCTTCCCAAGCCCAGGACGCCCAGCCCGCTCAGGCGGCTGGCCCCTCCAATGCCGCCCCCTCTGCAGCCAAGCCCGCGCCTGAGCCGGCCCCTGTGCAGCTGGGCAAGCTGATACCCCTTGGCATCACGGTGCAGGGCAAGGTGGATGTGGCTGCGCTCAAGGCCATGCAGATGGAGACCGGCCACCTGGTGCAGACCCTGTCCTTGGCCCGCCAGCAGGCCCAGGTCGGCCTCGACCTGGCCGGCTACCAGGGCACGGTGCAGGCCAAGGTCAACGCCAACCTGAGCGTGCCCGGCGCGACCTATGGCCTGGTCATGAAGGTGGCTGGGCTCAAGCTCGACAAGCTGGTGGATGATTACGCCGCCAGCTTCCCCAAGAAGCAGAGCCTGCAGCAGGTCAAGGGCAAGGTCAGCGGCCTGCTGGCCCTGGATGCCAGCGGCACGGGCAAGGGGCTCAACAGCCAGGCCATCATCCGCAACCTCAATCTCAAGGGGCACTTCAAGCTGGGCCCCGGCAAGTTCAGCCACTTGGACATCCAGGAGAGGCTGGCCGCGGTCATCCCGCACCCGCCCACGGCCCAGGCCCTGCGCGGGGACATCAGCTTTGACCGCTGCGAGAGCGACTTCACCATGAAGGATGGCAAGGCCAGCTGGCCGAACCTGGTCGTCTCCAGCGGCGCGGATGACCGCGGCGGCAGCCTGCTCATCAAGAGCAATGGCTGGCTGAAGCCGGGCGCGGACATAGACTGCCATGTGGCGCCCCACTTCAACCCCTCGCTGGTGCGCCTGGAGGGCGCCCTGCAGGATGCCTTTGGCGACGACAAGGGCTGGGCCACCTACGACAGCATCGCCTATTATGGCCCCACCAGCGACAAGGCCAAGGCCGACTTCAGCCAGGGAGTGAAGAAGGCCGCCACCCAGCTCATCACCAAGCAGGTCAACAAGGCCCTCCAGGACAAGGGCCAGGACCTGCTCAAGGGCCTGTTGGGCCGGTGAACCAGGCAGGGAGCAGGCGCCGATCCGGCCAGCCCGGGTCGGCGTTTGTATTTATGAGGAGGCAAGCATGGCGGTTCTGAAGGCCCTATTCTTGGCATTGGCCTGCTCGGCGGCCAGCTTGCAGGCCGCCGAGCAGGCGCCCGATTATGGGCTGCCCCAGCCGCTGAGCGGCGCGGTGCGGGTGGCCTTTGCGGGCGACATCATCCTCGGCCGGCGCGTGGCGCGCCTGGCTGAGCAGAAGGGCTGGGACTGGATGGCGGCCGGCGTGCGGCCCCTCTTGGCGCAGGCCGACCTGGTGGTGGCCAACCTGGAATCGCCGGTGGGCCAGGGCGGGGTGCCCTATGCTGAGAAGGCGGTCTACCTGCGCGCCAGCCCCTCCGGCCTGGCCCTGCTCAAGGCCCTGGGCGTGGGCGTGGTGACCCTGGGCAACAACCATATCCTCGACTACGGGCCCGAGCTGATGGGGCAGACCCAGGCTGGGCTGGATGCCCTGGGCATAAAGCATTGCGGCACGGTGGAGGGCCCGGGCCAGGCCCAGCAGCCGGCCCTGGCGCAGGCGCGCGGCAAGCGCCTGGCCTTCCTCGGCTATTGCTCGGTCTGCCCGCAAGAGTTCCGCGCGCGGGGGCGCGCGCCGGGCGTGGCCGTGGCCCTGCCCTCAGAGATGCTGCCCGAGATCCGCGCGGCGCGGCGCCAGGCCGATTTTGTGGTGGTGCTGCCGCATTGGGGCCAGGAATACCATGCGGCCAACGAGCTGCAGCGCAAGCTTGCCCTGGGGCTCTCGCATTCCGGAGCGGATGCGGTGGTGGGCAGCCATCCCCACGTCCTCCAGGTCCTCGACCGCCTGGGCCGCATGCCCTGCGCCTACAGCATGGCGGACCTCATCTTTGACCTGAGCTATCCGGTCTCGCAAGACTCGGCCCTGCTCTTCATCGATTTCCTGCCTGGCCAGGCGCCGCAGTGCCACGCGGTGGCCCTCGACCTCTCCAGCGGCCGCCCGCTCCCCCTTGACCCGGCCTCGGCTCAGGGCCGCCGCATCCTGGGCATCCTGGCCCATGGCTATGACTACCAGGGGCTCAAGACCTATGGGGGCGGAGAGTGAACCGCATCCAAGTCTACACCGGCGACGGCAAGGGCAAGACCACTGCGGCGTTGGGTCTGGCCATCAGGCACCTGGGCGCTGGAGGCAGGGTCTGCATCATCCACTTCGACAAGGGCGCCGAGCCGGGCCTTGAGGACAAGCTCTACTCTGAGCGGGCCATCCTGCGCAGCCTGCCTGGCCTAGAGCTCTTCAGTTGCGGAATGCAGAGGTTTGACCCCGATCAAGGAACGTTCCGCTTTGAGAACCGCTCTGAGGACAGGCAGGAGGCCTTGCGAGGGCTGGTCCTGGCTGAGACAAAGCTGGTTCAAGGGCCCAGCTTGCTCATCTTGGACGAGGTTTTGAGCCTGGTGATGACCAAATTGGTCAAAACTCAGGAAGTGATGGCTTTCGTAAAGAAATACGCAGATAAAGGAAAGCCCTGCGAGCTAGTGCTCACGGGCCATGCTGCATGGCCAGAATTGGCCGCTTGCGTGGATCTGATCACTGACATGCGCAAGCGGAAGCATTACTTTGATGAAGGGGAAGGTGCGCGAAAGGGAATAGAGTTCTAAAATGGTTTATTTCGTCTTATGGAAATTTATTGACAAAACAGCGGTGATTGACTACTATTTTGACAACTTATATTTTAAAAATAGAGCTGTCATGAAACAAAGTTCTCAAACCACCGTCTCGCGAGGCGTGTATGCGCAGAAAAAAGGTCTATGAGTCCACGGTGCAATCAGTGGAGCGCACGTTGGACATCGTTGAAGCGCTGTCCAGCAACAAGGACGGCATCGGCGTGACCGAGCTTTCAAAGGCGCTGAACCTCCATAAGAGCACGGTGCACCGGCTCCTGACCACCCTGATGGTCAGGAAATACGTGGAACAGGACAGCGAGACCGGCAAATACCGCCTCTCGGTCAAGCTCTTCGAGCTGGGGAACGCGGTGCTCAGCAAGCTGAACATGCGGGCCCACGCCATGCCCTTCTTGCGCGAGCTGCGCGAGCGCACCAGCGAGACGGTCCAGCTCTCCATCGTGGACCAGAACCAGGTGCTGTTCATCGATGTGCTCGAGAGCAACGAGAAGATCGGCGTCAAGGCCAGCATCGGCGAGCGCGCGCCCCTCTATTGCACGGCTGCCGGCAAGGTCTGGCTGGCCAACCTGCCTGACGAGCGCCTGCAAGAGGTGCTCAAGGACACTCAGTTCAAGGCTTTCACCCCCAAGACCCTGGGCAATTTCGACGACCTGCGCGTGCAGCTCAAGCAGGTCAAGGAGAAGGGCTGGGCCCTGGACAACGGCGAATATGAGGAAGACCTGCATTCCGTGGGCGCCGCCATCAAGAACTACCGCGGCCGCGTCATCGCCTGCATCAGCGTCTCGGTGCCTGCCCTGCGCTTCAGCACCCAGATCTGCGAGGAGCTGGGCCGCTCGGTGAAGGAAGCAGCCGACAAGATCAGCTATAGCGTGGGCTTCACTGACAAGCAGTGACAATTGACCTTTGCTCCATAGTGAGATACACTGTTCTCGATGGCCGCCTGGCCGTCTTGAAGCGCTAATCTTGTCAGAGGTATGGGGATGAAGAAGCTCTTGCTGGCAGCCACATGCGCTGCCCTGATCGGCGGGGCCCTGAGCCTGAGAGCTGACCAAGGGACCACTGCGGCCGCCTTCTTGAAGCTGGCCACCGGCCCTCGCGTCATCGCCATGGGCGAGAACTTCACCGGCTTGGCCGATGATGCCAATGCCGTGCGCTACAACGCCGCTGGCACCGCCTACATGGATGAGAGCGAAGCGACCCTGATGCACGCCATCTGGATAGAGGACATCTTCTACGATGACATGGCGGCCGCCTTTCCCATGAAGAACATCGGCACCATAGGCACTGAGATATTCTACCTGAACGCTGGCAATTTTGACGGGTACAACAGCGCGGGCGTCGCCACGGGGCAGTTCTCGGCTGGTGCCATGTCCGCCACCCTGAGCTTTGCGCGCAAGATCGTCGATTCGGTCTCATTGGGCCTGGCGGCCAAGTACCTGAGCGAGAACATAGACGGCCAGAGCTCCACCGGCTTCGCCATCGACCTGAGCACCCTCTACAAGACCCCCATCAAGGGCCTCTCTGCCGGCATCAACGTGGCCAACCTGGGGCCCGCCATGGGCTACAGCCAGGCCTTCACCCTGCCGGTCAATGTGCGCTTTGGCGCAGCCTATTCTGCGGCCAAGGACATCAACGTGGTCTGCGACTACACCCAGCCCATCGAGACGGCGGGCGTGTTCGGCATCGGCGGCGAGTACGGGTACAAGGATTTCCTGGTGGTGCGCGGCGGCTTCAAGTTCCAGGGCGGCTTCGACTACAACCAGGTGGAAGAGGGCTATGGCCCCTCGGCGGCCGCGGGCCTGACCCTGGGCATGGGCCTCAAGTACGGCCGCTTCGGGTTCGATTACGCCTACGCCCCGCAGGGCTTCTTGGGCGACACCCACCGCTTCGCCCTGAACTTCAAGTTCTGACGCGCTGGCAAGGCCCTCCGCCCTTGGGCGGGGGGCTTTTTTTTTGCCCGCAGCCCGGGGGCTTTTGGCTTGGAAAGCCCAGCGGATCCATGGTATTTTTAATCGTTTTGAACACCCTCCCCCTGGCGCGCGTCCCTTCTGCATGGACGAGCCCTTCAAGGTGCTGATGCGCAAGCTCTATCCCATCTTGGCCCTGCTGCTGGGGCTGGCTTTGGCCCTGCCCTTGAAGGCTGCTGAGGAGGATCCGGCCCTGCCAGAGCTGCTGCTGGCTGACCAGCTCTTTGGCCAGCAAGCCTTTGGCCTGGCGGCCAGCCGCTACCAGGCCTATCTGCGCAGCCAGCCCATGGGGCTTGCCGCTGCCCATGCTCGGCTCAACCTGGCCCAGGCCTATTTGGACCTGGGGCGGCTCGAGGATGCGGAGCGCGTGGACCGCGACTTTCTCGCCGCTCATCCTGGCGACCCGCAGGCCCGCGCTGTGCTCTTGAGCCTGGCCGGCATCCAGCTGCAGGCTGGCGATGCCAAGGCCGCGCGCCAGAGCGCTCAAGACTGGCAGGCGGAGTATGGGCAGGACGCGCCGGACGCTCCCCGCGCCGCCTTCTTGCTGGGCGAGGCGCTCTACAGCCTGGGCAGCTATCCAGAGGCTGAGGCGGCCTATGCCAAGGCCGTCGGCACCGAGCCGGCCTCGTATATCCCCTATGCCCGCGGCTGGTGCCTGTATCAGGCCGCCGTGGCCCAGGGCGCCTCCGCGCAGGATGAGGCGCAGCGCAAGGACCTGCTGCGCCGCTCCGCCGACCTCTTCATCCAGTCCTACGCCATGGACAAGCAGGGGCCCCTGGCCGCCGCCTGCATGTACCAGCAGGCCGAGTGCCACTATGCCGCCGGCGACTACGCGGCCGCGGCAGAGGATTATCAGCGCCTGCTCAACCGCATGCCCGACCATCCCCTGGCGCCCTCAGCGCGCTACTCCATCGCCTGGTGCCATTTTCAACGGCAGGATTGGCGCAAGGCCGCGGAGACCTTCTATAGCTTCACCCTTGAGCACAAGGACCACGAGCTGGCGCCCTGGGCCAAGTACTTGACCGGCGTGTGCCTGGCGAGGCTGGGCGACCTGGATGGCGCCGAGGCCGCCTATCAGCGCACGGTGCGCGACTACCCCGACAGCGAGGTGGTGGACCGCGCCGTTTACGCCCTGGCCTGGATCGCCCTCAAGCGCGGGGACGACACCGGCGCGGTGGAGCACTTCAACCTCTTCATCAAGGACTTCCCCCAGAGCAGCCTGGTGCCCTCGGCGCTCTTCCTCTCGGGCGACGCGCTCTACCGCATGGAGCGCTATGCCGCGGCCCGCGAGGCCTACCAGCGCCTGCTGGTGCTGGCGCCCCTGCACCCCCTGGCCGAGGAGGCCTCCTTCCTCTCTGCTGCCTGCAGCCAAGCCGAGCTGGTCTATGGCGAGGCGCTCAGCGGCTACCGCGACTTCTTGGCGCACCATCCTGAGAGCCCGCTGGCCCCGCGGGCCCGGCTCTGCGCCGCCGACTGCCTCTATGCCCTTGGCCGCCGCGCCGATGCGGCCAAGGCCTACCGGGACCTGGGCGCGGCGCCCGAGACGCCGGCCGAGCTGCTGCCCTCCGCAGCCTCGGGCCTGGCCTGGTGCGCCTTCGCGGCCGGCGACTTCAGCCTGGCCAGCCAGCGCTGGCTTGACCTGGCCGGGCGCTGGCCCAAGAGCGCTGAGGCGGCGCCCGCCTGCCTGCACGCCGGGGACTCCCTCTACAACCAGGGGCAGTACAGCAAGGCGCTGGATGCCTACCGCCGCGTGGCCCGCGACTGGCCCGCGGCCGCCTGCCTTGAGGAGAGCCACTATCAGGCCGGCTGGGCCTGCTACCGCCTGAAGGACTTCGACCAGGCCTATGGCGAGTGGGGCCTGGCCGCCAGCGCGGCCCATGACGATTCGGCCATCGCTCAGGCCCGCTACTGGATGGCCTGGGCCATGTTCCGCAAGGGCCAGTTCAGCCAGGCTGCGGCCGACTTCGGCCAGGTGCTGGAGGGCCATCCCAAGAGCCATCTGGCCCCCGAGGCGGCGCTGCGCGTGGGCGACGCCTGGTACAACGCCGGCCAGTTCGAGAAGGCCCGCCAGGCCTACCAGGCCATGGTGGACAAGTATCCCGAGCACCCTGGCGCGGCCTCGGCGCTCTACGGCATCCAGTGGTGCTACTACAGCCTGGGCCAGGACGATGCGGCTGTGGAGGCCTCGCGGGCCTTCGTGGCCAAGTACAAGGCCTCCAGCTTCGCCCCCGACGTGCAGTACCGCATCGCCGAGCACTACCTGCGCACCAAGGATTACGCCCAGGCCGAGCGCGAGTTCGACGCGCTCAAGGCCCAGTACCCCAAGAGCGCCCTCAACCTGCCGGCGCTCTACTGGCGCGGCATGGCCCGCTTCAAGGCCCTCAAGCTGAACGAGGCCATCGCCGACTGGAAGAGCCTGCTGGACACCGATGCCAAGCACAACCTGGCGCCGCGGGCCTGCTTCCAGGTGGGCATGGCCTACTACCGGCTGCAGGAGTACGGCCACGCCCTGGAGGCCTTCCACCAGGTGCTGGCCGACTACGGCGACACGCCCGAGGTGGCGGCTGACGCCCAATTCAACATCGGCATGACCTACAAGCGCCTCAACCAGGGCGACGAGGCCATGGCGGCCTATCGCGCCACCATCGCCAAGTACCCCGACAGCCCCCTGGCCGACAAGGCCCGCATCCGCATCGGCTACATCTATGAGGATGCGCGCCAGTATCCAGAGGCCATCCAGGCCTATCAGGAGCTGGCGGCGCGCAATGCCGGCGACCTGAGCGCCGAGGCCCAGTACCTGGTGGGCGACTGCCATCTGGAGCAGAAGCGGGCGGGCGAGGCCATAGCGGCCTATGAGCTGGTGGTGGACCGCTTCGCCGGGCAGCCAGCCTGGGTGGCCACGGCGCTGGCGCGCTTGGGCGAGCTCTACGAGAGCACGGGGCAGCCCAGCAAGGCCCGCGAAGCCTATCAGCGCATCGTGGCCATGGGCGGCGACCCCTCATGGTCCGCCTCGGCCAAGCAGCGCCTCACCCTGCTGGACCAGCGCTTGGGCCCTGAGCCCACGGCTGGCAAGGCCAAGCCGGCGCCCAAGAAGAAGGGCGCCAAGGCCAAATCCAAGGGCAAGGGCAAGAAGGGCAAGGCCAAGCCCAAGAAGCAGGCCGCGCCAAGCCCGGCCCAAGGAGGCCAGCCATGACCCTGCGCAGACTCTGCCTCTTGCTGGCCCTGGGGCTGGCCGCGGCCCCGGCTTGGGCCTCCAAGGAGGAGCTGGCCGGCGAGACCGAGACGGCCAAGCCCATGCTGCGCCCCACGGAATCGATGGCGGATGATGAGGGGCCGGTGGCCCTCACCCGCGGCGCCCAGGCGCCCACCTTCAAGATGCCCGAGGTGGTGATCATCGGGGAAGGGGAGGCCAAGGCCCTCACCGACCGCGGCGACTCGCGGGCCAAGGTGGATACCATGGGCGGCATCAAGGCCTCGCCCGGCGAGCAGGGCGCCAGCAAGCAGCAGGCCGGAGCAGAGGGCAGCAAGCAGGCCCTGGGCGACGTCTCGCGCACCGCGCTCCCCAGCTTCGGGCAGGCCACGCTGGAATACGGCCTGGCCGACACCAGCCTGGCCGAGCTCTTCTATGGCCGCCAATGGGGCGACTTGAGCGGGCAGCTGGAGGCGGCTTGGCACGGCAGCTCTGGCGCACGGCTGGACAGCCCGGCTGGCAAGGGCCTAGAGCCCTGGCGCGACGACTGGCGGGTGGCTGGCCGCGGCGATGCCCTGGTGGCTGGCCGCCAGCTGCTCTCGGCCCAGGTCTCGGGCGATGGCTGCGATTGGACCCCCACCTACCTGGATGACGGCCAGGGCCGGCTCTCTCGCAGCCGCCTGCTGGGCGGCTTTGTCTGGGAAGGCCCCCTGGGCTGGGGCCTGCGCCAGACCCTGAGCCTGGATGCCGCCCGCAGCGAGCAGCGCGCGCCGGGCCTGGGCACCGCCTTCACCGAGGCGGGCGGGCGCCTGCACGGGCTGTGGGAGCGGGGCTTTGACACGCCCCTGGCCGCGCTGGATGCGGGCTTGGAGGCGGGATACGGCGGCTGGAGCCAGGCCGGCGCCCTGGGCAGCCGCAGCCTGGGCCAAGAGCTGATGGGATTGAGCGTGGGCTTTGAGCCCCTGCCAGGCTCCCGCTTCCGCGTGGGCGTCAAGCTGCAGAGCGATGGCGACAGCGCGGCGCGCAGCACCGTGGCACTGCCTCAAGCCTCTTGGGAGCAGCGCTTGGGCGCCAGCCTGGGCGCCTTCGCCCGCTTCGAGCCCGGGCAGAGCCTGCCCCTCTTGAGCGAGGATGCCCTCTTCAGCGAGGCGCCGGTGATGCCCAGCCCCAGCCTCAGGGCCCAGCACGATGCCCTCAACCTGGCGGTGGGCTTGCGGGCCGCCCCGGGCCTGGGCATCTCGGCCGAGCTCTCAGCCTACGACCGCCAGGTGATGGACGCGGTGGTCTGGGATGACCCCAGCGGCAAGGGCGTGTGGGGCCAGGTGAACGCGGGCCAGCTCGAGTTCCAAGGATTGCTGCTCAAGGCCGAGGCCGAGGGGCCCTGGGGCCTGAAAGCCGGGCTCACCGCCCGCGCCGAGCGCAGCAGCGATGACACCGTGCCCGGCCGGCACGTGCCCTTCCACCCCAATGCCAGCGGCCGGCTCGACCTGGCTGGCGCCTACGGGCCCTGGCAGCCTTCGCTGGCGCTGGGCTATGAGGGCGCGCGCTGGATGCAGCAGGTGGGCGGGCCGGAGCTGGACCCCTATGCGGGCCTGGACCTGCGCCTGGCCTATGCCTTGAGCCCGACCTGGCTCTTCTTCATCGAGGGCCGCAACCTCTGCAACATGGCGGTGCAAGAGTTCGAAGGCGGGCCCGATGCCCGGCCCATGGTGGGCCTGGGCGCCACCCTGCGTTTTCACTGACAACCCACAGCCCGGACGGGAGGTTCCATGTTCCAGGACCAGAACCTATGGCAGTTGATCGTCAAGGGGGGCCCCATCATGATGGTGCTGGCCGCCTGCTCCATCCTGAGCTGGGCCATCATCCTCGAGCGCGGCCTGCGCTACTGGCGCGCCACCCGGGGCAGCGAGCGCTTGAGCGCGCGGGTGGCCAAGCTGGCCCGGGCTGGCAAGCTGAATGACGCCATGGAGATGGCCCAGGCCGAGGAGGGCTGCGTGGCCGAGGTGCTGAAGGCCGGCCTGGCCCATGGCGGCCGCGAGCGCGCCGCGCTCTCTGACGCCATGGAGCGCAGCGCTGCGGGTCAGGTGATGGACCTTGAGAGCCGCATCGGCGTGCTGGGCACCCTGGCCAGCGTGGCCCCCTACATCGGCCTCTTCGGCACGGTGATGGGCATCATCAGCGCCTTCCGCGCCCTGGCAGAGAGCAAGGAGGCCGGCGCTGCCGTGGTCTCCGCCGGCATCGCCGAGGCTCTGGTCGCCACCGCGGCCGGCCTCTTCGTGGCCGTGCCCTCGGCCATCGCCTACAACGCCTACGCCCGCAAGGCCGCCAACCTCGACACCCGCATGGCCCTGGCCTCCTCCGAGCTGGTGGAGGCCCTGGCCGACCGCGGCCCCGGCCGCGGCAAGGAGGACAGGGATGTGGAAGCCTAAGCACCGCCGCGCAGTCAGCGCGGAGATCAACATGGTGCCCTTCACGGACGTGGTGCTGGTGCTGCTGGTCATCTTCATGGTGACCACCCCGCTCATCGTGCAGGGCCAGATCCATGTGCGGCTGCCCAAGGCATCCACCCAGGGCGCCGAGGCCCTGCCCCCGGTGACGGTCACCGTCACCAGCGAGGGCCGGCTCTTCATCCGCGACCAAGAGGTGATGCTGGACCAGCTCACCCCCCTGCTCAAGGACGCCATGGGCAAGCAGTCTGAGAAGGCGGTCATCATCAACGCCGACCGGGCGGCCCTGCATGGCCGCGTGGTGCAGGTGCTGGACGCGGCCAAGGCTGCGGGCGCCGAGCGCCTGGGCATCGCCACGGACCAGGGCAAGTGATGCTCGGGGCGCGGCTGTGAGCAGCCTCAAAGACACCCTCTTCCTGGCCTTGAGCCTGGGCCTGCATGCCCTGCTGCTGCTGCTCACCTTCGGCATGGCCCGCTTTGCGCCCCCGCCGCAGGTGGCCATCCTCTCGGTGGAGACGGTCAGCGGCGTGACGCCCCGCGGCGAGGGCAGCGGCGCGCCCGGAGAGAAGAAGGCCATCACCAACGCCCCCACCAACCCTCAGCCAGTGCCGGGCAGCTTCAAGCTAAACCCCGATGACATGCCCCGCCAGAAGCCGGCCAAGAAGGCCGCCTCCAAGAGCAAGGTCAAGGTGCGCCAGGCGCCCAGCCTGGACCAGCTGGCCAAGGAGCACGCCCAGATGCCCATAGGGCTTGAGCCGCGCAGCGACCACGACAGCGAGGACCTCAGCGAGGGAGGCATGGGCGAGGGCCGGCAGGCCGGCGCCCCGGGCGGCCAGCCCGAGGTCTCGGGGCCCATCGGCGGCCGCGGCTTCCGCCCCATCGACTGGGGCTTCCCGCACCAGCTGCCCGAGGAGAGCGCCCTGCGCTTAGGGATTACCGTGGCCCCCAACGGCCTGGTCAAGAGCGCGCGCCTGCTGCAGGCCTCGGGCTATGCCGACATAGACCAGGTGGCGGTCAGCCGCGCCAAGGACCTCATCTTTGACCCCCTGCCGGCCGGCAGCGAGCAGGTCGACACCGAGGGCATCCTGACCTTCAACTTCCAGTTCAACCGCTGAGGTGAAAATGGGCGAGAGGCCTGATGGGCGTGGCGCGGACCAGATGAGGCCGGTGAAGCTGAGCCGGCATTACCTCAAGGGGGTGGCGGGCTCGGTGCTCATCGAGTTCGGCGACACCAAGGTGCTCTGCGCCGCCACCGTGGATGAGGCCGTGCCGCCCTTCCTCAAGGGCCGCGGCGAGGGCTGGATCACCGCCGAGTATTCCATGCTGCCCAGGAGCTCGGCCCAGCGCATCCCCCGTGAGAGCGCCAAGGGCAAGCTCTCGGGCCGCACCCATGAGATCATGCGCCTGGTGGGCCGCAGCCTGCGCGCGGTGCTCGACATGAGGGCCCTGGGAGAGCGCACCGTGCTCATCGACTGCGATGTCATCCAGGCCGACGGGGGCACGCGCACCGCCAGCATCACCGGCGGCTTCATCGCCCTGGTGGATGCGCTGCGCCCGCTGGTGGCCGACGGCCGGCTCAAGGCCCTGCCCCTCAAGGACCAGGTGGCCGCCATCTCGGTGGGCATCGTCCAGGGCCAGCCGCGCCTGGATCTGTGCTATGTTGAGGACAGCGCGGCGGGCGTGGACATGAACGTGGTGGGCACCGGCTCGGGCTCCCTCATAGAGGTGCAGGGCACGGCCGAGCACGCGCCCTTCAGCCGCGCCGAGCTCGATGCCCTGCTCAGCCTGGGGCAGAAGGGCATCGCCGAGCTGGCGGCCCTGCAGCTCAAAGAGCTGGGCCCCCTGGCCTGACCCTCACAGGAGCCGCCATGCGTGACTTGATCCTGGCCACCCACAACCTGCACAAGGTGGAGGAGATGCGGCAAGCCCTGCAGGGCCTGCCTTACCGCATCCTCTCCGCGTCCGACATCCCTGGCGGCCTGCCCGAGGTGGTCGAGGACGGCATCACCCTGCTCTTCAACGCCAAGAAGAAGGCCAAGAGCGCGGCCCAGGCCACCGGCCTGCTGGCCCTGGCAGACGACACCGGGCTCGAGGTGGAGGCCCTGGAGGGCGCGCCCGGCGTCTTCTCGGCGCGCTATGCGGGTGAGAGCGCCACGTATGATGAGAACAACCGCAAGCTGCTCGCCGAGCTGGCTGCGCTGGGCAAGCCCAGCCGCAAGGCGGTCTTCCGCACCGTGCTCTCGCTGGTGGAGCCCATGCCCTCCAAGCGCGAGGACTGGGTTGAGGGCCGCGTGGAGGGCCTCATCACCGAGCGCTTGAGCGGCAGCCAGGGCTTCGGCTATGACCCGGTCTTCTATGTGCCGCAATTGGGCAAGACCTTCGCCGAGCTGAGCCTTGAGGAGAAGAACAAGGTGAGCCACCGCGGCCGCGCCTTGAAGAAGCTCAGGGAGACTTTGTCGCGCTGGTGAAAAAACCTGTTCTTGCGACACTGCGAGGTAGTATAATCCGTCTGATTCATACGGTTGAATGCTGAGGCTGTTTCAAGGCTCCTAACCCTTGCTTGAGGACGAGCATGTTCAAAAAGCTGCTGGCCGCCATGGCGGCCCTATTGCTGGGCGCAAGCCTGCTTGCTGCCGCCCCCCTGGTCCTCAATGACACGGGCGGCAAGGTCATCAAGATCGATGGCGGCCTCGCAGACTGGCCGTCCAATGCCCTGCACCTGCAGCTCAACCGCAAGGACCAGGTGGCCAACGGCAACCAGCTCTGGACCGGCCCCGACTTCCTCTCCGCGGATGTCTATGTCACCTATGACAGCCGCTACCTCTACCTGAGCGCCAAGGTCAACACCCCGGCCCCCCTGCAGAATGAGCATCAGGGCGCTGAGACCTACAAGGGCGACGGGGTTGAGCTCTACTTCAGCTTTGACGGCAGCCAGCCCGGCCACGACGCCTATGGCGATCAGGACATCCAGTTCGGATTCCCGGCCCGCCCGGTGCCCGGCTATGTCTGGTGCTACACCCGCAACGAGAAGGCGCCCGGGGCGCTTTGCGCCACACAGAAGACCGCAGACGGCTACACCCTTGAGGGCGCCATCCCCCTGAGCTACTTCTGGGGCGCCAGTATCAAGCCGGGCCAGCCCATCCTCATCGATGCGGGCATCGACTCCATCGGCGTGCCGGGCGGCAAGGACCGCACCGTGCAGATCAGCTACTCTGGCGACCCCGAGGCCTATCACAGCGCGGCCAAGTGGTCGGCTGGCGCGCTCGCCGGCAAGCTGGTGGCCAAGATCGCCGAGAGCAAGGGCGATGACATCGGCGACGGCACCCGCGGCCTGCCCGCCAGCGGCGTGGGCAGCATCGCCGGCCTGGTGGTGGATGACCTGAACCGGCCCATCGCCGGCGCCATGATCGCCACCTGGCCCCGCAGCAAGGACGCCAAGACCGGCCCGGATGGGCGCTTCCACATGGATTCCGTCAAGCTCTGGGCCCACAGCGTGGTGACGGCCCGCAAGCCCGGCTACTACAGCAGCCTGGCCCGCGCCGCGCGCGGCGGCTCGGCCAAGATACGCCTGCAGAAGATCCCCGACTACAGCGCCAAGCTGCCGCCCACCCTCTTTGGCCACAACTTCTGGATGTGGATGCCCAAGTGGGGCAACCCCATCAAGGGCACCGAGGGCCTCATCAAGCCCTGGCGCCTGGGCAGCCTGCGCTTTGGCGGCCACAACAACGAGACCGATGACAGCACCGCCCGCTCGGTGGGCCTGGACGCCTTCATCGCCTACTGCCGCGCCATCGGCGCCGAGCCCTATGTGCAGGTGAGCATCCTGCGCTTTGACAGCGACAAGGGCAAGGTGCTGGCCGACCCCTCCTGGTCCGCGGCCCTGGTGCGCGAGGCCAACCTGGTGAAGCACTACAACATCAAGTACTGGTCGGTGGGCAATGAGGGCGACCTCTACGACGACACCAAGGACTGGCCAGGATTCGACGCCAAGGAGAACGCCCGCCAGGTGCGCGAGCACATCATCGCCATGAAGCTGGTGGACCCCAGCATCCTGGTCTCGGGCGGCGAGCTCTCGTGGCGCTACGAGGAGGGCGCCAACGACTGGGTGCGCCCCATCATGCGCTACAACTACGACACCTTGAACTTCTTCGCCATCCACACCTATGGCTTCGCCAAGGAAGAGGACCAGACCGTTGACGCGGTGACCAAGAAGAGCGACGACTTCACCAAGCTCTACCTGCGCGTCAAGAGCAAGGTGGACCGCAGCACCGACACCACCGTGCCGCTGATCGTCACCGAGCACAACGTGGGCGCCACCGGCGAGCCCAACAACGAGCAGGGCGAGGCTGGCCCGCTCAGCTTCTGGTGCGGCTACTGGATGGCCAACATCTACGGCCAGGGCGAGCGCCTGCGCATCCCCTTCATCATGCCCTGGTCCATCAAGGAGGATTGGACCTTGGGCGCCATCGGCCCTAACGGCCCCAAGCCCCACTACTATGGCGTGCTGCTGGCCTCGGGCTTCGCCCAGGACCTGCCGGTGGACAATGCCGTCAGCGGCAACCCCAGCCTGCGCTTCTACGCCACCCGCAGCAGCAAGGATGGCACCATCTCTTGCCTGGTCTTGAACCCCACCAAGCAGATGCAGCAGGCCACCCACAAGGTGGGCGCGCGGGTCATCACCCACACCTACTACCCCGAGAGCATCTCGGTCTGCTACATCCCCAAGGGCGGAGCGCGCGTGGACTACCTGGTCTACACCCGCCCCATGGCCGATGTGGGCAAGCCGCCGGCCTGGAACCCCACCGTGGCTGAGGCGGTCAACATCGTGATGCCCACCCCCACCCCGCTGGGCCCGGCCAAGCTGACCCTGATCGACGACTTCGAGAGCGGCGGCATGAGCTCGGCGGCTGGCTGCTACTGGTGGGCTGGCTGCGACAGCAACGGCCTGGGCACCACCATGAGCCCCATGCCCTACCAGATGAGCGCGGGCGGCAGCCCCAAGAGCCCCAAGTACGCGGCCCACATCTACGGCCATCTGGGCAGCAACAAGGCGCCCTGGCCCTTTGTGGCGATCAATGTCAACACCAGCCCCATGAGCAAGGCCACGGACCTGAGCCAGTACAAGGGCATCCAGTTCGCGGTCAAGGGCGATGGCGGCAAGTACAGCGTGCAGATAGAGCGCGACGCGGTCACCGACTACGCCCACTTCACCGCCACCTATCGCGCGCCCAAGGACTGGACCATCGTGCGCATCCCCTGGGACAAGTTCACCCAGCCCAGCTGGGGCAAGAAGGTCGACCCCGGGGTCAAGGACGTGCTCAAGATCAGCTTCCACCCGGTGGTCAACGACAAAGATTATGACCTTTGGCTCGATGACCTGAACTACTGGCAGTAAGACCCAAGCCAAGAGCCGCGGCCGTGCCGCGGCTCTTGGGCTATCAGGCCGGCCCTGACCGGACCCTGCGCGAGGTAGCTATGAGACGCCCTTCCCTGCTCGCCACAGCCGCCCTCTCGCTGAGCCTGGCGCTTCTTGCCCCCCGGGCATGGGCCGCCTGCCCGGCGCTGGCTGACTCTGCCTTCCTCTGCGCCTCCATGACCGCCAGCCCGGATGGCGTCTGCCCAGGCGGCAGCTTTCCCCTGACCGTCACCTTCTGCAACACCAACCAGTACTCGCTGCAGCCGGTGGATTTCTATGTCTGGCTGCAGGAGAGCTCCCTCAACACCAGCGGCGGCATCACCGCGGCCCTGGGCACGCCTGGCCAATGGCTGCTGGCCGGCACCAATGGCGCCCTGGCCACGCCGCTGGCCGGCGGCAGCTGGGGCAATTCGCCGCTCAATGGCGGGGACAACGTGAGCTTCTCGAGCCCATGGTCCTGCAGCTCGCGCAGCTTCACCCTCAGCCTGCCCGCCAGCCTCAAGTTCAGCACCAGCTACCGCCTGCGCATCCAGTACGGCGAGAACTACACCGGCGCCAATGCCGGCCAATACTATGACTACACCTTCACCTCGCCCCTGCCCAATGCCTGCGGCAGCCAGCCCACCCTGCTCAAGAGCGTGGAGGGCACGGCCGCCAACGGCGGCCTGATGATCTACAACTTCAACTACCAATTCTTCAATTCCACGGCAAATGCCATCGAGGATGTGGTGCCCAGCCTGGGCGGCTGCGTCAGCGTGGTGCAGGCCTCGCCGAATCCGGCCGACGGCAGCCCGGCCAGCATCAGCGGCAACACGGTGACCTGGAGCGTGGCCAACGCCGATGCCAGCGCGGTGAGCCCCTATGTGCAGTCGGGGCAGGTGTGGCTGGAGGTCTCCCTGAGCGGCTGCGCCTGCGGCACGGCCCTCAACAACACCGGCGGCTTCTCCTGGGCCGGCTCTGGCGGCTGGCAGAGCAGCAACACCGTCAGTCAGACCACCTGCTCGGGCGTCAACGCCACGCTGACCAAGGCCCAGCTCAATGCCTCGGGCAACGCGGTCAGCAGCCTGGCTGACGGCGCTACGGTGCAATATGTCCTCCAGTACAACCTCTCGGGCACCATGCTGCTCTGCTTTGACAGCATGGATGAGATGCCCAGCGGCGCCATCTATTCCGGGTCCTCGGCCCCCCCGGGCTGGCTGGTGGACCCCACCGGCAGTTGGGGCGGCACCGACTGGCAGGTGATGACCGACCCGGCCACGGGCCAGCAATACCTGCAGTACCAGGACCCAGACGCCAACACCTACAAGATACTGCAGTATGACGTGGGCAAGTGCGGAAGCACCGGCGCCAACGGCTACTGCGCGGCTGGCAACATGATGCAGGTGGATGTGCGCATCGACGGCAATGCCAGCACCGGCGACGTGGGCATGATGCTGCGCGAGGATGGCTCGAACCCGCCCAACGGCTACTGGGTCATCATGTCCATCGACCCCAACCCAGCCAACCTCTGCCTGCAGGTCAACGTGGGGGCCAACCCCAGCTGGCCCGCGGCCTGCAAGTGGAACGCGGCCAACGGCCAGGGGCCCCAGCGCGGGGTGTGGTACACCTTGAAAGCCCTGGAGCAGCCCATCGGCACCTTCTCGCTCAAGTACTGGCAGCGCGGCACGCCCGAGCCCACCGGCTGGCTGATGACCTGCGCTGACAGCACCTTCACCTGCACCGCCGGCTCGGGCATCAGCAGCTCCACCGTCTGGCATCCGGGCCTGGCTGGCCAAGCCGACACCATGAGCTACCAGGATTTCAAGCTCTACAGCTCCACCGCGCTGACCGGTGCCACGGTGACCGATGCGGTGCCCACAGGCATCAAGTTCCAGAGCGCCTCGGGCGCCACCTCCAGCAAGCCTGCGGTGGGCGCCACCAGCGGCAGCATCGTGTGGGACTTCAGCGGCAGCGACAACGGGGCCGTGGGCGGCACGCTCTACGAGGGCACCGGCAGCTTCACCTGGACCGGCATCACCAGTTGCCAGCTGGCCAGCACCGTGCTGAACACAGCCACGGTGGCCAGCGCCAGCCCCATCCTCTCCAACACATCGAACACCACCACCCTGGCGGTGGTCTGCGGCAGCCCCAGCCCCACGCCCACCATCACGGCCACCCCCACCATCTCCGCCACGGCCAGCGCCACGCCCAGCCGCACCCCCACGCCCACCCAGCCTGCCACGGCCAGCGACACGCCCACTCAGACCCTGAGCCCCACCCAGACCTTGAGCGCCACGGCCAGCGCTAGCCCCACACCGCGGCCCACCGCCACAGAGACCCCGCTGGCCCTGCTGCTGCACCTCTACCCCAATAGCCCCAACCCCTTCGCCGGGGAGGGCACCTATATCAGCTTCTGGGTCAGCCGGCCCAGCCGCATCAATATCACAGTCTACGATGTCTCTGGCGAGAAGGTGGTCGACTTGCCCGGGCATGCGGTGCCGGCCGGCGACAACGAGATCCTCTGGGATGGCCGCAACAGCGCTGGCAAGCTGGTGGCCAGCGGGGTCTTCATCTACCGGGTCGATGCCCACGCCGATGATGGCGAGGAGCAGTCGGCGCTGGCCAAATGCGCGGCGCTGCGATGAGCCGCGCCGGCTGGATGCTGCTGGCAGGCCTCTTGGGCCCTGCGGTGGGCTCTTCGGCTGGTGTGAAGGGCGACCTAGCTTCGCTGGAGCCCGGGCTGGCTGGCCGGCCCGGGGTGCTCTTCTACGGCGGCTTCGCGGCCCAGCCTTGGACCGCGCCTTGGGGCTGCTCCTGGGGCCCCAGCCCTGCTGATCAGGCTTGGACCGTGGAGGCAGAGCGCCCTTGCGGCGGCAAGGGCAGGGTGCTGAGGGTGCGCTACCCTGAGGGCACCATCGGCGGCCCCAAGGGTGGCATGCAGTTCATGAGCCCCTTTGAGCGCAGCGGGCTCATGCCGGCCGAGCACCTCTTCTTGCGCTACTATGTGCGATTTGACCCTGATTTTGACTTTGTGAAGGGCGGCAAGCTGCCGGGCCTGGTGGGCGGCCAGGCCAACACCGGCGGCCACATCCCCAACGGCAAGGACGGCTTCAGCGTGCGCCTGATGTGGCGGCCGGGCGGGCGGGTGGTGGCCTATGTCTACCATCCCGACCAGGCCACCCAATGGGGCGATGACCTCAAGTTCCAATGGAAAGGGAAGGACTGCCGCTTCGTGCCTGGCCAATGGCATTGCGTTGAGACCGAGGTGCAGCTCAATGTGCCGGGCAGGCATGATGGCTTCGTGCGCGGCTGGATCGATAACCAGCCCGTGCTCGACCATCAGGGCCTCCGCTTCCGCGACATCCCTGAGCTCAAGATCGACGGCTTCTATTTCAGCACCTTCTTCGGCGGCGGCGACCTGAGCTGGGCGGCTCGCAAGGACGAGCACGCGGAATACGATGCCTTTGTCATCAGCAAAGAGCGGGTGGGGCCGGCCCAGCGCTAGCCTCTTTGGGCTTTCCAAACCACTGATGTTTTGGCACAATTCCTCTGCCCAAAGGGGCCGGCCATCACCGGGGCGTAGCGCAGGGGTAGCGCACCTGCCTTGGGCGCAGGGGGTCGTGGGTTCGAATCCCGCCGCCCCGAAATCACAGCCGGCTCCGAGAGCATTTGGCGCACCAAGCCAGGTGCTCTTTTTTTGCCAGAACCATACCTTGGAGGCCTTGCATAGGGCCACGCAGATGTGTATCATTTATGGGTACATCGCATGTCTCAAGCGATCGAGCTCACCTGAAAGAGCAGGAGGCAGTTCTGCAACGCTATTTCAAAACGTGGTCTATGCTCCTATGCAGCCTTGCGCTGGCCTTCGGCCTGGCCGAGGGCCTTTGGGGCTATTCCTATGGCACCCTGCCCTCCAACTATGCCGTGTCGGACTGCACCAGCGCTTACAGCATCTGGGCCACCCGCCACCGCACCTCGGGCTGGTGCACCAACTCGCTGCGCGTGGACAACGGCGGCATGAGCATAGGCAGCACCACGGTGAGCGAGGGCATGGGCTACGGCATGCTGATGTCCGCCTACCTTGACAGCAGCGATGCCAACCTCACGGAGCTCTACAACCTCTACAATGGCACCCTGGACAAGGACGGCCTGATGAACTGGAGCGTCAGCGCCTGCGGCAACAACAGCGCCAACGCGGCCACCGACGGTGATGTGGACATGGCCCAGGCCATGGTGGAGGCCAACGCGCGCTGGCCCGGCAACGGCTGGGACACCAAGGCCAAGGCCCTGCTCAACAATATCTACACCTATGAGGTGGACAGCAGCTGCAAGGGCCTGAAGAACGGCGATGCCTGGACCAGCAGCGGCTGCTCGGGCGGCAACCAGGCCTACAACCCCAGCTACTTCTGCACCGCCTATTTCCCCAATTGGGACTGCTTTGAGGGCGGCACGCGCTGGAGCGCGGTGCGCGACCAGTGCTACACGGTGCTGAATGCCAAGTGCCTCAGCACCTATGCCCTGCCGCCAGACTGGGTGACCGCCGCCGGCCTCTTCGGCCAGGGGGACGCATCGGGTGGCTACGGCTATGACTCCTGTCGCACGCCCTGGCGGGTGACCTTGGACTACCTCTGGTCCGGCGACAGCCGGTCCCTGGCCCTGGCCAACCACTGGGCCGCCAACTTCGCCCCGGGCGGCGCGGGCGCAGGCGGCAACTCCACGGCGGCCACGGCCGCCGCCTACATCGGCGACGACTACAACTACTCCAGCGGCGCCCGCGACGGAAGCAATCACAGCAACTGCTTCATCGGGGCCATCGGCATCTCGGCCATGGCCAGCAGCTCCAACGCCAGCTTCGCCAGCGCGGTGTATTCCACCCTGGCGGCCACCGACAACCAGAACTACTTCAACGACAGCCTCAAGGTGCTCTACCTGATGGTGATGACCGGCCAGTTCGGCCCGGCCTGCGGGGGCTGCACCGGCTGCACGGCCACCCCCAGCCCCAGCCGCACCCCCACCTTCACCGCCAGCCCCACGCCCACGCCCGCGTTCAGCCTGGCCAAGTCCGCCAGCCTGGGCACAGCGGCCATCGGCCAGACCCTCACCTACTACCTGAGCTACAAGAACCTGGCGACCGGGGCAGACACCACGGGCGTGACCAGCGGGGTCAGCCTGCAGTTCGACAACAACTCGCAGGCCAGCCCGCAGAGCACGGTGGACACCAACTTTGAGATCGTCAACGCCAGCGGCAGCGCCATCAGCCTCTCCAACTACCGCATCCGCTACTTCTTCTATGAGCCCAGCTACACCACGGCCTCGGCCTACACCTACAGCTCGTATTATGACCAGTCGGGCGGTGCGAGCGGGGCCATCATGGGCTTTGGGCCCTACATCGGCAGCACCTTGAGCGCTGACATGGAGCTGCGCATCACCTACGCTAGCGGCACCGTGGCCAACGGGTCCAACGTGCAGCTGCAGGCGGGCTATCTGGTTAGCGGCAACCCCAGCCTCACCTTGAGCGATGACTGGTCCTATCCCGGCGCGGTGGGCAGCTTCACGGCTGCGGCGGCGGCCAACATCGTTCTGGAGCAGAACGTGTCTGGCACCTGGAAGCTGGTGGCGGGCTCCTACCCGGGCGGGGCCGCGGCCATCCCCAACGTGCAGATAGCGGACACCTTTGACAGCCGGCTCTCGCTGGTCTCGGTGGCGCCCAGCGGCACCATCGCTGGCCAGGCGGTGTCCGTGACCCTGGCCAGCCTGAGCCCAGGGGCCTCTGGCAATGTGACCATCACGGCCTATGTGAACGGCACGGCCAGCGCGGGCGGCGCCATCAACAACACCGGCACCATCAGCGCCAGCGGCTATCCCAGCGCCACCAGCAACACCCAGGTGCTCAACATCGCGGCTGCCCTCACCGCCACGCCCACCAGCAGCCGCACCCCCACCAGCTCTGCCACGGCCACCAGCACTCGCACCAGCACGCCCAGCCCTGCCAGCACGGCCTCGAGCACCCCGACTTCCACCGCCAGCCCCAGCTCCACGCCCGCATCCTCGGCCTCTTCGACGGCCACAGCCACGCCCACCCGCAGCTCAACGCCTGCCGCCACGGCCACATCCACCGCCACGCCCACGCCCACTCGCAGCGAGACGCCCAGCAGCACTGGCACCAGCACCGCCTCGCCTACGGCCACCGCCACAGCGGCACAGAGCAGCGCGACATCCACCTCAAGCAGCACCGCCTCCCCCACAGGCACCGCCTCTTGCACCGCCACGCCCACCCGCACAGCCACGCGCACGGGCACTCCCACCGGCAGCGCGACTCTGAGCTCCTCGCCCACGGCCACCGCCACTTTGAGCGGCACGCCCAGCCCCAGCTTCACTGCTGTGCCCCCCAATAGCACAGCCACAGACACGCCCACCATCACTAGCACCTTCAGCCAGAGCCCCACTGCCACTGCCTCGGGCACGCCGAGCAGCTCCGCGACGCGCAGCTCCAGCGCCACGCCCACCATGAGCGCCACGGCCACGCCCACAGCCACTCCCAGCTCCTCGAGGACCGCTAGCCCCAGCCCCACCGAGCTGCTGAGCCCCAGCTCCACGGGCACCATCTCGCCCACGCCCAGCCAGACCAGCACCATCAGCCCTGGGCCCAGCCCCACGGGCAGCCCCAGCTTCACGGCCTCTGCCACGTTGAGCTTCAGCCCCACAGCCACGCCCAGCAGCACCGCCTCAGCCACGCCCTCGGCTTCCTTCACCATTGCGCTGAGCTCGCCCACCAGCACGGCCACGCTCACGGCCATAGGCACAGGAACGCGCTCGCCCACGCCTTCGGCCACGGCGGATCCCAGCGGCACCCGCACGGCCACGCCCACTGCCACAGGCACGCGCTCCCCTGCGCCTTCGGCCACGGCGGAGCCTAGCGGCACCAGCACGGCCAGCCTCAGCCCTAGCGGCACCACAGGCATGAGCGGCGGAGTCACGGGCGTGCTCAATGCCCGTCCCTATCCCAACCCCAACCCCGGCCAGCTCTATGTCAAGCTCAGCGGCCCGGCTGACACCGTCACCGTGCGCGTCTATTCCAGGGCGCTGGTCGAGGTGATGCGGGTGGTGGCCCCGGCCTCGGCTGACAGGGCGGGCTGGCAGCCCGTGGCCCTGCCGGCCAGCGTCAGCACCCTGCCCAATGGCACTTGGTTCGCCGTGGTGTCTGCGCAGAAAGGCGGGCGCACAGCCTCGCAGACCGCAAGGATCAGCTTCTTCATCAAGCGCTGAGCTCAATCAACTGCTCATGACAAAGGCCAAGGCTTGCATGCCTTGGCCTTTTGAAATCATTGTGGACTATCAACTGCATTGGCTTTAAATTGCAATCAAGGCTTGTAGCATGGAAAATCTGAGCAATTACTGGGCATGGTTTTATATAGGTCACCCGTCTTCATTATAAGGGAGGCTATCAATGCATAAGATGCAATGGGTGGCAGCAGGGCTGCTTCTTGCCAGCGTGATGTGCGCCGGGTCCCTGATGGCTTCCAGCTTTTACGGCGGCCTGGGTTTGGGCGAGGCCTATCTGAGCAACTCCGACATACAGACCAACACTGGCAGCGAGAGCCCTAGCTTTGACTTCTGCGGGGACCTGAGCTTGGGTTATCAGTTCGAAAGCATGTTCGGCGTTGAAGCGGGATGGGGCTTTGGGCCCATGCGCAGCTTCACCTTCAGCAGCCCGGGCTGGTCCGAAACCCTGTCCATGAGCACTAACCAGGCTTTCGTCATGCCCCTAGTGCGCCTGGGCGGCGGCAAGGGGCTTTTTGGGTCCCCGGCGGCCTACACCGTGGTGGGCTTGAAAGCAGGCTACGCCATGCTGAACGGGAAATCCTCCGGCGGCAGCCAGTCCTCCAATCTTGATGGCAGTGCCCCGGTGATCGGCCTGGCAGCTCGCTATGAGACCATGATCGGCAGCCATTTCAGCGTGGGCCTGCAGGCAGGCTATGATTACTGCAAGTTCACCACCTTCAATGCCAATGGCACGGTGGCCAAGAACGCCGATGGCAGCAACACGGACGTGGATTTCTCAGGCCCCTATGTCAAGCTGGTGCTGGGCGGCTGGCTCTCCATGCCCAGGCAGCGGAAGATGGCTGCCGCTGCCGCAAGCGATGAGGAGGCTGCGGCTCCGGCTGTGCAGCCTGCCAGCTCAGCGGCGCGCGACATCCAGCGCCAAGGGGACGCCCTGATGAAAGCCCGCCGCTATCCGGAGGCCGCGCAGGCCTATGTCAAGGCCGAGCAGCTGGACCCCAAGAATGCGGGCATCTGGCAGGCCCTGGGCAATGCCTATTGCTTCATGGGCCAAAAGGCTTACGCCCTGTCGGCTTACAAGACCTCGCTGCGCCTTTCAGGCGGCAAGAATCCCCAGCTGGAATCCTTCATCAAGAGCTTGCAGGGCAAGTGACAGCCCTGCCTCGCAGGCCCGCTCAGGGGTGAATGGCATGCTCAACAAGCTGCTCCTGGCTGGTTTTGCGCTGGTCTTGGGCCCATCGTGGGCCTTGGCGGACGCGCCCGCCCCAGCGCTGCCTGGCGCCAGTCCCACCCCGGTGGAGAGCGTCAAAGAGTCTTACGACAGCCAGCACCGTTTGCTCAGCAAGAAGCGGCTTTATGTCAGCGGCAAGCGGCATATGCTGCAAAAGTACTGCCCTAGCGGGGAATTGAGCTCCTGCCAGAGCTGGTACGAGGATGGCACCCCTCAGCTCGAGGTCAGCTATCCTTCTTGCGGCCACCCGGGCGTGGCCAAGCTCTTCTGGCCCAATGGGCAGCTGGGCTATCGCCTCAAGGTGGATGAGGCGCAGCAGGATGCCTGCGATGGAGGCTACCGGCCGGGTGAGGAATTTTACGAGGATGGCAGCCGCGCCAGCGCTGAGCCCAAGAAGCTGGCGGCCGCCCCGCCAGAGTTGAATGAGGGTCCGGGCATCATCGAGCCCGCGGCCAGCCCGGCCCCCATCCATTTCTCCGGCAGCTTCAGCATTGACCCATGGATCCCTCCACAGCCCTTGCGCCCTGCCGCGCCCTCTGGCTCCAGCAAGGTGAAGAAGGTCAAGCACGCCAAGCGCGCTGGGGGGACTTGGCTGATCGGGGCCTATGATGATCAGGGCTTAAGAGATGGAGCCTGGCGGCTGAACCCGCTGCGGGTCACAATGCAGAGCCAGATGGTGGTAGGCGGGTTTGAGTGGGATGGCGCTTACGCCCATGGCCTGCGCACTGGCGCCTGGCAGTTCAAGATGGGGCGCTGGCAGGTCAACGGGAATTACGCGGCAGGCAAGCGCGAGGGCACCTGGGATTGGAAATGGGGCAATGAGTGGGAAGAGCGGGGTGATTATGCCCATGGCGCCCGCGAGGGCCTGTGGCGGCGCTTCATCCTGCATGGCAGCGGCTGCGAGCAGCGCCAGCCGGTGCTGGCTATGGAATGCATATACAAGGCCGGGCGCCGCACCTATATGCGCAACCTGGCCCCGGACGGGGTGGTGCTGTCAGCCGGCGAGATGGACGGGGATGTGAAGAGCGGCGACTGGATGGAGCGCGATGCCGCTGAGCTCTGGGAATGGCACGGCCGCTACAGCGCCGGCGTGAAGGCCGGGCCCTGGGTGAAGACCGGGCCGGGCAATGAGAAGCTGAGCTGGGAAGGCCTCTCTGCCAGCGCCCTGCTCGAGCAGGCCCAGGCCAGCCTCAAGGCCGCCAACCCCGAGGGCTTCAGCCAGAGGGTGGCTGGCCGCGCCAATCGCTATGGCATCGCGCCCCTGCTCTTCTTGTTCTACCCCGAGGGCTGGGCACCCCACGATGCCTCGGGCCAGGCCCTCACGGGCTCGGCCTGCCGCATGCAGGGCCTGGCCAACACGCCGCTCTGGGATGCCACGGCGCGGCCCGCGGATGGTAGCGCGGACAAGCTGCTGAGCCAGCATTTCACGCTGGAGAAAGTGGCGACCCTGCCCTGGGGCCTGGGCCCGGGCGCGCTGGCAGGCCGGCAAGGCGATGTGAAGTATGCGCCTGAGCTGGCGGCCGGCAGCCAGGCTGACTTCTTTGTGATCGATCGCCTGGGCGGCTGGGTCTGGCACCTTGACCGGGGCGGGCTCTTGAGCCTTGAGCCCTGGTCGCAAGAGCGGCAGGACGCCATCATGGCATCCGCCACCCTGGGCAATGCCTCAGACCCCAGCCAGCCTCAGCTGCGCGCCACAGACATGGGCTCTGAAGAGCTGACCCAGTACGCCCTGGCCGCAAGCCCGGCTGGCCTCAGCTTCTGCATCCCAGGCTATGCCAAGGAGGATTTTGAGGACTTTAACAAGGGCTACAAGGTGATGCACGTGCTGCAGGTCGCGGCCCCCTTCATCCAGACCGGCACTGGCGTGGCGCCCTCGCTCTGGCGCCTCAAGCTGGCCCATGCCGTGCAGCTCTCTGACAACAGCGCGCTCTTCCCCTGGTTCACTCAGAGCGGCATGGGGCTCTACCGCGCCCAGTACAGCCCCCTGACCTTGACCGGCCAGGCGCTCTTGAAGCCCCTGCCCGCGCCCAGCCCGGCTAGCGGGCAGAGCCTGGCTGAGCTGCCCAACCAGACCGACATGCATATGCTCAAGCCCAGCAACAACAAGGGCAGCATCAAGGACACCTTCACCGGCCTTGCGCTGGGGCCAGGGCACCATAGCTGTGAGCTGGCCTTGGATTCCCCTCAGCCCTCGGCCAAGTGCCTCTTTTTGGACGCCAAGGGCAACACGGTGCTGATGCATGATTGTGAGAACCCCAGCGGCGATCAGCGCAATTACCACATGGATTACATGATAGAGCCGGGCTCCCTGCCGGATGGCTATGTCTATGACATGTACTTCGCTTGCTTCGACAGCAAGGGCGGGCTTGCCGGTGCGCGCCGGATGAAGGGCGAGCCTGTGGTGCAGCCCTCGGAGCGCATGACTGTTCCCCTGGGCTGGTATTACATGGCCAGCGTGATCTATTCAGCCACCCGCTCTGACCGCGTCGACGATGGCTTTACCCCTGAAGAGCTGGCCAAGATGCCGCGGGTCACGCTGCCCAAACAAGCAACCACGAGGTGAGAGTGGCAAGGAACAAGCAGGTCTTCTCTAGCGATGGCCAAATAGCCTTGGCTTATAGCGCTGATTTCTCCACCGCAGACTGCCAGGGCAGGGATATAGCCCTGGAGCCCAGCCAGCGGGTGGTGTGCCGGGTGTTTGACGCGGCCTGGCAGAAGGAACGCCAGCCCGTGACCCTGAGCCTGGATGAGATAAAGCTGCGCGCCGATGCCAAGCGCGCGCCGAAGCAGACGCCGGGCCGCTTGCAGGCCCTGGGCCGCATGTTCGGCGAGCACCCCTTCTGGGACACGGTGATCACGCGGGGCGTGGGCGACAACGGCCGCATGGCCAAGGACATCTACTGCTACGACCCCTGCGCTGCCCCGGCGCCCGACAAGCCGGCTCCCCTGGGCCGGGCCAGAAAGAGCCAGCTGCTGCGCTGACAAGGCGGCCCTCAAGAGGCAACTTTGCGCATTCAAGCCTTGGCCTTGGCCCTTGTGGCGCCCCTGGCCCTCAATGCCGCCCTCACTGTCTACCCGGCGCCGGCCAACGCCCCCCTGTCCACCAGCTATGCGGTCAGCCTTGTGGATGCCTCTGGCAACACCGCCAGCGTGCCGGTGTATGACGCCGAGCTGCCCGCCAGCAACGCCGCCTTTGCCTGCTTTGACATGGCGGGCTGCGTCTCGGTCACGGTCACCTGCTTGAACGGCTTGACCCTCAGCAACTTCCGCCTGATGCCAGCCTCTGCCGGGCTGGCTGCCCTCACCAGCAGCACCACGGCGGCCTTCAGCCTGGACGCGCCGCGCAATGTGGTGCTTGAATCCAACGGCTCAAGCTACCCCCTCTTCATCTTCGCTAATCCATTGGAAACCGACATCCCCAGCCCGGGCGCGCCGGGGGTCATCTTCATCCCTGCCAGCTCTGCAGTGCAAGACATGCACGCCGCGCCCATCGCCATCACGGCTAGCAACACCACGCTCTACATCGCTGGCGGGGCTTTTGTGTACGGGCAGATACAGGTCGCGCCTGGGGCCCAGAACGTGACCATCTGCGGCCGGGGCATCTTGAGCGCCAAGCTGCAGGGCGTCAACCACGTGGGCACTTGGCTGCAAGACTCGCCCTTGTGGGCAGAGGGCAACAACAGCAACCTCATTCTGCGCGACCTGGTGCTGCTCAACACGCCCTCCGGGGCCTGGTCCACCGTGGTCTGGAACTCCTCCAATGTGCTGGTGGACAACTGGCGGGTGCTGGCCCAGCCGGGCGCCTCGCTCTATGGGGTGGACGGCCTGGACCTGGTGAGCGTGCAGGGCGGCGAGGTGCGCAACAGCCTCTTCTACACCAATGATGATGCCATCGCCATCAAGGCCGAGCTCTGCCAGCCCGACACCTACTGCCTGGCCCCGCCTTCGACCAACCTGAGCATCCATTCCAATGTGCTGTTCCCCACCTGGTCCAATGGGGTGGAGATAGGGCATGAGCTGTTCAGCGGCACCGACGCTGTGCAGGGCATCACTGTGCAAGACAACGACATCGTCAATGTCTACGGCAGCGCCGATAAGAGCGTCATGTTCGCGGCCTTGAGCATCCATGACAATGGCAATAGCACGGTGCAGGGCATCCGCTACCTCAACAACCGGGTGGAGGCCCCGCAGGGCCGCCTCTTTGAGTTCGCTGAGATAGCTGAGGCCTGGAACTGCGGGGTGTGGAACACCGGCCTGGTGCAGGGCATCAGCGTCATCGGCTTGAACCAGGTGTCTGGCGTGGAGCGCTCGCCCAGCAACATCCTCAACAACGAAGGCTCTCAAGACCCCAACCAGATACAGGGCATCAGCTTGACCAACATGGTGATCGCTGGCGTGCCAGCCACCAGCGCAGATGTGTACCTGGGCGGCAATGTGTCTGCGCCCAGCATGCAGGCCGTCTATTTCTCGCCCACGGTCACCCATCAAGACCCCTGCGCCTGGCCCAGCAGCACGCCAACACCCACCGCCAGCCCCGCGACTTCTGGCACTGCCACGGCCTCAACACCCCCCAGCCCTTTTGCCACATCACCGAGCACATCAACCGCGACTGCAAGCTCAAGCGCAACAGCCAGCCCTACCGTCAGCAGCAGCCCCACGCCAACCGCTTGCCCAACATCCACATCCACCACAACGGCCAGCCCAAGCCCAACGCCAAGCGCGACTTCCACGGCCACACCATCCTTCAGCGCCACGCCAAGCGCTACGCAAGGGGCTGGCAGCTTCACTGCAACGCCCTCCTTCACTGCCACTGAGTCCTTGGTGGAAACCCCTGCTATAAGCCCCAGGGGGCGCTTAGCCATCCTCCATTGCATAGCCTGGCCCTGCCCTTGGAACCCTGCCAAGGGGCCAGGCTGGGTGTCTGTGGAACTTAAAGGCAGCGCCAGTGACCTGGTGCTGAAGGTCTACACCGAGGCCTTGGTATGCGTGGGCATTCGCGATGCCGGGCCTAAGCCGGTTGGCTGGAGCGCGCTAGCCCTGCCAGAGGCCATGGCTGGCATGCCGAATGGGGCCTATTTCTTCATTGTCAGCGCCGAGCACAATGGGCAGCAGGTGCCGCCGGTCTATGGGCGCCTGCTGGTGCTGCGCTAGGCCCCTGCGCAAAGCCCTCTGTTTGAGCTCGAATCGAAGGCATTGCCATCAAGAACGCTGATTTTCGCCAAGTCCTCTACACGACCAAGCAATCTCAGCTGGTCCTCATGGCGCTGAAGCCCTGGGAAGACATAGGGATGGAAGCCCACAAGTCTGACCAGTTCTTTCGCGTGGAGAAGGGCTCTGGCGAGGTGGTCCTTGATGGTGTCAAGACGCCCATTCGCGAGGGCTCTGCGGTGGTCGTCCCTGGCGGGACGCAGCACGATTTCATCAATACCGGCAGCATCCCCATGAAGCTCTATACCGTCTATTCGCCCCCGAACCGCCGCGACGGCGTGGTCGACCATACCCGAGCCGAAGCAATGGCCGACAAGGAGCACTTTGACGGAAAGACGACAGAATAGGGGCCCAATCCCCCAGAACTGGGGCAATGCATCTTCAACAAGCAAGGGCGGCCGATCGGCCGCCCTTGCTTGTTTGAGGTTAGCCCGGCCAGCATGCCGGCGCGCATCCTCTAATCAGAAGCGATGGATGTGATGTCTGACAGGGACATGGAATTGCCATCCTGCAAGGACAGCGAAGGGGTGCCGTTGTTGAAAGTGATGCCCGTGACCAGAGAGGTGTCTGTGACCCCGCTGGTGTTGGTGCCAGTGACTGTCTTTCCAACCAGGCTGACAGCCTGGCTCACATTCTGCATGGACATCAGGCTGACCAGGTTGGTGTTCATGTTCTGCATCTGCTCGAGCGTTGAGAATTGGGCCTCCTCGCTGAGCATGGCGGTGTCATCCACCGGGTTGGTCGGGTCCTGATTCTTCAGCTGCGTTATCAGCATCTGCAAGAACTCGTTCTTCAGGTCCTGCGACGACTGCGTAGTCGCCAGCGTGGATGAAGATGCGTTGTTGTAGAGGCTGCTGAGCGTGCTGCTGGTCGAGCTTGTGGCTGAAGTGCTCATCTATCCCTCCTCATCGGCTGAGGCCGGTGTGCTGGCCCAAGGCCAGGCTAAAGTGCTGCGCTTGCCTGTGGAGTTTCCTTCCCTGTGAGATATACGCACAAAGAGCCCGATTTCTTTCATGCTCTGCCTGTCGCAATCCGATGCAGACAAACAAGGGCTCTGCAGCCCCTAAGTGAAGATTATTGTTGTAAGAAAATGGCCGGGTTTGGCGTATGTTTATAAGAGGATTCATGGCGCCCTTGACCCCCGATGATTTTGAGGAGCAGGCCCTGGCTCAGATGGACCTGCTGTATGGGCTGGCTTGCCACCTGTGCCATGACCCGGTCTTGGCGCAGGACTTAGTGCAGGAGGCCTATCTCAAGGCCTTTCGAGCTCGCGCGTCCTTTTTAGCCGGGACATCCATGCGGGCCTGGATGGCGGCGATCCTCCGCAATGCCTGCTATGACCATTGGCGGCGGAGCCGCTGGATCGACCCTCGGGTCAGAGCGGACGAGATGGCACGCCCTGATCCGCGCCCTGCTCAGGATCCAAGGGCCTTGGCAGACCCTGCTCTGGAGCGAGCTTTAGCCGGCCTGCCAGAGAAGCAGCGCTTGGTTCTGGTGCTTTTCTATGTTGAAGAGTGGAGCTATGAAGAGATCAGCCAGGCCTTGAGCGTGCCAAAGGGCACGCTGGGGGTATGGCTGAAGCGGGCCAAGGAGCGCTTGCGGTCCGCCTTGCAGGAGGAGCGATGATGGCCCCGGATGAAGAGCAGGAGCTGTTGGGACGTCTGGCAGATCTGCCCAGGTTGACCGCGCCTGAAGGCTTGCGGATGAGGGTGGCGGAAGCTCTGGCTCGAGAGAAAGCGGGGAATAGGGCCGCACGCCCTGCATGGGGCTGGATGGCGCTGGCTGCGACGTTCATCCTGCTGGGCCTATTGGTGGCTCTGGCTCCTGGCTCTCCCTTGCAGGGCCCCAATGCCAGCCAGGCCGTGGCTGCCTCAGCGGCAGCCCCTATGGATAGGACCCTGGCTCTGGCATCTGAGGGGCCGAGCCTGGAGCGGATGGCGGATGAGGTGCTGGCTGAGCAGAGGAGCCGGCAGGCGCACCGCATCTATCAGAGCTTGGAGTTTCAGGGAGAAGGCTTGGACTTGGCTCTGGCGTATTGAGCCTTTGCGTGGAGGAGACCCAGGTGCACAGATCCGATCCATGGTATCTACGAGTCATGCTGCTGGCCTTGTGCATGATCCCCGGGGTGGTGCTGCCCGCGGCTTCTGAGCCCATGCTGCCCGATGCCCCCCCGCCCTTCATGCCCGGCGCCCCCATGGAGAGCCCGGCCTTGAAGGCCCTGCGCAAGGACCTCCTCCGCGAAGAGGCCAAAGTGGATGGCTTGCGCATCACGGAGAAGCGCTTGATGGCAGAGGCTGCGGAGAAGGAGGCGGCCCGGGCGCAGGCCAAGGGGCAGCTGGAGCAAGCCGGGTTCCTGAGGGAGCAAGCCAAAGCCTTCCGCCAGGATGCTGACCTGCAGGCTCAGCGCGTCGGCTTGCAGGAGCAGCTGAGGCAGGCATGGCAGTCTGGCGACACTGCAACCGCGATGAGCTTGATGCAGCGCGGACGCCGGCTTGAGGAACAGACTCACGCCCAACGCTTGGACCTGGGCTTGAGCATGCACGAGAGCATGCTGGGCCACCTGAAGGGGCGGGTAAGGGACGATCTGAAGGCATTAGAGCAAGGGAAGCAGGCGGACAAGACAAAGGAAAGGGTCGCTGCAGGCCAGCAGGCCCTGGCTTTGATCGGTGCGCTCCTAAAGGACACGCAGGACATCCGCAAGGCCGAGACTCAGGATGATGCGCAGGCTTTGGCTGGGCTGCTCAGGGCCTCAGAGAAGCATAAGGCTGGCTTGTTCCCCCTGCTGATGAAGATGAAGGGCATGACAAAGCCGCCCAAAGGGATGCTCCCGCCGTTGGCCTTTTTCCCCGGCGGGCCAGATGGGCCGGGAGAAGGTCTGATGCCCCCGCCCGATGGCTTTATGCCATTCAGCCCAGATGGTCCCATGGGCCAAGGGCCGGCGCATTTTGACTCGCGCCCAGCGGAAGCCAAGTGAATCGCTGCAATTGCGGGGGTGAAATTAATTAATTGCCTTTGCAATGGGGTTGAAAGAAGAAGGGGCGGCTGTGCGTATTGTTTACATGCGCCATTTTGCCCCTATCCAGCCCATGCTCCTTCGCTGCCGCTTGCTGGCTTTGTCTTGCCTATTGGCTTCTCCCCTTTCTGCATTCACCATAAGCAATGGTGTGATCAATAGCCCGGCCACTTTGGCGTCCACGCTGGCAGGCCCTGGCGTGACCGTGGTCGCCAGCAGCGTGACCACCACGGGCTCGGCCGGCAGCCGGGGGCTCTTCACCAATGGCAGCGTGCTCGGCATAAGCAGCGGGGTGGTGCTGGGCACCGGGGAGGTGGTGGCAGCAGTGGGGCCCAACCTTCCTGATAGCACTGCCACCAATGTCAGCTATGACATGGGCGAGCCCGGCGACACCGATCTGGCCACGCTGGCGGGTGCCACTACTTATGACGCCTCCAGCCTTTCTTTTGACGTCATACCCGTCAGCAGCGAGCTCGATTTCAACTATGTGTTCTCCAGCGAAGAATATCAGCTTTATGTGAGCGGGCAGTACAACGACGCCTTCGCCTTCTTCGTCAATGGCAGCAACATCGCCCTGCTGCCGTCCGGCCAGCCGGTGACCATCCACACGGTCAATTCCTCGACCAATCCCTCCTATTTTGTGCTCAATGAGACTTATGGCACGGCCCTATGGAATGCCTGCAGCATGAATGGCATGACCACGGTGCTCACATCAAAAGCAGTGGTCACCCCAGGGGTCGCAAATCACATAAAGCTGGTCATTGCTGATGGGGGCGACCCGTACATGGATAGCAATGTCTTCATCGCGGCATTGCTGGCTCCCACGGCCACCTGCACCCCCACCATCACGCCCACCAGCACCATGACCAGCACCGGCACGGTCTCGCCAACCACCACGGCCACGCCCAGCGTTACAGACACCCTCACCTTCACGCCCACCCGCACTCAGACCGCCACGCCCAGCTGCTCGGCCACCCTCACGCCCAGCAGCAGCGCAACGCCCAGCCGCACCGCCACGCTGACCTGCACGGGCACCGCCACACGCACATCCACCGCCACTTTGACCCCCACTTTCACGGCCTCGGCCACCCCCACGGCCAGCGATACTGGCACCCCAACGCCCACCCGCACGGGCACTGCCACTGCCAGCCCTAGCGACACGGCCACCCCTTCGACCACCGGCACTCCTACTTGCACAGTCACCTTTACCCAGACTTTCTCGGCCACCGCCACCGCCACGGCCAGCGGCACGGCCAGCGTCACGCCCACCCTCACGCACACCCCCACCTTAAGCTCAAGCGCCACGCCCACGCTCAGCGCCACGCGCACGGCCAGCCCCACCGCCACCTTCACTTGCACTGCCTCGCCCACTGCCAGCTGCAGCCGGACAGCCACGCTCAGCGCCACCGCCACCCCAACCGCCACCCAGACGCCCACCCACACCCCAAGCCCGACTCAGACCCAGACCAAAACCCCCACCTTCACGCAGACATCCTCCCCGACGCCCAGCACCACACCTACCTCAACCGCCACTGGCACCGCCAGCTCCACTGCCACGCAGACCCCCACCCTGACGGGCAGCCCGACGCTGACATCCACCAACACCGTCACTTCCACGCGCACGGATACGGCCACCTGCACCAAAAGCCCTACGCTCACTGGCACGCCCAGCACAACCCCCACCTGCACCGTGACGCCCACCTGCACCATCAGCCCCACCATCACCCAGACCGACACGGTCACCGTCACCCCCAGCGTCACCCTCACCCCGGTGCCCGAGCCCTTCAGCATCATGGTGGCGGTCTACAACAGCGCTGGAGAGAAGGTGCGCTTGCTCTACCAGGGGAGCGCGCAGAGCGAGCCGGCCAGCATCTCGCTATCCGCTGCTGTGCTGGGGTGCGGGGCTCCGGTAGCTGTCTATTTTCCCGGCTATCTGGACAACCTTTCGCATGCCCTGATCTGGGATGGCAGCAATGACCAGGGCCAAGCGGTCGCCAATGGCGTGTATATGGTCGCCATCAACTGCCGCGACAGCGATGGGGTGCTCACGACTTTGACGGGCCAGGTGATGGTGGCTTGCTCCAGCATCGTGCAGCGCGTGGCGGTCTACAACCCCGCGGGCGAGCTGGTAGATACACTCCCCGGGAGGAACATCGGACAACTTGTGGACTTCACCTTGCCGGATGGGCCCAGCTTTGTCAGCCCCGCTGATGGCCAAGGAGGAGAGGGCTTGCGGGTCTTGCTCAGGGCCGCTAATGGCCAGCAGGCCAGCACCTATTGGGATGGCCGCAACTCTGCGGGCGGGGCTGTCTCCAGCGGCGTCTATCTGCTGGAGCTGCAAGACCAAGGCCTGGCCGGCGGGGAAGCGGTGCAGGTGGAGCGCAGCGTGATGCTCTTGCGCGGCCCGGCCCGGGCCACGCGGAGCGTGCTCGTGCCCAATCCGGCCGGCGCTGGCACGGATAGCGTCACGCTTCAGTACCATCCCTTGAGCGGCTGCGTCGCCAGCGCCCAGGTCTTCGACCTTTCCGGCGGGCGCGTCTGCCAGGTTCAGTCCCAGAGCAGCAGCACAGGTCGCCTGAGCATACCTGTGAGGGGCTTGTCGGCAGGCGTTTATCTGGTGCGCTTCACACAGGTGGATGGGGGCACGGTTCAAGCATCCAGCATGCTCAAGCTGGCGATCGTGCATTGAGCGCTTTAGGCAAATGAAGGCGTTACCCCGTGTGGGGTAGCGCCTTTTTTATTGTTCGAGATGATGCAAATTCTCTCAAGGGAAGCCACAATGAACCAATATCACTTTTCTTTCAAAACCGTTTAAATTTTTTGCTATAATTGAGTGCTTGGGCGATAAGGGATAATTAACTTCTGACGCGCATAAGAGATTTTGTGATCACCGCCAAATTTTAAGAGTGCCTGGCTGAACTGGAGGGTTTGCAATGAGGGAATCCAAAATCGCTTTCCTGGCGCTATCCAAGCGCCGGCCCATTCTATTTGACCCACATCAGATATCGGCTCGCAGATTGCCCTGCGTCACTTTATTTATTTTGCTTGCCCTTAGCATGAGCGCTTTTGCACAAGCCAATACCTGGAAACCTGTCGTGGTCCCTGCGGGGGGCTGTATCCTCGGCATCATCTATAGCCCGGTCCAACAGAACCTCATCTATGCCCGCACTGACATGGGAGGGGCCTATCGTTGGGACAACAGCAACAATGTTTGGATTCCACTGACTGACTGGCAGAGCGATTGGAACAAATATGGCATCGAAAGCCTGGCAGCAGACCCCCAGAATGCCAACTTGGTTTACGCTGCCATCGGACAGACCTACACCGGAGGCAACGGCAACCTCATCGCCTCATCAGACCAGGGCAACACCTGGACCGAGTACCCCCTGCCGGTCAAGGTCGGCGCCAACGACGGTGGCAACTTCGCTGGGGAGCGCCTGGCCATCGACCCCCACTTGACCTCCATCCTCTACATGGGAAGCCGTTATGACGGGCTCTGGCGGAGCATCGACTCAGGGGCCGACTGGAGCAAGGTGAGCACCTTTCCGGCGAACGGGGATTCTGGCAACGGCGTCGCTTGGGTGATCTTCGGCAACAATGGCAGCAATGGCAGCGCCACCCAGACCATCTTTGCTGGCATCTGGGCCGTGGGCTCTGGCAACAGCAACATCTACCGCTCCACGGACGCCGGCTCCACCTGGGCCGTGGTGCCGGGCGGGCCCTCTGGCATGATCACGCCCCGGGCCTCCCTGGGAAGCGACGGCATGCTCTGGATGACCTTCGATGACAGCAGCAGCTGCAAGAACGGCCAGATCTGGAAGCTCGATACCTCCACTCTGGTCTGGAGCAACAAGACCCCGTCCAACGGCCCGCCCAGCAACCAGGGTGGCTACAGCGGCATCAGCGTCGACGCCCAAAACCCTCAGCACGCGGCCATCACCACCTACCTCTGGTATGGCGGCCCGGACAAGTGCTTTCAAACCGTTGACGGGGGCAGCACCTGGACCATCGTCGCCAATGTCCAGAACAACTGGGACTCTGGCCCCTTCCCCAGCTACAACATCAATGGCGCTGCCTGGACACATTTTTGCAGCCCCTACAACGGCGGGGCCTGGCTCATGCAATGCATCCGCATCGATCCCTTCAACCCCAACAATGCCATCTACACCACGGGCGGAGGGCTCTGGTCCACTGCCAACCTTCAGGCCTCTTCCACATCGAACATCACCTGGACCTTCACGGACTATGGCATTGAGCAGACCGCGGTGCTCTTCCTCTGCCCTTCGTACAAGCCCGGGGTCTTCTTCAGCGCCCTGGGTGACATCAGCGGCATGCGCTACACCAACCTAGACCAGGCCGCGCCCACCAATTACTGCAACCCACAGGTCGGCAACACCAATTGCATCGATTACGCCGAGAACAATGCAAATGTGGTGGTCCGCGTGGGCAACAGCAACGCTGCGAACACCGATGTGGCTTTCTCCACCGACAACGGCCAGAACTGGGCCGCCGCGGCCACCGCGCTGCCGGGCTACACCGCCAACGGCCACATGCATTCGGTGGCCGTGGCTGCCGATGGCACGCGCACGCTGGTCTGCCCCGAGAGCAGCTACGGCAACCCAGCCTATAGCACTGACAGCGGCGCTTCTTGGACCGCCTGCAACGGCCTGCCCTCAGGGTCTGACCTGGCTGCGGACCGAGTCAACGCCTCGCTGTTCTACGCCACCAACGGCAGCAGCCTCTACCGCAGCAGCGATGGCGGAGCCAACTTCAGCGTGGTGAATAGCACGGGCGGCGGGATCCCCAGGACAGTGTTCGGCATCACGGACGAGGTATGGGTGGCCAATGGCAGCGGGCTATTCCGATTCTCTAGCGCCGGGGCCACCAAGATGCAGATCGCCAACATCAGCTCGGCGAACCAGGTGGGCTTTGGCAAGGCAGCGCCTGGGCAGAGCCATCCGGCGCTGTATATCAGCGGCACGGTGGGCGGCACCTTCGGCTATTTCCGCTGTGACGATGGCGCGGGGGCTTCCTGGGTGCGCATCAACGACAACCTGCACCAATATGGCTCGGCGGGCTGGTGCGGCGGTGACCAGGGCGTCTATGGGCGCATGTACATCGGGACCAATGGCCGGGGCACCCTCTATTGCGACAGCATCCCCGCCGGCACCCCCACCATCACGCCCAGCCCCACGCCCTACCAAGGCTCGCCCACGCAGACCCAAACTTTTAGCCCCACGCCCACAGCCACTGCCAGCCTCACCCCGGTCTGCTACACCCTTCTCAACAGCATGGAGACCCTTGCCGAGAACGGCACTTGGTCTGGCGGCCTCTCTACGCGCAGCATCGTCTCAAGCAGCACGGCCCCGGCAGGCGCAGTGACCCTGGGCAGCAACTGCATGATGGTCAATGTGACCAGCGGCGCGGGCTACAACAATGATTTCCTTCATCTAGGCGGCTTTGCACCTGGGGTCATCTCTGGCTACACCCAGCTGCAGGTGGATGTGTACGCCTCGGCAGCCATGATCGATGCCAGCTATAACCAGATGCTGCTGGTGGCTGACTGCTCTTCTTGCGCGGGCGGTGCCGGCCTCTGGTACCAGTCATTCACCTCCAACTCTCCCAACCTTGTTTTAGGCCCCCAGACCCTCACCTACAACATCAGCTTCGCTGCTGGCAGCTTGCCGCTCACAGCCACAGTCTCGAACCTCACCTTCATCCTCAACCAGGGTGCGGGTCACACCGGTGCGCTCTATTTTGACAACCTGCGCCTGGTCGGGGCCTGCGGCGTATCCACCGCCACGCCTAGCGCCACCCGCACAGCAAGCCCCAGCCTCACGCGCAGCGCCAGCCCAAGCGCAACTCCCAGCGGCACAGCAAGCCCCAGCCCCACAGCCACCCGCACGCCTTCGGCCTCTGCCTCTCCCACATCCTCTGCGACAGCGGCTCAGAGCAGCGCCACCAGCACCTCGAGCGCGACAGCGACATCGACCACGCTGGCTAGCACTGCCACAGCCTCCTTCACTGCATCCAGCAGCCCCACTCGCAGCGCCACGCCCTCCGCTACGGCGGCGCCGAGCACTCCCAGCCGCACTCTCAGCGCCACTGGCTCGCCCACCCCCAGCGCTACCTTGACCGCCTCGCCCACTTGGACCAACCCGCCTGTCGGCAGCACGGCAACTGACACGCCAAGCATCTCGCCCACCCTTTCTGCAAGCCCCTCGCCTACCGGCACTGGCACGCCTTCGCCCTCAGCGACCGCGGCGTTGAGCACCGCCACGCTTACGGCCTTCCCGACCAGCACGATCACCCACAGCCCTATGGCCACGGGCACAGCCACGCCAACGCAGACAGCCACTGCCACGCCTTCCCCGAGCTCCACGCAAGAGCCCGGCAGCACCCGAACAAGCACTGGCTCCCCCACAGTCACGGGCAGCCCTAGCCAGACCGGTTTGCCTACGCCCACAGCAACGCCCACCCTCACAAGCACGGCTCAGCCGAGCTTCACCGCGTCGGCGACGGCTGCCGGTGGGGGCTTGCGCATCCTCAAGGTGGTGCCAGTGCCCAATCCTCAGCATGGGCCTGACCTGCGGCTGTATGTGCAGGTGCTGGGCCGCGCCAGCAGCTTCAAGGTGCGGCTCTATAGCCAGGCTCTCAATGAGGTGGCCGCCTTCACCGCCGCTGGCGGGAGCGGCTGGGTGCAGGTGCAGGGGCATGTGCCGAGCCTGCCCGCTGGCACCTATTTTGTGCTGGTGCGCGGAGATAGCGGCGGCCAAGGGTGCACTGCCAAGGTTGTCACCCTGCTCTGGCTGCCTTAAGGATGGATTTGCATTGGCGGATCTTGCAGCTCGCGGCTATGGGGTCCCGGGCCATCCGGCCTGGCGAATTGGCCGCCATAGGCAGCCTTGTTGTGGTCACGAAATTTTGCCCTGAAACTTTGGCTGCGGCTTGAGATCGCGCTGGGTTATCAGGATGAGCCCGAACGATTCGAGCGCCCTGAAAATCGCCCCTCTGATTCCCTTCGTTGAACCCGCTGGCTGTCTGCTTTAACTGCCTTGATTGCAGAGCAGGTGACCTTGCCTAGTTCGCCGCAGCTTACCTGCTCCCCTCGAATCCATCTCCTGCTTGATTCCCAACCCTGGCCATGGGATAAAGGCTGTGCCGCCGAATAGGTGGGATCCTCGCGGCGGCACGCGCAGGCGGTAAGGTCGAGGGCTACCGAGACCCGTTAAGCCGGCTGCGAGAGAACGGTAGATTACCAAGGGGAGTGCCATGTCCCGGTAGCTCAGCTGGATAGAGCACCGGATTTCTAAAAAATATTTAAGGCTCTAAAGCCCCGTTTCCCAATTTACGCTAAATTCGATTGGGAGAAACACTCACACAAAAGCCGCTTTCCATGGCCCTTTTCTGTGATTTTGGTTTTCTCAGGCTTCATCAGGCTTAATTTGGCTTAGGCCGGGTTTCTTAGATTTCTGGCACAAAAGAGGCACAATTTCTATCGATTGCAAAGGTCCGGTGCCTCATCAAGAAAAGGCTTTAAAACAGGGGGTACCAGGCCTTAGGGCCGGGTACCCTTTTTGTTTAAAAAGGCCGAAAATGGCAGGGCACTATACCAGAAGTCCGGTGCTCCATCCGGGTTGTGACACAGTGGATTCGAGGGCTCTAAATCCGGTGCCTTATGGTCTTTGGGGCTCTGTCAGGGATGGGGTAAAAGGGCTTTGGGTGGCCTTTGGAGGGGTGGAAATCACAGGGGGGCGGTAAGTGATGGGTTGAAGTTTTTGCTAGGTAGATGTATAAAATGACATATGGTTTCAGGATTAGGGAATAAGAGGGTAATTTGAAGGATTACTGATACTAAAGAGTAACTCATGAAGAGGACAAATTCTTGGGGA
>Ga0302320_10000614_pt1 | contig 84842 bp, 47 predicted proteins | sample Bog_T0_3_FD_202130 | JGI IMG/M metagenome (GOLD analysis project Ga0302320, IMG submission 202130) | Peat permafrost microbial communities from Stordalen Mire near Abisko, Sweden - Bog_T0_3 | ecosystem: Environmental > Terrestrial > Soil > Wetlands > Peat | place: Sweden: Abisko, Stordalen Mire...
AAACTCAACTTCTCTGCTCCAAGCACGCTGATCATCCATCCTCAGCTTGCCCGCTCAGACTCCTTCAGGCTCATCTTGCGTTGGAATCAACTTCCCCGTTCAGGCTCATCTTGCGTTGGAAAAGAGTCTTTCTTGCTTTATGCTTGGAGCAGGTGTATCTTGGGTGCGGGCGTTGAATGTGATTTGGCTCAGCTTCTACGCTGGCTCAGATCTCTTTAGCAAGGTATGTAAACGTAACCATTCTCCAAACTGCCTGCCGGTTCGCAATACACACCTCAGAGATCGAGATGCGGCAATGCCGCTGTCACGTGTGCTTTCTTCTGGACTGCTCATGTGACCTTCCTCCCCCTTTCCCTCACAGGAAAGGGGGTCTTTTTCATGCAGGCAATACCGGCAGCGCAGTCGTTCTACTGGTTTGCAAAGGCGTCGTCCGACTCGGCTCCAGGACGCGGCTTCCAAGCCAAACTGTAATACTGGCCCCGATCGCGGGCCCAAGGATCGAAGGCGTTGACCACGGGGTCCAACTCTGTCTTCAATTCCGGAATGTTGCGCACCAGGATGCGCTTCATTGGAGAAACCGGCTGTTGATGTCCATTCGGCAGTCCCTTTTCCAAGACCTCTGCGCCGGGGCCGTTGTGATTCACCCAGTTGATCCCGAGCGAAGTGTAGAACTCCGGGCGATAGCAGGAAGTGAAAAACCGGTCGCTGAACAAACGCCGGGAAGCATTCAGGATGAAGACAACAAACTGCGTCTCCGAGATCGCATATCCGTGTGGGCGACGATACTCGGCAAGGTATCCGACCGCTGTATCCACATCTTCGATATTGTCCACAAGAGACCCGTTGGGATGCCCCAAACAGTCGTTGATTGGCGTTCCATCGCCATTCACTTGAGCGTCGGTAATGACCTTCGAAGCATCGCAAAGATGCTGCCCATAGACTTCGCGCATGGCCTTCACCGTGTTGATTTGTTGCAATTGGCTGGGCGACCCGGGGGCGACGCCGGGATCCATGAAATCATCGAAGCTCGTGAGTTGGCGCAGGCCATATTGGCGACGGAATTCATTGAACCGCGGCACTCCGTGCTCGCGGTCGCGAATGATATCGAGAGCGGCGACATCGATCTGCTGCGTTTTGCTATCGAGCCTGCCCATCTTGAGATTCTGCAGGAACAGCGGGGAGTTATTCAGCGTGAGAATCCCAAGCCTTTGCCGTCCCAGAGTCAAAGCCCAGTTTTCGAGCCCCATGTTCTGCGTAAACGCGGTTGCCTTGCCCTGAAAAGTCTCAACGACGGGAACGCGCTTGGCGATTTTGTTCGGGTCGGCTTTCAGGTCACGATATTCCAGCAGATCGGGGACAAGTGGATGCAACCGATAAACCGAGACGAATTCCTCGGGAAAATTGAAGGGCGAGCCGAAGTGATTGACGCCGCCGTTGGTGTACTTTGGATTGGAGATGTCGTATCCGGGAACCTTGCTGCCAATCCCCAATATTCCGGGGCCGGACGCAAAGACCGAATACCAGGCAGTAGCTTTGGAGGGGTCTGTGGATGTGCCCAGATTGCCAGCGACGATATTGCTCAAAGCTTTTGACAGCAATCCGCCATTCTCTGCCAGCAGGCCGTTCCAATTGCCATTCATGCCGGTATACAGCGGCTCGTCATAAAGCAACTGTGGGGTCCACTCTATGGTGTGGATCTTGGCGATCTCGGCGGCCACAACCAGGCGTGCGATCTCGAACAATTGGTCAGGGGTGACATCCCGATAGCGAATCACTTGCCTGGGTTGAGCGGGATCGCGCAGCCCGCAGTCCGCGTTGGGAGTGAGCGCTGCGACACGGCGGAACTCGGTAACAAACGAGTTGTGTTCCCGCGCAAACAGGTTGTGCAGAAAGCTGAGGCCGACGGTCCAGTTATCCGGAAAGCCGGTCGCCTCCTGGCCAGCCCACTCGGGATTGATGGGGTCATTGGGCTGAAAGACCGGCAGGTACCCCGGGCCGGATTGCCCAGTGACCGGAACCAAAAGCAGCTTCGCCACATCGGAAGGGTCGCGCTTGACCCGCTGGCGCGAGGTATCGTCGAAGCCATAGAGTTGAGAGGCATCCCACCAGGCCGTGTTGGTGTTGCGCATCGTCTTGGGTGCGCGCGTCCAATATGTTCGTCCACCCGAGTCAAATTTCGCAGGCGCACTCTCATCGGCTACATAACCTTTATCGATTCGATCATCTGGTCGGCACCCGAGCTTGGCAATGTCCTCGGGGGTGAGCGGCACAGCAACACCACCGACCAGTTTCGTCTCGCATCCCACCTTCATGTATTCCGGCGAATTGTGCCCTTCTTCAAGATGGCTGAACCAGTCATGCGTCATGAACTGAATCCAATAGGCGGCGAGGACATTGAAAAAAGGGGCCTTCTGATAGTCGCAGTTGGCGTCCTTTGAGTCACCCGGCAGACCATACCCTTGCAGGCACTTGTCCGGATTTGTCTGAATGCGTGTGAACAGGCGGCGACTGATGACTTGCGGATCGGGACTTAGAAGCGATAGCCGCCCCCCGTGTCGGTTGCGGGTCAGATCGTTCAACGCCAGCTCGGGAAAGGACGCTTCAAACTCCACGTTGCGCGCAAACAACATCCCGGCCGAACCCATGGCGGGGTTCAGGATGTCGTTGCATATTCCGGTGACGGAGCGCCAACGAATCAGGTCTCCCTTGCAAACCTGATCTCCATCGCCGCCGACATCTTTATAGTGCGGGTCGGTGGGCAGAAGCCTCATCTGCGGCCACACTTTGAGCGCAGGCCCGGCAACCCCACCACGGCCACTCACAAATTCGGGGTACGTGCCTGAATTGTCGAAGAGATTGAATTTTATCAGCTCGATTCTCTGTAACTCCAGATCCTTCAGGGCGCCAAAGATCCCTCGCTGTGCAGGGAGTTTCGCTGAAAGAAATCCGGTAGGCAGCGAAGACATATCGCCCGTGCCCCAATAATTGGTCCAATCCACCCAGGGTGTACCGCGAAATTGAAGAGCTTGCGCACCTCCCCGGCAAAGCGCCATGGATTCGGTGACCTTGCCCTGGAAGCGGATGTTGCGCGCCTCTGGGATTTTGAGCAACGCCAATTCGTCGATCACCATCTGCGCGCAGGAGCGCAGCGATTCCGCCTCTGCGCGAAGGCCGGTCGTAGCCGGGGAATGTGCCGGGGTTGGCGCCGTGCCGGTTTGCGCATAGATCATGCATGCACTCGCAAGGTACACAAACGCGAATCGTACTGTCTTCATGACGGATCTCCTCATGCTTTGAACACGGCGCAACGCGACCTCCCTATTGCAGCGGGCGGGGAAGGCTTGCAAGAGACAAGGAACCGAAATCTACGACCAAAAGGGGAGCGCTGCGCAGAGCGCATTCCACCGCAAAAACATCCTGCAAATGAACCGTCGCGAAACGGTTGGACGTGCCTGCGGGAGTTTGCCTTCAGATCGATCGGAGACATGTGCCCGGACAGGCTGAACGGTTACCGGACTTGAGATTCGGGGAAAGAGCGGTGACCTGGATTTCGAAGAAACTGTCGACGACCAATCTTGCAAGATTGACCGCAAATGTCAAGAGCTTTTTATTCGTAAAGGCTTGGGCCTGATCGAAGAAACGGCAGCAATCCCAGGCAAGCGAGGTTGACTCATCTTCTTCCTGCTCATTCCGGGTTGCGGGTGTGGATAGAGGGGCACCGACAAAGCGGTTAGCGGGCAATATTAAGAAACTTATCCGTGAATACGACGTCAAGTAACGTCGGTCTCCCACTGGCTGTCCTGGTGGCTGGCGCTACTTCTTCGCGGATAGGTTCTAAGACTTTGGTGGTATCGTTTTCATTTGTGTGCTGCAGTCAGTAAAATGCGTGCATCTGTTTTCCGGAGGAAACTCCGTTTTGTGGTGCGACCGGTTGTTCGTCTTGCGTGATGGTGGAAGAAATTGGGAGATAGACAATGAAGAATGTAGCTTGTCGAGGAAGTTATCTGTGTGCTTGGAAAACCAACCTTCTGGCCGTGGCAATCTGTGCGTCGGTGGCGGGTTTCTGTGGCGCTCAGGCCGCAGCGCAGACCGCCAGTGAAGCTGCAAAGGTCGTCCATTCGCTGAGCGGCACGACGCAGTCGGTCATCGGGCGATTGTCGGAGTTGAATCTCTTGCCTGCCGATGAATGGCGCATGCACGTTGGGGACCTTACCCATGGTGAGTCGATAGATTTGGACGACGCGTCGTGGCCGCAAGTGAAAGCCGGATATAAAGGCACGCAGGATGCAGTCTGGTTTCGCCGCTGGATCGAAGTCCCGAAAGATTTGCATGGCTACGATCTATCCGGATCAAGAATCTGGTTCTCGCTCGCGGCGTATGCCAATGGCCCCATGCCGGAGATCATTTACTTCAATGGGCGGCGCGTTGCACTCGGTGATGATCTGGAGCCTATCGTGCTGTTCGACCAAGTCAAGCCCGGCGAAAAGGTTCTGGTAGCGGTGAAGTTCCTGCATACGGTGGATGACAAGACCTTCGGCGGAGCGGAACTGAAGATCAATTTCTCCGAGAGCCGACCCAGCCCGGAGGATTTGCGGTTGGAGATCCTGTCGGCTGCGATTCTCGTTCCCAGCCTTTCCAAGAATGTCGCAGCCGATACTGCAACTTTGGAGAAGGCGGCAGGCTCGGTCGATCTGGCTGCATTAGATGCCAGGAATCAGGTCCGGTTCGACGCGTCGTTGAAGCAGGCGCAATCCGCGGTGGAGGGCCTGAAGCCGCTGATGCAAACTGCGACGATGCACCTGAGCGGCAATGCGCACATCGATGCGGCCTGGCTCTGGTCATGGACTGAGACCGTGGATGTGGTCAAGCGCACCTTCGGCACCGCGCTGCAGTTGATGAATGAATATCCTGACTACACTTTCAGCCAGTCATCGGCGCAGTTCAATTCGTGGATAGCCGACAAGTACCCGCAGGTGAATGACCAAATCAAACAGCGCATCAAGGAAGGCCGCTGGGAGATTGTGGGTGGAATGTGGGTAGAGCCGGATCTCAACATGCCGGATGGGGAAGCGCAAGTACGCTCGATCCTAGTTGGCAAGCGCTGGTTTCAAAAGGAATACGGCGTCGATGCGCGGATTGGATGGAATCCCGATTCATTCGGATATACCTGGCAGTTGCCGCAGATCTACAAGCGGTCTGGAATTGATTATTTCGTTACCCAGAAAACCGGATGGAACGATACCAATCAATTTCCCTTCAAGCTGTTCTGGTGGGAATCACCCGACGGGAGCAAGGTCCTCACCTATTTTCCGCATGACTATGCGAATGACAATTTGAATCCGGTTCGTCTGGCGCGTGACTTTGCGATTGCAAGGGCCACTGCACCGGGCCTTGATACGGTGATGGATCTTTACGGCATCGGCGATCATGGCGGCGGTCCCACCCGCGCCATTCTCGATGAGGGCGTGCATTGGATGCAGCCGGACAAATCGGTCCCGAAGATGAAGTTCGGTACAGCGCAAAGCTTCTTCGACGGGGTTGAAAACCGTCTGGTGACCGACTCGCATGTGTGGAACTACGACTCAATCGCCAAAGGCTATGTCACTCCTGCTGCTGCAGGTGAAGGCAAGATCGCGATCCCAACCTGGAAGAGCGAGCTCTATTTCGAATATCACCGCGGCGTGATGACGACGCAGGCCAACCACAAGCGCAACATGCGCAACAGCGAAGAGCAGGCCATCAATGCGGAGAAGTTTGCATCTCTGGCTTGGCTCGCAGGAAACTCCTATCCGACCGACGCATTCACTGCGGCATGGAAAAAGATCACGTTCAACGACTTCCATGACTTGGCCGCCGGTTCCGGCATCGGCATCATCTATAAAGAGGCGCAGAGAGACTACGACGACGTGCGCTGGTCGACCACCGAGATCTCCGCGGAAGCAGTGAAGACGCTCTCGTCGGAGATCAACACTCAGGCGGCGGTTGGAACTCCGGTGCTGGTTCTGAATCCCTTGGCGTGGGAGCGCTCGGGTGCGATCACGGTAGACGTGCAGTTGCCGTCTCATGCCAGCAGCGTTTCGGTTGTCGACGCAGCCAACCGCGTTTTGCCTTCGCAGGTTTTGAAGAACGATGCAAAGACCAACACATATCAACTCCTGATTGAAGCGGGCAAAGTCCCGTCGATGGGATACAAGGTGTTGCAGGTGATCTCGGGCGCCAAACCCTTTGCCAGCGATCTGAAGGCAGAAGGTCTGACTCTGGAAAACGCGCGGCTCAAGGTGTCGGTAGACAAGCAGACGGGCTGCATCACCAGTCTCGTTGACAAGAAGACGCAGTTCGAAACGCTGGCCGCAGGCGCATGTGGCAACCAGTTGCAGACCTTCAAGGACCTTCCGAAAAACTACGATGCATGGAACATCGATCCCGGTACGCTTGATCATTTCACTGCGATCGACAAGGCCGATTCGGTGGAGCTTATCGAAAAGGGGCCGCTGCGCAGCGCGATTCGCGTGACCCGCAACTGGCAGAGCTCGAAGTTTGTTCAAGAGATCACGCTGGATGCGGGAGCTGACCAGGTGGACGTTGTCAACGATATCGATTGGCACGAAACGCATGTCCTACTGAAGGCCGCGTTTCCTCTGGCAGCCACCAGTAATAAAGCCACGTATGAGGTTCCTTACGGAGCTATCGAACGTCCGACGACGCGCAATAACAGTTGGGAGAAGGCGCAGTTTGAAGTGCCGGCTCTGCGTTGGGCAGATTTGGGCGATGGACAACACGGGTTTAGCTTGCTGAACAACTCCAAGTACGGCTACGACGACGAGGGCAACGTGCTGCGCCTCTCTCTGTTACGCTCCCCCACTTGGCCCGATCCCGATGCAGATCGTGGACATCACCACTTCACCTATGCACTTTACCCGCATGGCGGCGATTGGAAGCAGGCGCTGACTGTCCGTCATGGTTACGAATACAACTATCCGCTTCAGGCGATGCAGGTCGAGGCCCATAGCGGAAGTCTTGCGGCAGAACACGCCTATGTCACTGTGAGTCCTGAAAACGTGGTTCTCACAGCGCTCAAAAAGGCTGAAGACTCCAACGGCCTGATCTTCCGTGTGTACGAGTGGGAAGGCAAGTCGGGAAACGTTGAATTCCATGTGCCCCAGGGCGCAACGGGAGCGACGGTGACGAACCTGATGGAGAAGCCGGAAGGAACGATGTTGAAGGTTGAGAGCGACACCGTGATCGCGCCCATTCACCCCTACGAAATCCTTACCGTACTTGTGAATTATCCGTCGAAATAGTGAGGAACGCAGGCCGGGCGCATCTTGTCCGGTCTGCAAGCACCTCGGGCATGATTGTGAATCTGATCCTGTGGCGCTCTGAGTACTTGTGCGGGGAACCGATCTCCAGGGTGTTTTTGGAAATGGTGTAGACCGGAATCTCATGGGCACCCCGCCCTTTCCGCAGAAAGAAGCGGAAAGGATGGGGGACCGAAGCCTATAGCAAAAGCAAAAATGCCCTCAATGGGCCTAAGAGACCTTGTTTCCAACGAACAGTTGAATGTACTTCCTTGACATCTCTTCAATGCGGTGGCTTGCAAGTACGGACTCATAACCTGCTTCGCCCATGCGTTGCCGGAGAGGTACATTCTCTATCAGCAGGTTCAGTGCCGCGGCCAGCTTTTCGTGGTCCTCGACCGGTACAAGGATTCCAGTCTTCCCGTCATCGACGAGCTCGGGAAGCCCGCCCGTGTTGCTTGCCACGACTGGAAGTTTCTTAGACATCGCTTCCAGAACCGCAAGGGGACATGCCTCCTGCCATCGCGACGGCTGGGCGTATACATCCAGTGCATCCAACACGCCGGCACCTATCGGGTCGCTCACGATATCCGTGAAGCACACGGACTCTTCGAGTCGCATTTCAGCCGCGAGGGCGCGGTATTCCGGCAGTTTCTCTCCCCCGCCTACCAGGAGGAATCGAGTTGCCGGGTGCTGTTGCAGCACTAACTGTGCCGCTCGCAGCATGACTTCCACACCCTTTACGCGGACCATCCAGCACACCTGGCCGATGACCACTGCGTCCCTTGGGATTTGGTATTTATCGCGAAACTTTCCACCCTTTTCGGGGTTCAGCGGTTGCATCTCGATCCCATTTGTCACCACAATGTTCTCGGTTGAACTGATGCCGAAGGCTGTTTGGCTCCGCCTCGTAAAGTCGGCAACGCTGATGATCGCCGTCAGAGGGGCGGTCAGCACCCTGCCCACAATCCTCTTGGGGAGCGAGAGCGGAGAAGGTACCATGCCTTGAGCGCGGGAGGAGTGATCATTGAAGAAGATGCGTCGGCATCCGGCAATGCGGGCGATCCATGGAAACGCGCGCATCACGCTATGGAAGGCATAGACGAAGACTTGTGGTTTGTGCTTCCGCAGGGCCGTCCACAGTCCGCTGGCGCGGAATCCAAGGCCTTCCTGGTGTCGAATAATCTCGATCGACACAAAGGGCAGTCGGAAATACTCTCGGAATTCTTCTGTGATGTCGCCGTCGAATGCAAGAACGGTTTGCCATCCGCTGTCTGATAACTGAATCGTGAGGAGGCGTAGAAATTTCTCGATGCCTCCAATCTTGGTTGGCGTCATCCCCAAGACAAACATGAGGCATGGTCGATCGGCGCTTTCTTTCATACCTTAGACCTCGGGAAACCACGAGTCAGGATTTCATCATTTCGGCCATTCTCGAAGTTTGCATCTTTTTCCACAATTGTAGATCATCGATACGATAGCGGGTCGGAGCAGCCGCAGGAACTGCGCGGAATCAGATGAGTCTTTACTTTTATGATTTGATTCTTAGGCGCAGGCGCAGATTCTTCATTGCGGGAATCTTCCAGTTGAGCGAATAAGAGTTCCGCGGCGCGTCGTCCGATCTCTTCGACCGGTTGTGCGATGACACTGATGGATGGCCGAACCGTCGACGCCAACTCGAAGTCATCGAATCCAAACAAGGCCACCGTCCTGGGCATGGCCACATTGAATTTGAGCAGGGCTTCGAAGGCGTAGATGGTGGTCTGGTTCTTGGTCGCAAAGATAGCATCGGGTGCTTTACTTCCATGCAGAAGGTTCTTGATCGCCAACTCCGTGGACTTGTAGTCCTTGACCGAAAGATCAAACACCGGATTCAGATTAGCGGCCTCCATCGCCTTGCGGTATCCGTTCATACGCTCCCGGATCGTGTACAGATTGCTTTCGCCGGTCAGACAGACAATGCGTTCATAGCCGTGCTCGATCAGGTGCTCGGTTGCAGTTTGCGCGCCCTTGGCATTGTCTGCGACGACAGAAGGGATGCCGGAATTGCGAATCGGCCGATCAATGGCAACCATCGGCATGTTGGTGCGCTCGAGAAGACCACACAGGCCCGGGCTCCGAGCATTCGAAGGCACAATGATCATTCCATCCACGCGCTGGCGGATCAGAGCATTCAGGCTGTCCACTTCGCTCTCCGCGTTGTTATCCGTGGCGGTCACGATCAGGAGTAATCCATTTGCCCGCGCGATCTGCTGAATCACTTCCGCACAACTGGAAAAGAAGGGGTCGGCAGTGCTGGGGACCACCAGCCCGATGGTCTTGGTGCGATGTCCTTTGAGGGTACGAGCGGCTTGATTGGGCACATATCCAAGTTTCTGAATCACTCGGAGCACGTGGACCATGGTCTCGGGACTGACGCGTTCGCCTCCGTTAATGACCCTCGAAACTGTTGCAGAGCCGACACCCGCGACGCGAGCAACTTGGCTAAGAGTTGGGAGGAGTGATTTATTTGCCATTCTGCAGGCGGACAAGATTCAGTTCGTACCCGCAGGTAAGGTCTATTCGGTCCGTCCGCGAAGAGCGAAGGAATTTGCGCGATAACTGGTTCAGGAAGAAGAGCTAGGCTGCGGGCTCACGACTCGTGTTGGAGATATTAATCAGTTGCTCGTGTGCAACAGTGCTCTCAGCCTCACCAGAGAACGTTGTTTGAGAGGACAGGCACAATCGGAAATGAAGCAGATTCGCACACTCACGCGCATACGCTTCGTGCATGGAGGGTCCTTGAAACTCATTTGAAATGTCCGCGGACAAAGACAATGTGGCCATCAAAAAGACAACGATGTCTTGTCCTTGAACAGTGAGCTTTGGACCGCGGAAATGGACGATCCGTGAGCGGCCGTGGTAACGTTTCCATGAAGGCGATGATCTTGCGGAAGCTCGAATAATCTTCCGTGATCGATCGAAGAAAATCGGCACTTCTTCTTTTCCCATGCGGACCCGCTCAGCGCTTCGTTGCTGTCCGCATCCAATCCGAATGGTGATTGAATGGCTCCCGAGAACGTACAGAAGCTCGCGGTTGGTATCGATTTTGGCGGTACGAATCTGCGCATTGCGGCTTACACAGCGGAAACCGCGATTCTAAGTTCCATTGCATTGCCAACCCGTCTGGAGGCAGGCCCGGCCGCGGTTCTCGAAGATATGTGCGACGCGGTCCGTCAACTCCTGGATCTGCATGCGCAGGGCCGCGAGTTCGTGGGAATTGGGGTGGGCTCTCCTGGGCCTCTGGAACTTCCTGCCGGTCGCCTCCATCATCCTCCCAATTTGCCTGGGTGGGATGGTTTCCCTTTGCTGGCAGAGATGGAGAAGCGTCTCAAGGCGCCGGTACATATTGAAGGCGACGCCAACGTGGCTGCACTCGCGGAATATGTGCTGGGCCTCGGCAAAACTCAAGGCGTTGACTCCTTGTGCATGCTTACTCTGGGCACGGGCGTCGGCAGTGGGATCATTCTTGACGGAAGACTCTGGCATGGGGCGACTGGAATGGGCGGTGAGGCTGGTCATATCACCATCGACCCCAACGGTCCTCTCTGCGGTTGCGGGAACCATGGTTGCCTGGAATCGTTGGCCTCCGCGACTGCCATGGTGAACGCAGCCGAAAGGCTGATCGCCGATGGGAGCGCATTGGAGTTGGCGAAAATCAAGCGCGAGCGCGGATCATTGACTTCCCTGGATATTGCCACTGCTGCGCGTCAAGGCGATCAAGATGCAGTGGGCATCTACACGCAAACCGGGCGATGGCTAGGCATAGGCATTGCCGGGCTGATCAATATTCTGAACTTGCCTCTCTACGTTATTGGCGGCGGCGTCGTCAATTCCTGGGACCTTCTTGCGCCCTCGCTCTTCGAGGAGTTGGAACGCCGCAGCTACGTCTACGCGCTCACTGCTCCGGGTCGACCTGCTGCGGGCGGAATGCCGAACGGAGGCACGCAGGTGCTGCCAGCAGAACTTGGACCGGACGCCGGTCTTCTGGGAGCCTGCATCCTTCCCTTGCATGCCTTGCAATTCAAGAAACACTCCGCATAGCTCAGCTGCCCAAGAGATATCAGAAGATAGCAAGGTGAAGGAAGCAAGCGACCGAATCCAAGATTGATCAAAGCCACGTGACAGGCATCGATGCGAAGACGTTCTATGACTTTCTTAAAATGGTTGCGAGATTGCGCAATGACAACTTTCGTCGGGTCACGATCACCAACCTGCACATTGCGCATGCAACGAACCAGTGGAATACGCCCTACGACACCGGCGATGCCGGGGACCATTTCCTGCCCCATTCAGCGTTTTCGAGGGGTACGCGATTGGTGTTTTCTGCAACGTAGCACGATGACCGCATCGATTCGAGCTCTCCCTGGTCTCAAAACCGAGACCAGGGGCACGCAAGCTCGTGGGTGGGGCTACGAAAACATGAGTTCACGACAGTTGAGCATTCGGGTTGGGTCGGTAGAGCACATTGCACGAATGATTTGCGCGTGATTTCAGGCGTCCTGTGGCCCATCTTTACCGCGTTCTTTGCGATAAAGGTGAGAGGCCAACCACCCGGTTTGAGGGCGAATCACTCTGCAGAATCGGCTCCGCCTTCGCTGAGCCGCAGCCAACAATAGAGCGGCCACGCATGAGCGTGTGCGCACCAGACCATGTTTTCCGAAAGGCCGTTCGTCTTGCGCAGCGAGGAGTCGAGCGAGTCTGACGCCGTCCATCGTCCGGTCCAGTAATCGGGAAAAGATCTGGCGAAGTTGGCAAAGGTCATCTTCTTCAACAATCCGTGTGCCGCTGCGCGGTCGAATTTGGCGACTCCTAGAATCAGCGGGCCGTTCAGGGCGTACCAGAATCCACCGTTCTCTCGCGATCCAGCCGGAGTGCCCGGCTGGTTGACCGGAGTCTCAATCTGGCGTGCTCCCATGCTTTCTCCCTCAAGCAGGCGTTTCTTCACCTCCTCGAAGAGGCGGCGTTTGCGGTCGGCGTCGAACTCCGGAATCAGCAGGGCAAAACCCTGCGGCTCCAGCCACATTTCCTTCTCCCCCAATGCGCTGTTCCACGAGGTCCAGGCCCGACGCGGAAATGCCCGCTCGCCCAGGTCCTTCATCCACGATGCAAGCAACTCAGTCCGATACTCTTGCATGGCCCCAGTCAGTTCCGCGGTGGACGGGTCTTTTGTGGCTGCAAGCATCTCCGCGAGGTCGCCGAGGATGACGATGCCCATCGCCGAATTCATGTGGCTTTCGCCCTCTTCGAACATGCGGTTATAGGGCATGGTCGTCGGCCAAAAGAAGAACATGTCGTTCCAGTCGGAGTTCCAGCGCCGCACAATGCCATGAGGACCCACTCCAATACGGTCGCGCAGAAACAGAAAGGCCTGCCGTACATGCGCCAGTCCGGTATCCCGACCGGAACAATCCCGCGGGTAATACTCGATCTGCTCATGCAGCACCGAGGCATCGCGCGTGGTGCGCAGGTACTCCGCCAGCAGCAGAAAGAAGAAGAGTTGCTGATCGCTGGTTTGTTGAGCGCCACTCGAAGACCAGCCGAAGCCCTCGTCGTTGAGCTTGATCTCTCCGTCCGGCACCGTGCGTTTCATCAGAAAGCGCACTACCGACCGGGCAAGGCGAGGGTTGGTGTGGCATAGCGGCAGTGCATGTTGGGCCAGATCACGACTCGATGCCATCATGCCCCAGGTGTAATCGTAGACAGTCCCCTGCGGCACAACCGTCTCGTTGTAGTATTCACGCCAGGTGGCCATCGCTTCCAGCATGGCGACATTCCACCGCATCTCCCGGCGCAAATCCGCGTCGGTTTCCTTGTCGAAAGATGGAATCCTTGGTCGCCATGCCTCTGCAAAGGCGGATCCAAGCTTCTTTGACATTCTTGCCGCAGGCTGCATCCCGGCGACCAGCTTAGCGATCGACGCGCGCGAGGTTTCCCGCGTGTAGCCGACAACGAACGCGATTTCGCGTGCTTCACCTGCCTGCAAAGTGCCGACCCAGCGCCCCCCGGCCGTAGCATTTCCGGCTGCGTCCTTCGACGCAAACGCTTCGCCGTTCGCCGCGTGAACGAACAGGGCCGGCGGAAACTCCTCGATCTGGGCCATTTGTCCAGCGGGAGGAAAGGCAAGCTTGCGTTTTGGGCGGGCCTCGAAGCTGACCACCACGGTTTGCGCCGACAGCATTCTGGTTGCATCGACGGGCCACGCGATATCCGATTTCTCCTTCGCCCATGGCGAAAAAATCTGTTGATACCGCGCACGGGTGGTCTCGGTGTAAGTCACATGCAGCGGACCCGATCCTATATTGTGCAGTCGCACCTGCACCAGAAATGCCGAGGCTCCGTCGCCGGGCGAAGTCGAAGGTGGAACGGAGAGCTGCCGCGTCACCAGGAGGGACGGAGTCAGAGAATAGTCGTATCGAGCAAAACCAACGCCAAAGTGCTTCACAGCATCCTGCGCGGCGCTCTCGCCCACGCCGATCAGGTTGTGGTGCTGCCCTGCCGCCTCCACAGTCGCTTGATTTGCGCCGCTATAGGGAGCATCCCCCTCATTCATTCGGCCCCAGCCGCGTTCGCCGGTCAGCAGCTGGTAGACACCGCTTGCATGAGCGAAAAGCGTGAGCCGATAGTTTCCCAGCAGAAACAGGGGATCGTCAGGAAGCATCACAGAGTCGTTCTCGCGGGGGCTCTCGGGAAAGCTCAGTGGGCCGGAATAGTGGTAGCAGGGAAGGCCAAAATCATCGACAAGCCACTCGCCAAGCTGCGATCCGGGCGAACCGGCCCAGGATGCCTTCATTGGATTGGGCAAGAAAGAACCTGCAGCCAACGCACCCGCACCCGCCAGAAACTTCCTTCTATCAAGAGATAGCTCTTCCGATTGCCACATTGGTTCCTCCCGCATTTCGGTCTCGACGAATTCTATCAGCGGGACGGCAGGGAACTTGATTGATCGCGGGATTTTCGAGACCCATGAGGATGGTCCTCAAAACAAAAAGGGAAGGATACGCCGTATCCTTCCCGCGCTATTTCGAAGTTACAAGGTATAGAGCTACAAGGTGAGAGCAGGTCGCACTCTTCCAGAAGTCCTGGCCTTCCAAAAGACCAAGCCCGCCATGCTGAGCATGCCGGTTCCGAGAAGAAACAAGGAAGAGGGTTCAGGTGCAGGAGCGAAGAAGGTAGTCAAGGTATTCGAGAAATCTTCGCCCGCGAGCTGGTGCTGATGGGAATCGTAGATGTTGAAATTGTTGGCTAGCGCTGCGCTTCCGGTCGTGCCGTTGGTGGTGATCCAAATGAAGTCCCCCACGTTCGCACCGTCGGTGAACTGAAGCAGGATTCCCCCCGTCGAAGTCGAGAAATTCGGGTGTCCGACATTGAATACATTGTCATTCGTGTTGGTTGGAGCAGTGAGGCCTGCATAATCTGCTGGCAGAACCACGTAATGCTCCGCAATCGGGTTGGTAAAGCCTGCAATATGCAGACCAGAAATAGTCAAGGTGACAGTGCCGCCGTTGACGATTTTATGGGTTGTCTGATCGATGTCGCCATCGAAAAGAAGACCTTGCGGCACTTGGGTCATGGTGAATGCCTGAATTGTGTCGCCAAATGCCAATGGCGACAGGATGAGCGTGCTAGCCAAAGCAAAAGATGCGATCCTCGTTTTCATGGTTTCAACCTCTCCTCGAGCGGATTGCTCGCGGTTTCTGTCCCTGCCCACGCGGCCCTCGTCAGGGCGAAGCCGTCAAGGATTACCTTCGATCTGGCAATGGCGGGATCGTCGTGTGTTCCGAGAGCGCAAGTGATCGATCATTCACTCACCCGCTCCGCTCTTCCTTATGATCTTGGGGAAAAGGAAAATCGAAGCGAAAGATTCCATCTCGCTGTGAGCAACTGATGGTGAACATTGCTGTCTGCAGCATGTTGTGTACCAGAGAACCGTCCAATTGAATCAATCGCGTACGCGGGCACTCTGGAAGAGTTTGCAAGGAATTGCATGGCAAGGGTTGGGGCTTTTCCACTCTCGCATCCTCCTGGTCACTGTCTTTGGAGTTTTTCACTGAGCAAAATCCGCAAACAGCTCTGCTCGCCGGCGTCGAAGACGTGTGCCCAAATTCCCCGGTAACGCGGGGGACAAACTCGGGGGGCCGGTGGGAACTGATTGTCATTCCCCTAGGGTTTGGGTTCTCAGTTTGTCGAGGATAAGCTGGAAAGATCCTTCTAGTTCCACGTGAACCGGGTCCACGGCGCTCATTTCCCAAGACTTTACCGCTTACCGCATAGAAACCCGAGGGTTCTTTTTTTCAATGCGGACGGTTCTCAAAACTAAAAGGGGAAGGATACGATTCCGTATCCTTCCCCTTTTCGCGAAAGCATAAAATGCAGGGACTACAAGGTGAGATCAGGTCGTGCGCTCCCGGAATTCTTGGACCTCCAAAAGACCAAGCCTGCCATGCTGAGCATGCCGGTTCCGAGAAGGAACAGGGAAGAGGGCTCAGGTGCAGCGGAAAAGTGGGTTAAGGTCTTGGAGAAATCCTCGCCCGTGATTTGCGCCCCTTTGGCGTTATAGATATTGAAATTGTTCGCCAACGCTGCGGTTTTCTTGGTGCCGTTGGTGGTGATCCAAACATAGTCGCCCTTGTTCTTGCCGTCCGTGAACTGAAGCAGGATTCCGCCCACAGAAGTGGAGAAATTCGGGTGCGTGACATTGAATACATTGTCATTCGTGTCGGTGGGCGCATTGAGGCCGGAGAAATCCGCATTCAGAACCGTGTAATGCTCCGCGATCGGATCGGTAAAACCTTTAATTATCAGGCCAGAAATGGTCAGGGTTTCGATGCCGCCGTTGACGATTTTATGCGTCGTCTGATCGATCTCGCCCGTGAAAATCAGGCCTTGTGGCGTCTGGGTCATCTGAAATGTCTGAATCGTATCGCCAAATGCCAAGGGCGACAGGGTGAGCGTGGTGGCCAAAGCGAAAAATGCGATCTTCTTATTCATGATTTCTCTCTTTCCTCGAGTGCTACGCTCGCGGCTTCTTTTCCTGCTCACTTGGCCCTCGCCAGGGATGAGGCCGCCAAGGCTTGCCGTTTTTGCGGCAATGGCGGGATCGTCCATGTCGTCCGAGTGCACATGAAACCAATCGTTCTCTCTATCGCCTAGCTCTCCCTTGCAGATTCGGAGAAAACAGAAAATAAAGATCCCATCGCAATATGGATACCTGATGGTGTACTTGCCCTATCTGTTGCATGTTGGGTGCCAGATGTTAATTCAATGAAATCAATAAGATGCGATAGGTACGTTGAAAAATATGCAATTGCTTGCATAGCAAAGATTAGGGCTTTTCCTATTTCGCACGGTCTCGTTTGCTGTTTTGGAGCTTTTCAATGGACCTATGTCCGCAAGTTATCCTCGTCTGCCCAAAGCGCGTCCAAGTACCGCGGTAATGCGGTGAAGCGAAAATTCGCGGGGCGGCAATAGCTCGGTGAAGTTACGGAAGGGTTTGCATTTGCATTTTTACCAGGTGATCATCACCGCAGTGAAATGAGATTGGTGTTTGGGTAGTAGAGGGCGAGGATCTCGCGGAAGTTTACCCCCGATTGAGCCATCCCGATCGCGCCATGTTGACACATGCCAACACCATGGCCCACGCTGTGGCCCTCTAGCAGCCAGCCCGACCCGTCATGGGAGGCGGTAAAATCGCTCCCTGGAATGGCGCCCCATCCCCACTGCCGCGCCGCGCTGATTCTCTCCTGCTCGTTCTGTGGCTCTGGTGCGCGATTGCTTTTGTCCACCTGGCTATGCCAGACGACTGGATGGCGCCGGCACCAGGCACAGAGCACGCCGTAGTAGGGATAGTCATCGCCAGCGGTTTGCATGCCGACATCGTGGAGGCCGCGCGTATGCCCTCCGCAGCGGCTGGAATACATAGCTGCCAGCGGTTTGCCACCATATCCGATGACCAGGTCTTGCGTGGTGAGGACGGCGCTTGCAACCCGGCTCGTCGCGGGGGGAGGAGATTTCAGAAACTGGCAATGAGTGGTGTCGCAGAAGTCGAAGTCCTGGTGCCGCACGCTGGCGGCCAGAAAAGAGCGGGTGACGACGGCCTGCGCTTTGAGGGCTTCGATAGGAGCGCTCTCCTCCATCTCTGCGGCCACAATCGAAGCGACCGCTGTTTCGATATTCATGCCGACGACAGCCACCAATTCCCCCTTACGGGCGGTGATGACAAGCCTGGCGAGGTAGTCGCGATGAAACTTGCCGGGTACAGTTAGGCGGAGAAGGACTGGGCTTCCATCGCGGCTTGTGGCAACCCAACTGCCGGCGGAAAAGGAACCGATATGTACGCGATCTCCCTCGGCGCGAAATAGTAATTGACGATGACCGGGGTCGCCGCTGAGAACGAATAACGGGGAGTGAACGGGGGTGTTCGCGACGACGGTGAGAACCTGCGCGCCTGCCTGTTCGAGTTGCAACTCATGGGGATGAAACAAGCCCAGCACGCCAAAACGAACATCCTGCTGGGCCGGCGCCATCAAGGGAGCGGAGAGTAAAAAAATCGAGAGCATCCATCGGAAGGAGGGGATGAGATGAGGGCGTGGGAAAGGGTTCGATGCTGGGCGAAGGATCATTGTCCGGCTCCGAGTGCGCGCAACATTGCGCCGGCGGTCGTTGCGCTGGCTGCGCCGGTCACCCCGTGCACGCGCACGAGTAACAGCAGGCGGGGTTGCCGAGCGGGATAAAGCACCAGGGAAAATCCATCCGCGGGTCCTTCTGGTGAGTGCGCACAAGCTGCTGTACCGGTCTTGGCGAGAGCTGCGCTTGTACCCAGAGCCAGATCGACGCCGCGAGCGGTTCCATGGGCTGCGGAGGCAATCATGCCGTTGACGATTCTGGAGGGGACGGGAGAGTTGCGCTCCCTTTCAAGCGCTAGATAAGCTCGGGCGAGCGCCAGCGGCTGCTCTTTCCAATTGGTTCCTACGCCGATGAGGCTGTCGTTTGCGACATCACTGTTTGCTTCGGCGAGAGATGGCCCAGCGAGTCCATAGCGGGCAAAAGTCAGTGCAGCGCGGTTGCGATCAAGTCCGGCGGCAAGCCGCAGGAAATAGCTGTTGCAGGACTGCGCGATGGCTTCTTCCAGTTCCAGTTTTCCATGACCAGCCGGAAGCCAGCATCGAGTGCTCGTCCCCTCGCAGAACACCGAGGGAAACCGGCCCTCGTGCTGCTCCGCATAAGCGATAGCCAGAAAGGGCTTGACCAGGGAACCAGGCGGAACGGCGGTTTGCAGGTTCCATCGCTCGGCCAGTATGTCTCCCGATGTATTCAGAAGCAAATAGGAGATATCGGGGTTGGCAAAGTTGCGATCAAGAACTGCTTTTGCCGCCTGAGCAAACTGGGATGATCGCTGAGGCTGAGCGAAACAAACAAAAGTCAGCAAGAACGCGACGAGCCGCGATGCAAATGTCCGACTAATTTGTCGGCGCAATCCTGGCGACATGGTCAGCGAATCCATTGATAGGTAACTGTCTGCGCCACTTTGGTTCCTTGATCTCTCTCTTCGATCCGCTCTGACTTGAGATTGGAAAAGACGCGGCTGAAACTGGCTGCATTTCCAGAAAAGAAGGCCGGGGCTTGACTGGCGCCTGCAGAGGTTTGCTGATCTGCAGCGCCGCGATTTCCAGCCAGATCCAATTGCGCCATCAAGCGGCGGAAGTGGCCTTGTTCCTGTGTGTGCTGGAAGAGCGCGGCATAGGTCACATTGTACTTTTCATCGGCAGGCACGGCTTTTTGCCGGCGCTGGAGCATGCTCACCAGCAGTGGCGAGTCGTTGGAAAGCAGCAGGCGCTTGCCGCTCACAGCCAGATAAAGAGAAACGACTCCATCGAGCGCGAAGTAGTCGCCCGAAGCGCTCGAACGCTTCTTCCAGTTCACGCCAAGATTGCCGGCGGTCAGGTTGCGCGGAAGAGCGGACGTCAGCGCTTGGCGCACTACACTTTCATCCCAGTTCTGCGGCGAAGAAAGTGCCATCGCTGTTTGCAGTGAGACGAAGACGGGTTGGAGCGAATTGCTCGAAGTGAAGACTTCGAGCGATGCCTCGAGGGGCTGGGCAGCCAGCAGAGCGCGCAGGGGTGCATACGCATCGGCCTGCTTGGCGACAAGCGGCGCTTGATCGATGCGCAGATCCAGTTGGTCCGCACTGCCAAGGTTTTCCGCGAGGGCTGCCGAGGGTGCAGTAGTCAAGGCGGCAACTTCGCGCTGCGATCTTGCTTCCAGTAGATTATCGCGCAGATCCACCAGGACGCTCTCTGGCGAGGGCGAGGCCTGCGCAGCGTAAAAAGCCGCATTCTCAGGCACCATTGCGGCGAGGGTGCTCACGTCCGCTTGCGAGGCCGTGCTCGTCCCAGCGCGACGCAAGAGCACACGCTCTTCGCGATAACTCCGAGTGTTGCGATAAAGATCGCTCACCGCCGAGGTGTACTGTTTCATCTCGGTAATATTCTGTTGAATCCAATAACTGCGGAAATAGGGGGTGCGAACAATCTTGTCGAGGTTCAGCATCATGCGCAGATCACCGCGTTCGCTTGCGGCCTGTTGCGCAGTTTCAGCAAACCATCCTTCGCTCGCGAGGTTATGCGACGCAGTGCCATTGAGGCGATCGAGCACGCCTGCGACCAGATCTTCGCGGGTGCCGAGGATCAGCCATCCATCCTTTACGGCAAAAGCCGCGGTGCGCGAAGACTGCGAGTCTGGATGGACGAAGAACGCACTGCCTGCTTCCATGCGCTGCTCGAATTTGCCGCGGGTCTGCCACAGTGGCGAGTTCTCAATGTGCTGCTGATCGAGACGGGTAATGTAGACGAATTCGAGATTGCCGATGTCGTAGAGTGCCAGGCAGCTCTGCTCTCCGGCGACGTTTTCCAATAAGCGGGAGTCGGCAGGCAGACCGGCGGCGGCGGAGAACTCGTTCTGTGCCTGCGCCAACCGCGCAAAGAGCCGCGAGTTGCTGAAGGCCGCATGGTTGTCACTGGTGACCCAGGCGCGCTCTTCCGAAGAGGAATTCCAATCGTGCAACAGCGCACTGAAGTCACGGGCTTCGATTGAGAGCAGCGCGCCTTCGGGCAGGAGCGAAGGCAGTTCCGGAAGAGGCCTCAGAACACCCTCCAAAGCGCCCAGGGCAAAGACCGCAGCACAGGCCGCGAGTACAACGGTTGAAATCAAGAGAGGTCTTTTCATTCCGAATTCTCCTCGCTGTGTGCAGCAATGGTGGGAGTGAAGGCCATTCCAGGCAAGAACCGCGGACGCACCACACGATCCTGATTCAGCTCGGTGTGGATCTTTGGGGCGCGCGCTTCGTTTTCCGCCACGCGAGCAGCTTCTGTTTCGAGTCGTATCTTTTCTTTCTCAAAGGCGGACTGCCGGGGCGTGCCGATCTCTGAAGAGAACGCGCTCCGCACCAACCGCAATGCCTCGTCGTCGTCGTGTCGCTTGAGACGAGCGCGAATGGCAAACCAGGTTAACTTGGACGCATCCTCATGTTTCAACTCCGAGGGCATGGGGAGACTGTTCTCGCCATCGTATCCCGGGTTTTGAAGTGCGTCGTTCCATCGTGGGTGGCGTTGACCGTAGAAGCTTCCTTCGTTCTCAAGCAGCGGCTCGGAGGCAATCAGCGCCCGGACATCCTCGCCGGCCGCAAACGCCGCAGATAGATATTGGATGCGCAACTGGCCATCTGTCGGCGCAACAGCGATGGCGGGGCGCAGGATGCGTTCTCGATCCTTGTCGGTCGCAGCGCATCCGGCGAATAACTTGCGCGCCTCGATAAAGTATGGCTTGTCAGCTTCGCTGAGCGAAGGGCAGGCGTCGCGGGCCAGCAATTGCAACTCGGCGCTAGAAGGATCGTTCTTTATGCCGCCGTGGCCCTTCAGCGCGCGGGCTGCGGACAATCGCACCGCATACGTGGCCTTGGGATCTGCGGCTACAGCACTTAGCGCATCGAGCGCCTGCTGTGATTGCTTGTTGACAGCCAGCGTGGCGGCGGCCAGGCGGACCTTGTAGCTGGCCTGCCAGGGGAAGGCTTCGGCCAACGGCTGCAGGAACGCGATGGCCTCCGCGTTGCGGTCGTGTGTTTCGAGCAGGCTGGCCGCGGAGTCTGTATCGGGCCAGGGATTGTTGCTAACCAGCGTCAATCGTTTGAGCAACGCGACCGCGGCCGGAGAGTCCCCCTCATCAAGATCGATTGCGGCCAGGCCCAGGAAGTTGGGCGCGGTGAGTTCGCGTGCGTCCAATGCCCGCTCGTAGACAAATCGCATCACCATGCGGCGCGAACGCTCTTGCAACCGGCTCACATTGTTCTGCAGATCTGCAGCGGTAGGGGCGCTGTCAGGCTGCTTCTTCCATCCGGAAATCAACTGTGGCAAACGATTCTCGGCCTCGGCGATGCGAAGTCTTGCACCGAGCCATTGCACGGATTGTCGGTTTTCGGCCGGGATGCGACCGAGTTCTGCACTGGCTTCCACTAACTTCTTTTCCTCGAGCAGTGCATTAATCAGAAGCGACTCATGATTTTGCAGGCTCCAGTCCCATTCGCCAGGCTTCTGCTGCTGTTTGCGGCGATCCAATTCGACAATGTGCGCGTAGAGCTGGCTCATCTGGTCGGCGCGAATCAGGGGCTCCTGTCGATTGAAATTACTTCGCCAGTCACTCGCCAGTAGGGACTCGAGTACCGAGCCCTGATCGTTAGCAGCAGCAGTAATCTGCAGGAGCCACGCCATCGAGTCATTGTGAGCATGATAGCCAGCGCCAAGCAGCGGCTCGGCGCGATAATTGCCATTTCGCGCGAGATAGACATGCAGCAACTGATCGACCTGCGCATCGATAGCCGCGTATTGGCCCGCGGCGGCGGCCTCCTTGAGCACCTGTGAAAAGTCTCCCCATAAGGTCTCGGGCACGGGGCGCTTGTCAACCTCTTCGGTCAACCGCTGAACGGCCATTTGCCAAGCGGCTACAGCCTCGGCTCTGCGGCCCTGCTTCCAATGGATCACGGCCATCCGATTCAGTACGCCTGGCTGATAGCGCTGGAGATCGAGCGAGTGCTGGTCGTCGATAAGCGCGGCCTCTGGCTTGCCGGAGTCTTGGTAATAATCAGCGAGTTTGGAATAGGCTTCGGCGCTGGATGGTGTGTGCTCCAATTCAGCTTCCAGATAGCTTTCGGCCAGCGCGTTCTTTTCCTCGTCCAGGTATTCACCGTAACGCGAACTGTAATAGAACCATAGTTCGCCCGCCAGTTGCTCATCACGATCGAGCGTGTGCGCCAGGCGCTCGGCGATGGTTGGATCGCCACCGAGCGCGCCATCAAACGCGGAGCGAATCTGCTGGGTGTGTTCGCGCAGATAAAGACCTGCGAGGCCGATGTAGGCTTTTCGCCAAACGGGCGGGAGGCCGGATGAGCGCGCGGCAATCCCGGACAAGGCCTGATCGGGCTTGCCATAGGCCACAAGAAACTGGGCGGAGCTGTCAGCAACCGGCCTGCTTTGAACTGTGCCTCCTGAAGCTCGTTCCACCAGAGCATCTGGACGCGCGGCCAGTAAAAGCTTGTAATAACGTATCTGCTCGCTGCTGCCGAGCTGGTTCCATGGGTGGAGTTTTTCCATGATGCGCAGTTCAGCGCCCGTGTCTCCCTGCGCGCGATAGATCGTCACGGCTTGTTGCAAGGCAGATTCCTGCTTGCGAGCTGGAAGTGTAGCCGCATACTGCTCCAGCTTTGCTCCCGCGCCGTCCCATTGCACGCGCTGCTGCTGGAGCTTGATCCATTCGCGCAACTCGCCGTGGTCAGAATTGCCGCGCTTCTCGACGAACTCCCAGAGGAGATTGGCTTCCATCTCTGTCAATCCTGCTGCGCGAATCGCTGGCAGGTAGACTTCACGCAGTTCACTGCCGCCGGACGCGCTGGCGCGCTTTGTATCCAGCCACGCGGCAAACTGCGCTTTCTCCTCGGGTGTTGCGTACTGGGCTACCACCGCGGCCATGGCGCGCAAGGCCTGGGAGAATCCGGACCGGGCCTGTTGGGTGCGCTCCGCGATGCGTTGGCGACGCCAGTCGTCATTCGTGATGGCGCTGCCACCTTCTTTCACCACTTGCTGCGCCACCGCAGTTAAAGGCACTTCTTCCGCTTTCTGCCTCGCAATGGCGAGGCGCGTAAATGCCGCATCGCTCTGGCGGAGGCGTCCCATAATGCGCGCATACAGCGCGGCGCCCTGTTGATTGGCAGGATCGACCAACAACTCAGCACCAGCTTCATCCACACCCTGCTCGGCAAAGCTGCGCGCTTCGGCGAGCAGGCCCCATTGCTCAAGGCGTGTGGCCACCTCAAAATAGTTTTTCGCAAGATGCGGACGGCCTACGATCCAGGCTTCTTCCAGCGCCTTGACCACCTCGTCGTTGCGGCCCTGGCGGGCTCGTGCTTCGGCCGACTTCAACTTCCATTGCGGATCGTGGTAGCTGAGCTTGTAGAGTTGCTCGTAATCGGCAGCGGCTTCGTCCAATCGATGCAGGCGTTCCTCCAGGCCGGCCTTGGACTCATACAAATCCTTCTGTTCAGGGCGAACGCGAATTGCTTTTCCGTATGCATCGATGGCTGATGCGTCGTCTTCGAATGCCGTCTCGAGCCTGGCCAGCACAATATTCCACCGGGCATCGCGGGGCGAAGCGTCGGCGGTTTTGCGATAGAAGGCCAACAGCCTGTCGCGTTGGCCATGTGCGCCGGCGGCCAATGCAGCCTCCTCGGCGAGTGCGCCATCGCCAGGAAAGGCGTTGACCAATTCGATGTATTGATCGGTCGCATCGTTCCAGTTGCCCAGCAGAGCCGCAGTCGCGATCATTCCGCGTCGCAACTGCGCGATGCGCGTGATCTTTTCGCCTCGATCCATCGCAGCAGCCTGTACGGCGGACAGTTCTGATTTGTAAAAAGCTGCCAAACCTGCGTGATCGCCGGAGTGCGCATAGTTGTCGGCCAGAGCTGCTTCAATGGCGGCGTCGAGTGGCTTTTGCGCGAGCAACGGAGAAAGCAGGTCTTTGGCGCGCGGGTAGTCGCCTAGTTCGGTCAGCTTGCGCGCCGCCTCCAGATGGAGTTTCTGTTTGAGTTCAGGGTAGGCAGCATCGGCCGAGTCCAGCAGCACGGCGACGGCCTGTGGTTTGTGCTGATGATTCCAATTGAAATCCACCGTTGCGCGCACCACACCGAGGATTTTGGCGTGTTCGCGATAGATCGATTCGATCTCTGCGGCTGCCATAGCCGGATTGTCCCGCTCTTCAAGACTTACCAACTGATAGCGCAGTTCAAGATTGTGGACCGGGTCGGTGGTGAGTGCGGCCTGGCGCGCGAGCGCCTGCTGTTCGGCCTCCGGCATGCTGTGATTGCGCGCAGCCACGGAGAGCGCGTCGAGAGCGTCGAAGGAATCGGTCTTGGCCACGGCCTGGCTCAACTCCGATGCAATCTCGGTGTTGCGATGCTGAGCGGATAGAATGTCTACGCGCAGCTCGATGGCTGCGCTGGATGGCGAGGAGGACTTCAATAGTCCAACGGTTTCAGCTTCGATGGAAGCGCGGAGGTCGGGCCGGATGGCTAGCTTTTGCAGACGGGCGCGGCTCTCTCCAGAGGGTTTCTCACCGAGCGCGCTGGCAACGTATTCCTTGACTGCGGCAGGCGGGTTGTTTTGGCTCTCTTCGATCGCGCCCGCTTCATGCCCGAAAAGCAGTGGTTGAGCTAGCTGCGTGCGGCCCTTGCGCAATTGGACAAGGGCGGAAGGAAAATCAAAGTAATCCCAAAAAACGGTTGCCGATTGGAGATAGCCATTGGCCTCACCCGGATGCACCTCTGCCATGCGCGCCCAATAGGGCGCGGCCTCGGTAAAGCGGCCACGGTCGGCATAGATGTCGCCGATGCGGGCCAAGGTGTCGAGATCGTCTGGGCGGGCGGTTAATAGGCGCTTTTCAATGCCAATGGCCTCATCGGTGTCTTCGGGATGGAAGTAGGCCAGAGAGCGATAGAGCGCCGAGGCCTGACGGCCCAGCGTCACATCGGCTGGATACTCGGCAGAGAGTGCCTCGGCAGCGCCCACACTCTCTTCATAGCGCGATTGCCACAGGCACGACTCCATCCAGAATCGCTCGGCGGCCGGATTCGATTTGGCGAGAGTGTTCCAGTCGCCTTTGTCGATCTCCGGCGTCTGCTGGCGCAGCGCTTCGAGTTGAGCATTCAGACGGCCGGTGCGGCTGAGCAACTCGAACAACTGGTCGCGCAGAACGGGCGACTCGGCCCAGTGAGCCCAGAGCAGCTTTTCTACTTCGGCCGGGTCGGCATGTTGGCGGCTTGTGTAGAAGGCCAGCAGATCGCGCACGAAAGTCAGATCGTGAGGGAATCGCTGGTGTGCGTAGCGATCCACCTCAAGGGCAAGCCCGGAATCGGGGGCGTGCGCCTCGCGAAGATAGGCCTCCAGTTCGGTACCGGAAAATATTTCCGTCACCTTGCGTGAAAGCGCGGTGTAGTCGGCAGTACGCCGCTGTCGCAGATAGAAGCGTGCCAGCTTGCTGTACCATCCAGTGCTGAAGCTGGTGTTTTGAAACTGCTCAATCGCGCGCTGATAGACCTCTTCCTGATGAGCATTCAGGCGGTTTTGTTGAAGGAACGCGGCCAGTTTTTCATACAGGCCGGGGTCCTGGGTATTGTGGTCGAGTTCTGCACGCAACACGGTCAGCGCATCGGGCAGTCTGTCGAGTGCAACGAGCCGCGCGAGATAGCGGTCGAGCACACGCGCGTAATCGCTGGAACGCGCACCCCCTGCACCGTGAGAGTCCTGATTGGCATTCGATTCACCCGCGACGGGCTTGCTGAAAACAGAATTCTTCCCAGCCTGTGCGTCGCCTAGCGGAACACCATCGGCTCTGGCTGCCAGTTCCTTCAGCAAGCTGGCATAGAGAGCGAATTCCTTCTCCGTTTGATTGGTCCGGCTGTAGACGTCGGCCACCGCGAGCGCCACTTCCACGCGCCGTTCGTCGGTTGGGAACTGGGCAAGAAACAGCGTTCCTTCGTGGATCACAGCATCGTTCTCGCCATAGGCCGCATAGGCATCCATCAGGCGCGCATGAAGCTCGGCCCGCTCGTTCGCCGCGGGAAAGCGCTTGTCGATGTCGGCCAGCAACTCAGCAGCCTTGGCGCGGTGAAAGTAGGCAGTGGCCAGTTGGTTCTGCGATTCATATTCGTTTGTCGGTTGCTGCGAATTGAAAAACAGAGAAAGAATGCCGTTCAGGTAGCCGGGGCCTCGATCCATGGTGGCGATGTTTTTGTAGAGGGCCAGATTGCCCGCTCCCAGGCGCAGCGGCTGCTCGGGCGCGGTAAGCAGAATGCGCGTGAGGCCAGCCAATCCCTTCAGTTCCGCATCGGGGGCCTGCGTGTTCGCGGCCAGCGCGTAGTAGTAGCGGGCGGCCTCGGGGAAGTTCTGCACACCCTCGAGAAGGCGACCAAAGGTGTTGAGTTCGTCGGCGCTCCAGGCAACGGCGCGCGCATCTTTGTGCTCTCGGTAATCGGAGAGCACGGCCTTGGCTGTTTCCAGTTGGCCTTGCTGTTGAAAGATGTAGAAGAGCTTGGCCACGTCTTTCAGCGATTCGCTTCCACCTTCGGGATGCGCAGCCAGGCTGGCCCTGAGCGCATCGCGCGTTCGAAGTGTCTGGTGGCCGCGTTCCAGCAATTCGTAGTAACTCTTGACCAACTCTGTGGGCCACAGCGGTTGAAAGCTGCGGTCAAAGACGGCAAGCCCGTCGCGTGCCGAGCCACGTTTGGCGGCCAGGGCGGCTTCTGCTTTGACAGGAAACAGCACGTCGGCGGGCAAAGCATTGCGGTAGCGAGCAATCAGATCGGCCGCTGCAGAGAAATCGTTGCCTGCGAGGTCGAAGTCCAGTTCGCGCTCGTAAACAGCGCCCTCGCGAGGGTACCGATGCTCCCATCCCGCGTATTCGTGCTGTGCCGCGGGGCGACCCAACGCAAAGCGGTCCACAACTTCCAACGCTCTCTCCCAGGCCTTCCAGGAGCGTTCGGAGGAGGCTGCTGTCCAGCGTTCCTGAGCGGAGGGCACAGCCTGCCCGACGACCTCCAGTGCCGCTAACTCTTGTTGCGGTTTCAAACGCCGCTCATAGAAATCTGCAAGGTCCAGATTCGCAGCGGCGCGGTCGTCAGCCTGATCCGCCCAACTCTTCCAATCCCGTTCGGCGGCGTCGAAGTCCAGCGCCTGTTCGTCTTCCATGGCGCGCAGAGAGTAGAGTGCGGCGCTCTTTCGATTGGCGTTGATCAGGGCGGTCAGTTCAGGGCGCGCCTCACGCGGAGAACGCCGATAGAGCGCTTCGCCACCGGGCAACTTCATCAGCCGATAGAGCGCGGCTTCCACGCCTGAGCCGGACTCGGCATTCTCGAGCCAGCGCAGGACTCCATTGCCCGCGCCGAGCAGCAACACAGGGCTTTGCCACACTACCAGCGAGGCCGAAGCGGTTAACGTCACCGCTGCGAGTGCCGCTGCAGACAGGGCGATTCTGAAGCCGGATGTGGGAAGCTTGGTGAACGAGAATCCAGAAAAATTGAGATCAGGGAACCACTTCAATTCGCACCTCCGCGCTGCCCAGGTTGTGGGCCATGTCTTCGGCGGTTACTGCCAGAACGTATTCGCCTGCGGGCAGGCCCGCTGGCAGAGTCAGTTGCCCGGTACTCGCCCCCTGTTCGCGATCCCAACGCAGGGTTACCGGAGCCAGGCCCTCCACGCGCGCAGTCAGTGTCCGCGTACTCTCGGAGGCGCTGACCTTGAGAGGAATGGTTTCCCCGGCGCGGAATCGCTGCTTGTCGAGCCGAACCTTGACAGCAGGAGGAGTTGAGGCAATCACGAAGCTCTTCGACTCGCGATACGACTCGCCATTCGAGTCGCGGAGCACCAAGCGCACGGGATAGGCGCCGTCTTTCATGTCCGTCGGCGCCAGAAAGCGGGTCTGCCAAACGTCTTCGCCGGGCAGATAACGCAAAGGCTTTTCCAGTCCAAAGGGAAAGAGCGCAATCACGGAGACGATGGATTTGTCGGTGTGCACGCGCAGAACCGGATCGCCGGGACGAATGACGCGTGGCCGCAGCAGCGCACGGGGAGCGGCCAGAAACGACGTGTAGGGAGTGACGAACTTGTAGCGGCGGGCAAGGCGGATGATCTCGTTGATGTCAGCCTCGGATTCGCCCTCGCGCTCGATCTGCTCCAGCAGCGCCTGCACTCTGGCTCCAGCCCACAGACGGGGCAGCTGGTCGTGCTCCAAAGCCAGAGCGGGGAAATCGATTTTGGTTGCTGCTTTCAATACGCGTCCATCTTGTTGGCCGTCCACACTGAAAGCGACGTTCTTTTGCGGCTTGGTATACTGGCCCACCCAACGCGCTTCGCCGCCGTCAAAGACCGCGTCTTCCAGCGCATAGACCTTGTCGACAGCGGTCTGTGGCGTTGCTGTCAGTCGCAAATCGGTGATCGGATTCCGACCCACCTTGCCGAGAAATGCGGTCAGCTTGAAATCTACCGGCTCGGTCGACAGCACCTGCTCCATCACACCATCGTTGCGGCTCAGCGTGCGCAGCAAAGGCAGGTTGGCGTCGTCGCCTACGGCAAAGACATCGGTCTTGGGCCGTCGGCCAGCAGGGATTTGTTTCCATTTTGTCGCGTACCAATCAGCCAGTTTGCCGCTCTGGATAATGCCGCGTGTGGCCTCGCCATCGGTGAGCAAGACCAGTGCCGCGCCGGCCGTATTGGTATTGCTGAACTGGCCCAACCCGGCATCCAGAGCAAGCTGCAAATCGGTTCCACCGCGCAGGTGACTCAGGCGCAGCCAATTCATCGCCGCTGTGACCTGGCTGAGTTCCGCCCTGATCGGCGCGGGTTTGAAACTCTCGACTTTTGTGTTGTAGAGGAGCAGATTGAAGTCATCCTGAGGGCCCAGGCTCTCCAGCAGTTTGGCGGCAGCCGCGTAACTGCGCTCAAGCTTCTCCCATTGCATCGAGAGCGAAGTATCCATCAGCACGACCACGGTACGGGCGCTTTGTGGATTGACTGGACTGGTGGCCTGTTGCGTGGTCAACTGCGCCAGCGCTTCAAAAAAACCAGGCTCCGTCGAGGCTGCCTGCTTCTGGCCAGGCGACTTGTTCGCGGGCAGGGCAGGCGCAGTTTGCGGATCGATGCCGGCGCCCACTGTGACCATTGGATTTGGGTCACGGAAGGTGACTACTTCGACGGCGCTGGCCGGTTCGTTGATCATCCATTGCGCGGCAATATCTTCAGATAACTCCGCGTTAAAGGCTTCGATGGAGCCGCGGACGGTGTGCTCGTCTTGCTGCTCGATGTGCAAAGGAAAAGCCTTGCTCTGAGCGGTGAAATCCTTGATACGGCCGGAGGATTGGAGCGTGAAATGAACGGAGAGATGCTGCACGAATTGATGGTCGTAGGCGTCAGGTTTGAGTGGTAAAAGAAAGAAGCTTTTGCGGGCGGCAACGGGGATGTGCTGATGATATTCAATCTCAAGCCGCTTGGTTCCGTAGGCAGGAATGGGGACAATGTGGGCGCTGAAAATCGAGGTGCGCCTTGCATCATCATCGCTTCGTTCTCCCTGTTGCAGCAGGCCGGGATCGATGGCCTGACTCTTCAACTGCTGATAGATCGCTTTGGCCCGCTTGCGCTCAAGGATCACGGCGGGAATGCGTACTGGCCCATCCCACACGGCGAAGTCGGAGACAGTTGTCCCAGCTGGAAGTGCAAATTGGTAGTTGCCCTCCTGGAGCCTGCCGGTGTGGTTGGTAAAGACCTGGCGCATCCAGACCCGCGCATCGCCATTGTCGATGCGAATCTCGACCTCCATGCTGGTCAACGACAATATCGCCGCATCGGGCGTCTGCTTGTCCAGGGGAACAAGCACGCCGCTGTCTGCGAATACCGTCATCGGAAACAGCAATAACGTCCACAACCAGACCGTTCGTTTCATCGCATCCTCACCGACTGCCAACTCCACCGACTCTGCTTCACAGCTTGTCTTCGGCGATCTTCACCAGCCCGTTGTCCGTACCAACGTAAACCACTCCGCCGCGTATCGCCAAAGCCGTTACATTCAGCGAGGGCAACCCCGCTGTGATCGTCTTCCAGCGCGTGCCGGTTGCGTCGGCCACCAGCAATCCCTGTCCCAGCGTGCCAGCCAGGACCATTCTTCCGTCCCCAGCCATCGTCGTCGGATTCACGATCACTCCCTGGCGCGTGGCCTCGGTTGCGACAATGCTGCCATCGGCCCCAAGACGAAGCACTCCCGCTCCGTAGGTGCCCACCAGCCATTCATTGCCCACCGCCGCCAGCGCTGTGATCCAGTTATGCCTCAGGCCGGAGTTGGCGGTGGTCAGATTTCGGTGCACGGAGTCGCCGCTAAGCAGCGAGAGCCCGCCGAGCGTGCCGGCGACGAGTTGATTTCCATTGGCGCCCAGGGCATACACGTGGTTGTTCACGAGACCCTGAAATGCGTAAATGCTGTGCGCGCCGCTCGCGTCCAGAAAGGTGATACCGGCTGGGGTCGCCAGCGCCATGCTTTCGCCTGCAGCGCCTCCACTCATTAGAGCCACATCGGTGACATGGTCGGCTATCAATCCAGATTCACGCGTCAGCACCTGTTTTCGGTGCCCGTCGCGATCAAACATCGCCAGTCCATTGGCGGTCGCCACAGCCACCGCGCCTTGCTGAGACTCCTCCACAATTCTGTTGATGCAGAAGACATGTTCGTCCTCGACGTGCTGGGCTTCTCCGCCCGCGAGGGGCAAGATGTCCAACCCGCGATCGAAATATCCCACCCAGAGCCGCCCGTCCGAGGCCACCATCAGCGCAGAGATATCTCTGTCTGTCAGTTGACCGTTACCGCCGCCCAGCATGTGACGCCACTGGTCATCGGCCTCCTGGCGCAGCAATCCGCTGCCGGCCAGCGCATAGTGAACTTGACCCACGGTGAGAAACTGCTCCACGGTAAGGTTTTCAGGCCGGTTCTTGGATGCAGGTATATTGGCTTCCGTGTCAGGTTCCTTCTGGGGCCTTCCATTCATTCCGCGGCCGTTGCGCCTGAGTTGGGAATCGGTTGCGCCGTCATCTGCCAAGGCCACAATTGGCCTGCGCGACTCGGTGTCGTTCTCTGCCGAGGTGAGCGAGACGCGTAGGACCCCGGCCTCCATCTGCCCGACCAGCAACGAATCCGCAGTGACCGCCACCGCGTGAGCATACCTTCCCTTGGCCAGCACCCACGCAATCTTGCCAGCACGCACCTCGGCCACTCCCATCGGCGTGCCCACAAAGGCGCGTCCGTCAGCTAGCGCAATCTGCTCCACGCGGCGGTCAGGCAGGCCCTGCTCTTCACCGATGTGCTCGGTCTGACCGCCATGCCAGTAGAGTAGTCCATCATTCAGCGTTCCTACCCACAGTTCTGCCTCAGTGCCAGCCAGCGCGGTCACGTAGACATTGTTGGTTGTGGGGTGAAATCTCTTCAGAGTCTTGCCGTCATAGATCAACAGGCCCAGTTTGTTGGTGCCGATCAACAGGCGCCCTGAGGCCAGCGGAAGCAATGTCGTTACGGCCCGTGCCGCGTCGAGAAGGGGGCGGATCTGGCGGAAGCCCTGCCCATCGAAGGCCAGAACTCCCTCGCCTGTCGCGGCGATCAGGAGTTCCGGCTGGCGGGCTCCGTTGGTCATGCCCACGGCCATCTGCCCCAGCGGGGCCGCAGGCAAGTCAATTCCGACCCGATAAAGGTGAGCCAACGAACCGTCGGCAGCGTACTCGTAAAGCCCCGCCGGACCGGCCAGATAAAGTCTGCCCTGGAACTCGGCTGCGCTCTTAAAGACTGCCGGGGCCCAAATACCTTCAAACCCAGGATTGGGCTGTGCACCGACAGTTCGCACTTCCACTTCAAATCGATTGCTTTCGGCAGCGTCTCGTTTTGCGCCGCTCAAAGTATGCTCAACACGCCAAATCACCAATCCCGACACGACGACGCACAGGCACACGACCGCGATTGCAACAAGCGTTACAGATCGCAGATCAAGTTTCATAGTGAAATCTCTAGATGAGTATGAATTGGAATGACGATATCGTAAATGCTGGAAGAGTGCAAACTCTTGCAAGTACGGGAAACCTGGTGCGCTTGCTTCACGGCTCGAAGACGTTTTGGTTTAGCGAAGGCGTGGGCAATTGCGCGGAGTCTGCTCGCAGGAACCGCTGGAGTCTCGGTGATGTTCTACGTTACATGCCGGTGAATTAAGACCCGCTCGTGATCTTGCTTGCTTCCCCAACGCGCAGGAATCCCTTCTCTACTCGGCGCATTCAAGAGAGAGCCTGATCCGAGCTCAGATCTCCATTTTCTGCTTATCTGGACCTGCAACAGCGGAATTTGTGGGACTGTTCTTTGTGCGGGGATCATTTGAGACCCGTCACGGGAGCCTCTTGTACCGTTGCCAAACCCCCAGGCCACCAGTTCCAATCGCCTGCAATGCGAAGAAGCGCGGGGCCAATCACAATTCGCACCAGCGTCGCGTCAATCAACACGGCTACCGCCAGCGTGAATCCGATCATTTTGACAACCAGGAAACTGCCGAAGGTGAATGCGGCAAATACCACGATCATGATGGCGGCGGCGCTCGTAATCAGGCCAGCGGTTCTCGCCATTCCCTCGGGGATGGCGTCCAGTTCACTCAGCCCCGATCTTCTGGCTTCGAGAACCCGGGCGACCAAAAACACTTCGTAGTCCATGCTTAGACCGAAGACGATCGCAAAGGTGACAATCGGGACAAGAGGGAAAATGCTGCCCGTTCCCACGGGAACGCCAAGTATGCTGCTTCCGTGTCCGTCTTGGATCACCAAGACCAACGCTCCGAAGGAAGCTGCCACCGAGAGCAGGTTCAGTACGATAGCCTTCACGGCGACGAATACGGATCGGAATCCGCCCAGAAGCGCCAGCAACGTCCCCAACACCACCAGTGCCATTACCGGTACAAAGTGGTTGACGACAATCGTCTGATAATCGGCATTGAGCGCCGGAATGCCCCCAACGAGCAGCGTGGCGTCGGGCACTCCGGTGAGTGCTGCCGCGCCGGACTTCCTAAGCTCCCGTACCCAATTGACCTGCTCGCGCAGGGAGACTGAAGAGGCGGGCAACACCTCAAGCAACGCCGCATGACCGTCACTACTGAGAAACGTTCGACGGGTCTCCCGCGCGAGGTTGGTCAGGAAAGACCGGTCGCTCTCCGCAAGCGTCGTAATGGAAATCACCCGGAGGCAGCGAGGATCGCTCGCGAGTTTTTTGGAGAGGCGATCAAGCGTGTTCCACCCCGCGTCGGTTTGCGCGATGGAATCTGTGGGCAGTTCCACAATCACGCGCATGGATTCCACGACACCGGACCGATCCATTTGTTCGAGGGTGTGAAGAGCGTGGACAGATTCTGCCGCCTGCGGAAGCCAATCGCCTCGGGGAACACTGGTATCGAGCCGCGAGGCCTGACCGGCAAGCAGAAGCAAAGGGACGCCGGCCAGGAAAAGAGCACGCCAGGGATGAGCGACAATTACCTTTCCCCATTGCCTCCAACGATTTCCCGTGCGTGAGTCTTGATCCCCCTTCAACTTCGGAGTAAAGGGTAGACGGCCAGCATCAATCCGCGGTCCGAGCAGCCCCAGCACCGTCGGGACAAGCGTATTTGCCAGCAACACGCTGATTCCTGCCACCAGAATTCCGGCGATACCGATAGAGCGGATTTCGCTGATCGGAACTATCAAAAGGGCGAGAAATCCGATGGCTACCGTTGCGGCAGAGATCAAAAGAGTGTGACCGGCCTGGCGCGCCGCGATATCCGCGGCAGTGCGTCCGTCGTGCCCATCGGAAATCACTTCCCGGAAGCGGCTGATCATCAGCAAGGCGTAGTCGATTCCCAAACCCAGCCCGAGCATGGTGGCCAGATTCTGCACCAGAATGGACAAGTGGAAGCGCGCGGCCAGGAATCCGGTGATCGCGAGGGTGGCAGCGATGGCGAGTTGGCTGACAGCCAACGGAATCAAGGCTGCGACCAGACTTCCAAAGGCCAGAAGCAAAAGCGCCAGGGTCGCGGGAATCACCAGACTTTCGCCGTGTCGCACGTCATTGGCACTGGCCTTTCGAATATCGAAATTCAGTGGGATCTCGCCCGTCAATTCGAGTTTCACAGCCGGATAGCGGCTCCGCAATTCCTTTTCAAGCGCCTGGGCGCGCAGGTGAAGCTTAGGAACGAGCGCCTCAACTGATCCGTTTTGGGGGGCCTCGGCCGACGAGAGTCCCACCAGGATAAATGTCTGACCGTTTCTTCCCAGGAATATCGGATCGCGCAACTCGTTATGGGAAACGACGCCGGAGACGCCCGGCTCGTCTCTCAGTCCCTCCACAATGGTTGTTAACGCCTGCTCGCCTTCGTCCGAATCCGCGGGCGGGAGTCCCTGAATGACAAGGACCACGCGATCAACGAAAGGAGAACGAAAACGGCTAGCCAGTTCCTGTTGGATCGTTTCCGCGTCGCTCCCTTCGACGCGCGTTGCCGTCTCAAGTTGGCGTTCCGCATGAAACGAGAACGGAAGAAGCGCGAGGACGGCGGCAAGGACTATCCCTGCCACCCAGAGACGCCGCACATGCATCAAACTCTTGATGTCTTGCAAAATTGTCCCTTGTCCAAGAAGGTTCAGATTCGACGGCTGCCCGGAAGGACTTCAGATGCAAACCTGGCTGCCAAAACGCGATGGGTCCGTCTATCGTTTAGGATGCAGATGAGCAGCCCTCAACAAGCCAGCTTATCTGAATCTGCATGAATGTTTTCCCGCAGGACATTGAGGAGGACCTATTCTCAAACTTGTTTTGCTCGGACTACTCTCTGTCCTTCAAGTTGGAGCCCCCGCTCGCCTTCGAACCTTGGACCCCCGCGTTGGCTCCTGGGCGCTCATCTCCGCTCAGTCCGCGCTGGATCCTTCCCACAAGCTCTCCATCACCACTGGCCCGAATGGAGTGCACGTTGTGATGTCCGGCGAAACACGCCTCGATTTTACAGCGAAAAAGGACGGGCACGAAACCTCCGTTCCGGGCAATCCGGCGTTCAATCAAGTCGAGGTGCATAGAGTCGGCAAGAAGCAGGCTGAGGTCAGGGAGAAAATGGATGGCGCTCTGGTTGCGACGATTCGCGAACAGCTTTCGACAAATGGGAACGAGTTGACTGTCACCACTGCGCGCAAAGGACACACTGACATGATCGCTGTGTGGACGCGGACCGGAGGCGTAAAAGTCGCCACTGACCCAATGGCCGGCGAGTGGACTCAGGATCTCAGCAAGACTCGTTTACGACAAGGATTGCTGCTCAGGATTGAGTCTGACGGCACGGGTGGGGTTCATTTTTCAGGCGATTTCAGCTATACCGCGCGTTTTGACGGGAAGCAATACGATCTGAGGGACTCCCGCAACGATACCGTGACGCTTCAACTTATCGATTCTCACACCGTTGACTCGATATACCGCCGCGACAATCAACCGGTTGAAAAGGATCGGTGGGTGGTTTCCGGCGATGGGCAACAAATGACGCTCACCACTATGGGCACGTTGGAGACCGGCCAGCACATCACCGAGAAGCTGACCTTCAAGAAGCGATAGGAAATCATGCATCCGTGCAGGCCAGACGCGTGTCGGGTGGTGACACAGCGCTCTGCTCGCGAGGAGCGACCGAGATGATTCCCTTGCGATGCATGAATTTCAAAATGCCATTGACCGTATCTTCGAGTGACGGATCCGGGATGCCCCACTGCGACGCGTCCCGTGCCGCTTGATAAGAGGAACTGTCGTATCGTTTGAACTCCATCGCGGTAATGTTATCTACGGAGCCTACAAGAAAATCAAGCAGCGGAAAGAGCAAATCTTCTTTCCTGCATCTTCGGATCAGCTCGGGAACGAAATCGGAGACGCTGAATATTTCAAATTGCCGACCGGTCGATTGGGTGATGAGCCGGGTGATATCGAGCATGTTCGCGTAATCGTCGCGCACCACATGGTAGGTCTTGTTCTCGGTGCCGGGGGTGGTGGAGATGGCAACGATATTATTTGCTGCAATGTCCGCAGGAACGAAACTCACCTGGTTCAAAGCGTCGACTCCTATGCCGTGATTGACCATGAAGGCAACCAGGCGCACGGCAATATCGAAGTTATTGCCTCCGCCCATGATGGAGGGACTGACCAGGGCGGGCCGGAAGATCCGCGTGCAAAGCCCCAGGCGGCGTGCGTCCGCAACCACCTGCTCCGCTACCCATTTCGACTGGCTGTAGCCGAAGTCGAGAAGCTCCATGTTCTCGTTAAAGTCCGTCTCATACAAGACGCTCTTGACAGCCCAGCCAAACACGAAGGTCGTTGAGACATAGTTGAAGCTCTTGGAACGTCCTTCGAAGGCCAGTCTCAAGACCTCATTGGTTCCCAGCACGTTCGCTTCCCGCATTCGGTCGTAATTGAACAGGTAGTTCACCGTTGCGCCGTTGTGGAAGACCGTGTCAATTCTATTCGCGAGGAGATCCCAGACATCCTGTGTGAGGCCCAACCTCGGCTGCCCCAGATCGCCGCAAACGGGCTTCACACGAGCATCGAACATCTGCATGAAGACCGCGTCGCACGGCCCCATCGATTCCATCGCCGCGCGGAGCCGTTGCGTTCCCTGAACTTCGTTGGAGGCTCTCACCAGAACATGAATTTTGGCGCGCGTCTGCTCCAGAAGGCTCTTCATGAGGAACGGTCCGATGAAGCCAGTGCCTCCGGTAAGCAGGACATGATTCAGAATCGGGATCTCGGGCATCGAGACAGGCCTAGGAGGCGCGAAAATGAGATTCCTGTCGCTGCTCATCATCAGCTTCTCCGCTTCGCGTTGCTCTTCCCGGAAAGCCGCCAGAGAATGGCGCAGCATCAGCAACGCTTCTTCGGGAGCACGCTCCAATTGCTCGGCCAGTCGAAACAAATCGGCGACGCTGACACGCTGAATGACGCCGATATCAACCTGCCTCGCCAGCATGTCGGCGCCCTTGTCCTTCAGAAGCTCCTTCAGTTCGTGCATGAACACGACAAGATCCAACGAATCCAGTCCAGCTTCGACGAGGTTATACGATTCCATCCCGGTCAGGTTGTACCTTGCCTTCAATTCGTCGAAGGACGATTGGATGTCAGAGCCGGACTCGCATGTCCCGGCGTCCTTCTCTCGCGAAAACTCCGAGAGAACGGAAAATTGGCCTTCCATCCACATCTGCTTGGTCTTATGGCGCATGATCTTGCCCGAACTGGTTCGCGGTATCGAGCGTCGCGCGATGAGCGAGATCAATGCCACTTCCACGTTGAGGTAGCTTCGTACAGCTGCGGCGATCTTGCGCGCATCGGGTAGCGCCTTGGAATTCTTAACTTCGGCCACGATTGCCAGCGCAGGTTCGGTCTCTTCGTGAACCTGGAACGCGGCGACGCAATTGCCGCGGATAAGCCCCGACGCTCGTTCCACAACGTTCTCGATATCCTGCGGGTAATAATTCTGCCCGCGCAGAATGATCATGTCCTTGATGCGCCCGCAAACGTAGAGCTCGCCGCTGTGGAAGAAGCCCATATCGCCGGTCCGAAGGTAGCCATCGTCATAGGGGCTATCGTCCACTAACCGCGCGCGAAACTGCTTCAGCGTCAGTTCCGGATTATTCCAGTAGCCGAGGCATTTTCCGCTTCCGGCGACCCAGATTTCGCCCACCTGGCCTGGCTTCAGTGCGAAGTGCATCTCCGGATCCACGATCTTGACGTCGACGCTCGGCAGCGGAGTTCCGCAGCTCACAATCTGCGTCGCAGCATCGATTTCGGAAACCTCGGTCGTCATGCGGGCCTTCCCCAGTGCGAGGGCACGCTTGTTCACCGAAACGATGCTACGACCACCGAGGGAAACCGCCAGGGTGTTTTCGGCGAGCCCGAAGGCGGCATAATAGCTCTCCGACTTCAGTCCATAGGGCTGAAACGCCTCAAGAAATCGTGTGTAGGTGTCTGCTTTCACCGGTTCCGCGGCGACCATCAGCACCTGCAGCGAACTCAGATCGCAACCTTCCAGGCTCTCTTTCGAAAGCCGCCCGGCGCGCAGGCAATAATCGTAAGCGAAGTTGGGAGCAGCCGTGGCTGTGGCTCGATAAGTCCGGATGGCGTTGAACCAGAGGATTGGCCGTTGAATGAAATCCATGGAAGCGAAGCCGTAGGTCGTGCCGCCTCTCAGCGCAGGATAAAGATAGCACCCGATCAGGCCCATATCGTGATACTGCGGAAGCCAGGAGACGACGATCGGATTGGCATGGTCGATCACCAAGGGACAGGTGTGCAGGATGTTTTCGTGTGTCACCATCACACCCTTTGGCTCCATCGTCGACCCCGAGGTGTATTGCAAAAACAGAATCTTCGAGGTGCTGAGAAAAGGCTCGTTCGAAATCGTATCAACGAAGTCTTCCGTGACGATCCAGGGGAGGCCGGAGATATAGTCGACATCGACGCCCGACGCCGAAACCCCACTGCGGGTGAGATTGGTTTTCAGCGATGCGTGGTAGTCCCTGCTTGTCAGGATTCCGGCTGCCTGGCAATCTTTGGCGATGTGGACCATTTTGTAGAGGGCACTTTGGAAGCCACGAGAACTGGGGGGATAGACAGGCACGGGGATCAACCCGGCGCGCACGCACCCAAAAAACGCGCAGATCATTTCGAGCCCAGGGGGGTAGGCGAGCAGGAGTCGGTCCTCGGCTGCGAACCGACCCTCCTCGCGCAAGTGTCCTGCGATCGCCTTGGTTCGTTCGGCAAATGACGCGTAGGAATAGCTTTCGATTGGAATGCCATTCACGTCAATGTACGAGAAGAGGAGTTTGTGCGGGTGATCGTCCGCCAGTTTGTCCAGTTGGTCCAAGATCGAAGTCTTCACAGTTCAGCGAATCCCCTCAAAGTGGAATAGGAAAGCCGCGTCCATACGAAACACGAAATGTTTTTCTGCTCCCCGTGCGTTGGTGAGGGGAAAATCCGAAAGGGTATCGGATTGGGGAACTGCTGTGTAGGTCAGTGTAAGCCGACTTTCATAAAAAGCATAGAGGCTTGAGCTTATGCGCCTCTCTGCCCGGCCCGGAGAACCGTCGACTCGGAGGCCCACATACACCCGGCTGGGCAGAGTGGTGCTGCCTCGCAGGGTGTCGTTCCCTCCGTTCAGAGTAGTTTATCCAGCTAAAAATAAATAACTTATACTGACTGCTCCGGGAAACGTCCCAAAGCATCGTCGCTTTGGAGAAGCAGGCGACAGAGGCTGACAGCGCACGGTCTGAATTTTTCTTGATTCGTCACGAATTTTCGCGCTAGTATCAGCCATAACGCTGCTGGAGTCGGGCAACTGATCCTCCGTTGTCCTGGGCAACCAATGCAACAGGCTGTGTTGCGCGATGCCGGCCGAACAGGACTGTGGAGGCGCCGGTGACGTCCGAGACTGAAGCCGTGATGGCCTTGGAGCCGGGCCTGGAAGACTTGGCGCCGTCCGAGTCCTCGCAGCGACCCCCCATTGTTGACCCGGCAGGTGCGTCTTCCTTTCCGAAGGTCTTGCGTCGGCGCCTTGACAGGTTTTTTACCGATCGGAGTCTCTCTCCCAAGGCCGACAGCGCAATGTGTGTCAAGATCGCCACGGGGCTTGCTGTGCTGGCGGGCAGTTGGATTGCTCTCTATGTGCTCAAGCTGGGCTCATGGAAGTTTGTGGCCGTCTATGTTTTGGGCGGCCTCGCTCAGACATTTCTTTTGCTGAACATTGCCCATGACAGCAACCACAACGCGATCTCGTCTTTGCCGTCGGTAAACAAGCTTCTGAACTATGTTTTCGATCTCTGCGGAATCAATTCTTACATGTGGCGTATCCTCCATCATCGTGGCCACCACTCCTGCATCAATCTGCACGGCGAAGACGATGCACTTACCGGACGCGGCATTTTTCGCTTTACGCCCCACGAACCGCGCGCGCGGCTGCATCGATTCCAGCACATTTACGCGCTGTTCTTTTACGCGCTGTTCTCTCTCGACTATGTCTTCCTGAGGGACTTTGAGAGCTTTTTCCGCCCGTCCCACGATTACCTCAGGCGCACCAGTCATCCTAAGCGAGAATATGTCATTCTCTTTGCGGGGAAGGCATTCTACCTTACCTACATGCTGGTTTTGCCGGTGGTGGTTTTGGGGGTTTCTCCTCCGCTCGTCGCGGCGGCGTTCGTGCTGGTTCATTTGATCACTGGTTTGAGCGTATCGCTGGTATTCCAGACAACGCACACGATAGACAGCACATACTTTCCCTCGGACCGCGGCGAATTCGAGAACGGTGTTTATCATATCTTTGCCACAACGGCCGACTACGCGACAGAGAATCCGATGGTTGGTTGGCTCGCCGGCGGGCTCAATCATCACATCGCGCACCATCTGTGCCCTTTTGTGTGCCACACCCACTATGCACCTCTGACCCGGATCGTGAAGCAGACGGCTGCAGAGTTTGGAGTCCCTTATCGGCAGCATTCTACGATGACGCGGGCGATCCTGCATCATTTGATCCTCTTGAAACAACTGGGAAGCCAGGACTGAGCTTGGTTGCATTCTCCGTTAACTATGTTTCGCCAACCGATTCAGGCAGGTTCTATGAAACTCGCTATGGCTTTATTCAAACACGTGGGTAGGGAGGTGTGACGTTGCCCGCAACCATTCCCGCTGTCTCCCGGTTGCGTTCCTTTGCGGAGTCGCGCGCCATGGCCGCTAACCCCGTGCAAGTGTTGGCCCACTACACGAAGCTCTACGGCGACACATTTCGGTTCTATCTGGGTGGCCTTAAAGAGGCCATTGTGACGACCGATCCTGCGGTCATCCAGCATGTGTTGAAGACCAATGCGGAAAACTACCAGAAGTCCGAGATTCAAGTAAAGCGAATGGGGCACTTTCTGGGTAAAGGCCTTCTCACCACCCACGGGGAAGCTTGGCGCACACAGCGGCGTCTGATCCAGAAGGGTTTTGATCGGAAAGAGCTTGAGGCTCTCTCCTCGATCATGCAGGACTCGCTTGCTGAGTCGCTGATGGATTTTGACAGCCAAGTCAAGGACGGTCCCGTCGAAATCTACACCCAGTTGATGAAGATGACCTTTGCAATGGTCGCCCGATCATTGTTTGGCGCTCGGCTCAAGGGCGAAGATATCGACCTGATCAGCCACACCATCCTGACCGTCCAGGAATTCATCGTGCGGCAAACGCTTCAGCCTTACCTGAATCCATGGTTTGCCCTCTCGGGAGAATTGCGCAGACACGAAGACCTGCGCGCCCGCGCGGACGGCATTCTGCTCGAATACATCCGCAGGCGCCGCCACGAAGCACCAGGCCATGATTTGCTGCAGACCTTGATGGATGCCCGTTACAGCGATGGCGAAGGAATGAGTGATGAGTTAGTGCTGAGCGAGAGCATGCAACTGCTGGTTGCCGGGCATGAGACATCGTCGAATACCTTATCCTGGCTTCTGTACCTGCTAAGTTCGCGCCCGGATTGTCTCGAAAGGATAAGGCAGGAGTTCGATTCTGTCTTGGGCGATGTGCCGATGAGTTACAACCATGTTCCCCGGTTTGAGTTTACCTCTCAGGTTATTCAGGAGGCGCTTCGACTCTACCCGCCGTTCTGGATGATCGACCGCATGGCCGTTGCGGACGATCTGGCAGGAGATATGGCGATTCCACGAGGATCGACGGTCATTGTCTTTGTCCATGGAGTGCACCATTCGCCGCGTTACTGGCAGGATTCGGAGCGATTCGATCCCGAGCGATTTACCAAGGCGAACGAAAAGGCGCACACGCCCTTCACTTATATTCCCTTCGGAGGCGGGCCGCGGGGTTGTATCGGCGGTAACTACGCGATGTTGCAGATCCTCATGATCCTCGGCGCGCTGCTAAGAAAATACGATTTTGAGATCTCTCCGGGCCAGACGATCGAAGCCCGCCCGATGGTGATCCTGCGGCCGAAGTACGGAATCCGCATGACCTTCACGCAGACAGTCGCACGCGGCCGTTATGCAAGCGCTGCGGAATAAGTCATCGGGCTCCAGAGAAGTTGACTTGGCAATCTTGCGAGACAAAAGCGAGTTGCTAGTAGAACCTTGGCGGCGGTAGGAACGGTGCGTCCATCGCAAACGCCTGCGACTTACTTCAAACGGCCCCGTCGAAACTGCCCCAGTCGGGAAACCTCGGCTCAATCCCACCGTATTTTACCCGGATTCCCGGTAGGGACCTAACGTTTTCGGGGAGTAATTCCGACAGTCATTCGCAAGTGGCAATCCATGAGCACCGAACGAAGAAAAACTCGCAGGGCCACTCGGCACCCCCGGAATTCCACTTGGTCGATATCATGCGGTGCGCGGTTTGATACCAAATCGCTGCTTTACCCCCAGGGTAGACTTGGAGGTCGGTACCGCGGTTTAACACTCGGTTTTTCCGCTCTCGTACGGCGCTGCAATCTGCCAAAAGCGAAGCACCTATCGTCGCGAATCTGCCGCCCCTGCAGGGATAGAATCACAATTCTCCGCCGGCTTGGGTGCGCGTCGGCGATCGCCAAGAAGGTGTAGGATGACCTTTTGATGCTCCGCTTCATCAATTATGCCGAGGCGAAGCTGGTCTTCGCTCCACTCAACAATCGCTTCGACCAACGGGCTTGTTCTTTTCCCTTCTTTTTTATCCCCTGGCGCGTGTGCCTCAGTTCTAGGAAGAGCCGGCCTGAGCAGACATCGCGCCCTTATCTTTTCATACTGAGAATTGTCGATCAGACCTCTCCGAAGCCGATCGTCGTTCATCTTGAGAATCGCTTCAACGACCCGGTTCGTTTTCTTTTTCATCTTCAATCTCCTGCGTTGCCCCGCGCCATTTGCTACATGGACGCGGCCAGCTCAGTCAATTGCATCGAGGCCATGGTCAGGGTCTGTGCCCAAACCATTAAAATTTCTGTCGGAAAATGTTAGGCGGCAAATTCTGGTCATTGCCGCAATCCGGCACGGTTCTTCCTTCACTTTTGGCTCGATTTGATCGCTATTTGGGTCTGCGCTCACGCGTGCCGGAAAACAACTGTCTCGCGTACACCGCGTCAACACCGGCTTTGCGCTCAAGCCGGAAGAATCGGGGGGTCTGGGCCTAGAACCCCTTGCGCGGCATGGAAGAGATGAGTCTTTCGGTATTCCGTCCCAGATGACTTGATTTTGATCCGTATCCGTGCAGCAGCGCCGCAATCGAAGGGCCAAGACAGCAAACTGTCTGCGGCGTCACAGTTTGCCCGCATCTTGGCCCACCCGATCCAGGTCGTCGTCAATCCCCTGGCGCCTAGAATTCCAACCGCAGTGAGAGTTGCAGCACGCGCGCTCCGCTGTTCTCGTTTCCCTGCGGGACCACCGTGTAGCTGATTTGTCCAAAGCCAGCTCCACGCTGATAGTCCTGCTGGTCCAGGCCGTTAAAGCCGTTCTCTGCGGGCAAGGCAAAGTTCGGGTGGTTGAACGCATTGAATGCATCGGCGCGGAATTTCAGATTGACCCTTTCCGCGTAGACAGGAAATGTCTTGGCCAAGCCCAAGTCAGCGTTGAAGAAGCCCGGGCCGCGGAAGGCGTTACGCGGGCCAATCTTGAAGGCGATCGGTCCTTCAAAAGAGGCCGCAGCCGCGCTGGCATTGGCGAATGAACTGACTCCGCCTCCTGTCAGCTTGTTCACCTTCGTGGCGATTGTGGAGCGATTGGCGCCAATAAAAATAGGCGGAGCGTCGTTGGAATAGCTTGCTACGAAGGCGTTGGAGTTGGCCGACCACGGGAAACCGGTGTGTTTTTCTGCAACACCACTGATATCCCAACCGCCGATCACTTCGTTCGCCCAGGAAGGAGCAGTGGCCATGAACATCCTGCGCTTGCCGAACGGCAACTGGTAGGTGGCATCCGCAGTAATGTACTGCCTTATATCGAAGTCAGAGCTGGCGCGGCACTCGCGGGGATGTATCGCATCGCAGACAAGGCCGATACCGCCAATGCCCGTATCGCCTGAGGAGTTGGCGAAAAAGGACACATTGTCGATTGAATGCGACCAAGTGTAGTTGAAGTCGTAGTGGATACCGTGGGACATGTTCTTCTGCAAGGTGACCAGGAGACCGTGGTAGGTTGAGAACCCTGCACTGTCGTAGAACGTGTTTTCCGAGAACTGGGCAGCCGATCCGACGTTGTAAGGAGTAATGGCGGATATGGCCTCAACAAAGTCACCGAAATCCCCGTTAAAGACGAAGCCGCTGTTGGAAGCCGCGATGAACGCCGTATTGCTGGAATACCCGTTCTGTACCCCGATTCCCGGCGTGATGACATTTTCAAACCACGGCTGCACTGTCACGTTTGCCGGCGCGACACCTTGCCGGGTCTGCGTGATGATGGAAGCAAAAGCGGTAGACAGAAGTTGGCCCGACACTGTGTCCGGGAAGTCGAGAACCTGATTGGCATCTTCCTGCGCCAAAAGCTTACGCGCCAAACGGCCTACGTAGTTCACCTTCAAAACCATATCCCACGGCATCTGGCGCTGCATGCCAGCATTAAACACCAAGTTGTACGGGGTCTGCAGAGCTGGATCGATGGTGGCATTAAAAGCCAGTCCGTTCTGAAGACCATAGGGTACGCCCCCAGTCACAAACGGCAGGTAAGGGGCCTTTGGCGTTGCAGGCGGCGAAAGAGTAACGGTTGAGATCTGATTGTTGCCGTCGAGGCGCGCATCGTTCTTGATGGAATCGTACGGATCCGTCGCGCTTCCGTACGAGTTTCCCTTGGTCTGTTGGAAGAGGTACGAGTATCCGTCCTGCGTTTGCTGAACCGCGTTGATGACCGTGCGGTCGTAGACGATCCCCGCGCTAGCGTTGAACACTGTCTTCTTATGATCAAAGCCTGGGTTCCAGGAAAAGGCCACGTGCGGGGCCAGATTTTTGTACTCAGGCCTATACAGCGGCGGGGCGCTGCTGCCGTTGCCTTTTCCGCCCAGCAAGTAAGAGATCAAGGGCACAGCCTGCGGCCCCGTCACGCCAAGTTTGCTCTGCTGTATACGCGCTCCGAAGTATTGGTTGAAGGTGTAGGGCTCAGTACTCTCAAGGCCGCGCGTCTCATAAGGCACGGAGAAGTATTGATAGGTCACGCCATACGTGACTGTCAGGCTGGGTATTACCTTCCAGGAGTCCTGAGCGTAGAGCTGGGTTTGATAGTACTTGTAGAAGCGTTGGTCGCCTGTGAGCTGAGGCAATACGCCCCCGGCGGCAGTGTAGTTGTAGTCGCTTGATATGCTGCCGATGCGACCGAGGAGGAATGCGAACGGCTCATCCCAACTGAGCTTGTTGCTCAGATCAAGATCGGCAGGACGCAGGCTGGCGTTGTTACCACCTCCACTGTTTGTGCCGCAATCGCCGGGGTTGGGGCCGCAAAGGGAGAAAACATGGCCACCCAAACCGATCTCGGTCACGTTGTAGTCAGCGATGGTTGTGTCATGGGCCAAGATGTCCTTGAAGGACCCGCCCACCTGCATGGTATGTCTCCCCGAAGTCAAACTGAAGTCGTCGCCGATCTGCTCAATGGGGATGCGGCGTGCGTTCGCTCCCGGCCAGATATATGGGTTCGATGCCAAGCCCTGATCGGCGCCGTCCGCCAAGGTAAAGGCGGTACTTCCCGTGGGGTTATAGGCAATCGGGAAGGCGACCTTTTGTACATTTTCACCGAGGAAGAGGCGGTTGACCCTGTTCTGGCTGATGACCCAATTGTGGCCGATGACGAAGCCATAGGATCGATCGGTGAAGGGAGACGTAATCGGGTCTCCTGGAAACTCGTTCGGTTGGTTCACTGCGTCTTCTCTGGCGATGGTGAACCGCGCGAAGAGCTTCATCTTGTCGTTAATGTTGTAATCGCCCCTTCCGACGTAATTTGTCTCATTGTCGTTGTTTGGGGCGTTGAAGCTGTAGCCCAGCGAGTTGAGGCCATCGCCACCCGTGGATTGATTGGGCGCCGGGAAGCGCTTGGTGACGAAGCTCAACAAATTCGTGTCTACGCCAATCCCCGCCGGGTCAAATCCGCTTACCTGGTTCAATGTCTTCGCGTTGGTAGTGTCGCAAAGGGGGTCAGTGCAATAAGTAATTGTGCCAGCACGCAAGGTCGCGGAGGGGACGGTTCTTTGTACAACGGAGCTGGCCACGATCCTGGAGTCGTTGAAGTCAAAGAAGAAGAACAGCTTGTCATGCTTAATAGGGCCGCCGAAGTTGCCGCCGAACTGATTATGGATGAGGTGCTCGCGAGGAACGACGGGCGAGGCATTGTTGCTAAACCAGCTATTGGCAACCAACGAGGTATCGCGGTGATACTCATTGATGTTGCCGTGAAATCTGTTGGTGCCACTCTTGGTGACCAGTGCGAACTGGCCCCCGCCTGCGGGGCCCGTGGTTGCGTCGCTGCCAGCTACGTTGCCCCTAAGCTCTTCCACTGAATCGACCGGCGCGTGCCCAACGAGGGTGCCTAATTGGCTGCCGACGCCAGCGCCGGCGTTGCCCTGCGTCGCTCCACCGGTCCCAAAATCGTTCACGTCGATGCCATCCACCGTGACGTTATTCTGGTCGACGCGCGAGCCTGTCACGGCGCCCGTATCGGTCACTCCCGGCTGCATCGCGAAAAGTGCGAGTGGGTCGTTTCGCTGCTGCACCGGGAGACTGTTCAGGGCTTCGACATCGAAGGTGTTGCCGATCGTCGCATCCGTGGTATCGATGGTGACTTCTGAGTTGGTGGCTGTAACCTCGACTGCCTCTGCCCTTGCCCCGATCTTCAGCGATGCGTTCTGGGTACGAACGGTTGCGACCGTCAGGTAGATATTCTTGACGTTGAGTGGAGCGAACCCACTCGCGGAAAAAGCAGCTTCGTATCCTGCGCCCGGCGGGACTTCGGAGAAACGGTACGAGCCGACAGCGTTTGTGGTCTGGGTGAACTTAAGGCCTCTGGTCGCATTTGTGAGTGTAATGGTAGCCCCGGGTACGGCGGCGCCCGATGGGTCAGTGACAACGCCCGTCATACCAGAGACGTCTTGCCCGAAACAGCGCGATAGAGACAGCAGAGCGAGAAGCGCCAACGCGCGGCAGAGTGTCTTCGTTGTGTTCTTCATGGATATCACTCCTCCTGATGATCCCGGATTCAGCGCAAAGCACGGAATGAGGACTAGGCTTGTCTTTCACAAGAAGCAAGAGGGGGAACATCAATCGACCCACAAACCACCAAAAAACTCTTGGCGTGCGAGGTGGAAGTGGAAACACGGTCCGCTGCAGGGAGACGGAGTAAGGCGCTATTGGGGAAACACCGTCTCTGCCCGGACTGTATCTTGGGAAGCACCCCCGGGGAAGCCAGGTTCGACCTTGGTTTGAACTTAGCAATTTTTATGCCATTAATATATCTCGGGCTTGGTTGGCAAATCGCCCTGATTTCAAAAGGCTTCTCAGACGGTAGTTCTCGGTCGAAGAGAACTACGCTATGAAAAACTGGAAAACCGATGCGAAACTTCCAGAAAATGAATGCGCCTGCAAGAACAAAGAACGAGGGAAGATTGCAACGTTCAATCCTGACGGATCGAGCAATTTCCGACCATAGGGAGGGCGCCAAAGAACCGGGGGGCAGGCCGTTTGAGAACGGAAGTCCGGCTAAGATTTATGGTCCCTTTGGGTAGCCAGAATCCGATAGCCGAGTCTTCCGCGAAATGTTTAGCGAGCAACTATATGAAGTGTTCTAACAGGGCGGTCTGCAGTTCCACGGCTTACTCGACCCACTTTCTTCACTGGGCACATTCAGCCACTTCCCCCGACAACTCAACCAGAGGGATTGGGTTGTCTACGCCGAGCCACCCTTCGGCGACGCCAAACATGTTCTCAGCTACCTAGCCCGCTACACCCTTCGCGTGGCCATCTGCAACCACCGGCTCGTGGCTCTTGAAAACGATCGGGTCTTTTTCAGCTGGCGAGATTATTCCCACGGCGGCAAGAAGCTCAGGACCAGTTCAGCAGATGAGTTCCTGCGACGATTCCTGCTGCACGTTCAGCCCGGATGCCTGGTTCGCATCGGACCCTTCGGCCTCTTCGCCAACTGAAGGAGGAGCGCTACGCTCGACCGCTGCCTTGCTCTGCTCGACACAACGGGACGCGACGGTCCTACCGACCCACCCTGCCTGTCCCGTCCAGCATGCTCCAGCATCATGCTGGTCGTCGAGTGGCTAACCCGCGGCCCGCATTACTTTGAGCTATGCCTGGCGTTGTCTGAGCTTCTGACGTGCCGATGACAACGTCGAAACTGCCCCGGCAGGAAGTGTTGCGCCAGGCCGTCTCTGTCGAGCCGGGGCAGTCCCGAAAGGGAGCTAACGTTTCAGGGGGAGCAATTTTTTCTGGCTGAAGCATCCATCACTCTCGGTGCCCAAAGGCGAGTGAACACGGGTTCCTGCGGGTGGTTTGGAAGGGCCGTCGAGACTGGGGCCACCCGCAACTGTGTGGGGCTCAGCGCAGAGCAATTTTGGCACCGGGACCCTCTATAATTCCATTTCCCTCGTCTGCGTGTATCGTGACGCGAGTTCCGGTCACCTCGGCATAGCCGATCGTCAAGCCCCGGCGGCCGCTCAGCTTGAGGTTGTGCAGCACAACGTCAAGCACCGGCGCTTCGGGAAGTCCTACAATGGCGCCGTCGGAGTCGCTGTTCTCGGCTGTGATGTTTTCGAGCATGATGTTGTGGAAGTGCGGAGTGAGACGGGTAACCGGTTGCACAGCGGCGTCATCCGGAGGCAAAACCTTCGGGTAGTATTCGCTGATGATGAGGGCGTTCTTGACATCCTTCATGTCGATGTCACGAAACTCCAGATGGCTCACGTCGTTGCCGCGATCGCGATTGGCCTTGACGCGGATTCCGTTGTCGGTACCAGAAAAGTGGATGCGCGTAGCGAGGATGTTCTGCGCGCCACCGGCGATCTCGCTTCCGATCGAGAGGCCGTGGCCGTGAAGGAAGGTGCAATCGGTGATCGTAATGTCGCGGCTCGGCGCATCGGGACCAGGAGAGTTGATGGCACCCGACTTAATGGCAATATCGTCGTCGCCCACATCCGCATAGAGATGATCGATGACCACGTGGGACGATGAAAAAGGATCGACAGCGTCCGTATTGGGCGAGTGCTGCGGAGCGAGTACCTTCACATTGCGGATGACAACATCGTCCGAGTAGTACGGCACCACCTGCCACATGGGCGAGTTCTGGATGGTCACGCCCTCGATGCGTACGTGCTTGCAATGATCGAAGACCACCAGCCGTGGGCGCGTGTGTTCGCTTCCCAGGACGCCGGAATCCTTAAAGGCACGTGCTTCCTGCCACCAGGTCTCGCCGTTGCCATCGATCACCCCTTCCCCTACGATCGCCATATTGGTGGCATTGGTGGCACTCACCAGCGATTGCCGCCCCGGGGCGCGAAACTCTACCTTCTCGGGGTAGTCGTGATGATCGGCCGAACCAAGCAGGGTGGCCCCCCGATCGAGTTTGAGCACGATGTTGTCCTTGAGTACGACGGGTGCACTAAGATAGGTTCCGGCAGTCAGGCGCACCGTGCCGCCTCCGCGCCTGGCGCAGGAATCGACCGCGCTCTGAATAGCCGCCGTGTCTTTTGTGGCCCCGTCACCCTTGGCGCCGAATGCGCGTACGTCGCAAGTCCCGGTTGCAGCCCATGCGGACGGCGCAATGAGCAGTCCAGCAAGCGCAACACACGAAAACATCGCCTGGTTCGTGAAACCCCGGGAAGTACCTGTGAATGTTACGTACGCCATCTCTGTTTCCTCTCCTGTTTCCCGTTGAATGCGTGCCGATACCGCCCTCGGCGAAGGTCCGTACCTGCAGTGAAGTGCCCGTGTTGAGGCCGGTTGTGCCGTCGTGCTTGAAGTGCTCGTAAGGGGGCTAACCCCCCGTTGATTCACGGCGCTCAGCGAATCTCCGGTGGCGGCACCAGTGGATTCCAGTTGTCGGCGCCGCGCAGAAACGTAGCCGGATCAAACTTCTTTGCTTCGTCCGCAGTCAGGGTCTTCGCGCGCGGATCGCGCTCGCCGGGATGAGCCCCGGGGCCAGTGGAACCGAATTCAGCGTAAAAGGCAGTGTCCAGCGAATGCGTCTCGCCCGGGTGCCACTCGCGCCATCCGGCGGCGTCAATGTGCGCGCCCATCTCGGTGTTGATGTAAACGACAGACGCGTACGGACGCCAGGGACGTCCGAGGTACACGCTCTTCGTCACGCCGGCATCGGCAATCAATTTGCAGTGATTGAGAACAAAGCCCGAGTCTTCACTGGCATAGTGCTTCGACTGGGCGGTGATGAATCCGCCCTCATGCGCGGTGCTGTGAATCTCGCACCGGTCAAAGACGGCCTTGCTGTCGCCAAAGATGAAATCGACGTTGCCCGCAATATAGGCATCGGAAAAATACTGACGGGTAGGAATGCAGTTGTCGCCATCGGGGGAGCAGTTGCGGCTGCCGAGGTAAACCGTGTCCTGATTGCCCAGCAGGCGGACGTTGTGAAACACCGCTCGATCTCCTTTTACCAACAGAGCCAACGCCTGCGAGCCTGCCGGAAGCTGCGGGTGGGTGCGATTGAAGTCGTTCTCGAAGGTAACATTCTCCGCGAAGAAGTTGTCGGCCGTCACATTTACCGTGGCCGAATGTAGAGTGCCGCCATTTTCGCCAGCGTTGCGATTGTTCACTATCACTGTCTTTGTGGGGTCGGGATTCACGCTGCGTATTTGTATGTTCGGCTTGTCGATGGTGAGCACTTCGCGATAAATGCCGGGAGCAACCAGCAGCAGTGCGCCGGTCACGGGCGCAGCATCCAGCGCGCGCTGAATGGAATAAAAGTCGCCCGTTCCATCGGCCGCTACATAGAGCGTCTCGTCCGCGGGCGGGATCTTGCCAACCATCTCCGGCGCCTTATCCATCGCGGGGAACGGCACAAAGCGTGCGTCGCAGCTGAGCGGCGTGCCTGCGCCGGATCCGGCTGTTTGCGAGACGGTTACATCCTCGCCCTGAGGCTCCAGGTTGCCACGCCTGCTACCGATCTTGATCTCCGCATCCTTATTCAGGAAGCGCGAGTTCTGCTGGTCGTCGGCGAAAACATTCTCGAGATTCAGGCCGAGCTTGTGTTCCGCATCCAACCCAAGAAAGGTGTAACTGCCCGCGGTCGTTACATGCACATCCTGCAGCGTGATGTCGCGATAGACAGGAAGCTGATTGCCGCTGAAGGTAGTGTAGAGCGGCGTGAAGACCAGCGGGTTTTTCGTGTCGCGAATGCACACATTGCGATAAAGAAGATCGTGCACCAGGCCGCCCCGGCTGCGGTCGCTCTTGATGCGGATTCCGTTGTCCGCGCCATCGATGGTCAGATCGTCCACCAGCATGTGATCCACTCCGCCACTGGTTCCGCTGCCGATGGACATGCCGTGCCCAGTGTAGAAATGGTTGTGCAGAATCGAAATATTCTGTGCCGGCCCGGCCTTGCTGGACTTCACCGCAACATCGTCGTCGCCGGTATGAATGGAACAATAGGCAATGGTCACGTTGCGCGACGAGCCGGGATCGATACCGTCGGTGTTACGCGCTGTTTTTGGGGTCATGATCTTCACGCCCCACGCCGTAAATCCGTCTGTTTCGTTCACGCCGACATGGAAACCCGGCGAGTTGCGCAGCGTGATCTTGTAGAGCGTGAAGTTGTCGGCGTGTCGCAGCACCATCATCCACGGAACACTTTGATTCTTGTCTGTGATCTTGGCCTGGTGAGCAAGATCCCACCACGTGATTTCCTGGCCGAGAATCTTCGCGCCGCCTCGGCCGTCTATCGATCCTTCGCCCATGATTCCACTGTCGTGTACATTGTCGGCGGTGATGATCGGCTTGCAACCGTGGCCGCGCTCGCTGAGCACGCCGCAACTGCCGGGAGTCAGATCGAAGATACGGGGATCACGCGAAGCGACAAGAGCCGTATTGGCATTCACGACAAGCGTCACTCCGCTGCGCAGTGAGAGGGGACCGGTGAGGAACACATTCCGCGCGCCCTTCGCAGTGAGCACCACAGCTTTGCCCGCTGCACAACCATCCATCGCGCTCTGGATCCGCGCGGTATCCAGCGCTTGCTCATCCTGCGCGGCAATCACACCACCGGGAGCCGAGATATGCGCATCAAGCGTAATGCAGGCCGCAGGGATGTGCGGTTCAACGACGATCCGGGTGTCCTGTGCACGGAGCGCGCCCGGAGTATTCAACAGACTAGCGGCTATCAGCGTACAAGCAGAAATGAGAAGCGATCTGGAAAAAATATGCATACGTCTCCTCGGACAGCGGACCTTCGTCGCGCTTGATGTCCAGCGAAATTTTGACTCTCGAACAGGCCGGGTACAAATTGCAAAAAAAAGGAGGGGCCATGAATCAGCCCCTCCGTTTCAAAAGTCGGTCTTCAGCTTAGAAGTTGAGGTGACCGGCAAACTGGAACTGCCGCGGATTGTTTGCCTGGCCAGAAACGGTTCCAAAGGCGCCGTTTCCGACAGTCTGATTGATGGATCCGCTGGCGTTGGTGGACGTGCTGCCAAACCAAACGTGGTTTTCGAGGTTGAAGACGTTAGCTTCAAGCACGAACTTCACATTCTCCTTGTTCCAGACGTCGAAGGTTCGGCGGATGCTGGCGTCCATGTTGTAGTTTCCGGGTCCACGCAGGCCCAGGGGCGCTGTACGGGCCACATTACCAATGACGTAGCCGCCATTGACGTTGGGAAGAGGGGTGTTATTGGCATCCACAGAGGTGCCGTTGAGGGCTCCGGAAAGCACAAAAGCATCGGGGTTGAGATAGCTGGTTTTGGACAAAGTGGTGCGGGTAGCTCCGTGACCCCATCCGCCGTTCTGTCTTGCCGAACCATTGAAGTTCGGATTCAGGACGGGCATACAGGTTCCCTGGCCGGTAACACCGGTGCAGGTGCTGCCGAGAAGCGCCAACGGATTGCCGCCAATGTAGGTAAAGATGCCCGACACGCGCCATCCACCGGCGATTCCGCGCACGACTGCATTGTTGTTGCCCATTTTGCCGCGACCAAAAGGCAGATCGTAGGTCGCGGTGCCAGTTACGTTTTGGCGTTGATCGAAGGTGCTGAGCGAACGGTCCGCCTTGCCGATGGCCCAGGCTTTTCCGTCGGCGCTGACGTTTGCCGGGATGGCGTAGCCGCTGCGGAAGGTGCCGGCGTTATCGATGCTTTTGCTAAAGGTGTAGTTCAGCATCAAGGTTAGGCCGTGGCTCATGCGCTGATTGATGGAGAGTTGCAGCGAGTTGAAGTTGGAGTTGCTCACCGAGCCGACTTCGTCTGTTACACCCTTGTATTGCGGGAAGGGCAGCAGCGACTGGCTGATCTTCTGGGTGGTCGAGAACGTTGAAAAAGGCAGAGTGAGGCCGGCAGCGGTCAGGTTCGCAGCGGTGGCCGTGTTCCCCAGTGCGGTTCCGAGGGCAAGGTACTTTGGATCCATCTGGTTAGCATAGAGACCGCGCTCCGAGCCGGAGGCCAGCAAGAAGTGGCCCTCGTTGCCCACGTAGCTTACAGTTGCGGTCATGTCCTTGGTGACGCTGCGCTGGAAGCCGAAGCTCCAACCAGTGAACTCAGGAGCGCGTCCGCCGTACTTGGGATCGAGATAGCCAAGGGTGGAAGCGATGCCGTCGACGGCCGAGGCGTTGGTGGCATAAGCAGTGGCATAGCCGGCATCATAGATTGGAGGTGCAACGACCGAGTAACCGGCGCCGCCGAAGGTGGTGTTGGTGGGGTCATTGGAGATTGTCTGCACCGTCCTGGCGGTTTGGAGCGGGTTGCCATTCAGGTAGAAGGCGGGAAGACCGTAGGCTTGAGCCGCAGGGCTGGGAGCAGCGGAGTATCCGAGTTCCAGGGCCGAGCCGGGCTGTGTGGAGTTGGCTGTGCCACCGGTACCGCCGCCAAGCGCGTAGTACATGCCAGCCGAACCGCGGACGACGGTCTTGCTGCCCAAAGTATAGGCGAAACTGAGGCGCGGTCCAAAGTTCTTGTGATACTCCTTAATCGGAGTCGTGCAGTTGCAGCCGTCGGCGCCACTTCCGCCGAACTGCAATGCGCCCAGGGTTCCTGTATACGGATTGACAGCAGCCGGGTTCATGAAAGAGAAGCGGTTTTGCATCTCGTGGAAAGGCGGCAGTATGTCATAGCGTAGGCCGACATTGATGGTCAGCTTGCTGGTGATGCTGTAGTCGTCATTCACATAGAATGCCGCGGGGTGGAAGCGGGTGCCGGTTTCGGTTGCGATGGGAGCGTATTCGGTATAGCTGGCCGAATCGATAGCGCCCAGCATGAAGCTGGCATAGTCATAGCCGCTGCCGGAGGCCGCGCTCGTCGTGCCGGCTTTGAAGTTCGCCGTTTCGCCAATCGCCGCGTTCAAGGTGACTGGGCTGCTACCCGTCTTGTCAGCCTGGAAGTTGTATTGCAACCACTGGTACTGGCCGCCAAACGAGATCGAGTGCTTGCCGTGAACCCACTGCACGTTGTCCACAAGGGTGTAGCTGTTCGTCACGTTGCCTGAAGAGGCCTGTGGCCCCCACTGGGCGGTGCCGCTGGATCCGAACTTGACCACCGGGAAGCTGCTCGCGGCCTGGCCAACGGGCAGGCCGTTGATGCCAAATCCCGAAGCCGCCCAGGCTTTGTTGTTCAAGGTTGGGTTGATCGCCGGCGAGTAATACTGCATCGCCGCATACTTGATCTGGTTGACGAGGTTGTCGCGGAACATGTAGGTATGCTCGATGATTCCGACCTTGGTGATGGGGGCGTAGACCTTGGCGTATCTGTAAGGCAGTGGGCCGACGTTGGTCGACTGGCTGCCTGAAGGACCCACCAGTCCCTGACGTCCGGCGCCCGCAATCAGGCTGAGCTTCTGCTTGGACGAGAGGTCTGCGTCCAAGCGCTCCGTCTGCGACCAGTTGTTCAGCCCCCAGGCGTACGAGCCCAGGTAGTTGTTGGTCAGGTTGGAGTTCGACGGCGCCGGCATGAACGATTCCATAGCCTTTGCGACCGGCGAAATTTCACTCGTGGGAATTACGTTCTGCGGGTACGCCGTGCGTGTGCAGGATTTGGTTGTTGCACATGCTTCGGTGATCGGATCGTAGATCTGGACCGGGGTTGCCAGATTCAGCAGTTCGCCGAAGTCGCCGGTCATCATGCGGGCCGTGGGTTCGGTCTGATACTGCGGAAGAGTCTGCGTGCTGTAGCGGAATCCCATGTAGTTCGCAAACAGGAAGACTTTATTCTTCCACAAAGGACCGCCCAGTGAACCGCCGTATTCGTTCATGTGTTCAACAGGCGTCGAATACTTGCCGGTGACGACATTGTAGGCCGGAATAAATCCGGCGGCGTCAAAGGCGGTGTTGCGAATCACGTCGTACAGTGAGCCATGGAACTTGTTGCCTGCACCCTTGATGGTGTAGTTTTCAATGCCCAGGCCGCGATATTCGGCGGAGTATGCGGAAGTCTTCAGTTGGAATTGCTCGACGGTCTCAACTGAGAACGCGGACCAAATATAGCGCACATCGCCGGCCACCGAAACGGAGGTTGCGGGAATACCGTCCAGGTACATCTCGGCGGAGTTCTGGTTGCCATTGATCACCGGAGGCTCATCGGTTTCGTTGTTCTTGGTGATGTTGTAACTAACGCCGGGCATCAGCGCGGCAAAGTCGGTAGCGCGCCTCTGATCGGGACTGGACGCGGCGCCCATCTCGAGCGGGAGAGATTGGTAGACATCGTTTTCCATCACGCTGCCCAGCGTTGCATTCTCGGTTTCGAGCGGCGGCGGAACATCGGTAATCGTCACAGTCGCGGTTGTTGCGCCCACTTGCAGCGTCAGGTCCAGACTGAGAACTTCCATACCGTCTACATGAATGTTCTCGCGCAGCAGGGTTTCGAAGCCGGGAGCCGTCACGCTGACGGTGTAATCGCCAACATCGACGGGTGAGAAGCTATATAGGCCACTCTTGGTCGTGACGCGGACATACTGGCTTCCCGTCTTCGTGCTCTTCGCCGTTACCTTGGCGCCCACGACAATCGCGCCTGTCGAGTCAGTAACTGTGCCCTGAATGGCAGCCGAACCGCCGATCTGCCCATATGCAACAAATGGCGCCAGCAAAGCCAGAACCAAAAAAACCAGCCATTTCGACTTCGGCAAGCCGAGGATCCCGCTAAGCGGTCCCTGCATCGTGCCACCCAAATTCAACTGTCCTTCTAAGGCTAATTGCCTCATTGCTGCCTCCATAAAGTTGTATTCACGCTTCGTTAAATGGATCCTGGACTCGGAATTTCTGGACTGTTCTCACGTGTGGTCTGACCACTTTTCGAAGTGGGACTAGTCTCCCGCACTCTAGGATCGCCTGTCAACAGAGAAATCAACTCAGCTTTATGTTTTCATATAAGTTGATTATAATTTATTACCCATATTATTAATTGAAAAAGGGTTGCATCTTCGCAGGTCTGACCTTGAGAAACCCATGTGTAAGCCTCATGCGCCTAGATTCATGCGCCGAACGCATCCGGCCCTCTGACTACACCGGATTCCTCGTTCATTCCGTATAAGACCGGCGCAAAGGACAATTTCCTCTGGCTCCGAAGCCGGGAGTTACCACGTAACTTTATTCAATAGTAACACTTGACGCCAAACACAAGAGAACATTTCCCTTGCAATCGCACCCTTCCTTATCGGCATTTCGTTTTGCTGGGTGACTGGTTTAATACGTATACCGAACAAAATCGGGGATAGGTGCATGTTGTCGATCACGACAAAGCGGTGTCTCAAGGGTTGATACCCCATTTCAGAGTGTGGCAACCCAAATTGGGAATCCGGAAGGATTTATCCCGAGGATTGGCAGCCGGATCCGCCATGAGGTCTGTCCACTTTGAAGTACGCCCCCGGAGTTTGCATCGGCCAGGCCGCCACGGGTCGGTTTGCCGGCGATGGGGAAGGGAGGCCGAAACCAGAACGGATCCTGGTCGAAATGCTGAGCGGCACTTCTGTCGTAACCTCTGCGAAGGATGGCGTACAGTTATCGTTACTGTGGAGCGGAATTACCCAACCTTCGACCCGACACTTGCAGAGTCAATGGTCGCAGCTTCCTATATCCTGTTTCGCGGATTTGACCATGACCTTAAATCTCGATTGACACACCGCAACATGCACATCTTCGTCGAGAATATAATCATCGGCGACGCGAGAAACTGTTGACGGAAATCAACACACAGAGCGAGCGATCGAGGCACGGCGGATGCCACCTCGCGACATAGAACGGTATGGTGTTGTCCGGCATAACAGGCACCTCGGCGGCGCATTTGCGAACAAACTGGAGAAGCCATGACGGAGATAAAATCGACGATCGCCTTCGGCAGGCACGTATATGGCCTGGGCATGATGACCCTTGGTCTGGCTGCGCTGGCGTTTCGGGACTTCCTTCCAGGTCAGCCGGTACCCGAGCATTTTCCCTACCGGTCAGCCTTGGCCTATGTCGTCGGCGCGTTTATCGTTGTTGCGGCCGCGGCGATCGAGTGGCGTCGAACGGCGGTCTGGAGCGCGGCGGCACTTACCGGATACTACTTCGTTTTTGTCCTCCTGCTGATGAACGGTCGCCTGCTGCTTACGGATTATGCCGCGTATGGTACGTACGAAGGCTTCTCCATGCAACTGGCAATCACCGCAGCTGGGCTCGTTGTCTTTGCCACCGCGGACCGAATCGATGCACCGATCGGTGTCGCATGGGCCGCGCGCCTTTCGCTACTGGGTCGACTGGCCTTCGGGGTCTGTGCACTGATATGGGGCGGAGCGCATTTTGTCTACATGAATCTGACTGCTCCCCTGGTCCCGCAATGGCTGCCGCCGGGGCAAGTGTTTTGGGGCTACGTAACCGGAGTCTGCTTCATCGCGGCGGGTCTTGCGATTCTGACTGGGGTAAAGGCCCGACTCGCGGCGATTCTGCTCACCGTCATGATCGCATCCTTCGGCGTGTTGGCGAACGGAAGGATGCTACTGGCTGACCCCTCCAGCCATTGGAACTGGACCGAGAGCGCACTGAATCTGGCCCTCATCGGGGCGACATGGGTGGTGGCTGACTCACTGGGGAACGTGAGATTCGGCAGCGATTGAGTGGAGCAAATGCAAGCAGACAATTCCATCTCGCGAGTGGGCTCCGACTGTCCACTCGTGATGAGGCTCGGTGTTGCCCCTTGGTAATGCGCGGCCTCCATCCCATGATCCTCCAATGCAATGATGCTGACATCTCACGGCTGCCGATCGAGGAGGATCGTGATCGTTTGGCTCCTGAAGCTCTGAATTCGGTAGCGAGGAAGATCGGGCAACGATTGCCCATGGTGTGCTCGTGACGGCATTCAATTCAATTTGATACGTTGGACAGAAATGTCCTTCTTAGTGACGATCTAAAGACCACCATAACCAAAAGTCGGGACCATTCGCAGCGCAGGCATGGAGGGGATTGTATGAATCCGATTAGACGGCTTGGGTGGGAGCAGCGTCCGGCTTGGAGAGCTCGAAACGATTTCTGCCTCTCGCCTTGGCATGGTAGAGGGCAGCATCCGCCTTCTTCAACATCGATTCCGCATCGAGCTCACCTGCGGCAGCTACGCAAATTCCGGCGCTAACGGAAATCGGCATCTCATGCTCCGCAGAGACAATGGGAACCGCCAGAGTTTCCACGATTGTTGCGGCAATCCTCTCCACTGCTTGCAGATTGGTCAGCTCAGGGAGCAGTACGACGAACTCGTCTCCTCCCAGCCTGGCGACAGTGTCCTCCCTGCGCACCGCTTTCAGTAGGCGTGTAGCCGTAACTCGCAGGACTTCGTCGCCGGCCTGGTGGCCGTATGTATCGTTGATTTTCTTGAACATGTCCAGGTCTAACATAAGCACCGCCAACCCTGTTCGATGCCGATTTGCACTTTCCAAAGCGACGCCAAGGCGATCTGCTAACAGCAGACGGGTCGCCAGTCCGGTAAGGCCATCATGCAGAGCCATGTGGCGAAATTGTTGTTCACTTTCGCGGAGGAGACTTGCCTGCTGTTCGACGCGCCTCCTGAGTACCATGACCCAGGCAAGCACACCCAGCGTGGCGGTGAGCACCAACCCCAAGATCACAAGCGCATGAGCCGGTGTCCACCAAGACGGGCGTTCCAGAATGGCTACGTCTCCCGGCGAGCGCAGGAGGACCCGAAAAGACTTTGTTACTGCAACACCTTCTCGCACCTGGCTCTGCGTATCGATGCGGACGGAGCAAATACCAGTGACTCGCAGTCTGCTTCCGATCTTCCATGCGTTCGCTTCGGCTCCGGCCAAGCTTTTGGGCAGAATCACTGGGAAGACAGTTTTACCCGAGGAAAGCAGAAGAGTTACGTCGGAAGAGGTTAGATCGTAACCGATCAATTGGCCTTCGATCTGAATAAGTTCGGAATCATGTTTCCCGAGTAGAGCCTCTTCTGCGGTGGTGGGCACGGGGGCAATCGGCCCGCCGCGTCCAATGCTTCGGAATACCGCATCGGTGATGATGGGCGCATTGTTCTCGGTTCCCACGAATCCCGCGACATCGACCATTTCGCCCAGGCCGGGAAGCGAATTCTGATCCGCTTGCACGCAAATTCCATGAGTCGCGTCTCGAATGCAGGCCAAAGAACCGGGCCATTCCAGAGTCACAATTCCGCGCAGGTGCACGCGATGAAAGGATGCGGAGAACTGGTCCCAATGCAATATTCTGTCGATAGGACTAGGCGGCCTTGCGAAGGGATCGCCCGGTGCGGGTTCTATGACTTGAAGCGCGGAAAGATTCGGCGCCATCAGGTGGACGCTGATCATCTGGCCTTCGGTATTGATTGTTGGAGCGGCGTTGGCTTGGATTCTAACTTTGGCGTCGATCAAACGGGAGTAGATCGCGCCTTGCTCCCGCATCATGGTTACGCTGACGGGCCCGTCCAGCATTTCCAATCGTAAGGTTATGCTATGACTGTATTCGAGGACGCCATGGATTGTGCCCTCGACCTCAACCCATTGGGCGTCTTCGGCGCCAGTATAGAGGTGCGGAAGAGTTACTCGAGGCGGGTTTGCCGGAAGATCGGAATGACCGACCACATGAATTTCGGGTTCGACAACGACAGGACCAAATCCTCCGGCGCCACTCACGCCTCGCACATCTATTACGGTTCCTGCTGAGAGTGGACCCACCGAATCGGAACGAATTTTCACGAAAATACTTCCCGTGGCATCATGAAGAAATATCGCGGCATATCCAGTACCGTAGTCCGGATCGAAGTAGGTCACCACGCCGCGCACGTGGACGGGATGAGAGAGTTTGGATTCCTCGATAGTGAGGTTGTGTGCCTCTCGCGCAGTCGTGATTGTGGGCAGTTTGCGCCCCGGCTCTTCTACGGGTTTGCCATCTGCAGTCTGAATTGCGAATGAGGAAGAGGAAAGAACCGCAAGCAGAACCGTCAAAAGCATCCGACAGGATCCAGGACTGGCAGCCAGAGGACATGCGTTTTCCCTCTTCTCCCTAAGAAAGGAGGTCAGATCAATTCTGCGGACGCACCGCTCTTGGCGCTTTCCGGACGCAACTAAGGTCGCAAGTCTCAAACCGACGTGCCATCCTTCCGCGGCGATTCGCCGCTCGAAAACCCGAGGCACCGGTACCTTATCCAAAAACGAAGCCCTGTGCTTGGCGAATCCAAAAGGCTTTCACAATGGGCTGTTACTGTTCTTAAGATTCCGAAGAGTGTCGCTTCTCCTCCATTATCAATTATTGGCATGCAATTCGGTGAATCTTCGAGATCCTCCCCATCAACCGCGCGTAAACCGTTGATTTTATTTCGCAATGGTCGATACCAACCTTGATAGCAATGACCAATCCCTTAGTGGACGCGTGGGCCGTAAGAGCGAGGACGGGAACATTCATGGTGGATTTGTTGCCTCGAATGTGAAGTGCCGCCTCACGACCCGATGGATCGAAGCTCGCGTTTCCGAGCCCAATAACCGGACGCAGCTTTCACACTTCTCCTATTCAGCAGGACTGGATTTGGGGGGCGGGATTGTGCCTCGGGAAATGCCCGGGGTGTGGGGCTGAACTTAGTGCGGCTTGCAGCCAGATAACCACTGGCCGCGGGAAGCGATTCAACATTCCGGTTCACGATTCCCGCAAAGATCTCGCCTTATCTTGACCTTTCCTTAGCCAGAATGGGCCCAATTCCCTAGCGATTGTGTCATTGGCCCATCCACCACGGTCGTCTGCATCTCTCGTGCCTGTCTGGATGACCTTATCTCCGCTCATCAAAGTCCAGTTCGCTTGGATTACGGAGGGACGGTCACACTTCTGATCAGGCATGAGCGACATTCCAAGGAGGTAGTTGAGCGTCTTGAATGTAATGGGCTTCTTAGCTTCGATTTCGACCGTGTACTGAGCACTGAGATTCACTCGGAATTGCGGGGTCGTGACTTCCCCCGGAGCAAGGGACACTCGCATGGAAACGGGACGTGTACTTCTTGTCTGCAACCAGTAGCCCCACGAAGCGAAAACACAAACGCCGACCAGTACAAACGCGATGCCCACCCATGTCGTTCTTGAAACATGCATCGGAAGACGATACGGCGATTGATTCCTCTTGAGTTCTACCTGCATCGTCGCCTACTCTTCCCCAACCCTGACCGCAGCCCGGTAACGTGTTCTGGCAGGTCAGAAAACGGATCATGTCAGTTTGCTGGTCGCACAACCGCGATCATGGCCCATGTCCGGTTATACAGTCTAGAAGCTTGATGCGACATGCAACCAGTTACTCCGTCTCATGCTTGCGAGCATTACACTGATTGTCGAACGACTACTTCCATTCCTCTGCGATGAAGGAGATTTTCATCCATGCCATCCCGTTTCTTCGCACCTGCCCTGTTTTTCCTGCTCACGTCCTCATGCATCGCGCAATCCGGGCCCGCTCTGGCTGACAAGCCCGAAACCAGAGTCGATGCGCTTTTTCAAAAGATGAACAGCACCGTCTCTCCCGGCTGCGCGCTCTCCGTTATCCGTGACCACAAGATCATTTACGAACGCGGCTACGGCATGGCCGACCTCGATCATAACGTCCCCGTCACGCCAGCGACTGTTTTTCATGTCGCATCCATGTCGAAGCAGTTCACTGCCGCATCGATTCTGCTGCTGGCGCAAGAGGGCAAGCTTTCGCTCGACGACTCGGTGCGCAAGTACATCCCCGAACTACCTGACTTTGGTACACCGATCACGATCCGCGAACTGCTGCACCATACCAGCGGTTTGCGCGACCAGTGGGAGTTACTGAATCTGTCCGGGTGGCGTTATTCTCACGATCTCATCACCGATGCCGACGTACTCTACGTTGTCTCGCACCAGCGCGACCTCAACTTCCCACCCAACACCCAATTCATGTATAGCAACACCGGCTACACGCTGTTGGCTCAGATCGTGGCCCGCGTCAGCGGCCAGTCGTTTCGCAGCTTCACCACAGAGCGCATCTTTGTTCCGCTAGGCATGAAGAACACGCACTTCCGCGACGACTTCGACGAAATCGTCAAGAATATGGCCTACGGATACGTGTCATCGGGCGATACCTTCCGCCTGAGCGTCACCAATTTCGATACCGTTGGAGCCACCAGCCTGCTCACTACCGTGGAAGACCTGGCTCTCTGGGACGAAAACTTCTATACGCCCCGCGTCGGCGGCCCCACGATGCTGCAGCAGTTGCAGGAGCGCGGAAAACTCAACGACGGAACCCAGCTCGACTACGCTGCCGGTCTTGAATTGAGCAAATTCCGCAACCTCAACACGGTCGACCACAGCGGCGGAGATGCAGGCTATCGCTCCGACATGATTCGCTTCCCAGATCAGCATTTCACCGTGGCCTGTCTCTGCAATCTTGCTTCGGCAGACCCCAGCGACTTGTCGCGGAAGGTTGCCGAAGTATATCTCAGCTCCCAGATGCAGCCGGAAGAGACCGCAAAAGCCGACAACAACTCGAATGCCACCACCCTTACTCCCAAGCAGATGCAGGCCAAGGCCGGCGTCTATGTCAACCTGAAAGATCCAGAGGACCTGGTCCGGTGGGAGGTCAAAGACGAGAAGTTACAAGTGGGCAACATTGGCGAGGATCAAACCTACTTTGTGACGGCAATAAGTGAAAACAAGTTCCAGGTTGGCGACCGCGAGCATGTGGAATTCACTTTTCTTCCTACTCAGTCTGGCTCGCCGCTTGAGTTCATGCTGAAGCAAGTAGACGGCAAGATCGACACCTATTCTGCGGTCCCGCTCTTCGCGCCATCCCTTGCCCAGCTCGCCGAGTATGCCGGAATCTACAGCAGCCGTGAGATCGATCCGCTCTATGAACTGAGGGTCGAATCGGGTCCCGGCGGCAATGATCGCCTTTTTCTGCATTACTTAAAGAGCGATCCCGCCCAGCTGCAGCCAGTCACTCGCGACTATTTCACACTCAATGGCGGCCAGATCCGCTTCACGCGCGACAACAAAGGCGCGATTTCCGGCTTTCTGCTGAGTGCTGGACGTGTGGTCAAAATGCGCTTCGAACGCGGTCGTCCCGCCATTCCGACTCGCTAATTGTCTCTGAAGCAATTTCGCACACTCTGTCCGTAAGCGGGAAGCAATGGCCAGCGTCTTCCTGTAAAAATCAAGAGCCCCACTCTCCTCCTTCCGGGATGGATTATCCGCGGCTTCTATGCGTAAAATTCATAGAATGTGCGTGTTGCACTGCATCCAAGAAAAACACAGAAAGACGTTGACGCAATATTATTTTGCATGGTAGGCTTCTTCGCGTTTAGTGGTGTTTATCAAAATCATGTTAAAGAGCCATTGAATTTCCCCTTCAATGGCTACCTGCGCCTCCCCGTTCATTTGCAGGTTCGACAAGGCAAAATGCGCAATTTCCAGTGATGAATTCCCGACACGGTGATTCCGTGCCGGTGCTTCCCCAGCTTCCTCCGTTGGCTCTATCAGAGCAAATTGGCGATGCTTCCATGATCGGGTGCAACACTTTCGACGATTGTCCGACGGAGAGTCACTCAGAATGAAAGGACCGCAACGTCGATGTCGAGATATAGTGCGTGGTGTATCAGCTCTCTGCTTGTCTTGGTGACCGTCAGTCCGGTATTGGCCGCCACAAGCGACCCTTCGGGGGCGAAGTCCCCGACAACCGCGAATGCCGGCAGTGGAGCGGCGGCCGCAGCCGACTCAAACCCGATCCCATTGGCGGGCAACGCGAATATCACAGCGTTGCTCGGCGTGCTTGTCATGAAAGGTGTCCTGGCACCGGCGGAGGCCACCGCAGTTCAGAACGTCACGCCGGATGAGCAGTTCAAATCACTGGTGGACACACTTAAACGCAAGGGTGTGATCGGTTCTGCCGACCTGACTGCAACCCCGGCTGAGACTCCAGTTGCACCGATGCCAGCTGTGGCTCCTTCCCCGGTGGCAGTGGCATCCTTGGCAACGCCCGTTCCGGGCCGCCACGCTCAGGCTTCAGGCCCCTCACTAGTAGCGCCCGTAGCCGCGCCGCCTCCGCACGTGCCGGCCATTACGCCGCTGCGCGTGCTTCCTGTCGATCCCCCGATCAAAGACGGCCTGAATGCCGCCTTCAAGATGGGGGCAGTCAAGATGACACCCTACGGATTTATCAAGGCGACAGCCGTCTACGATACGAGTTCGCCCAACGGCGACGACTTTCCGTTTGTAGGAGTCTTTCTTAGCTCGACATCTATCTTGAGCACTGGCCCGACCGAGGATCCGGAGTTTCACTTGAAGGCGCGTTCGACGCGGATCGGCGCCAACATCGAGTGGCCTGACATTTCCCCCAAGATCGTGCTCACGGGCCGCGTTGAGGGTGACTTCGAGGGCAATTTCAGCGAAGTTGACAATCGTGATGTCTCCTCCATTCGCAGCAACGCATTTCAACTTCGCCTGGCGTATGCGCGAGCGGACTTTAACGCAAGCGACAAAACAGACTTATATTTCGAGGGTGGTCAGGACTGGTCGTTGTTCGGCTCCAGTGTCTTGCCGAATATTCTTGAAACCACCTTTCTGGGCGCCTTCTACGGGCACATTTGGGAGCGCACCCCACAGTTTCAATTTGGATTGGTCCAAAAACTCGGAGCGGGACGCAATCTGAAATTCTCTCCCACATTTGCGATCATGATGCCAAGCTCAGGCCAGATCGAAAAACTTGGCTCGCTCGGTTTGCAGGGCCAGATTGGACAAGCCGAGCGTGAGGGCGCCGACTCGGGTCGTCCTGAAGTGGAAGGCCGGGTGGCCTTCCAGTTTCAACTCGACGATGCAAAAGGCGTGGCCCCGGCTCAAATTCTTGTCTCGGGATTCCAGGCGAGGCGCACCTCACTCGTACCAAATTCCGCGTACCCCGCCACTCTTCCGGCAAACTACCTGGCCGCATTTCCGAACGGCTTCAGCGCCTCCAGCAGTCTATACGGCGGCCAATTGGGGATTCAATTGCCGACCCGATGGTTCACGCTCATCGGAAGCGCGTACCGCGGGGGCGACCTGCGTTTCTTTTTCGGTGGGCAGGTCAACTCTTTCGCGACCAACGTGGCCGGCCTGACAAATCTGCAAGGGCCCTTCAGCACTCTCGATGGCGGACCGCTGGCCGCGGCCGGCGGCGCTGTTCTTGGGACCAACTCCGCTGGGCAGGCTGTGGTCGCTCCGCAGGTGCCCATCCGTTCTTTCGGCGGGTTTGCGAACCTGGGGTTGCCGCTTTCGCGCTGGTTTAATGCGAACCCGAAAGGACACAATGCAGGTTGGCAGTTATACGTTGACTTTGGAAAAGATCAGGTGGTGAATCGCGACCTGAACAATCCCGGCTTTGTTGCCGCCTACAACGGAGGAGGCACCGCCCCTTTACCTCTTCTGATGGGGAAACTGGCTGCGGGGACTCTTTACTACAAACTTAATGCCTGGTGCGGGTTTGCTGCCGAGCAGTCGATCTACGCCACCCGCTTGTTAGACCATCTGAACCTCTATATGATCGCCGGACAACCCTCGAATGAATGGCAAGATCATCGCATTGAATTGGGCCCGGTTTTCACCTTCTAAGTCTCCGACCGCATAATTCCGCTCCATTGGCCGGTGCCTTCCCAGGTCTCAGAATCGAGACCTGGGGCACCAATCGTTGGTACAACTTCAAGCGGTCAGAGACCTAGGTAGACGGAAGTAATCGAATCTCGCAGCGACCCGGGAAACTGTAACCTCAGGTCTACGGCACGAAGGATCGATTGCATCGGAAGTACCGAGATCGGAGGAATGATTTGGTTGGATTTGGACAACATGTTTCTACCGCGCTACTAAAAACCGCGGCCCTAATCGCAAGTCTCGGCTTAATGGCCGTGACTGCGAATGCAGTTCCGCGGAGCGAAAAGATACGGATCAAGATTCTGGATGCTGAATCTCGTTCGGTGAGTCTTGACGATAGCGGCGTCCCCAAGAATTGCGACGGACTGAATTACGACGCTTATTGTCACTCCAGCCAAACAGTACAGGTGACCAACGCATTGTTGGCTCAGGAAGATGGTCAGCAGCCGTTCTGGATCACCTGTAGTGCCGACACCAAATGGTCCCGGTGTGCGCCTCTGGCGACGGGTGAGTCGTTCGACGCCCGAAGAGAGAAACACGGCCTCCTTGTGTACTTCGAGGACGAAAAAGGAAAAGCGCGCCAGCAGTTATACGCACTTGTGGGACATGCCGCGTCTAACCCGGCGTTAACTGAGACTACGGAGACAACTCAACCAGCCGCTTCTGGTGCTGAAGAAGGCAAAGTGCGCGCTCCTTCTCAGGCTGCGGGAGTAACCGCGGAAGCAGTTAAATGCCGTTTCACGTCGGTGCCGCCGGGAGCAGACATCACGCTTGATGGACGCTACGTGGGCAGCACGCCTTCGGTTCTATCTTTGAGCTCCGGCGTCCACAGCATAGCAATATCCTTGCCTGGCTTCGCGCATTGGAGCCGCGAAATGACCGTATCTTCCGATGCGGAACTTACAGTCAACGCAATTCTTGAGAAGGCGCAGTAAACAGGTTGGAGGGGAAATCGGATCTTCCCGTCACTAACTCCGCTGCAACTGCCAACCGGCCGGCAGAAGGCAATTCTCAAATGGATTACACAGGAAGGGGGCTTTATGCCAAAGGGCACGGCTAATCTCGATATTGTTCAATCCGAGCAATATCAAGCTTCTCAAGCAAACTGGAACAGAGTTGCAGGGAGCTGGGAATTCCGAGATTTGATGGCCACAAAGAGGGCATTTGTGATTCCGGCATTTGTGCTCTTCGTCGTGTACTATGTGGCGTTGCCAGTGTCGGTTGGATATGTCCCGCATTTCATGTCGATCCGCGTTGGCTGGGTGAATCTCGCATATCTTTTCGCGTTGTCCCAGTTCGCTGTAGCGTGGCTCATTGCCGGGCTCTACGTCAGAGCAGCCAATGCTTTCGACCGTCTGTCTGAAGACATTGTGGAGCAAGCCAATCTGTCTCAAGGAGGCAAATAAGGCATGTCGGCTTCACTCTTCATGTTCCTGCTCTTTATTGTGATTACTCTGGCGATTACTTACTGGGCCTCGAAGCGATCCTCCGGGGCGAACGCATACTTCGCGGCTGGCCGCCAGATCAAGGGTTGGCAGAACGGAGTGGCCGTTGTGGGCGACTATATGAGCGCAGCGTCTTTTCTTGGGATCGCGGGCATCATTGCCTTCTTCGGTTACGACGGCTTTATGTACTCGGTCGGCTTCCTGGTGGCGTATTTGACAGTCCTGTTGCTGGTTGCCGAGCCATTGCGCAACGCAGGAAAGTACACCATTCAAAGATGCTCGCACAACTGATCGGTCGTGAAGGAGCCGATCCGATTTTGACGGGATCGCAACTTCACGCTAGGCAAGAGACGTGACGCCGCATGGCGTACGGCATCCGCTCCGCGTATTGCTTCACCGCTTCGATGACCCGCTTGCGATAAACGCTGTGGCCGTTCAGATCCTCTTCCGACCAGCTAACCGCCATGCGTCCGGCCCTTTCTTGCGGTTCGTTTGTATGACGCTTCCACATTGCATAGCTCACTTCTAGGGCTAATCTATGATCGGCCGAGAGTGAAGTATTCGCCGATCTCCGCCGATCACGCGATCAATGGCTGATTAGTCGGCTAGAACACTATTTGCAGGGCAGTGTCCTACCGCAATACTGGTTGCCCAACCGGGCCGATTTTCATAGTCCTCCTCCGCAGCGTGTCTAACCCATCTAATCTGGGCAGACTTGACGTACCCTGGATCAGAAGGATGCTCCGTCTTGTGGCCAACTCGCTATTTATGAATGGCTTATGTGGCTGTTGGCTTTTGCGGATCCCTCCATGCGTTGTCCCTCGGAAGCCGCCCCCTGTGCTGTTCCTGCTGCGCCAGGGCCATGCGGCGGAAGTTCCTGAATCGATGTTGGCACGCTCGACGTCGACTGGGTCCCGCTAGTCCATGTTCGATACCAAGCACTTCGATTGAATTCTCTTCTGGCGGATAATAAAGATTCGTGCAACTTCTCGGCACCTTTGTGCGATCCAATACAGTAATGTGTATTTAGGGCCGCGTAGAATGTGCGTTGTGGCGGATGATATGTGCAGAACTGACTTGGGGTTGCGGTGACTATGAATCGTCGGAGCAAAAGTCGGCCAATCGGTCTCCTTGGGATGCTTGCACTCCTCGGACTGGCTTTTTGCGTCTTTGCATGGGGCTTGCAATATAAGCTTTCCCTCTATAATCCACCTCAGACTGCTTCCCATCAGATACCAATCGCCAAACTTCTATCCAGGGATGAACAATCCAGCGCTGTGGGGCACCCCCTGGTAATTCGGACGAAAACATCAACCAGTGTGATCTACATTGCGCCTATAGCCGTTTTCGTGACTCTATTGCTGGCCGTCAGCGTGTTGAACCCGCCAGCGTCAAGAAGAGTTGAGAAGAGGGATGATCGGTTATTCCATCTACACCGCGCTGTCTTGAACACCCTCTTCGTTCGTTGCCCGCCCGTTCTCGCCTAAACATCCCTTCATCGCAAATTCTGAAGCATTCGATCAAGTTCTGTGATTGAGTGCAACAAGCCATATTCTCCATCGGAGAAGGTGTCCTGTCGTTCTAACCAAACAATCACAACTTTATTTAGAGGTGCATTCGAGATATGCGAAAGCGAACCTCCTTGATCGTTGCCGCAGGATTTGCACTTCCTGTTCTGGCTGGCATCATTGCATACAGTTTCAAGGATCGGCACTCAGCAATGGTTGCCGCAGAGATTCCCTCCGCCACAGTGGTCGCGGTAACACGCGGCACGATTGCGCATACCTTGAAACTTGCCGGGCAGTTCCAGCCTTATCAGGTTGTAGACGTTCATGCCAAGGTATCTGGCTACATCAAGCACATCGATGTGGATATCGGCGATAAGGTACAAGCCGGCCAGACTCTTGCGGTTCTGGAAGTTCCAGAGCTGAACGCTCAGCTGAAAGGTACGGTATCGGAGTTTGGGCGAAGCAAGGACGAGATCACCCGTGCGCAGCATGAGGTCACACGCGCCGAGTCTGAGCACAGCGCAGTTCACGCCGATTACCTCCGCTTGTTGCAGGCCTCCACTGCGCAACCCGGGCTGATTGCACAACAGGAACTAGACAATGCCCAGTCAAAAGATCTATCGACTGCTGCGCAGATTGATGCTGCCAAGGCAGCCCTATCGGGGGCAAGGCAGGGAGCGGATGTAGCAGACGCTGATCGAGAGCGCGTGCAGGATCTCAACGACTATACCCATGTGACTGCGCCGCTGAGCGGGATCATTGTCTGGCGGTACGCGGATACCGGCGCGTTGATCCAGGCCGGCACTGCGTCCGACACCCAATCTCTTCCTCTTGTAAAACTCTCGCAAAGCAGTCTGCTTCGCCTCCGTCTACCGGTACCAGAAGACGCCGTGTCGTATATCCATGAAGGCGCAGAAGTGAACGTAACGGTCGATGCCATCCACCGTACCCTCGTGGGGAAGGTGGCTCGCTTCACGCGAGATGTCAGTTTGGCGACGGGGACCATGGAGACAGAAATCGATGTTGAGAACAATGATCTCTCTCTCACGCCCGGCATGTATGCAAACACAACCCTGGAACTGGAGCGTATGAACAATGTACTTCTCATTCCAGTGCAGGCGGTCATAAGGAATGGCAACCAAACATCTGTGCTGATCGTTGACCGAGGGGGTCGCGTCCAGGCACGGAATGTTGCTCTTGGTATGCAGGGCACCACGTTGGTTGAGGTGAAAGGTGGCCTGAGCGAGGGGGACAAGGTCATCACCGGCGGCCAGTCCAACTATCAGCAGGGTGAAGTCGTAAGACCTAGACTTGAAGACCTTCCCGCGGTAGACGTAAGTCAAGAGCAGTTAGGAGACGATAAATAATGCCCAGCTTCTCGCTCAAATACCCCTTCTTCATCATTATGGCCTGCCTGGTGACTTTGGTCGTAGGTGTGGTCAGCATCGCTTCGATGCCCGTCGATCTGTTTCCACAAATTGATATGCCCGTAGTAGTTGTCGCTACATTCTATTCTGGAATGCCCCCGCAGCAGATAGAAGCTGACATTACAGACACGTTTGAGAGGTTCTTCACCCTCGGCAGCAACATCGACCACATCGAGTCGCGATCTCTGACTGGCGTAAGCCTGATCAAGATTTACTTCAAACCAGGAGCAGATGCAAACGCAGCGTTAAGCAACATCGCCAATCTGGCTATGGCTGATTTGCGACGACTACCTCCTGGCACGTTGCCGCCTGTGGTTCTTGGAATGGACGCTTCGAGTCAACCTGTCTGCCTGGTCACGTTGAAAGGTGAGGGCCTGAACGAGACCAACCTAAAGGATCTGGCGCAGTTTCAGGTCCGCAATCAAATTGCCAGTGTACCCGGAGCTTCGGTGCCACAGCCGTTTGGCGGGCGATACAGGCAGATCATGGTCTATGTGGACCCCTTGAAACTTGAGGCGCATAACCTCAGCCTAATGGATGTAGTCAGATCCGTAAACGACTCGAACTTGATTCTGCCTGCGGGCGATGTGCGTATCGGGCCAAAGGACTACAACATCTATGCAAATAGCCAGGTTCCAACTCCCGAACTTATCAATGATCTTCCATTGAAGTCCGTAGGCAATGCATCGGTGCTCGTTGGGGACGTGGGCAAAGCGGAGGATTCTGGAACCATTCAGACGAACATTGTTCGCATCGACGGTCAGCGGTCGGTTTATGTTCCTGTTCTCAAACAAGGCGGAGACAGCAACACAATCACGATCGTGAACGGCATGAAAGAGGCGATCAAGGATCTTGTCGACATTCCATCCTCACTCAAGACGGCCGTGGTATTCGACCAATCGGTCTTTGTGAAGACGGCGTTGAAGAATCTAGGCAGTGAAGGCGGGATAGGCCTTGTCTTGACTGCTTTGATGATCCTGCTTTTCCTCGGGAGCATACGCGCCACCTTCGCGGTCCTTCTGTCGATTCCGCTGTCTGCACTCGCTGCCTTTGTCTGCATTCGCATGGGTGGAGGATCGATCAACACCATGGTTCTGGCGGGTTTGGCGTTGGCGTTCTCTCGCCTCATCGATAACTCGGTCGTCGTTCTTGAGAACATATTTAGGCATCTCGAAATGGGAGAGTCACCGGATGTCGCAGCAGAGGCGGGCGGCAAAGAAGTACAAATGGCAGTCTTAGCGGCCACTTTCACAACTGCTATCGTATTCTTCCCCGTTGCACTTCTTTATGGCGTAAGCCGCTACCTGTTCACGGCGCTTGCTCTGTCTGTTGTCTTTTCGCTTTTCGCCTCCTATATGGTGGCAATGACGGTCGTTCCACTGTATTGCGCGCGGTTCATCAAGCCACACAAAGCGGATGCCTCTGAAGAAGAAGAGATTGACGATGAAAATCACGTCGCATATCAGATGCCGGCAAGACTCTCCTTCTTTCAGCGAATTGTCAGAGGATTCAACAGTCGATTCCAGCAAATGCTGGGACAATATGTTATTGCTGTAAACCGTTCGATACTTCGGCCAGTCGTAACGACTCTCGGCATTCTCGCTATGGTGTTATTGAGCCTTGCCCTCCTGCCGCTGCTCGGAAGATCGTATTTTCCACGCACGGACCCCGGTCAGTTTGTCATTAACATTAAATGTCCGAGCGGTACCCGCATTGAGTTGAGCAATCAATACATTGCACAGGTGGAAAGCGAAATCCGGCAGACGATCCCTTCGCGAGATCTCGACATGATCGTCTCAAATATAGGCATTACACCCGATCTGTCCGCCATTTACACGAGTAACTCGTCCATGGATACAGCTTTTGTTCAGGTGAGCCTGAAGGAAGCGAACAAGCTTGGGAGCTACGAATACATGAAGCGGGTCCGCCAGAAGATTTCCGAGGATATGCCTATGCTGTCTACCTACTTCCAGGCAGGTGGGCTGGTGGATTCTGTGATCAATCAGGGGTTGCCGGCGCCGATCGACATTCAGGTGAGTGGAAATGACTTGGACCAGTCGTTTTCGATCGCGAGCCAGATTGCCGCAAAGGTTAAAAGACTCAAGAATGTCAGCGACGTTCTCATTCCCCAGAATCTCCATTTCCCCGGTCTTGAATTGAAGATTGACCGGGAACGCGCCAGCCTGATCGGCCTGTCGCCCAGAGAAGTGGTTGACAACGTCATTACTGCATTGACCTCTAACGGAATGATAGCCCCGAGTTATTGGATCGACCCAAAAACGGGAAATAACTACATGGTCACGGTTCAGTACTCCGACAACAAGATCGGGCATATGAGCATGGACGATTTCAAGCAGATTCCATTGAGGGGTGCAAGTCAAGTGGACTACACTCCATTACGGTCCGTGGCGGACATCACGGAAATCAACACTCCAACGGAAGTGGATCACTATAAACTTCGTCGCGTCATTGATGTGTACGTGATGCCATCGACTGAGGCTCTGCAGGAAGTCAATAGCTCCGTCAATGATGTGATTGCAGGAATCAAGATTCCGGGAAACGTCCGCGTGGCGGTGCGCGGCAGTGTGGTGAGCATGAACGAGTCTTTCAAAAGATTCGCGATCGGTCTGGTCTTATCCATTCTGCTGGTCTATCTCATTCTGATGGCGCAATTCGCGTCATTCACCGATCCATTCATCATCCTCATGGCCATACCTCCTGGATTGTCTGGAGTGCTTCTCATTCTTCTTTTGACTCATAGCACGATGAACATCATGTCGCTTATGGGTGTGTTGATGATGACGGGGATCGTCGTATCGAACAGTATTTTAATTGTGGATTTTGCAAGGCATCTTCAAAAGGAAGGCATGACTGTGGCTGAGGCTGTAGTTCAGTCTTGCAAGATACGGTTGCGGCCGATCCTGATGACCTCTCTAGCAACACTGCTTGGCATGATCCCCATGGCTCTGGGCATGGAAGCGGGCAGTGAACAATATGCGCCATTGGCTCGGGCAATCATTGGCGGACTTGGTGTGTCCGTTGTCGTAACAGTCTTCCTTGTTCCAGCCGTGTATTTAATTGTTCACAGCAGAGAGCAGAAGAGAATCATTGTCGCGGGAAAGGTGTAGAGAATGATGAAACAGGAAAAGAGGTACATATTTCAACCGGCAAAGTTCGGACTATTGGCGTTGGCCGTATCATCGGCTCTTGTTGCGCAGGCAGGAGCCGTGCAGGATCGCCTTCCAGATGCGCCGCAAGCTTCTGTTACATACCCGCCTGATGCTGTTTCGATTGGTCAAGTGATACTGAGCGCGGCGGCTCAGGCTCCAGCGATGCCTGCAGACACTCAGACCGCCGCCTCCGGCCGACCCCTCACTCTAATCGACGCCGAACAGATGGCTATCAAGAACAACCCTCGTGTCAGCGTTGGGCGTCTGCTTGCTCTAGCTCAGCACCAGGTGGTGCGCGAAGCCAGAGCGGCGCGACTTCCCACTGCAACTGCCGCCATCACAGCCGAGGATGCGGAGGACGGATCGCGTATCTCCTCGGGATCGCTTACGGCCTCGCGCTTGTTTGAGCACGCAGGGGCAGGTGGAGAATTCACTCAACTGATCATGGATTTCGGAAGGACTGGAAATCTTGTTGCATCTTCAAAGTTGCAGGAGAAAGCGCAGAATGCAGATGCGCTTGCCACGACCGAAGACATTGTCATCGCCACCGACCAGGCCTTTTTCAATGCGCTACAGGCGCGGGCACTATTGAAGGTTGCGGAACAAAATGTCAGCACTCGCCAGACCACGGAGACACAGATTAGCGAGTTGACAAAGAACAAGCTCAAATCAACCCTTGATTTGAGCTTTGCCGATGTCAACTCATCGCAAGCCAAGTTGTTACTCCTCGATGCTCAGAACAACGTTAACGCGACAATGGCGACATTGGATGCGGTATTGGGCCTTGATAGACAAGTTGTCTACGCTCTGGAAGATGATCATACGGTGATGCAGGCTCCTCCTCCCGATGCCGATCAACTCACGCAACTGGCTCTTGGACAGCGTCCAGATCTTCAGGCACTCCACTATAGCCAGCAAGCGGCTGTGAAGTTCAGCAGGGCACAGCGCGATCAGATGCTGCCAACCATTAGTGCCGCTGGGACCTTGGGCAGCGTCCCTATCCGCCCCGCGGCATACTACCTTACGAACTGGTGGGGCGGCGTCGGCGTGAACATGAGAATTCCGATATTCGATGGCTTCCTCTACTCGGCCCAAGCGAAGGAAGCATCCATCCGTGCGCAGGCGGTCTCGGAGCAGAGCCGCGATCTGCGTGACAGGATTGTCCGGGATGTTCGCACGGCATGGCTTGCGGCAAACACGGCATATCAGCGCGTTGCCGTGACGGACGAGCTTCTTAAGGAGGCTAATCTGGCGCTTTCGCTGGCACAAACACGCTATCGGCTGGGGCTCAGTTCGATCGTGGAACTGAGCCAGGCTCAGTTTCAGCAAACTGATGCAGCAATCGGCAACACTGATGCGCAATATCAATACCGGCTAGCTCTCGCCACACTCAACTACGAGACAGGAGCAAATCCATAATCGAGAACTTCAACAGACTACACATCTCGGCATGGAGATGGAAACAGCTGCAGCCTTCCGGATCATAGAGGGTGCAGAAGTCCCGGTCCTAACGATTAGAAGGAGAGGGATGACCGCATTGTTGGCGATGCAAATGGGACTAAGAAAGAAACAATCGAGCCAAGAGTATAATCACAGCCCGACAATGTTGCTTGTGGCATTGTTTGGCGGTGCTTTCGCGTTCATTGCTGTCGAGAACATTTGTGACGACGCAACCGACGCGGGGTGGCAGCAGATGAATAGACTTTCAGCTCGGCATGTTCATATGGGATCGGCTCACGCTGAGATCATAACGTTCTTTGTGTTCCTGTTCATTCTAGAGTTCCGGGAAACAAGATCAAGGATAGGTTTTTGGCGATCAAGGGCGCCGTGGTTGCCTCTCGTCGGAGTCATGGCGCTGGCAACGATCATTCACATCCCGATCTGCGTTGTTGTGCTCGCAGATGCCAGCTATGCCGTGTCGGGCTACTGTCGAACGTGCAGTGTGCGTCATTCACCGAAGTCTCGCAAAGTGAAGGAAGCCGCACAATCGGTTTGGGGTGATGTCGATGAGTTATTCAAATTAAGTAGCGCGCGGCTTGGCTTCACTCGGAGGCACATCCAAGAGACCTTCTTACACGACCTGCATCAAGGATGACAGCCAGATAGAGGCCATGCAGTCCCATTTTGCACAGCGGCAACTCTCTATGCATTTGTTCACCATGAGCAAGACAGAACATATTGTTGTTCTTGATGGCGCTACGCTTGCGTGAAGCAACATGTTGGTTATGTGGCCAAGCGGGTCAAGGCAAATTCCAGTGCGGAAGTGACTTTGGAGACCGCAAGAATAGATGAGTGCGAATAGCCTAATCCCGGCATCAACAAGCCAACCGGCCAAGCCAGTTCAAGGCATCGCTTTGACTGGGCTCACGAGTGATGAGGCGCATACTCGTCTTGAAAAAGACGGCGCCAATGCAATGCCGGATACGTCCGCTCATCCGCTTCGCAATGCATTGGCCAAGTTCTGGGCGCCGGTTCCGTGGTTGCTCGAAGCCTCTATTGTGCTCGAACTTGTTCTCCATAAGTATTATGAGGCTCTGGTCATAGCGGCCCTTCTGGTCTTCAATGCCGCGCTTTCCTACTTGCAGGAGGGTCGCGCTCAGACTACCTTGGCGGCCCTGAAATCGCGTCTCGCACTCAACGCCTCTGTCATGCGAGATGGCGTCTGGAAGACCGTACCGGCCGCGGATTTGGTGTGTGGCGACCTGGTGAAGCTTTCTCTTGGTGGTGTGGTTGCTGCCGACGTACATCTCACCGGTGGATCGGTTGAGCTCGACCAGTCGATGCTCACAGGCGAATCTCTGCCCGTTGAAGCCGGTGCAGGTGCTGACACCTATGCGGGGGTTCTCGTCAAGCGCGGAGAAGCAACGGCCGTGGTCACCGCCACCGGCACCCGTACCAAATTCGGCCGCACTGCGGAACTCGTTCGCACCGCACACGTGGTAAGCACACAGCAGAAGGCTGTTCTCAGGATCGTGCGCAACCTGGCGATCTTCAATGGCGTCGTAATTCTGACCATGGGCGCATATGCCTACACCCATGCAATGCCGTGGAGTGAGATCGTTCCCCTGTTGCTCACGTCGGTCCTTGCAGCCATCCCGGTAGCATTGCCCGCGACCTTCACCCTTGCCGCAGCGCTCGGAGCGCGGGCGCTGGCAAGGCGGGGTGTGCTGCCGACGCGGCTTTCAGCTGTGGATGAGGCCGCCTCAATCGACGTCTTGTGCTCGGATAAGACGGGAACATTGACCCTTAATGCGCTTTCAGTCACCAGTGTTCGCCCATTGCCAGGGTTTGACGAAGCGCACGTTCTAGGACTGGCGGCCCTCGCTAGTTCAGAGGGCGGCCAAGACTCTGTCGATGCAGCCATTCGTTCTGCCGCTTCGAAAAGGACGGCACAGGATCTGCCAAATCTGGCGACGTTTGTGCCGTTCGACCCAGCCAAGAAGACATCCGAAGCGACCGCAACGGATGCAAAGGGCGCCACAGAACGCATCGTCAAGGGCGCCTATACCGCGGTAGCAGCCCTCACTGCTTCGTCGCCCGCTGCGGCTGTGATCGTTGACGAACTTGAGAAGCAAGGCTTCAGGGTTCTGACGGTAGCTGCGGGACCCTCGGCTTCCCTTCAGCTTATCGGCATGATCGCCCTCAGCGACCCGCCGCGATCGGATTCGAGTTCTCTCATCAATGAGTTACATGCACTCGGTGTGGCCACGATCATGGTGACGGGAGATGCCCCGGCCACCGCGGCGATCGTCGCTCATGACGTAGGGTTGACCGGGCCTGTTTGTCCGCCCGGAAAGCTTCTCGAAGATGTCAAGCCGGAGGATTTCGCGGTATTTGCGAGCGTTCTTCCCGAAGGCAAGTATGACCTTGTCAAGGCCTTCCAGAAAAACGGGCATACGGTTGGGATGTGCGGCGATGGCGCCAATGACGCACCCGCTCTTCGCCAGGCGCAGATCGGCATTGCCGTCTCCACCGCTACCGATGTCGCGAAATCGGCAGCGGGGGTTGTGCTCACGGAAGCGGGGCTTGGCGGCATTGTTGCCGCCGTGAAAGAGGGCAGGATCACGTTTCAGCGAATCCTTACTTATACGTTGAATTCGGTGATGAAGAAGATCCTGCAGGTGCTCCTGCTCGCAGTCGGATTGGTGATAACCGGCCACGCGGTCCTGACCCCCATGCTGATGGTCATCGTGATGATTAGCGGCGACTTCCTCTCGATGTCATTGACGACCGATAGAGTGCAACCATCGAAAATGCCGAACTCATGGCAAATCGGTAGGATCACGATTGCTGGCGTCATCCTCGGGGTCTGTTTCCTTGCGTTCTCTACAGCAATCTTGGCCGTTGGGAAATTCGAGATGCATCTCGGAATAGGAGCACTCAGAACCCTTTGCGCCGTCGGCATTGTGTTTGGTAGCCAGGCCACAACTTACGTGATACGCGGGCGCCAGCATCTGTGGGGGGTACGCCCCAGCCTGATCCTCGTACTATCTTCCGTAGCGGATGTTCTCATCATCTCGACGCTGGCGGTTTGCGGAATCGCCATGGCTCCCTTGACCCTCTCCGTGGTCGCCTGCGAGCTCGTCGCCGCAATTGCATTTGGATTGCTCCTGGACGCGGTAAAGATTCCACTCTTTGCCTGCCTCCACATCTCTTGAGTACGGTTGGCACTGTCCGACATTCTGGGATCGTTGAACATTGTCCCTTACTAACCCGCTTGTGAGACGCCAAACTGAAAAGACTTGGGGCACCGAATGGAAATGATGATCATCGATTCGAAAGACTACCGAGTGCCGCCAGACAAGAAAGTCGATCTCGGTAAGTGGACGACGATTGTCGCCCCCCTTTTACAAATCTAAGAAGGAGCATAAGAAAAGTCTGCTCCGCCATTTAGAGAAGCTGAGCTCTCTGCAGCAGATTTACTACGCGTCACACTGCCAAGCGTTGCTCCTGATATTCCAAGGCATGGATGCTGCCGGAAAAGACGGTGCCATATGCCACGTCATGTCTGGAGTCAATCCGGAAGGCCGCTAGGTCTTTAGCTTCAAGCAGCCAAGTGCCGAGGAGCTTGAACATGATTTTCACTGGCGCGCCACTTTCCGCCTTCCCGAACGCGGAAGGATCGACATCTTCAACCGCTTCTATTACGAGGAGGTTCTCGTCGTTCGAGTGCGCCCGGAACTTCTCCGCGGCCAGGGGCTCGCCCAAGAGTTGCGCAACGACAAGAACATCTGGGAGCAGAGGTATGGCTCGATCGTTGATTTGGAGAAGCACCTTCATCGCAACGACACGCAAGTCATCAAGATATTCCTGCACCTTTCTTTCGATGAGCAACGAAAGCGGTTCCTTGAACGTATCGATGAGCCGGGAAAGAACTGGAAGTTCAGCACAGCAGACATTCACGAGCGGAAGTACTGGAAACACTCCATGAAGGTTTACGAGGATTGCTTTCATGCGAAAAGCACTCATCACGCGCCATGGTACCTTGTTCCCGCTGACGACAAAGAGAGCGCACGCCTAATTGTCTCCCAAATCGTCCTTGATGCGCTGGGAGAACTCAAGATGGAATATCCCAAAACCACCGCAAAGCGCCGTCTCGAGTTGCGCGCAATCAAGAAGCTGTTGGCGACGTGACGTTACACACCCACATGGTTCCTTCGCACTTCAACTTCCTGTTCCTGCTCCGGATCACTTCTGTCGTGGGGCACATTCTTACATGCCAGGGTGAGACAAGTGATTCGCCTGTGGTACCAGGTTTGTATAGACGGCGCGAGGGATGTTCGTCTGCCGATTTTTCGTGAAAGAAGTATTGGCCCGAAGAAGATGTACGCGAGAATGCCCGCTACAGCCAGAGGTCCGAGGGAGCGACGGGACGGTCTGTCACGAAACGGCGGTTGAACTTCTCGCCCTTTTCGTGCAAGGAGCTCCTGTCCACCTCTTGAGTGTCCATGGTCTCAATCTTCTTCTGAGCGGAAGAGTAGTGTACAGCTTCAGTATGAAAAACAACCTCCGAGTCGCCGGCCAGACGTCCGAGAGACAGAAATCGGCACTCGGGAGTTTACTCCGGTCAGGAATCGCCTACAGGATTTACTGTATTCGTAATCTCGTCCATCTGCGGGTATGATACCGGGAAGGGAGTAGCGCAGATGGCCTTTCGCATTCTTGTGGCTGATGATCATGAGATAGTGCGCCGCGGATTGTGCGCAATCGTGCAAGCACAAACTGGCTGGGAAGTGTGCGGAGAAGCCTCTGACGGTCGATCCGCCGTTGAGATGACGCGTGAGCTTCACCCCGACGTTGTAATTCTTGACCTATCAATGCCCCAAATGAACGGACTCGAAGCAACCAGACAAATTTTAAAAGCGGAGCCGAAGATTCGAGTTTTAATGTTGACCCAGCACGACACGGATCAGGTTGTCCGAGAGGTTCTCGATGCAGGTGCCCGCGGGTATCTGCTGAAGACGGATGCAAGCCGCGAATTAGTGATTGCGGTAGATGCACTTCGTAATAACAAGACCTATTTCACCCCGCGGGTCGCGGCGATGGTTCTGGAGGGATACTTGCGCGGAGATGCGAAGCCTGGCGCATCCCTAGTGAAGCGCGATCGCCTAACTCCACGTGAGCGGGAAGTGGTGCAATTGCTGGCCGAGGGCAAGAGTACCAAAGAGGTTGCTGTCGCGTTGGAACTCAGCGTCAAGACAGCTGAAACACATCGTGCGAACATCATGCGCAAGCTCGAGCTTCACTCCGTAAGTGAGCTTGTGATGTACGCGGTTGGAAACAAGATTGTTGAGGTTCCGGGGTATTCCAGCGGTGGTTGATGGAAAATTTAGACTCGCGAAGAACTGGGCATTACCAGATGGCGCGACTCCGGTTTCATTCAAGTAAACAACCGGCGGTGTATCCTTCCAGAGATGCAACATACACCAACATACACCGCCGATGTCTTGATTTTATCTTGTAACTACTATTGGGCTATACGACAGGCCTTCGACCTTGTATCACGCGGATGAGTACGACTATGAGCGCCAGAACGAGCAGCAGGTGGATGAATCCACCCAACGTGTAGGAACTGATCATTCCCAGCGCCCAGAGAATCAACAGAATTACCGCAATTGTCCAGAGCATATAAGACCCTCCTGAATTCCTTTCGCAATGTGAATTCGCTTTGCAAGCGTACTTGACTGACTTTGCACGCCCACAATTGAGGTCGGCAAATTTTGAGGTGCGCATGTTGATGTTCGCAAATTGGGAACGCGTCCGCGATAGGGTGAATACTGTACGAGGGCGAAGGTTGATCTTGTAGGACAAGTAATAGGTGCCGGGAGTGGCGCAACAAGATTGAGTTTCTTCGCCATTCGGCAAAGATTGGCGTCACGAAATCAAATCCTACAGCAAAATCTGTATTGCGGAGTCATGTTGGCAGGAACTACTCTGGAGGAAGTTGAATTAGGGTTCAAGAAACCGCGCCTTGAGTCTGGAATTGCGAATTCAAATTGTCAGGTGGACGGAGACAATTCTAAACAGCCTACGAAGGAGCCCATGGACAACACACAATCTATCGGAATTTTGATTGTCGACGACCAAGCCGATGTGCGTCGGGCTCTCTGTGGACTGCTGAAAATGCTTCCAGACTGTTTCTTGGCGGCCGAAGCCAACGGTGGTCGAGAAGCGTTGAATCTCGCGGCTCAGTTAAGACCGGACATCATCTTGATGGACGTGAACATGCCAGAGATGGACGGCTTTGAAACTACAAAGCAGCTACTTCTGAGTTTTCCGGACACTAAGGTGATTATCCTTACTCAGCACGATACTCTGCAGGCCGTTGATGCCGCCAAGAGCGCGGGGGCATCAGGTTTTCTAGCGAAATCAGATGCTGGGAAATTGAGTAGTGCGATAGCCGCTGTGTCTAGAGGCCTTCCCTACTTCCCATAGTCGGCCGAATCGGAGCACGACTTCGAATTGCTCAGTTCGAATTTGCTCTTCCATCTGCGACGGATTCGTAGGTCCTGTTCGCGCGAACGAATAGCACCGAACCGGGGCGGCGTCTTCAGGGTGCAGTTTCAGAATATGATGCTGGCGGGGATACCTCGCTCTTGCGATTGTGTCTCAGCGGAAGTGTCACCTGCAAGGTTGTACCGGGCACCCCAGAATGAAACTCCATCACCCCGTTGAGCTGTCGCACCCGCTCGCGCATTCCCCCAATACCAACGCCCATCTTGAGAGATTCCAGGTCCGACAGATTCCGCTTGGACTCGGTGATTCCCTTTCCTTGATCTCGAATCACCAGCGTGACTTCGGTTTCAGTGCGATTCAATTCCACCTGGGCAGTGGGGCTGCCGGAATGCCGATGAACGTTGGTCAACGCTTCCTGAACAAGCCGGAAGAACGTCAATTCCATTTCACGTGGGAGACGATCAAACTGGGGTGAAATCTTCAACTCCACTTGAATGCCCGAGCGTTGCGTAAACCCCTCAACGAACCAACGCAGCGTAGAGGCGAGGCCAGCTTCATCGAGAAGCGGAGGATGCAGCAGGTAGGACATGGTGCGAATGCCGCGGGATGCTTCCTGCACCAACGATATGCTGTCGGCTACGGCTGAGGTTAGATCACTTTCGAGGTGCTGCGTCTTCCTCTGGATGATGGAAAGCTGCATGTCGAGGGCGGCCAGGATCTGGCCAGCACTATCATGCAACTCGCGTGCAATTCTACGCCGCTCTTCATCCTGAAGCTGCAACAGACGCGAAGAGAGTGTGCGTATGCTGACTTCAGCTCGTTCCTTCTCCGCTGCCTGGATATTCAAGTAATTGATTGTGTTTTTCAGTTGACGGGTGCGGTCCTCCACGCGGGACTCGAGCGCACTTCGCTCGCGTGCCAACTCCTGCTCCACCTGTTTGCGAATCGAAATGTCCTCGATGACCTTGGCAAACCCCTTGATGGTCCCGTCCTCATTGCGCAATGGAAAGACCGTGGAAGTCGCCCAGACATGCGTGCCGTCGCCCCTGGCATACAGCTTTTCAACACTATATTGGAGGGCATCGCCATTCTGCAATTGGCGCAGGTGCTCAGCGTCGGCGGCAATGTAATCCGGATGAGTGGCCTGCGCGATCGTCATTTGCAGCACCTCTTCGAGGGGACGTCGCAAAAGGTCGCAGAATTTCTGATTGGCATACAAATACCTGCCGTCGGGGCTTACGGCGGCGATCCCTACGGCGGCCTGCTCAAAGAAAGCCCGAAAGCGTGCTTCGCTCTCGCGAAGTGCTGCCTCCGCCTGCTTGCGTTCTGTAATCTCTTCGAACACGGAGCTGACCTGGAACGGTGTGGACCGCCCCGGAAGAAACGATGGCACTGCGTCGATCTTGATCCACCGGTAGTTTCGCGTGAGCGGATTGAAGACTCCCATCACCACACCGAAAGATGGTTTGCCGGTGGATAGAGCGACCATTGCGGGATGCTCTGCGCCCGGAAATAGGCTCCCATCCTCGCGAATGGTATTCTGCTCTTCGAGGATTGAACTACTCCCGATCAACTCGTCGTCGTCTCTTCCCAAAATGTGCCTGGCGGCCGGATTCATTGCGATGATTGTTCCGTCTGCATCCTGATGAACGACTCCAAACAACATCGTCTCCGCCACGAGCCGGTACCGCTCCTCACTCACTCTGAGCGCCTCTTCTGCCTGTTTGCGTTTGGTGATATCGGAGTGCACGGCAACGCCGCCCACAATCTCGCCTTTTGAATCGTGAATAGGCGCCCCGGAGGCCTCCGCAATCCAGCGCCGGCCATTGGGCATATGGACCTCAAATTCCATCGGTGCAATCGCCCGTTTCTCTTTGACAGCTCGTTGCAGTGGGAGTTCGGATGGGCTCAGTTCGCGTCCATTCTGAACAAAGAGAAACTGTCGCCCCGGCGCGTTCGCGTCTGGTGCGGAGGCTGAGAGATTGTCTTCCGTTCCTACTTCGAACTGAGCCAGCGCTGTCGGATTTCCTGAAATTGTCTGGCATGTGGGGTCACTGGAAAAGCTGACGCCTACAGGCAACTCTCTCATCAGCGCACGCAAACGTTCGTTGGTTATGAAATACTCTTCTTCTTTGTCGGTAAGTTTCTCTTCGGTGGACTTTCTCTCGGCAATTTCTTTTTCCAACCTTGCCTTGGTCCGCAGGTTGATCTCCCCAAGCACGGCAATGAAACTGGATAAGACCATGAACCCAATCATCCCGGGAATCTGAGTTTCTGGATGATTGAGAGTGAAAGTGGGGAATGGTGGGAGAAACCAGTACCAGACCCCAATGAGGCTGATGATAGCGGTGAGGATCGCGGGACCTAACCCGCAATACCATGCCGTGAAGGTCACCGCTGCCCAGGCGGCGTGGTAAGCGTTGTGCGGGCCGAGATAGGGCGAAAGTGCTTCTCGCAGCAAAAGCCCGGCAAGTGCAGAGAGCACCGCGACTGCATAACGAAATCCGATTCGTCAGAAGAAATCGTGGGTAAGTGAAGGCTCAGGCAGTTTTGCAAGTGAGTGATATAAAGCGAGTTCGAGGACAGGGTAGGTTCTGAAGCCGTAGGATTTTCTCATGGTGACTTTTGCT
>Ga0302320_10000615_pt1 | contig 84804 bp, 89 predicted proteins | sample Bog_T0_3_FD_202130 | JGI IMG/M metagenome (GOLD analysis project Ga0302320, IMG submission 202130) | Peat permafrost microbial communities from Stordalen Mire near Abisko, Sweden - Bog_T0_3 | ecosystem: Environmental > Terrestrial > Soil > Wetlands > Peat | place: Sweden: Abisko, Stordalen Mire...
CTTTTTCAGTTTTAGATAGCGCTTTTCATGTTCAGCCTCAACTTCTCCGATTTCAGTAAAAACTCTGGCTTCTTCTTCAAAACCTTCCTCTTTAGCTTTGGCTGCAAAAGCCGGATACATTTTGGTGGTTTCGAAATCTTCTCCACCTGCGGCAACACCTAGATTAGTGGCTGTATCGCTAACTACCGGAAAGTCATAGTCTTCTAAACTTGCTTTTTCTCCACCTTTTAATAATTTCATTAGACGCTTAGCATGTTCTTTTTCATTGTTAGCTGTTTCTTCAAATATGGCGGCTATTTGTTCAAAGCCATCTTTACGTGCTTTTGATGCAAAAAAAGTATATTTATTGCGAGCCATGCTCTCGCCGGCAATTGCCCTTAATATATTAGCTGGCGTTTCCATATATGACCCTCCAATTAGTAATTTCTAATCTAATTTTAACTGAACGGCGAGCCGCTTACTATAATAAAATTAACGAATAAAAAATAAACCCCTATATTTCATGGGGTCTATTTAAAGTTTCGAGCGGTCAGTCAAGAAGCTCCACTTTCTTCAACTGTTTACACTAGCACATTTACTCTTTAAAAGCTAGTGTTTATCCACAGTATAATAAGTTTTGAATTTTTAAAGTTCCTACTTTTAAAATCACATTATTACAATTAATTAATTTATTTCGCTGGGTGGAACGGATAGCTCTCGCCACCCGTTCCACCCCAAAGCTCAAAATCGGAATTAGTATGAAGGTGTTTTTTCGCAAAGGATACGCAAGATTAGACACAGAACCGTGTGTCGGCTCTATAACCCTACATACCCTGCGGCACACCTCGCATTACGAGAGCCAACGCAACGATTGCGATGACAACAAGAGCAAGGATGATCATCACCGGGATCGGGGAGGATTCACTCTTGTCGCTCTCGCGCCGCTTTTCGCTAATCTTTACCTGGGATGGTGCTCCCAAGTAAAGCCATTTCCAAATGGTCGTCAGCATGTCTATCCTTCCATTAGGGGACATTAGCTATGCTTAACGCATAGATCAGCCCCTTGATCAGGAGCAGCATATCGCTTACCTCTGTTTTACAGATAAGCGATATGCCACACCCAATAGAAAGTATCTAAAACGATATTTTAAGCTTTATCCCCCTTATTGATGGGCCTTTTTTAGGCCCAAGATAAGAGGCTCTGCGTCGGTATCAGCTACCAATCAGCCCCTTTAGGGAACCAAAAAAGTAAAACTATGTATCTAGCTCAACCAAAAACCGATTAGGTCGTGGCTTTTGCAACGAGCGCAGAACAGCAAAAAGCACACCTGTAAATAATTAACAGATGTGCGCAGTTCTACGCTCTAAGTACAAAGTCACTCGCTAATAGCGACGTCAGAGTAGTGAACTCTAATTATGTGACTTGTTAATTTACTCCCAACGATAAAGCACCTCCCACGCAAGAGTTTTACCTCTTATGGTTAGGATAAACCTACTCAAGGGGTTACCGGTTTCGATCCACCCTTGTGCTCCCAGTTAGGACTTGCACATATATTACCACAAGCGACCTCTTATGTCAATATTAAGTAACATGATTATGGCTTTAGCACAAGCGCTTTAAGCTAAATCTAAGATTATTAACAAACCAGTTCATTATAATTCGCAAATAAAGTATCCAGAGGGGGCCGGCCGCGCGTTAGCGCAGCCAGCCCTCCTCCTTAGTTCACTCGTCTTGGCCCTGTAGTTTGCGTTGCCGGCTCCACCGCACAATCGACACGGCCGTTCCCATGACCGCCGAGTAGAATGCCACGACGGCCGCTACGGCGGACGCCCCCCCGTGCTATATTGAATAGCACTGAGAGCCAAAACGTCGATTGGCGGACACTTGCCTCAAGGCTGATCGCAGCGGCCACGACGATGAAAATTCCGCTGGCAACCAAGCCGAAAAAGACACCGTCGATGTAGTAGAACCACCTGTTGCGCGGGCTATCCTCAAACATCTATCCTCCTTGCGCTGTTAGAACCATTCAATCAGGGCAAAGATCGCACCTAAGGCCACCACAGCGAAGAACATGAGTCTGCTTCCTTCTAGGCTGGCCGCAGTCAAGAGTCTTGCGTGAAGGTGATGCATCACCGCTGCCATCGCCAAACAGAATACCGAGGCGATAGAAAACGCGATACAGGTTCTCCCTATAAATCTGTGGATGTCGACCGCTACCCCTCCATGGGTTTGTCGGACGTGTCAGGCGCTTCGGTCAGCCCCTTTACCCTTCTCTTGATTACAAAGGCCCTGATGGGCCCAACCGAGAACAGTATCGCCGCTACTACGCCGGCTGCTATGCCAACGATGACGACTATTCTGTCTTTGAATGGTCCGAAGATGCTGACCACAAAGAACACTGTGAGAAAAAGCCACCCGAGTTTATCAAAAAAACCAATTCGGTTAGCTGATTGCTTCATTTCCCCTCCTGGGGTCTGTTATGACCCCGTATCAGGGGCAGGACGCTACTTATCTTATTTTGTGACAAGTAGCGTTCTACCCCTTGTAAAAAGGAATTTAGGCCAAGAATTAGTGAACTATAATGATTTGGCTTGTTAAACTACCCCCAAAATACCCCTACAGGTATTTGAGACTAACATATACTAACATAAGCGTGATTATTTGTCAACACCTTAGGGCCAGCTATTAAACAGATATAGGTTCTTTTTTGGCAGGAGCAGTAGTTTTGAGTTCTATCTTGGAGCGCGGGAAGCTAAAACCAAAGGTGCTACCCTTGCCTTCGACAGTCTTAAATATAATTGATCCACCCTGGGCAACGACAACTTTTTTAGCCATAAACAAACCTAAACCCGTGCCATCCGGACGAGCTTTGCGGGCGTTGCCAGCCCTATAAAACTTGGTAAACAAATGATGTTGCTCGCTCTTGGGCACACCTATACCAGTGTCTGTAACGGTGTAATCAATACTATCTTTGTTTGCTTCTAGCTTAACGGTGATGCGACCACCCTTAGGGGTGTAATAAATAGCATTGTCGGCAAAGTTCATAATTACCTGACGCACCTTGGTCTCGTCCAGATTAAGCGACGGGAAGCTTTTTGGTTTATCGTAAATAATCTCTAGCCCTCTAGATTTAGCCGTTTCGGTTAGCTGGCTAAGCTCGCCCTCCACCACATCAGGCAGATAGGTTGGTTTAGATTCAATCACAAACTTGCCGGTTTTTAAGCGGCTGACATTAAGCAAGTCGGCAATCAAATAAACCATGCGCTGGCTAGATAAAAAGGCCTGGTTTAAAAACTCTTTTTGAGTAGAAGTAGTTTTGCCGGCATCGCCCTCTATTAGCATAGAAATATAGCCTTTAACAGAGGTCAGCGGTGTGCGCAGCTGATGGCTAGCCATGCTAATGAATTCATCTTTAGCCTCATCAAGCGCTCTAAGTTTTTCGTTAGTCTTTTTAAGTTCAGCCGTGGCATCATCGACCTTCTTTTGAAGGGTGATGTTAAAGTGAGATATTTCCTCAAATTGCAGCGCATTTTGTACAGCAATTGCCACTTCGTCGGCTATAATCTCTAAAATCTGCACGTCTTGCTGAGAAAGCACATTGCCGCTTTGTTTCTTGCCTACAATAACCTGACCAACGTCCTGGCCGCTAGTCGACATTCTTATTATTGCTTCAAGATTCAAATCATCTGTAATTTTATTTATTTTATTGTCCATATGAGTCATCTCGCTGAATACCACGGACTTATCTGTTGTTTTGGCTAAGTAGTCTTTAATACCTAACCATTTGGCTTCGACAAAGATTGTTGGGTCGGTTCCTGCAGCGTGAAAATCAACTGAATCGTTACTATCAATATAAAAATTACAGAAAGCCACCTTAAGATTTTCTTTAATTACTTTTGCGACACCTTCAAGAAGTTTGTGCAAATCCACACTATTAACAATTGTTGAGTTTACGGTGTCAATAACTACTTGAGGACTATAGGCGTCCCTGTAAAATAATTTATTAGAAACCGTATCAAAAAACTTCTTTAGCGGCTGAAAAGTAAATATTAAAAACACTGCCAATAATGCAAATACTATAGTTTGGCTAATGCTGATCTTATCGTTCTTAAAAAATGTCGCGTTCAACACTATAAAAGCTAGAGAAGTATATAAAGCACTCAGAAAGACTATTGATGCTATATAAGCAACTGATCTTGCAATAATAACTCTAATATCAAAAAGTTTGTGTCGAATAATACTATAAGTTAAGCCTGCTGCAGCAATTAAAGTTGCAATAGGACCTATATTTGTTAAAACAAAGGACCCGGATATTACAGGGATAATAGAATTCGTTATAAGTGCGATTGCAACAGAGGCAATCAAGCTCCATAAAATAATATTTAATCTTGATCGCTCAAGCCCAAAGCTCTTTTTTATACCATATACCAACACCAACACTATAGCTGCACAAGCAATAAAAATCATCGCAAAATAGACAGTTACTAGATGACCAAAATCTAGTGCATAAACGTTACCCTGTTTAATAACATTCTTCATCACCAACGAAGTCAGTGCTAAGGCCGAAGAAACAATTCCAATAGCAAATAGCCAGTTCGCGATCTTCTGTAATCTACCAGGCATCGGCACAATAGTAATAACAAACTTTAATAGGAACATTATCGCGAGACTTGAGAAAAATAATGTCAGATGGTTGGCTAACTTAACGGTGCTGATATTTAAAGCTTGGTCGTTACTAAAATAATTAGACATAATCCAAGCTGCGGAAGCGGCTGCAAACAAGAAAAATACTCTATTCAGTGGTTGTCTTGGGTTTTTTATCACCACAATCCACCCAATACTCAATAGAGCAAAGGCAGCAATTGCATCAAGTATTAGATAGATGCTGACCATACAACAATTATAGGCATAAGCTTATAAGACTACCAGCCTATATGTAATATTAATAATCTACTTCGGGAACTTTTTTAAACAAGTTTAAGATTACAGCGGAACCAAGGTGTCGGTAATGGTTATAAGTTGAGTAGCTAACAATTTTAGCTTCAACGCTCATAGAGTCTATAATCATAATTTTAGGCGCATAGACAGGTTTTGGTCTGTTGTTTTGTGAATGTAACAAATTGAGCATTGCTTGTGTTGCACCTGTACCCGCAGCAATTGCCACACCTGGGGCTATGGATGGGGCTGACTTCTCACCCTTTGCTACTTTTTCTAATACAGAGATATCACCGTATTTAGGAATGTAGGGCAGCCATCTGCTAACTGGAACTTCTGTTGCAGCAATTTCATCAAGACTTGCCGTTTCAGATAAGCCAAGATTTCTTTCTAGGGTTCTACCTTGTGGGTGGTAAGTAGTTACTAAAGCACCAAACCCAATATTTAAAGCCATCAAGTTTGGCACGTTTTGCTTACGAGCTTGACGTGCAATCATTACACCTAGGCTATGAATAGTAAATTCCGTTTCATCAACTACAAGATCTGCCCCGTCAATAAAATCTTCAACATTTTCAGGGGTAACGCCATCTTCATAAATTCTAACGTTAATATCAGGATTTATCTCTTTTAAATAATCTCCGACTGCTACTGCTTTGTTCTCACCAATCGTGTTAGACCTACAAACAGCCTGTCTATTTGTGTTTTCTATTTCAAATGGATCAGGGTCTGCTAACCTAATTTCACCAACACCTAGACGAGCCAATTGGACGGCTAAGAGTCCACCGTCACCACCAGCACCGGCTATAGCAATTTTCGATTCGTGCAATTTCTCTTGCTCAACCTTAGATAAAAACCCTAGGTTGCGCTCAAATGCTTTACTTCGGTCAAACATTATCGACTCCTCACTAATCCTTCAGGATATAAACCAAGGCCTAAATTACCGTTCTCATTTTTAAAGAAACGGGAAATTGGCAAATCTTCATTACCTTTTTCGGCACACGAATCAACAATTTCTTTTGGTTTAATTCTAATAACCATATTCGATGTATTGCCGTATTCTGCCACTTTCTTAGGGTCACAAAGTATTTCCATCGGCAATCCGATCCTGGCCAGTAGTCTGTGCAGTGGTTCCTCGATCAAAAAGTAGGCCGATGGTATCTCATTATCAACAGCATATAAGGTCATCGCCCTGATTAAAGATAGAGAGATCATATGCTGAGTAGACTTTTTCTCGTGTCTTGAAATAAAACGTGAGACCTCAACAGAATTAACTTCTGCAGGATCATTAACGAATGCCTCCGGGAAGATTCTTTCTACAGGTAGCTTCTCATCCATGTCCTCTTTCCGTATAAGTCTGCTGGTACCCACAATTCTTGCAGATTCACCGTAAGGCATTTTTTCTGCAATAGCAAAATGAATAGAGCTTCTGTCATCGCTATCTGTTTCGTGGCCATTCTCATCACGATGTTCGGGGGTTAAAAAGTGCATATCATCTATATAAACGTTTGCACGCAACTTCAATGCTCCATTATAATATTCTGGACATTTGACAACATCTTGGACAGCTACTTGTCCTATCCAAAATCGTCCTCCATAGCTATCATCAAAAACCTCGCTTGATACTTCAGGAGTAAGACATGCAGTAGAATTTGTGAGTAATTTATCTATAGTCATAATTGTTATGTTTATAACTTAACATTTATTTTACTTTTTGTCAATGTTATTACTCTTTAGGCAAATAAAAACACGTCCTGAAATTAGGGATAATTCCCTTTCAGAACGTGCTTAGTCTACAAAAGTACAACTGTGCTGTGACCTGTTAACTTAAGCATAACGGCTCAGTTTTGTCAACGAGTTAAGCCTCTTCTGGCTCACGTAACTTTGCAAGTATTGCTAACCTACCTAAAGCAGATGCTCTTGAGTAATCCATTGTTGTAATCTCTCTTGTCAAAGGATCATGCGTGCCTCTGTATCTTTCTGCTTCCGCAGCACTTTCTATAGCTAGACTTCCAAGTTCTTCTGAGGTCATTATTGTTAGTTTGCGGTTAATCTCATCCAATAGTCGCCTTTCAGCTTCTTCTCTTTTATTAAAGCGAGCCATCATAGCGGCGTCCTGTTCTTCACGTTTTTTTCTGGCGCTTTCAAACATTCAAGTGTCTCCAAATATTGTAGTTATACAATACAATATTCTTTATTAATCGTCAATACCTATTTTTAGATCAGCTTCGTTGCTATGATAAAGAGTAAATATGCAAAAAATAACAATTGTCGAAGATGATGCTCCTATTAGAGAGATGTACAAACTGAAGCTTAAGGCTCGCGGTTATGATGTATCTACAGCCAATGATGGAGCCAGCGCCTTGCATGTTTTAGAGCACGTCGTGCCAGATCTGATTTTGCTTGATATTAGATTGCCGCATCTACCTGGCAACGAAGTATTAAAACGAGTCCGGGCTACAGATTGGGGACACAGTATCAAAGTAATCGTTTTGACAAACATCAGCAAAGACGAAGCGCCCTCTGACTTTAGATTTTTGAATGTCAGCCGTTACATAGTTAAAGTGCACTATACGCCTTCTCAAGTGATGGAAATTATCCAAGAAGTATTAGATAAATAAAATTAGTTTGACTTTTGATATAAGTAAGTATTTCAAAAATCTTTAACTCCATAAATACTTTATTTTTTATAGTTGACTTTTTATTTATTTTATGTTATTTAACTAATAACCTGACATGCGCAATTGACAGGAGTGTTCGTAAAGCGCCAGAAAACTATTCTGGCACGAATTAGGTGGTGCAAAGTGGGAGCGCACACGCACAAGCCCAAGAACTACAACGCTAACACCCACAAGACCAAGCAGCCAGGTCTCCTGGACATGCTCTTCCCAACGCCCAGGAAGGCGAAGGGACAGGACTCGCGGAAAGTGCACGACACCAAGGGCAAGAACCAGCACGGTCGTAGGTATTGATAGCGATAAGCGAGGTAGTCTAAACCGCATGCAGGGTTAATACCCAAACATGTCGGTTAGACTCCGTTATCAAATATCATTGACCGCCGTCGCGCAGAAGTGCCCTGCCACCTAGCCCCGCCCCCTTAAATATCAAGTTTTGGGGGCGGGGTGATAACCTTTATACTTTTAATATGCAACGAATCATTTTGACCAAGACTAGTCAGACTCCAAATATTGCTCATTTGTATGAGCATATTTATGTTGCTCAATTAGATACTTTTCTTAATTCACACCATTTTTATAGATATTTGGATTATCAGATAGATGCACGAACATACCCTGATGGATTAATATACATCGATGCTAGTCTGTTTTTCGATGAAACTGATATATCAGAAAATCAACTATTAGAAATTAAGCTGTTGATAGACACTGACTCGATAAATGGAGCTCTTTGGCAAGTATCGGCTGAAAAACGATCTGAAATTTTTGGTCAAAAAGGTAATATCAAAAAATGCTTAAAGGTCATTGATAATCAACCTTGGGTACCAATTAAAAACTTGACAATGTACAACTCCGAAACCTGCATTAACCCAATCGATTTTAAATATCTACCCTTAACTGCTAATCACTTCAAACAGCTTAAATGCGAAATTATATTAGATTCTAAATTTGCGGTTACCAAACCTGAATACATTCCCTTATTTACTGTTTTGGCATATATTTTGATAGATAATATATCTGTTATGTTAGCGGATGATTTTTATTACTTTGGAACAGGTAACGATTGTCTATACGAAGAAAAGTCGGCAAAGGAAATAGCTAATTTCATAACCCGACGGGAACAGAATAATAAGCTGACAGATGAATTATCTGCTTGCCAGGATCTTGTTCAGAAAATGAAAGACAACGGGTTTTTAGTTAAGCTGTCTAGACAGTTACAATGTGCCTCACCCCAAAAAATCGCACCAGATGAACTTAAAATATATCAATCAACCGGAAAATTAGTTGGACAACAGGGATGGAAAAACGTGGCTAAAGAAACAAATATTCAAGAAATTCTAAATAATATCAAACTAAAAATCAGTTTTGGAAAAGTAACCCAAGCAATTACTTTCAATAGATTAACTTAGCATCACTTCTTCTCAGGTGATGGAAATTATACTAGATGTGCTAGAAAGTTAATTTTGTTGTATCTTATATATAGACAAGGAATCTTTTATGGCAACAAAAATTGCGATTATAGAGGACGACGCGGCAATCTCGCAAATGTATCGAATGAAATTCGAGGCAGAAGGATATGCTGTTGAAACTGCCGAGAATGGCAGATTGGGACTAGACTTAGCTAAGGCAATGAAGCCAGACATGATTTTACTGGATCTTATGATGCCAGAAATGAATGGTGATGAAATGCTAAAGCGTTTGCGCGGAACCGACTGGGGTAAAAATATCAAAGTCATAATTTTGACTAATATGGGTGAGCAAGAAGCACCTGACACTCTCAAAGACCTAAATGTCGAGGCATTTATCGTTAAGGCAGAGATGACACCACGTCAGGTAGCCGAGCTTGTAAAAGAGCATCTCGGTTAATGAATGTAGCGATTCTTGGTTATGCAGTTGACGGAATTAGTGCTGCTAATTATTGGCATAAAAAAGGTGCCAACATTTCAATTTGCGATCAAAATGCAGACTTAGAAATACCAGAGTATGCTACAGCTAAATTAGGTTCAGAATATTTAATAAATTTAGATCAGTTTGATTTACTCGTTAGAACACCAGGATTATTTCCTGGAGATATTTTAGCTGCTAATCCAGAAAACCCTAATATTTTAGATAAAGTAACTACAGGGATAAATGAATTTTTTGCCCAGTGTCCTGCTCCAATTATTGGTGTAACTGGAACTAAGGGCAAAGGAACAACTTGCACATTGATTTATAAAATACTTGAAAATGCCGGTAAAAAAGTATTTCTTGGTGGAAATATTGGTAACTCTCCGTTAGATTTTATTTCAGATGTAACTCCTGATTCATGGGTTATTCTGGAGCTTTCAAATTTCCAATTAATTGATTTTAAGTATGCCCCAAAAATCGGTGTCTGCTTGATGCTTGCCCCTGAGCACCAAGATTGGCATGAAACTGTTGAGCAGTACTACGATACTAAGAAGAATCTATTTGCAAACCAAAATCAAGATGGCATAACAGTTTATAACTCTTTAAATGAAATCTCCAAAAGAGTAGCCAGTACTAGTCGTGGACACTTAATCCCCTATTTCGTGCCTGAAGAAAATGTATCACCGGAGATTAAGACCGGTTCTTATGTTGAAGGTGAAAGTATTTTTATGCAAGAAACCAAGATATGCGATACCAAAGATGTTACGTTACTTGGTCGTCATAACTTAGAAAATGTTTGCGCTGCCATTGCTGCTGTTTGGCAAATAATTGATGGTGACATAGAGACAATCGTAAAAGTCTTGCATGATTTTAGTGGTATGGAACATCGAATAGAATTCGTAAGAGAATTAGATAATATCAAATATTATAACGATAGTTTTGCAACTACTCCTGAAGCAACAATAGCTGCTATAAAAGCATTCGATCAACCAAAAGTAGTTATTCTGGGTGGTCATGACAAAGGTATTCCTTTTTTTGATGTAGTCGATGAAGTTGTAAGAAGCAATATTAGGAGAGCGATAATTATTGGTGATACTGGTGAAAAATTTATCGAATTACTTGTAAAAAGAGGTTTTGACAAGATTACTTTGGGTGGCAATACAATGACAGAAATTGTTGAAGCTGCAAAAAATGCTGCTGAACCTGGAGATGTCATTCTACTTAGTACCGCATGCGCCAGTTTCGGGTTATTTAAGAACTATAAAGATCGTGGCAACCAGTTTAAAGAAGTCGTAAATAGTTTATAAGCTAGTGTTTTAGCGTAAAATACACTTTATGCGCCCGTAGCTCAGCTGGATAGAGCGTTGGTTTCCGGTACCAAAGGTCGTAGGTTCAAATCCTATCGGGCGTACCATTTACAAACCGTCTTGTATCTGTTATATTTGCGGTGCACTTTTATTAATAAATTCAGGATTTTGTCAGCAAATTCCTATATGGGCCAGTAGCTCAGCTGGTTAGAGCACCTGCCTCTTAAGCAGGGTGTCGAGGGTTCAAGTCCCTCCTGGCCCTCCATCCAAGGAAATTGACGAATTTAGAGCCATTTGAGGCTCTTTTTTCATAGTTTTATCTCTGTAAATCGGTGAAACACGCGGGGTGTAAACTTTTTTCTGCCGTGTCACAAAAAATCCGTCTGGAAATAGCAAAAGTTCGCACCGCTTACGCCTATCCCAGTCTAGCTTCCAGTATTTTGCCTTTAGCTCCTCTGTATAGTTGATTGAATAGGAAATAAAGTCCTCTAGCTCGGTGTCTACGTCGCTATAGGTTTTGATGTCAGCCTGAACAGCCAGCTTTTCCTGCTCTTTATCCTCAATCGCTGCCACAAGCGCCTTTTTGACGGTCTCGTTGTCGGTTACTGCGAGTTCGGCTGCCATTTTAGATTGAGCTTCTGTAATGACGCGTTCGCGGGCTTGGAGGCCTGCAACCTTTTGCTGATTGGTACTAACTCTTGAACGCCAGAGGGCTTTTAGCTCTTGGATAAGCACTTCACGGTCTTCGAGTACTGTGTTATCAAGTTTGAACGACACTTTTTTGTGTAGGTCGTCTTTAGTAAAGTAGGTTTTGCAACCCCTACAGCGGTAGCGCTCATAGTAATGTCTGTTGTCATAATCCTTAGCTTTGCCATTGTGATTACGGTAGCCGGTTAGCTTGTACTGCCGCATGGCTTCTTGCTGGCAGTCGTAACAGAGCATCTCATTCATTGGGTATGCGGGATTTTTCTTATTAACTGCAAACTTCTTTCCTTTGCCGCTGATAATGGTTTTTAGAGCCTCATGCTCCACCTTAGTTATCATGTGGGTATGCAGGCCATCTTCATGGGCTACAGGCCAGTCAGAGACCTGAATAATGCCAGCATAGTATGGCTTGACGGCAATCCGCTTAAACTGCTCCATATCAAAAGGATTGCCACCGATAGTTCGATAGCCAGACTTATTCATCTGCTTCAGTGCTTCGTTAGGCGTGGCTGCGCCATTCGCAATCGACTTAAAGGCTATCTGTAATAAGTAGAACCGTTCGGGGTCTATATCGTGTAGGCTTTTTACGCTACTGGTCTTGTAGCCTGGTAATGGCGGAAATGGATAATAGCCAGCTCGCATTTTGGACATCTGTTTTTCGGGCGTTTTGGTTATACGTTCGTTGTTGCTCTGCTCGGCCTTGTATACATCAATCAGCTCGTCAAACACAGCGCTCTGGTCGTCAGGGTCAACATCAGGTTTGTTGGCGTGTATCAGTTGTACACCTATATTCTTAAACTCTTGCTTCCACCAATAGTACTCATTGATTGAGCGCATAAAACGGTCTACCTCGTCAACAATGAGGTATTTGACGCGCTTATTATGACGACAGAAATCTCGCATTTCCACTAGGTCTTTGCGCTTAATGTTCTTGCCCTTACGGCTTGAGGCCGCGATTTCCCATCGCTTAACTATGTCAGCTCCTAAAAATTCGGCTGCTTTATTGACGCGCTCAATCTGAGGGTCTAAGTTGCCGTCCCTAAGCTGTCCAGGGGTTGATACCCTGCAAAGTGTTATTGCTTGTGCAGCCATGGTTATCTCCAAAACAAAAACGACAGCCTCTGGCTTACACCGCATGACACGGAACAGAGACTGCCGTTACTATTTTCAAAATACCTAAGAGTTGAGTTTGTCATGATTTGTAAGCTTCTCTATTGTTCTACGTTTTTTACCTAAAAGCAACTGCTTGTGCTTATCAAGGCAGTACTCATCGTACAAAAACTCTGCCCAGGCCATCGCTGCCAGTTTAACCTCTTCATTTGTAGGTTTCTGGTTCGATACCGCATACTTAGGTACTACTCGCCTGCGTCCCACAGTGTCAGATTTTCTTTATTGATTGGCTCAAGCCCTCGAATCGCACGACATTCATCGCTCAGGAACCACTTGAAGTCGCTATTGAGCTTGAGTATTGTCTCCGGCTCACCTACCTTGCCTTTATTTTCTTGAACTGTCTTGCACAGCCCAAGGACTTTTAGGGTTTTCATTTCCTTGAGTGCTGTTGTTTTTGAGCAGTTAAGCAGGGCTTCAACTTGTGGAGTGGATACCTCACCGCCAGCGTCGAGTAATTGCCGTAGTACCTTGGTTCGAGTGGTTTGGGCGCTGTCAATCGCCAGCTCAACGGCATAGCGTATATCATCGTAACCGAGCTGAGTATGCCCGCAAGCTACGGCATGGCCTCGACATAAGTTGTAAAGTAGTTGGTTAATGCGGTCAGGCTTTTCAACTATTAGTGAGCTGTGGCTAGACTCTAGTTTGCCATTTTCGCTGTATTCATTTTGAGTATCGACCTTGCCACGCAAGCAAGCTAAAAGTCGCGCGCACTTGGCGATAATGATTTTCAGCTCATAGTCATCTTGTTGGTTGTTCCAGGCTACACCTTCTGGGTGTTGTGACCATAAGGTTTGCAGGAACCGCCGCGTAACTTCGCGGCAAATGTTCTCTTTATCTTTGTAGGTGCTTGAGCCAAGTTGGTTGGCCAGTTCATCATCTGACTTATCTTTAGAGTTCATATTTAGGAAAAATAACCGTGCGCCAAGACTGCCCATCATTTTCCAAACCCTCAAAGGCACTGGCGTTGAAGCTGCCAACATCATGAACAAGTAATCACCGTCATAGTGTCGCTTGCCGTGTACGCCGCTATCAGTGTTAAGCCCTTCACCGTCAAGTACCCGCGTTAACGTTCCTAGCAGGTCATTCAAGTCATCTTCACGCTTAGAGAAAATGGTGGCGAAATCACGTACAATAAGGCCTTTATTTTTAATGCGTGGCAGCAGGTCAACTTTAGACAGTTCTGTTTTTTTGACATTAGCAGCATTAGATACAAATGATGCTGGCGTGAACTTGTCAGTGGCGTAAGTTAAGCTATCCAGACCTGCAAAGAAATTAAGTGTGATGGTTTTACCGGCAGACGGCACGTCAACCAACACCAAGGCGAAAGGGTTCGTTACATCGGTTATGAGTATCTGGGTAATAATCGACAGGCAGATTTCGGCTGAAAATAGCAAGTCAGGAAAGTTGGCTTTAATTACAGCTTGCCACTCATCGTAAGCACAGGGCTTATCAGGCGGCTTTATGGAAGCAATGCGCGGATTATCGGGCACAACGGCAGGAGGCTCTACTGACTTAACCTTGACTTTTCGGGATTCTTTTTTAATACGTTCGTTGCTCATCTGCATGACTATTCCCCTGAATAAATCCTGCTTTTTAGCATTTTTACGTTGTCAGAATATGTCCGTGCTTTGACGACAAGCGTGTCCGCCCAATATGCGTCAATATCTTTGGTTTGCTCGTCAGTCTGCCTAAAGATAAAGTAGAGGCGACCATTTTGGTCACGGTCAGTGGCGTGCAGTTTAAAGCCGCAACTCACCAGCGCGGCTGCCAACCCTAAATCGTGTATCTTAATGGCTGCTTCGTCCATGTCCATAGCAATACTCCTTAAATCAAAAAACACCCCTGAGTATGCGGGGTGTGGGGTCAGTCAGCTGTCAGTAATGGTTGCGTCAAATATCTAGGTACCAGCCACCTTTTTTATGGTTCTCGATAAGTCGCTTACCCGTAGCATCGTTTAATTCGGTTCGTAAGTCATAAATAAGGCCACGTATGGTGTGATTGATATTAGCGTATTCTCCAATACTTTTAGTAAAAATCCCAGCGTCATCGTCCTTAAAATCCTCGTAATCGCAAGGCTCACCTTGTTTCTCTATAAATACACGCATGGCCTGGCGGTGGTGGTAGCCCATTTCAAAAGGCGTCTTGTTGAAGGATATTTCTTCCCCGACTATCTCTAGCCCTCGATACTGAACTGGTGGGTAAAATATGTCTTCGTCAGCACTATTTTCATCCAGTAACTTAGAAATGAGCTTCATGAATTTGCCCTGATTGATATTCGTCAGGCTGAATAATAAATACTTTTCGGCTATATCAGGCGGCAGTTTTTCTACGACTTCATTTATTTCTTTCTCTGAGAGTGGTAACTCGCTTTTAATGCTTAAGCTATAGGGGTCACGGTAAAATTGACTCACCCAGTCATTAGACGACTTAAAGACATCTGTGCGAAACTTTATGTCACGGCGAGCATTTATCCAGTCGTAGTAGCTGCTGCTAATCTTGACCTCATACTCAAAGTAGCCTTTTCGCGAATAAATACGCAGGGTCTTGATTAGCTCATAGATTGACTCTTCTCTAAAGAATACGGCAAGCCTGCGCCAAGGAAGTTCCTTGCCTTCAATATGCTTAACTTGGGCTTTTAGATTCATATTCATTTCCATGCTAATTTGCTTATATTGTCCAACATAGCAAATGCATTACCAAGCACAAGCAATTAGATGTTGTAAATGTTGATGTATAATTATGGGCAAGCTCATCTGAGCCGAGACCTAAAGCCACTCATAAGAGTAGGTATGGTCACCAAATCCACGAAAAGAAACAGCTCGTCATGAGTACTTCTTTTCGTGGTTGCTACTGGAAACGGTAGTAGGGGCGAAAGCCTCACTCGTGTCGGGCTTTTTGATTGCTCGCCTTAAACGACTTAGGAATAAACTAATCGAATTAAGGAGTTAAAAATGCTAGGCCTAAGCTTAAAAGATTTTAACAAACAGTACCATAACGATTTGGCGCGCCTGTTCAGCACGCTTACGCAGCAAAAAGATACGTTGAAGATACCGGATGAATACAAAGGAGACAAGTTCGACAAGTTTGTAGCGCAGCTTCTAAATAGCACACTTTCTGGCAATTATGAGTTGAACGAGCCGATGCCAAAAGGCAAAATTGTTCTACCTCACGGATTTATTGAAAATTTCTTTAGACAGAACCCTCAATTAATGTTGTCGTTCTTGTATGTTTTGGTCTACAAGGATAAACGCCTGAGGAAGCTTTTGAAAGGTCGATATATAGGCACAAAAGAGCAAGAATCAGTAGATGACACATTGTTAGTAATTAGTTACATATGGTTCGATACGGGTCAGGCAGGGAAAGATAAAAACAATAGCCTGCAAGGAAAAGGATTGTACGAGATATTGACGAAGAGAAATTCATAATGTCATCGGGTAAGCATAAAGCACCTACAACTGAGTCGCCCATCGCCCCTGCTGTTAAAAGCGCCTTTTGGCATATGTGGCTTGGAGTCACAGCTATGGCATGGATACCACTAATTATTGTTGGGTTAATACGCAAAGAACCTTGGCACATTATCCTAGCGGTGTTAGCAATTCTATGGTTAATATCTACATCTAGAAATCTCAGCAAAAGTCCTGCATGGAAGTACTTCCTACCGCCCCTAATACTAGGAGGAACGGGTATCGCGGTCATTGGTTTTTTAAATGCTAGTAGTATATTTTCACTAATATTAATCTTCATAGTTGTTATGATTTTTATCTCTTCGCCTAGCTATGCTTTTAAAGCCAGGCGCGAGGAGATTAAGTAGCTTTTATGAGTGTTTTTATAGAGCTGGAATTTTAGGAGCAGACATTAAGGATAACTATGCTAAAAGCGCAAAAGACCCTGTTAGATAAAGCCTACTTTGCTCGTATGACGGCATTTGCTTTTGGAAGTCTCTATGGGAGAGCTATAATTTAACTAATTAGGGGATGCTATGGAAGATGATATGTGGAAGGATGCATTACGAATAGTCGTTGAAGCACGAACAGCTAGTACTAGTCTATTGCAGAGGCGTTTAAGGATTGGTTATGGTCGTTCCGCACGGCTAATTGAAGATATGGAAGAACAAGGAATTATTGGTAAAGCCGATGGCTCAAGACCAAGAGAAGTCCTAGTTGATTCATTTGAGGAAGCCTTACAATTAGCACCTACGTCTGGTTCGGAGACTGAACGACAAAAAGCCGTAAATGCGCCACTTATAACTGAACCTACTCGGCCTTGGAAGTTACCAAGTATTGAGTTGCTGTCAAAAACTGATGATACCAACCAAGTTAGCTTGCATGATTTAGTTTCAGTAACTAAAAAGTCAACTAATGCCCCAAACCTTAATGTTGCAGTCGGTTTTGATGCACAAGAAAAACCACAGCATATAGATTTAACCGTTGATTCTAACTTATTAATCATCGGTGTACCGAGTTCTGGTAAAAGTAGTTTGGTTCACTCCATTATTACAAGCCTACTATTTACAAACAGCCCATCTCACTTAAAGTTAATCGTTATTGACCCAAGCGGACTCGAACTTAACACTTATGAAAATATCCCTTATTTATTAACACCCGTTATAAATAACACCGAAAAAGCTATCAGTGCGCTCAAATGGGCTGTGGCTGAAACCGAACGACGTATAAAGGCAATTAAAGCAGCACAGAAGCGTAACTCTCAAGAATATAATGCTGCCAATGCAGATGAGAGTATGCCTGAAATAGTGATTGTCATAGACGGGCTGCCACAGTTAATGTCATACGCTTACAGGGACATAGAAGCTCTAGTACTTCACTTAGCCCAGCGAGGTCGTGTCGCAGGTATTCGACTGCTTCTAACAACCTACAACATTACGTCTGAAGTATTAAACAAGGAACTGTTATCGCTCGTTCCAAGCGTCGTATCTTTCAAGCTAATGTCGGAAGCTGATTCACATTCAGTTCTTGGAACAGTAGGCGCAGAAAAGCTATCAAAAGACGGGGATATGATACTTAGAACAAAAGCCATGTCACAGCCCAGACTGGTGCATGGGGCATTTATTAATAGCGATGAAATCAATAAAGTTACCAACTACATTAGAGAGCAAGATAAGCCACAGTATGATGACAATATCATTTCTCAGCCTGTGCAACTTAGGGGTTAGAAATGAAAATAACAAATGTTAGCTCAGTACATAAAGGTAGTAACGGCAGCTTCCGTTTTTATGTTAGGTAAAGGCCCGACTGCTAAATCACTAGCATTAGACTCCAGCATCACTCCTGCTCAATATGCCGAGCAGAAAGAGAAACCTATCTCGATTGAAGATAACATGAAAGATGCTTTTATGTTCCACGATAAAATTGTAAAGGTTGATAACAGATGGGAAGTTAGCGAAGATGAGCTAATCGTAAAAATTAAGCATTTCATTTTGAAAGAAGAAAAGGACTTCGATAAAGCAGTAAAAGAAGTTGAAGCATTTGAAAGAATGACAGAAGCTGAAACTGCGAAGCGTGAAAAAATACCAGATTCAGTTAAACTATTTGTTTGGCAACGAGACGAAGGTAAATGCGTCAAGTGTGGGAGTAATCAAAAACTAGAGTTTGACCATATTATTCCTTTTGCAATGGGTGGGAGTAATACTGAACGTAACCTACAACTACTTTGCGAAGCATGTAATAGGTCAAAGGGTAAAAGTATATGAGTGAAAAGCATAGTAACGGCAGTGTCGGTTGGATAGTAGGCTTCTTCATAGTGTTAGCCTTGTTGGCGGTAACAGTAACCACTAACTACCAGAAGTCAGACAAGATAAAGTACCTTAACACTCAGCTAAGTGCTGCTCAGACTAGTGACCAATCATCAAATAATAGTCCTACAACCACCCAAACGCCCGTTGTTACTACTCCTGCGCCGACAGTAGCAGCTTCTAAATCGTGGCTATGTACGGACTCTGTAGATATGAGTCTAGGGGGTGATGTTAACGCACTTTGTACGCCATCTGATGGAAGTACAAATGACCTTTCATGTTCGGGTAGCATAAATACTGATTTAGTAACTCAATATTATCCATACGCTAACCTCAATATGACTTGCACTACCCAATAACAGATTTAAGACTATAATTTTGTTATGCCTGCAACAAACCCCCTAGATACTAGATATGTTGAATGGATAGAGTGGCTGGACGGTAATAAGCCAGAGGGCGAGGTAGACTCTAATGCTGTTTCAGGTGTAGTTTATTCGCTTGTACAAGAAATGGCTATACACGAAGCATACTTAGAACTATGCAGGACTAAGACTGACAGCCATTTGGCTACTGGCTTATTTTCCCGTTCCTCAATGTATATGTATTTTGAAATTCAGGCTTTACGGATACGCAGGCTAACAGAAAAGAACCCGCACTCTACTCCTAGACGCAACGTTGATGTTTATTCGTTACGCCGAATAGTTGATGACATAAGAGAACAAAGAAGTCTTAAAACCATGACAAGGCGTAACATTTGCTTGCACTTTGGCTACCCCACAACCGCTAAAAGTACCGAGAAACAGTACACGCACTATGTGTCAACGCTTCAAAGCGGCAGCTTTTCAACGCACCTAATAGACGCTGGCAATTTACATAAGACATTAGGAATTGTTTGCACAAAGAATGGCTTACTAAGTAGTACGTTTGTTAAAGAGCTTGAGGTGCGAGCCTCGGAGGATAAAAACCAAAATATAAAGGACGTGAACGTGTTTGTTGATAAGTATATTGCCCATTCATCATCTGATGGTAGCAGACAGCAGGTCGCTCAAGAAATTAGGCTTGAAACTGACAAAGTCAAAAGTGCAATTCAAGGCATTGTTGAGTGCTTTTATTTGCTAGAAATGTTTGTTAAGCGGGCAAGCTACGCTTCATTAATACCTTTCGGCTGGGACATACATTTGAATAACCTTGATAATGATGAAAAGCTTATTGTGAAAAACAAGTTTAAAGAAATAGATGACTTGTGTACCGAATGGCGCACAAACGCCTACAAACTACTTAATGAATAGCTTCGCAGTTTCGCACTTACTATATAGAAACACTAAACTGCGAAACTGGAATAATCGGTATCTATATGGCCATACGGACAGAAAACATTTTATTTATTCTGTTTGATTGACCTCTTTCGTGACTCTTTTGCAAGCACAAACCGCATTATTGCTAGGCCTGCCTCCTGAGCTTCTTCGTCAGTATAGTCTTTGCCAGTCTGCTCTTTTAAAAGCTTCTGTAGCTCCTTAATGCGCTCAGGGCTGATTCTTGCACTCATAACATAACTGTAACCGATAAGGAAAAATCTGAAAAATTTTTGGGGGTGCATATCGTGAGGTATAGAATATAACATTTGAAAACTAAGCCCCCCGCGAAGTTGTCATAATTTTCTGACAGTTTTGAGTTCTTTTGCGCGTGTGTTTACCCATGCGCGCGCATATAAGACTTAAGTGCATCTGGTATACACAAAAAGCAGGTTATGTAAGGGCTTTTCTTGACTTAATGACCACACGTAATCTGTAAGCCATGCTATAAAACCCTGCCAAACAATAAAAGTCCTAGATAATAAATAATGAAAAACAAGGTATCACTCGTTACTTTTGCTGACAAACAATAGCATTTTCATTTACAATGTACTTGTAAATCTTAAAGGTGGTTTTCCATGTCAGCCTTATCATCAAATACCAATGATTATTATCAGTTAACCCAAGCGCGGGATAAATACACTAGAAACTCTAAGAAGTATTATGCGTGTACGCAATTAATCAAGATAAATAAACTAGAGCGGAAGTTGATACTGGAAGAAGAAGCACTGCGAAGACGGCAGGAGAAGTTAGACGAGCATACTCGCCGGTTTAAGATATCGCAGCGAACGAAACTACAGATTATAGAAGCGTTGAGAGAAGATGCTGAGAGTTTACGGCGATAACAATAATCAATAAACAAAAATTGACACTGTGAATTGCTACCTATGGCAAGCCGAGCGAACTACTGCCAATGATGGTTCGCCACCTCAATATTTCCTCTAACATGGGTGTAAACTTGTTCCTGGTACGACCTCCAAGCATAAGCGTTACGAAAGACTTCTCAACAGGGGAGTCTTTTTGTTTGATATAGTTAAACCATGAAAACCGTATTATTTATTCCAGGCTTCCGTGAAGGCATTAACAGTCGTGACTATAAAAGTACCCTTGCTGCGATCGAAAACAAAGGTTACAAGACAAAGTTTGTGCCTATCAACTGGACTAGAACAATTATTGAAGATTGGACAAAAGAGCTAAACAAAGAATATTCGAAACACAAGCCTGCCGAGACAATCCTCGCTGGTTTCTCATATGGTTCTATGGCGGCATTTATGGCTGCGGTGAACAAGAATCCATCTGAACTGTGGCTTTTCTCTTTTTCACCTTATTTTTCTGATGACATGCCAGATATGAAGAAATCTTGGCTTTCGAATATTGGTCACCGACGTGCAGATTCATTCAGAAAACTCGATTTCGATAGTCTTGCCAAAGGTATTAAGTGCAAGACACTGATAATAGTCGGTCAGGTTGAAGCTGCAAAGTATCCTTTGATTGATAAACGCTCGAAAATTGCACATCAGAATATTGCAGGCAGTCATCTGGTAATGGTGGACGGTGCCGACCATGACGTTTCTGACAAGAACTATATCGCCGCCATCAAAGAAGCAATATAAACCCTGTCATTGCTTATAGTTTAGTCCTGATAAGTTCCACCGTAGCCCTCCAATATGTTTCTTAGAACAGAGGTATTAAAACCTCTGTTTTTGTTATACTGATTTTAATGAAAAATGCGTTCCTTATAATATCAGTAGCTCTGACGTTGGCCGCAGTTTTACCTTATATCAGAGACATTTTAAGGGGCACTACTAAGCCGAATATTGTCTCCTGGATGACCTGGACTTTGTTAACTGGTATTGCCACTATTGCTGAGATTTCAGCTCATGATTATAAAACTGCAATTTTTACTTTTTCGGCAACGCTAGAAACACTATCCATTGTGTTGCTGGGCTTAAGATATGGATATGCAAAATATTCTAAATTCGATGCTATTTGTCAGATTGCTTCTCTGTCTGGATTTTTATTTTGGTGGTTGTTTAGTTCACCTGCGGCGGCAGTGATTGCAGTAGTCATCATCGATTTTATTGGGGCTCTGCCAACAGTGAGGCATTCTTATCTCGCACCAGCTGAAGAGACTTGGTCTGCATTTGCTCTAGCTTGTGCTGGAGGCATATTTGTTATTCTGGCATTAAACTCTTTCAATTGGGCGAGCCTTACTTATCCGATTTATGTTGTAATTATCAATGCTGCAATTGTGGGAACAATTTTGAAGATGAGGAGAACTTTATTGCCTAAACCGAAACTACAGAGGGCTCGCCCCTAATTATGGCATTACATCAACCTAAGTTAATGTCTAGCTACTGTGGCCTTGGCCTTAACACTATAAAAACCATTAAATATAGGAGTGCTCATTTGGCTATTGGGACAGAAGTTTGGGGCCATATTGAAGAACCCTGGACCGAGGGTGAAACTGTTATCGCTCAAGAAGGCTACACTTGGCTAACTCGATGGGAAACCAATAAACCTTACGTAATAACAAAGTATTTTGACTCTTCAAATAAATTAGTGGGGATATACTGCGATATCAATAAACCAGTAAGAAGAAATGCCGATGGGTTTGAATTTGATGATTTATATCTGGATGTTTGGCAGAAAGCTGATGAGGAACCAATAATACTCGATGAGGATGAACTCTCTGAGGCGGTTTCTGCTGGATTTATAGATACAGATGAAGCCAATGAAGCTAAAAAAGTTGCAGAATATTTAGTTAAACTACTTTTAGGGCCAGAGGATGATTTATTCTTATTCTAGTTGATATAGCCATCACTGTAGCCCTCCAATATAACTTTTGCTTATACTCCTCTTCATTGGGGAGTTTTTGTTATAATCGGACAATGCCAATAATTTATATTACAGGTGTTGAGGGCTCAGGAAAGTCTACTATTTCTAAAGCTCTTAACAAATATGGGTATTCCGCAATTGACATTGACGAACAGGGCTTGTCAAAACGTTATCTTAAAGGGAGTTGGAAATTGACAAAAAGACTTCCAAATTCCGGAGAGATCTCGGATACATGGTATAAAGAACGTGAATGGAAAGTAAAACCTGTTGATCTCGGACTCATAAAGAAACAAGCTGGTGCCAAACCTAGTTTCGTATGTGGTATAACAGATAACTTTAATGAGATTTGTAATATTTTTGATAAAGTAATCTGCTTATTTCTTAGTCAAGATGATATATTATTGCGATTAAAAACTCGCACTAATAATACTTTTGGTAAGAATGCTCCTGAACAACATTATATTCTTAATAAATATTTAGATTACGAGGCAATCAATAGAAACTTCGGTTCAATTATGATAGATGCTTCCCAACCTCTGGATATGGTGTTAGAAGCAATATTATCTGCTACTAAGTAATATTACTTAAGAATTATATACTTAGCTTTTAAGATTAAATTCTGCAAAGGGTGTTTATAAGAAGGCAGTAATCCATTCACTATATATAAATTTGAGATACAACTTAACTTTTACCTAAACTAATTGGTTGTCATAGATTAGAATTTGAGAAATATCCTTGATGGATAAAGTATCCTAGAAGAGCTCTCTCGCCTAACCTTATTGATCTACCTAGAGGAATATCTCCTTCACCAACTTTACCGCACTGTGCTATCTCTCCCGCACCCATATTAATAGCAAAACGTGTATCACTCCAAAAGCGGTCTCCAACTACACCAATTTGCCAAGGATTTACCCCAAAATAATCGGCTATGATATATCCCATTTGCGGATCCGGCTTCCCTTTAACTAAATTCCCATTAAAATAATCTGCTTTACAGACACTTAAAATTTTCTTTTTTGGTAATGATAAAACTGATTTGAAATCGTATTCGAATCGGTCAACCTTTTCTCTATCAGAATTATTAGACCCGATGGCATAACCTTCAAAAAGTTCATTAAAGTTATCAGGCATCGAAGCTAATACTTGAGGTACTAAAGTTGGCTTATTAAAATCAGTTATAGTCGAGTCTTTATCAAATATAACGACCTTTATTCCGCTTTCAGCCCAGGATTCATACGGTATTAAGCCGGCGTGCTCAAATACACCTAAATGAGGTCTCAGCTTTTCTTTAGTAACATCAGCTGGAAAGTTTCTAATACCAGCCAATCTTTCTTCATAACTAGACATCCAACAAATATTAACCGTAAGTATTGCTCTTTGTCCAGTATTTATGTCTTAGTATAATTTTATGTTAGTTTATTTAAAAGCGGTTCAACAACTTTATATGGGTTAAACTGTTTTTGCGCAATTTCATAAGCTGATAATCGAAGATTAATTAATTTTGAGCTGTCTTTAGCTAACTCATTAAGTGCAATTGCTAAAGACTTATAGTTGCCAACTGGAACAAACATCGCGGCATCACCAAATACACGACGTTGCGGAGGTGTATCTGATGTTATGATTGCGCAACCAACTGCCGCGCCTTGAAATACTTTATTTGGGACTACTTTAAGTGCCTTGGGGCCTGTACCAAAGACACCTAAACAAATGTCATTTGCAGCAACTACTTTTGGTAATTCATTTATATCAACCCAATCTAACCATTTTACGTTTAACAACTTATTATTTAATATCTGCTTTGTTTCAATCTTGTCCTGACCTTTACCTATCATTGTAACTTCGCTATTAAATCTAAGTTCGTTCAAAGCTTTGGCAATAGTCGGAGTTCCTTGTAGTGGAGTATATAGCCCAAAAAAGATAATACGAAGTGGATGTTTGTGTTGCTGCTTTATAGCTTCGGGTTTATTGGCAGCATCAAACCAAGACTGCGATGCTCCAACATAAACTACGACGCCCATTTCTTTAAATTTATCTGGTAACATATCTCGATGCTCTTCTGTATCGACAATAATAATATTGGCATTTTTTAGTGCCGAATTATCTAGCCAGATGAGCAATTTATCTTTCCAACTTTTATTTAGTTTACGATCATGTGCCGCTTCGCTTCCTGAAACCATATAGTCCAAAGCAATTGTAGTGTGCCGAAACAATATCTTAGCAAGGTGGATATCAAACTGACCTAAATGTCCAACTATAACTGCATCACAACCTTTAAACTTTTTAGCCTTAAGGATTAAACTTACCCAACATTTAAATATCTTGATAGCTAGTATTGGTAGTTTCCAAGGCTGACGCAAAATAGCCACTCGCTCGGCAGTACTTATTGGTAATGGAACATTACATTCCATAACGGTATCATCATGTTTCCTTAGTCCATCAATCATTACCTGTATTCTTGGGGATGTTTTAGTATTATATGTTCCGAAAAAAAGTATTTTCATATTGTTATTAACCACTTTATTAAAGTTAATTTTAAGTCCATTTTACCTTAGTGCGACAAAAAATTAATTAAATATAGTATCTCTAAGCGATCAAACATTAGTTTTGCTATAGTTAATTTTATGAAAAAGGTTGTTATCGGGATAATTTCAAAGATTGATACTGATGGGATAAAAAAATGGCTGTTAGTAAGTGCATCTAAGGATTTTGGTAAATTCAATGGCTACTATTATCCTCCAGGAGGCCATATCGAAAAGGGTGAATCCGAGTCAATTGCTCTATCGAGAGAAATAAAAGAAGAGCTAAATTTAGATGCCAAACCTTTAAAGAGAATCGCAATCAGTCCCGGAGATGTACCCGATCAAGAAACATATTGGTGGTTATGCGATGTTAGTGGAAAAATTAAGCGAGACTCTGAATTAACAGATGCCCAGTATTTTACTAAAGAGCAAATCGATTCAAGTATTAAAATTTGGCCAGCAACTAGAAAAATATTCGAAAAGTATATATTTGAACGGTCAGATAAGTAATAGACATCAACTTATAAATGAATCTAGGAATCTATTCTTCCAATGCCTGATACTATATCTAGATGATACTTTGGTTGGCGCTATTAGCTGCATTTGGAGTTGCACTATGTAATGGAATTGCTGCAGTATTACAAAAATTAAGTGCCGATAAGCAAAAAACAGTGTTTTCTCTACGATTTAAACTGCTTTTTCTGCTAATAAAAGATTGGCCATATTTAATTGGAATAATTTTAGATATAGCAGCATGGATATTTACACTAATTGCAGTTCATAACTTACCTCTTTTTATTGTTCAACCAATTATTGCTTTCGGAGTAGTAATTACCGTCATAGTTGAGCATTATGTATTTAGATTAAAATTTAAACTTCAGATACTATTAGCAATTGGACTAACAATTATTGGTCTTTTGCTATTAGCTATTGCAGCTCAACCACAAGTGGTAATTCAAGTAAGTAGCCTTGTTCGTCTAAGTATACTTATTGCTCCGATTATTTTAGTTATAATTGGTGCGTTTTTTGCGAGACGTAAAGACAAGTCAGCAACTATAATTCTGGCCGCAATCAGTGGACTGGCTTTTGGCGGAACTGCAATTGCTGGGAGAATACTAAATTTTTCACTTCCCTATTGGCATATTCTATACAACCAAATGTTTATAGCCATCATTGCCTACGGAATTATAGGTTTACTGCTATTCACTATGGCACTTCAGAGACATCAGGCTAGTACTATTAATGCAGTTATGATCACTTTTGAAACCACTGCACCAATAATAATTGGTTTGTTATTTTTTGGAGATAAACCCAAAAATAACTTATGGTTCCTAGTCATTATCGGCTTAGTTATTGCATTATCTGGAACACTTATGATCGCAATAAAAGGACTAAAACCTAGTAATAATATAAATTAATTCTCTTCTTCGGATAATTTTTTAAGCTCTATTTTAGCCTTATTTAAAGTGTTTAATCTTTCCTTTGTTAATTTTTTACCTGATCGATTTATATAAAAATTCAGCATAGACATTGCGGATTGATATACACTACCCTTTTTCCTAGTACTATTTTTAGATGAATTTAAGAGTGACCGGGCAATCTTAGAAGGATCATCCCAAGTAAACACGCCCTTTTCCAAATCAAGAGCATTGCTACCATTAGTCACATTTTTAGACCATTTATTATTCATAAGTAATACTAGGTTAGTTAGTCTGGCGATTCTTTCATGGCATTTAGTGAAGAGTTTATCTCTGTAGGTGAGTAAAAAATGTCTTCTGATAGTTGTCGAAGGGTTGCCAAAATATCTTCATCTGCTCCTTGATCTAGAGCATATTCTACTAGTTCCTCTTTAGTAGTCGGATAATCGATACCAGTTAGGAATTTTTGGATTTGAAGTGAGTTGATGTTTGACATCATTCAATTCCCTTTCTAAGATTATTAATTAGTCTAATTATTATGTTCTAACTAATAAAATGCTGCAGTAAGTTATTTCTCTAAATTATTAAAAGTTATCTAAAGAAATTTATTGAGGTTAACCCTGTTCTAAGGTGTAGATTCTATTGTTATTATCTAAGTATTATTGTATACTTTATATATTCCAGGAAGCTTCTTTCTGGATGTTTTTTAAGAATACGAGAGACATGCCTATCTGACATTAGTGCTCATTACAATAATAAAACACACTATAAATGTGTGGGTAGTAATGTCAGATAAGGCAAACAACAGACACGACACCGAGGAGGTGGTTTCTGTGATGACATTTAAGGAAATTAAGGGCATAGTCGTAAGCTTTATTGCTGTGGCAAAAATCGGCCAAATGGCTGAGCGTGCCAACGAATATAGCCCAACGACAATCAAGGTTCGTCATCAGAAATTGATCAACCTCCGACACAATTGGGAAGAGGCTGATCAGAAAATCCGGGAGTACAAAAAATCCCGTCGAATTGAGCAGGACAGGCTGAAAAAGCTTGGTCTGTATCTTATCTTGAGAGCTACCAAGCCTAACCTGTCAAACCGCTACCTGAAAGCTCACTTCGACAAAGCCATCAGTTCTGGATATATAACAATATTCAGGACTTTAAGAGCTAAAGTCGCAAGTGACATGCAGGACATCACCTATAGACGGGAGGGATCCAAAAGATCTACTCACCGATAATATAAGCACTTGCGACAAGGGGAAACTCATGTCACTGCAAGAAATCCTCGCGATCCTTCGTAAATGGTACTTCGGTATCATGGTCTGGGATGCAGAGAGAGGTTTGGAACAGAAAAATCTCACTGCAAGTAGACGCGATGAGATATTGAAGGTCGTTGATTATTGGCGACAGCGGAAGAAAATTGGAAGGGTTTTGACTTCCGATAAGAATAAACTGTCAGATCTTGAGTTTGACATTCATCTACTCAAGATTCAGTATCCGAAATCCTTCGCTCGCCAGGCTAAATACCAGACGAAGGCATCGGTAGTTGCAACCCTCCAACAGAAAATCGAGCTGGATGGATACGAAAAAAGGATCCGCCGACTCGATGCAGTCTGTCTTGGACGGTTAAGGCATCTGGCCAAGACTGCACCGTCACGAACACTACAAACTTCACAGCAAATGATACATCGTTGTGGAGCCAACGCATCCTAGAACAGCCAAGAGTATTAGTACGCATACGGGTAGTTCTCCTGATGGTTAGGAGCTCAGTTGTCCCTTCTGAATCGCACCACCACACCTCCAGAGTTGATCGGAATAGCCCTTTTTGTTTTTCTCTTGATCAAAAGTTGTATCAAACCGAAGATCAGAGAGATCCGATAGGGTAAGTATTCCGAAAGTACAGAATCGATTGGTTCTGTATTAAACCTGCTGTAAAAGAAGTGCGGGATTTGGGCAGTATCAAGAAAGATGGCCCCTTTCCCGCTTCGTCTCTCGTATTCGATTAACTCATAAACTATATGGTTTATCTGAAGAGTCCCAAAGGACGAAAGTTAATCAACTTGGACTATAATATATTTATGGATAAAGGTAACAAGCAAATCAATCAACTTAAAGATGACTTAGTGCTATTTAGATATGTAGTTTTGGCTTTTGTAGCAGTAGTTTTAGGTAGTACAATATTTTTCCATTTTGCAGAAAAGTGGAATTGGCTAAACTCCGTTTATTTTGTAGTAGTTACCATCTCTACAGTCGGCTATGGAAATATAGTTCCTCATAATGCTGCTGGAAAAGTTGGCGCAATGATACTGATAATTGTTGGTATCGGAATTTTTGGAGTTTTCGTAAACCAATTACTAAAGCGTCAAGGTTTAAGACGTCTCGAGAGAGTACAGGATCGCAAAACCTCAAAAAAATAGTTAATTATATATTAGACAATAATTCATCTGTTTCTCAAGCAATACAACAAGTTTTAGCAACCGGCTTATGTTAAAATGATAAGACTTGAGGATGGAAGAAAACAGATATAAGCGACCAAGACGTGGACCTCAATATGGTAGTATTGATGGTTTCGTAAGGCCACGTACAGGATCGCGTGGTTATACTTCTTTTCCACCACGAATTAATAAAAATGTTAGGCAGTCTAGCGTAGCTAATACTCCAATGCCGACGAGAGCTACTCTTCCAGCTCCAGTTCCAATTTATAAAAAACCAAATTCGTTAGTAAATAGAGCAATACCAGATTTAACAGCTTACCGCCCGCAACCAGTCAAAGTTAAGAAGAAGTTATCAAAGAAAAAAATTATTCTAAGAGGTGCTATTTGTATAATTGTACTTTTTATTGGCATAGCTGGTTTCTTTGGTATTAAAGATTTAAATAATGTGAACAAGGTCTTTCATGGCAACTTCTTTAGTGATGTTAAAGCTGCCTTCGTTACAGATCCTCTAAAAGGAGAAAACGCTGGTCGGGTTAACATACTGCTAGCCGGTGATTCGTCAGATGATCCCAATCACCAGGGTTCCCAACTAACAGACTCGATACTTATCTTAAGTATCAATACTAAGAACCATACCGCTTTTCTGCTTAGCATTCCAAGAGATCTATGGGTCTATGTACCGGGACTTAATTCCTATCAGAAGATCAATGCCGCCAATGATGTATCTTCCTTTAATCAATCAGGTTATCCCAAAGGCGGTATGGGACAGCTAGAACAGATAATTCAGACTAACTTAGGAATACCTATCGATTACTACGGTCTAATGGATTACGGAGCCTTTAAAGACGCTGTCAATGCTGTTGGTGGAGTGACTATTGATATCCAGAGTCCTGATCCTTATGGAATATATGATTCAAACTGCAATATAAAACTTCCTAATGGTCTAGCTACACTGAATGGTGATCAAGCATTGGCTCTCGCTAGAGCTCGTGGTGACGGTTATGGATCATATGGTTTCCCAGATTCTGATTTCGACCGAACAGAACATCAGAGACAACTATTTACTGGGGTGGCTTCTAAGGCAAAGAGCTTAGGTGTGCTAGCTAATCCTGTAAAAATTAGTGACTTATTTAATGCACTAGGCAATAACTTTCAAACCGACATGAGTTTGCAGAATGTACTTCGCTTAGTCCAAGTAACTAAAGGTGTGAATTTATCAGCTATTCAGTCTTATACATACAGCTCAACGCTTTCTAGCACTACCCCAAATCCAATACTTAAAACCTACACTGATCCGGCATCAGGACAAGAGTCGCTGATTCCTAGTAATGGAATAGGTGATTATAGTCAGATGGAACAATACTATCTTCAACTAACCTCATCAAATCCCGTCGTAAAAGAAGCACCAAATGTAGTTATTTTAAATGCCAGCGGTGCAACAGGTCTTGCTAGCAAGCAAAGATCAATTCTTCAAACTAAAGGATTTAATGTTGTTTCTATAGCTAATGCGGATAGACTTTATCCTGGGACAATGATAGTTAATGAATCAAATGGTAGTAAGCCTAATTCGCTTAAACTTCTGCAACAACTCTATCCCGGTACTACAGTAACAAGTGAAACTGGTTCAACCGAAGCAATCGAGACCCAAGGTTATACTGCTAATTTCGTCGTTATTCTTGGACAAAACTGGAATACCACTGCAAAGAGCCAATAATAGAATCTATAATTTCAAAAAGACATTAGAACCAGCCCTAGAATTATAAAGACCACTCCGACTAGTTTGTATTTGAGAAGTTTTTCTTTGAGTAAAATTATACCGAGTATCGATGTGATTAGTGGTGACAGCGATGATACCGGGAAAACAACAGCTGATGATGCCTTTTCGATACCAATACTGACAGCTAAAGTTCCAATTAAAGAAAAGCCAGTTAATGCAATTACGTTTTTTGAAAATTTAGGTTTTTTAAATTGCTTTTTATAAATCAAGTAAACCGCAGTCCAGAATGTTAAGAAAAATATTACGTAAAGATTAGTGGTTTCCCAATTAGATTGTCTTATGGCATACACATAACCAGATAACCCTATTCCTTCAAATACAAGGGACAGTAGTGCTATAGAAACGCCGGATGTTTTAAAATTAACTTTCCCCCGTTTTCTGCCTTTTTCATAAATAACAGCAAATAATCCGATAAATAAGACTAAAATTCCTAACCATTGAAAGGCTTTTAGAACATCACCAATAATAAAGACTGAATACGCTAGTACAATTAAAGAGTATCCGCTAATAATCGGTGAAGTAATACTCAAGGGACCTAATGCATAAGCTTTATAAGCTAAAAGAAGTCCTATTGTGAATATCAAGTAATCAACTGCCAAAAAAGCCATAAGGCTAATCGAAAAAATAATATGCAGCCTAAAAACCATTACTATTAAGGCAAAAGCAATAAGTGCTAATAGATTTGAATTGTAGACTGTGAAAGCTGAACTTTTTTCTTTTGTAGAACAGGCGGCAAAATAGTTACCTGTTCCCCAGCCGATTGCTCCCCCTAGTCCGAACAATACTGCCATCCAAGCTGGACTCATCAAGAAAGTATATCAAAAATATTTTTTTTAACTTTAACCAGTATCTAGGTAATGAATTAAATATTAATCTTATACGTATGGTACGCCCGATAGGATTCGAACCTACGACCTATTGTTCCGAAGACAATCGCTCTATCCAGCTGAGCTACGGGCGCATATCAGATTCAATTATAACTTAGTTTTTGTTATCTGTATCTTGAATGGATTGCTTCTTAGCTAGTTTTATCGTTTTTTGCAAAACTTCTAATAAACTTTGAGCATGTTCATGGCTCATTCCAATTCTTGAAACCGACATAGTTTGGTTTTTGGCCCCTAAACCTTGTAGAAAATTTATAACTACACCGTATTTATTAGCATTAACATGAACCATATCAGTATAAAGTATTCTTGCATCCTCTTTTGAAACATAGGCTGTCTGAACCATTCCATTATTATCAGCGATTACACTTGTAAGACCGGTATTTTCTTGAGGATATCCCGCAAGTTCCCACATTCTAAGTGCTTCATCTTCTTTTAGAGCAAAATGGCTAATTAGCAACAATACGATATCTTCGGCCGGTTGTGTTTTTCCGGATTCTATATTAACTAGTGCACTCGCATCAATTTCCACTGCACCTGATACTTCAGCGATAGATTCCTTAGTTTTTTGGCGTAATTCTTTTAGCCGATTTCCAAAAGCCTCAAATGGGGCTGCTTTCATTGTCTCAATCCTCTCTGTCTTGTATTTAATATGATACGGCTTTGACACTACTATCTGCAAGCTAAAACGGCGTATACTTAAGGTTATACACAACACCTATGAATATCCTGAATAATAAACGACTCTCAAATTACACAACTATGAAGCTTGGTGGCCCAGCCAGCTATCTTGCTGAAGTACACTCTGAGCAAGAAGTTGAAGAGACAGCAAAATTTGCTAAAGATCACAATTTGCCTGTAATTACACTTGGAACAGGATCAAATATTTTATTTAAAGATACAGGCTTTAGCGGCCTAATCATAATTAATAAGATTCCTGGTTTATTCATTGATCGACCAAGTGGAATAGTCCAAGCTGGCGGTGGTGTTAACTGGAATGAGGTAGTTAGTAAGTCCGTAGATGCAGGTTTATATGGGATTGAAGCCTTAGCTTTAATTCCTGGTACAGCAGGAGCTACACCAGTTAATAACGTTGGTGCTTATGGACAAGAGATTAAAGATACCTTAGCCTCTTTAAGAGCATATGATACTTCTACTAATCAGTTTATTGAATTAAATAATCGAGATTGTGACTTTTCATATCGAGATAGTCGCTTTAAAACCAAAGAACATGGTCGCTTTATAATCTGTCAGATAACATTTACTCTAAAAAATAATCTAGCCGCATATCAACCCCCCGATTATCCATCTTTAAAAATTGAATTAAACAAGCTAAAGATTAATAAACCAACTCCTAAAGATGTTGAAACAGTAATATCTAATATGCGTAGGTCTAAATTACCCAACCCTGCCTGGTTAGCTAATGCAGGATCTTTTTTCAAAAATCCACAAGTTACACAGGAAGTAGCCAAGAATCTAATAGAGACATATCCGGGTCTACCCGCATTTGATCAACCAGATGGCACTAAGAAATTATCTGCCGCATGGCTTATAGATAAAGCAGGTTTAAAAAATCATCATCAAAATGGTATATGGGTATATGATCAACAAGCCTTAGTTTTAGTAAATGAATCGGCAACCAGTTTTAAGGACTTACAAGTAATGCAGGATTTAATTATAAATACAATAAAGTCAAAATTTGGTGTAATACTAGAACCTGAACCAGAGATTATCTAGAGTCTAATAAATAACAATAAACATTATATTTTAGTTGAATTTATAGATTGTGTGGCAGCGGATATTGGTGTGCAAGTTCAGTAACTTCTTGCTTAATTTTAGCCAATTTCTTTTCATCATTATGGTTAGATATGGCATCTGTTATCCAACGAGCAATATCAGGCATCTGTTCAAGTCCTAGTCCACGAGTTGTCATTGCGGGTGTTCCCAATCTAATGCCACTAGGTGTAAACATAGGCAGTGGATCATCCGGCAGAACATTTTTATTTGCAGTCAAACCGGCTTTTTCCAGAGCTGTTTCAGCAATCAGGCCATTTATACCATATGACTTATAAACGTCTATAAGCATCATATGATTATCAGTACCGTTAGTGACTAATTTGACACCCCTTCCCATCAATTCATCTGCTAGTTTTTTGGAATTGGCAACTATATTTTGAGCATAAGTCTTAAACTCTGGTTTAGATGCTTCTCTAAAAGCTACAGCTTTAGCTAAGATAGTATTCATATGTGGACCACCTTGAACACCTGGGAAAACGGTACGATCAATTAATGTTGGAAGATTGGGAATTGTTTTATCAACTGGAGCGAGTGGGTTTCCAACTATACCCTTACTCAAGATTAAACCAGATCGAGGCCCTCTTAAAGTTTTATGAGTAGTTGTACTTAGAACATGAAATCCTGAATCAAAGGGATTTTTCATCACACCGCCAGCTATCAAACCGGCAATATGTGCAATATCAGCCATTAACATCGCTCCAACTTGGTTACCAACTTCAGCGAATTTGCCATAATCAAGAGCTCTAGGAAATGAAGAATAACCAGCTAAAAGTATTTTAGGTTTATGTTTTTTAGCCAATTCCAGCATCATATCAAAATCAATTTCACCCGTCTCAACATCTTTTATTTTGTAATGAACGTAATTAAAAATTCTTGCTAAGGTAGTTTGTGGATGTCCGTGAGTTAGATGACCTCCATGACTTAAATCCATAGCTAATATAGTGTCACCAGGTTTTAACCAGGAATGATAGACACACTCATTAGCTTGAGCACCAGAGTGAGGTTGTACATTGGCATGATCAGCGTTAAATAGCTTCTTTGCAGTATTGATTGCAATAGTCTCAACTTTGTCTGTGTTTATTTGACCACCATAATAACGTTTACCAGGATATCCTTCGGAATATTTGTTAGTAAATACACTTCCTAAAGCTGTTAAAACATCTCTACTTACATAATTTTCAGATGGAATTAACTCAAATCCGTCCCGCTGACGAGCCTCTTCTGCTTCTAAAAGTTTTTGTAATTCCGAGTCACTAAGCATAATTCAAGAATAGTATATCATATTCGGTTATATTGACTTTTATTACCTTTTTTGATATATTATTCGGACAAATGAGTGCCAATAACCAAAAAATTGGACAATTAATTTCACAAATACGTCAAGAACGTGGCATGACTCAAGCTGAATTTGCTAAAAGGCTTAATACTAGCCAATCAGCCATAAATCGTATTGAACAAGGCAATCAAAATTTAAGTCTCGAAACTATTTCGCGAGTTAGCACTGCGCTGGGTCGAAATATTGTTTCTTTAAATTCTGGCTCTCTGGGATTTGAAATTGAAGGTGGGCATGAATTAAGTGGTGAAATTACCATGAAGGCATCAAAAAACGCCTCCGTTGCCCTATTAGCCGGTTCACTACTCAACAAAGGTACGACTCATCTAGAACAAGTCCCCCGTATAGAAGAAGTCTTTCGACTCATAGAAGTACTTCAAAGTATTGGAGTCCATGTTAAGTGGATTAAAGGCACCGACTTAGAGATAAAGCCACCCCTGCATTTTCGTTTAGATCAGATAAATGTAGAATCAGCCAAAAAAACACGAAGCATAATAATGTTTATCGGTGCCTTGATGCACTATTCGAATGATTTCTCGCTTCCCTATGCTGGTGGCTGTAATCTAGGAAAACGAACTATAGCTGCCCATCAATTTGCTCTTGAAAAATTCGGATTAACTATCAAAACTTTGAGTGGTAAATATCACATAAAAGTTAAACAACAATCTCCTGGTTCAGTTACCCTTTATGAGATGAGCGACACGGCCACTGAAAATATATTATTTGCCGCAGCTATGACTCAGGGTAAAACAATAATCAGATTTGCATCTTCTAACTATATGGTTCAAGACGTCTGTCTATTCTTACAGAAACTTGGTGTCAAGATAGAAGGAATCGGGACGAGTACTTTGGTAGTCCACGGCGTTCAAACAATAAATAAAAGAGTACGATACACATCCTCAGAAGACCCACTAGAGGCAATGTTATTTATTACAGCAGCAGCAGTAACAAATTCAAGTATTACATTAAGACGATGCCCGATTGATTTTTTGGAACTAGAACTATTGAAACTACAAAAAATGGGTTTGAACTTCAGTATGAGTGACGAGTATATGGCCAAAAACGGACGTACTAGATTAGTAGATATCACAACCCACCATCATGGCGAATTAACTGCACTTGAAGATAAGATTCATCCTCTTCCTTATCCTGGAATTAATATGGATAACCTTCCGTTTTTTGTTCCGATAGCTGCTTTAGCTAAAGGTGAAACCCTAATTCATGACTGGCCATATGAAGATAGGGCTATCTATTTTACAGAACTTAACAAATTAGGTGCAAATGTCAGATTGTTAGATCCGCATAGGGTCATTGTTGCAGGACCTACTAAGTTTAAAGCTGCAGAAGTTATCTGCCCGCCAGCACTAAGGCCAGCAACTATCATCCTCACAGCTATGCTGGGAGCTCCAGGCAGATCTGTTCTTCGAAACATCTATTCCATCAACCGAGGCTATGAATCGTTAGCAGAGCGACTTAGAGAGCTTGGTGCTCATGTAACCACTCTTCACGATCTTTAATTTTAGTTTTACATACAGCTAACTAGGTTTAATATAAATCTTCCAAGACTCCACTACTTCATTCCATACTTATTACTAGAGACTTATTTTTAAGGATTTATGAATTCTACAAGATAATTTGATGAATAGATAAAGATTGTCTAAATAAGTTTGGTTTGGTTTATTATTATAAAATACAGTGTGTTATAATTACCCCTGTTCGCGGGTGTCGTATAACGGCTATTATGTCAGCCTTCCAAGTTGAAAATGGGAGTTCGACTCTCCCCACCCGCACCAGGCCCCAGTAGCTCAGCTGGATAGAGCAGAACGGTTCTAACGTTAAGGTCGGGGGTTCGAGTCCCTCCTGGGGTACCAATCTAAATTATTGCATTTTCTGATTGGAACATTGATTGATTATTAATGGCTGACAAAGTATAATCACCTCTGTTATGGCGAGTGTAGCTCAGTTGGTTAGAGCGCCTGTCTGTGGCACAGGAGGTCGTGGGTTCAACCCCCATCGCTCGCCCCAAACATCAATCATTTATTAGAGGCATTTGTTGCCTCTTTTTTTGTTAATATGAAGTTATGAGTAATGAGTCTTTAGAAAATTTCGTAAATAATATTATGAGTATAAATGCTACTTTGCCAGGAATCGGAGGAGCATATTCAGGTATTATTGGAACTTCAGCATCTGGCAGTCAAACACTTTTTCAATTAAAAAAATCCGTTATGTGTTTCGCATCTGCTTATCGTAAAAATGATTCAAATAAAGATTCTCTTATGGAAATGTCTAAAGCGATCGAGGGCATGATTCTTACCCTTGGATCTTTTTCTGTAATAACTAACCAGTTTTGTAACCAACTCCAGGAAGATCTCGAAGATTTACTAAACAATCATTCCTAATTTGTTTGCAAATTACTATTAATGATAAGTGGTAAGCAAGGTACTGGCCAGCCACACAGCTGGTACCCATAGAAGTAAACCAGAGAGAAATGGAACAAAAACATTGTCGCTCCCCTTTGGTGCAACAATTTCGGTAATTCCTAGAATTAAAGCACAAACCAAGCTATACAAAACTGGAGATATATAGAAACCATGATAAATAAGAGCGTGATGAGAAATTAACGTCCAGTAAATAAGATTAAGTAAAAAAGAAAATAATATAAATGTCATGGTTCCCGCAAGACTCTTACGACAGCCTCTAAAGTGAAAGATTTTGGCTTTCTTAGCTAAACTTGTTCCAACAACTGCTGCGAATCCATCTGCAAGAGCCATATGAAGTACTGCAATCGCATATATTGCATCACTTCTAAAAACTAATGCAACTACTCCAATACTAACGGCATACCAAATCTCTCCATATGTTGCTCGTTTAATACTATGTAGGGAATTAAACATATGCAGCTGTTTAATAATTATTAGTGCAGCTACAAAAATTAAGCTTAGTAGAGCTATATTTATACGGCTAACAAAGAGCGGCCAAAAAGCCGCATAAGACGCTGCTAAAATATGTACAAATTTGCGAGCGTATTCGCCTTTTAATATGTGTTTTTGCCACAACCACTCGCCGATGAGTAGTATTGCGGCTGTTCCCGCTGCAGCGAGTAACATGCCATTCATAAGTATCCATTATAGCGCTTTTGGCAACTTTGATGGGTCTTTACTTTTAGTTAAGTTATACTAATTTTGATTATAATAATCATATTCGGGGTGTAGCGCAGTTGGCTAGCGCGCAGCGTTCGGGACGCTGAGGTCGGAGGTTCAAGTCCTCTCACCCCGACCATGACGGACAGATTGAAGTTCTTTTAGCTTTGCAAACGCTTTTGTAAGGTGATAATCAACCACTTTCTGCTCATCAACGACAAGGTTCAAAAGGATTATACGGCAAATATGGTCTTTACCAACTTCATTTGCTGCCTTCACCTTAGAACCCGCATTTTTAGCTAGGTTCAAAAATTGTTCTATGCTTAGTACATCTTTTTCAGGGTTGGTTCGGGCTTCTCTTAGTTCCTTAATTTGTTTTTCAAGGTCTTTGCGGTCTGCTTCCAGTTCCAGCAGTCGGTCATTATTAACCTTCCATACAGGGGTATTTTGCTTGTAATCTATTATCTTCAGACCTATATCCTTTACCCTTCGCTTGGTCGCTTTTAAGGCACCTTCCTTGCTGTTAATATCGGTCTGGACTTTGATTTGCTCTTTGTTAGCCTGACTAGTTAGGTGGTCGTAATAATACTGGTAGTCGTCCTCGGTTAGCTCAACACCATTACCCAGCAACTCATAGATAAACTTAAAGATTTCAATGGCTCTAATTGACTTCTTTTTACGGCTACAGCTAGTGGTAGTACAGCGATAGTACAAGTAACGACTGCCCCGCTGACTTTTAGAAGCCCCAGCAGCCATGTTATGACCACAATAGGCGCATTTAACCATTCCCCGAAGCGGATAAAAGGTCATGCGCCTGTTACGAATGAGTGGCGATATAGTAGCTCTACCCAGCCGTTGCACTTCGTTGTAGTCATCTTCGCTTACTGCTTCTTGGAACTCATAGGCTTCTTTTAGGTTAATAGACTTGTTGGTTTGAATTAGTAACCCAAAGTAAAACGGGTCTTTAAACATCTCGCTCAAAATCTGGTAGCTCACGTAAATCTTTTCACCGAAGCGTTTAGACTTTTTATCTTTAATAATGCGAGCATAGCCATTGTCGTTCATGTACTTGGCTATGTCACGCAAGCCGATACCTCGTTTTCTCATCTGCCATGCCTCAACAACAAGGTCAAAGTTACTGTCATCTGGCTCGTAGGTTCCTTGCTCAGTTCGTATGTAGCCGTGTTTTGGTGTACCCGAAGATTTGCCTTCCTTGAAGCCATGCCTATGCCCACGCTTCACATTGTCTGACAGGTTGGCGGAGTAGTAGGTAGCCAGAGTAAAAGATATACCCAACAACATCTTGCCACTGGCGTTATTGGTGTAATAGTGCGTTACGAACTTTAGGTCTTTGAGGTTTTTCTGGTCTATGAGGTTGAAAAGCTCACCGCCGTCCACCATATTGCGAGCTAGTCGGTCAGGGTGCCATGCCATTATCCCATCTAGCTTTCCAGCTCTCAGGTCTTTAAGTAAGTCATAGAATCGGTCACGTTTAGGGTTATTGGGTATCTTTGCTGACCCGTGGTCTTCGTAGTATGGCTCAACTAAGTGCAAGCCCATTTTGGCTGCTAGCTCCTCACACTCAGTTTGCTGGTCTTCAATGCTTCGTTGCTGGCGTTCTTTGTCGTCTGTACTTTTACGGAGATAAAGACCATATTTTAGTGTAGTAAAATCTAGTTGTGTTTCTTGGTCTTCGTCCATATCAACAGTTTACACCTTATAGCCGGATACGACCCCCGTTATTGTCAGATATGCTTGTTTCATTGAGCTTAGCCTTCGGGTCGTTTAGGTTTACCGCTTCCAAAGCCTTCATAAGGTCGGACAACATCAAACCAACCTCGGCTTCTTCAATAACGAGTAGTTTATCCGATAAGCTGTCTTGTTTGGGCTGTGCTTGCTCTACGCCTATAACAGGCGCTGTTCCAGTTGGCATAACGCCACTCCAAAAGATTAGATTTTGTAATCTTTAGAGCGGATTAGCTGGCTGGCTTCACAGTTTACAGATAAATCCTCTAAGTGGAGTCTTTGGTAGGACTCTAAGGTTGGTTAGCTCAATTCTAGTCTAGGCTTCGTGAGCTACTCCTTGTTGATAATAATTATAGCTAATGGCAACAACTAAATCTACTGTATTATTTACTGGTTAATGGGTTCGGCTATGGCTTCCAGCGTCTTAAGCATGTGTTCAATCATCTTATTTTCATCTCCACCATAGTATTGGTCTGCAATAGGCATGGCGTTGGTGCTTCGATCCAAACTCTGAGGTAAGTTATTACTGAACTCGCTCCTAGATTTACGTTCTAACCACCACTGAGCCGCTTTAAGGTCGCCCTTATCAATGGCTTGGATAACCACCTGCTTGGCACGTTGTGTAGCCCATTCCTGAGCTAGTGTCATTTTGTTCATAAAGTCAGCGTCAGTCTGCAAGTGGGCGTAGTAGGTGCTACGGCTAATACCAGATACATGACATGCCATTTCAATGCTAAAACCGTCTCTAAGAGCCTGTTCTAGTATCTGCACAGTGGATTTAGTTATAACTGTTGGTCTACCATTTGGGTTGTTGCTCATACATATTATTGTGGGTGATAGTAGTCGTTAAGAATAGCTGGTGATACTTGTGAAGCCGTGTGAGCCAACTATAATCAGGGTTGAAAGGATAAGCTATGAACAAGGAATATGAAAACGAGTATGACGAGGCACTTAAGTTATGGACTAAAGCTGCTGAAAACTTGCGTCCACTTGATGAACGAGTAGCACAGGCAGAACAAGCTGGGACAGTTTACTATTTGACAGATGAAGATGGTGTGCTTTTAAGAAATGAACGTAGCGCTTCAATAGGGCTTGAAAAGGCACGACAGAAACTATTCAAACAGATTAACTGAGTCGTAACCCTTGTAGCCTAGCTGTGCGATAGGTCCCTTGACCCATTCATTAAACTTGAACATTGTCATGAATGAGATGTAGCTTTTTGATACAGCAACATCTACCTTTAAGTGCTTCATCATATCTGTATCGCCACCAAAAATGGCAAAAATTCTTTTCTTGAACTGAAATACAGTAGAAGTTTCGTCATACGTATCTTTACCAGCAAAACTAGTAGTCTGAACGTATACTTTTTCTGCTGCGTTTAACTTCTTGTATAGATTGTCCTCAGCCTCTTTTTCATTAATTTTACTACCGTACTTAGTTACTTTTTTGGCAGCAGTGTTTAAGATAGGTTTGGCAATTTTGTGCATAGCTTCTGCTCCCTGTTCTTCACCTAATTCTGCGTCAAGGTGTCTGAACATAAGGCTGGTATAAAAACAGATAAATTCGCTATAAATTTCAACCCTTGCATTAACAAGGTCATTTTTATTTGTAAAAAACTCCTGTAGATATTCTTCAAAACCATGTACGCCGTCTGCTGCACCTTCGTTTATAGCAAGAGCAAGCGACTGTATAGGATTTTTATTATAAAGGTCTACTAACCCGTCTAGCATTTTAGAAGTGAATATAGTACCGCTATCCATAGAATAACTATACCAAACATCTTAAAAAAGTAGTTTTAATACTATAATGGACGTTATGAACAAGCACCAACTGTCGGAAGATGAAAAGGATTTTATAATCAACTGCACAAAATTCGGGGTTTGGATTTTAGGACAACCACTTGACCAGCAATATGACACTAATGCTCACGTAACCGATAAGGTACGTGTGCGGGACTTGTTAGACGAACTAACTGGTGATGATTTAAAAGACTTCAGGGGTGCGGGTGCAAATCCAGAGTACGAAGATGAACGGCTCTTTGAGAGCAAAGAATACACTTACTATGGAATTAACGACTGGGTTTCAATGTTGGCTACACACGAAGGACGGCTGTATAAAAACGGCATTAGGTATCTTGGACCGACTAAAAACGTTAGGCTGCTGTTTGATGAAATGATTAAACTGTTTGCAGAACGTGCTGGTATGGGTAAGCCAAAACGTTCTGTGTTGAATAAAAATAGGTGTGAGTGGGACAGCGATTACTCTAAAATCATTATGAAATACAAACCAGTGCCTCAATACAATTCAGCCCAAGTAAACATCATTATGAGGGTAAAATCAGTTAATCCATTCGACTACCTAGTAAACTCTGCCACCTAAGTTCAAACAACCATTGCTTAATATAAACCACATCACTTAAGACAACAGTAAAACAGTGGTTTAGAGGTGTTTAGTTCAATAATTGTAAACGCTACCTGAGAGAGCATTATCTTCGTTGTTTGTACCACTTGCAGCAAGTATTGGTGCGGTGCTTTTCTCAAAAACTTCGGTATCCCAGCTCTTTTTAAGAGAGTGTAGTAAGCTAGTAAAGTCAGGTTCGGGGCAATTCGCCCCAGCCCGACCAAATTGTTACTAATAAAAAAGCCCTCTGTTGATAAGCAAGAGGGCTTTAATTTTTAAATTTACTATTTTTTATTCGATTTCTTTTGGTTGCTTTTGGAAAAGAAAAGCAAGTATATAAGAGGTAATATACCTATAGTATTTAGAATTAATAATATAATAAACCAGACCTTGTCTTTGCGTTGGGCTGCTCTCCATAAAGCAAATCCTCTTAAGACTAGATCAATTGCTATAGCCGCAAACAAAGCGACTAATAAACCGGGTGTAAATGATATTGTGCTCATGCTTATATGCTACCACACAGTTTAATATCAGTTAATAATTTATAATGGTGCAACTAGTTATTTATATTTTAATCTGTTAGAATAGGGCTGTTTTAGCGGGGATTGGCGCAGTTGGCTAGCGCGCCGCGTTTGGGACGCGGAGGCCGGAGGTTCGAGTCCTCTATCCCCGACCAATTAAAAAACCTCTGATTTTTTTCAGAGGTCTTTTAAATTATTTAGGCTTTATTATTTCGCAAATTCAATGGCGCGAGTTTCGCGGATTACATTCACTTTTATTGTACCTGGGTACTGCATAGTCGACTCTATTTTATTGGCAATATCTCGGGCTAACTTAATCGCGCTTAAATCATCTATGTCACTTGGTTTCACGAATATTCTAACTTCACGTCCTGCACTAATTGCATAGGCTTTCTCAATACCTTCAAAACCAGTTGCGACATTCTCGAGTTCTTTCATACGCTCTATAAAGTTCTCTGAACTTATGTTTCTAGCTCCTGGTCTTGCAGCGCTAACTGCATCGACAACTCTAATAATAAGGGCTTCGACTGTAGTTGCCTCAACATCATCATGATGAGCTTCGGCGGCGTGTGCAACTTCTTCAGGTACACCATACTTACGTGCCATTTCGCCGGTAATAATATGATGCTTGCCTTCAACTTTATGGGACAAAGCTTTGCCAATATCATGTATTAATGCAGCATATTTGGTGGTTCTAACATCACAACCTAATTCCTCGGCAATCATACCCGATATATGTGCCATTTCGGTAGAATGCTTTAATACGTTTTGCCCATAACTGGTACGAAACTTTAGTTCACCTAAGTACTGCAGTATTTCTCTTGGTATACCAACAATCCCCACTTCTCTTGCAGCATCTTCACCTGCTCTAACAATTTCTTTTTGAACTTGTGCCTGAGCTTTGTCAACAACTTCTTCAATTCGGCCGGGGTGAACCCTACCATCTTTTAGAAGCATTTCCAGAGCCACTCGGGCTATTTCTCTTCGGACTGGATCAAAACTCGAAAGTACAATCATTCCTGGTGTGTCATCCACTAATACATCTACACCTGTAGCTCGCTGCAGGGCTTGAATGTTTCGTCCTTCCTTACCAATAATCCGACCTTTCATTTCTTCGTCTTCGAGCTTAACAGCAGTAACAGTACGTTCAGCCGCAACTTCGCTAGCCATGCGTTCCATCGCTGTAACTAGAATCGTGCCAGCCTCTTCTTCGGCTAATTCTTTTGCATCATTCTGTAATTTAACAACTAGACCTGTAAGATCATTTTTAATATCTCTTTCAGTCATGCTCATTAATTTTTCAGCGGCTTCGGCTTTAGTCAACTTAGCAACTTTTTCTAATTTATCTTGTTGTTTCTTACGCAAATCACGAATTTCATTTTTAAGTTCTTCCACTTCATCTTCGCTTTTTCGTAATTTCTCGCTTCGCTTATCCAAATTATCTAATTTATTATCTAGGGATACTTCTCGTTCATGAAGTCTCGTTTCTGTATCTTTGAGCTCGCGACGACGCTGCTGTTCTTCTTTGCGTGTTTCTTCAACTAGCCTAGAGGCATCTTCCTGGGCTTTTAGCTTAATAGCTGCAGCTTCTTTATTTGCCTTTGCTAACTCTTTTTCTGCCTCATGTGCAGCTGTGCCGATTTTTCTTCGCGTAATAGCTTGGCTAGCTCCAAAACCAGCCCCAATACCAACAAATGCCAAAACTACGGCAATTATTTCCATAGATCTATCCTTTCTATCGGTGCAGATATTCTTGATACATCACTATCACATCCTTAGCATCAAAAATTATCTGAGTATCGAATATAAAAAATTATTTATCAAATGTGGATTTAACAATGAATCTCTCTAAATCCTAAGTTAATAATAGCGCTTTTTGGGGATAACTGACAACTTTTTGTCAATTAACCCCCGTAATGTTTGGCTATAGTAATGGCAGCGCCGACTATCAAAACACCTAATAAAAGCAGAAATGGCCGGATATCCAATAATTTATCATCTCTCATATCATCATGTATCGATGGAATAATATCTGAAGCAGCTATGTACAACATAAATCCAGCACTTAAACCAAGCAACATTCCTACGGGTATACTTCCTGACCCTCCTAACCAAAAAGTAAGCAAAGCTAGCGATGTAGTAGCAAGAGAACTGGCAATATGTACCAAAATTACTCCCCTACGACTCATACCCCTAGCAAGCAATAAACCAAAATCACCAATTTCCCTTGGTATTTCATGTGCAGCAACGGCAATTGTAGTTACAGCACCGACTTGGAAACTTATCAAAAAAGCTGAAGCAATTGCTACACCATCCAAACCATTGTGAAGTGTATTACCGGCAATAATTAATGGCTTAGATACGTGCTTTTTTTCTTCATCACCAACGTGTTCATGGTGATGGTGAAACCAACGTAGAAATCTTTCCAAAAAGAAAAAGATTACAAGCCCAAACATTGTACTTGTAAACACTGTTTCAGGTTTAGTGCTGTTAATGCCCTCTGGTAATAGATCAACAAAAACAGCCGCCAATAGTCCACCGGCTGCAAAAGGCGTAGCATATGATGCTAAAGCTCTAGCAGTTCTTTTATGGCTAAGCAGTAATATGCCACCGATTAAAGATACAATGCTACCAGTAACTGTAAAGATAAAAACATCAAAATATCCGGGCATTATTTTTTTGGCCTAGTTATATTTACTGGTGCGCCATATTCGGGAATAATGATCTTCTGGTTTTCACCTTTTAATAATTGCTTGATTGCTATCGATTGCCAATCATTTCCGTTTTGACCTATAACTGCTATTTTTAAGCCATAAGCTAAGCTATTAGCCACAGTCAGTCCAATTCTAAGGCCAGTGAAACTGCCTGGACCTTTATAACAAATGATGCCCTCAATTGAGTGCCAATCTAAAGAATTCCGATCAAGTAAATCTTTAATCTTAGTATGAATAGTTTCAGATAAAGTTCTATGAGCTTCCCAGATAATCTCATCAATCTTTTTACTATCTTCAAATAAAGCTAGTTCACTATCCACTTTTTCTGTCCGAATAGATAAAATTATCAATTCTTAATTCCTTGTATTAAATATTCTAATTCCTTGGGAATATAGAACTTAAGTTTACGCTTTTCTTCTCCAGCATGTTCAATTTCTATTCTAAGCAGTTTCTCGGGCAATACATTTTTGACTATTCCTGCCCACTCAAGAACAATTACTGTCTTAGGTTCATTCATCACTTCTTGAAGTTCTAATGCAACGATTCCTGGTTCACTTAAACGATAAAAATCGAAGTGGTGAATTACAAATTTAGGACATTTATAAACTTTAGATATCATAAAAGTTGGGCTTGAAACCTGATCTATACTTCCAGCCCCGCTAACTAGTCCGCTTGTAAATAATGTCTTACCACCTCCCAAATCACTAGCTAGTTCAATTACTTCACCACCATGTAAATTACCTCCAATTATTTTGGCAATACTTTCGGTATCTATTGGGCTATTAGAAATAAGTGAAATTTCAGATTGTTCGAGCATTTCATGCATAGATTACAATCAAAAGTTAAATATCGCAAGTAAAGATAAAAAGTAATGTAATGTTTATAAGCTTAAAGTTTTTTCGTACAATAAAAGTAAGATGCTTTACTTATCAACCAAGATCACTAATCTTCCATTACTTAGCATCCGTAGCTCCGGACGCATTGGTACGGTATTAAAACCGATTATTAATCCCCATAATCTGCATATCGATGGATTCTTTTGCCAATCCGTCCATAGTAAAAACGAATTAGTACTTCTAGATATTTACATTAGAGAATTTGCTCCAAACGGCATTATTATTGACGATCACAAAAATTTAAGCGATCCTACTGACTTAGTTCGCTTAGAACCTGTTATAAAATTGAATTTTTCCCTCGAAAATAAAACAGTTTTTTCTGGAAAGAAAAAGATTGGTAAAGTAATCGATTTTGCAATTGATAAAGATAGTTTGTTTGTTCAAAAACTTTATGTCCAACCACCTGTATGGCAGAGTTTGAATCAAAATCGATTAACTATCGATAGAAGTAGCATAATTGAGGTTACAGATACGAAAATAGTAGTAAGCGGACCGGAAGAAAAAGCATCTGATAAAGCAAAAGCCACATCTCGTGGTTTTGCGGCTAGTTATTCTGCCAATACTTCTTTTATCAACGAGTAGCGAAAGCCTTGTCTCATCAAATACTCTATGAGTTTCTTGTCATCTAAATACTTAGACTGTTGGCGTTTTTTAGCAATCAGATTAATCAATATTTCTTTATCATTAAGGGCACTATCATTTAATTTCTGATTAATTATTTCATCAGACACACCTTTAGTTTTTAATTCATGTTTAATAGATAATGAGCTGTGTTTTTTAGACTGACGCTGTTCAATCCACCATTCAGTAAAGTCATAATCATTTTGGTAATTTTTAGACTGGAATTCTTGGACCCATATATTTATAGCTTCATCATCTAATTTTTTTCTTTTTAAATAATCATGTAGCTCTCTTGCTGAATGGGGTCTTATCAGCAACCACTCTAGAGCTCGCTGTTTTAATTTACCATCCTGTGATAGTTTTTTATATTTTTCCAAATCAATTTCATTAATTTCACTGCCCGATTTTAGATGAAATTCCAGTAGTTGGTTTAAGTTAAGTGAAAAAATGTACTTACCATCAATATATATACTTACTCGGTCTTTATTCTTTTGCTGGGCAACTATTTTAGTAATTTTCATGTCGGTAAAAGTTTGATGAATACAAAGAGCATGAGACTAAACCAGGCAATATCCACAACCCAACCCCACGAAAATTCCATCCAATTCATTTTAGAATGCAATTTAGATATCCAGCTTTTAGGAATATCTTTTTCACCTAATGATTCTCTAATAAATCGGTAGACCCAGATTAAATCAGGTGAACAAGCGACCGCCATAGCAACCAGCATTAGGGCAAAGTTTACTCCTGGACTTGAGAGCACTAGAACAAATACGGATATTAAAACCAGAGCATCTATTATCTGGATCAGTATAAATAGTCTGTTTCTCTTCCCAAGCATCTGACCATAATGCGGTAACAGATCAACTATAAAGTGACTCGCCAATACAATTGGCAGTACCCACCAGCTCTTAACGATTAAAGTTAAGTTAGCGGCAGTAATGGCATGATTTGAGACAGTCATTAAATTTTATATATTTAGTGTTGCTTTTCGGATCAGACCATCAATCTTTTTAAGAACTTCCGGATTACCGATTAAATATTGCTTTGCGGCTTCACGGCCTTGTCCAATTTTAGTGCCTTCATACTCATACCAGGCACCACTTTTATCTACTATCTCATGGTCTACCGCTATATCTAGTGTTTCACCTTCACGACTGATGCCTACGTTATACATGATATCGAATTCAGCATCCCTAAAAGGTGGAGCGATTTTATTTTTAACTACTTTAACTCGAACTCGATTACCAATGACCTCGTCGCCACTTTTAATCTGACTAATTCGACGAATATCCATTCTTACTGATGCATAAAACTTCAAGGCATTTCCACCTGTAGTAGTTTCGGGATTACCAAACATTATTCCAATTTTCATCCGAAGCTGATTAATAAATATAACTGTGCATTTACTGCGGTTTATTATGCTAGTTAACTTACGAAGCGCTTGACTCATTAACCTTGCTTGTAGGCCCATATGAGCATCACCCATATCACCTTCTATTTCTGCTTGGGGTACAAGTGCTGCTACCGAGTCAACAACAATTAAATCTACGGCATTACTTCGTACTAAAGTCTCAACGATTTCTAAAGCTTGTTCACCGTTATCAGGTTGCGAAACTAAGAAATCTTTAATATCTACCCCAATACGAGCCGCATAAGCAGGATCTAGTGCATTTTCTGCATCAATAAATGCCGCTGTTCCACCTTGTCTTTGAATCTGAGCTACTGCGTGAAGTGCCAAGGTAGTTTTACCACTGCTTTCAGGACCATAGATCTCAATTATTCTACCTTTAGGGATACCTCCACCCAGGGCAATATCTAATCCTAAGCTACCTGAAGAAAATGTTTCAATATCTATTCTTTGGTCAGCTCCTAGTTGCATAATTGCACCTTGGCCAAATTGCTTTTTTATATGATCAACTGCCAAGTTTAATGCTTGATCTTTTCCACTAGCCTTATTTTCCACCTCTACTGATTTGGCTGCTTTTTTAGCCGGCATAATTGCTCCTCTTCTGCTGCTATGTTTATCACTAGTTTTAAGTATATCAAAACCAAGTAACTATAAAATATGTGATAAACCGCTTATGTTCGCTGTATAATGTTCAATAAGTATGCGTGCATCAGACAACTTAGTTGAGAAGTTGTTAAAGAAAACGAAAAAAGTTAACGACGATCAACTAGCCAAACTCAAAGAACAAGAACAAAACGAAAAAAAGCCTCTGCAAGATGTGGTCATTAATAGCAACCTTATTTCTGAAAAAGAGCTGACTCAGTTATTTGCTGAAGAAATTGAAGTTCCCTATGTCGAACTTAATCCAAAAGACATACAAAAAGAAGCACTTCATCTAATACCCGAGCGTATCGCCCGTCAATATAATGTTGTAGTCTATAGTGTTGAAAAAGACGGAACAAAGCTTCTCGCTATGGAAGATCCAGACGATATCCAAGCAATCAGTTTTCTACAGAAACAGCTAGGTGACAATTTAAAAATATTTATCTCAACGCGGACCAACATATTACAAGCTATTGATCAATACCGTGAAAATATAAGTAGCGAGATTACCCAGGTTGTATCCGAAAACAGCGAAGAACAAACTGGCGATGAAGATGTGGATGAGGAAGATCTTGCTGAAGATTCACCAATCGCACAAACTGTTAATTTAATTATCGAAGGCGCAATTAAAGCCGGTGCATCGGACGTGCATATTGAACCTAGAGAAGATTATGTAGCTATTAGGTATCGAGTGGACGGTATTTTAAAAGAAGTAAACAAACTTCCTAAAAAGGTACAGGGAGCCCTTACTTCCCGTATAAAGATATTGGCTAGTTTAAAAATTGATGAACGCCGCATTCCACAAGATGGTCGCTTTAAAATTGCTATAAATAATCTCCTGTATGCCTTAAGAGTTTCAACACTACCAATTACTGATGGTGAAAAAGTCGTTATGAGAATACTCAGTGAAGGTCAAAAAGCTCAAACATTGCAGGAATTAGGCTATTGGGGATATTCGCTTGAAACTATTAATCACACAATTATACAACCACATGGAATGGTACTTATTACCGGCCCAACAGGTTCTGGAAAATCAACGAGTTTATTTAGTATCTTAAGTATTTTAAATAGACCAGAAGTAAACATCTCTACAGTTGAAGATCCCGTAGAATATAAAATATTTGGAGCTAATCAAACTCAAGTAAACCCAATTGCGGGAATGACATTCGCCGCAGGGTTAAGAGCACTCCTCCGACAAGATCCAAATATTATAATGGTTGGTGAAGTTAGAGATACCGAGACAGCTGACCTAGCCGTACAAGCTGCACTTACCGGCCATCTAGTGTTCTCAACATTGCACACAAATAATGCATCAACTTGTTTGCCACGCCTTCTAGATATGAACATAGAGCCCTTCTTAATAGCTTCAACTGTTAGGTCTATTGTTGGGCAACGTTTAGTAAGAAAACTATGCCCGAGCTGTAGAGAATGCTATACACCAGATGCTGTATTTTCCAAGCGTATAATGGAAGCCTTTAAAATCACAGATGCAGCAGCAATGAAACGCATCCATGATTTAGAGGCTAAAGCATTAGCGGAAGGTATCGGAAAAACTACAATGGCTAGCACAAATCCTAAATCAACTGCCTCACTTTCAACATCTGAATCAAAAATATTAAAGCTTTGGAAAGCTCATGAAGACGGTTGTGATGATTGTAACCATAACGGCTACCGAGGAAGAATGGGAATATATGAGGCCCTCGGCAATACACCGGAAATTCAAAAATTAATTGTAAGTAATGCCACTAGTGAAGTTGTGCAAAATCAAGCTATGAAAGATGGCATGATAACCATGCAACTTGATGGTTTGATTAAGGCTCTAAGAGGCCAAACTAGTATTGAAGAAATATTAAGAGCAACTTCAGAAGATTAATAAATGACTACATTTGCATACACTGCTGTAAATAAAGAAGGAAAAACCGTCAAAGGAACAGCCGAAGCTGAAGACCAAGATGCTTTAGTAGATAGCCTTCACCGCTCAGGCGAAAGACCACTGGTAATAAAAACTAATTCAGCTTTCAGTATCAATATCTTCAATAAAAAGAAAAAAGTTAAACTTAGAGAGCTAGTAGTTTTTACTCGTCAATTATCTACTCTTGTTTCGGCGGGCGTACCTATTACTAGGTCACTTAATACCTTAGAATCACAAGCCGAAGATAAATATTTTAAAAGCGCTATAGGAGATATGGCCAAAGATATTGAGGGTGGATTGTCTATAGCTGACGCAATGGCTAAATTTCCAAATATTTTTTCAGAAATTTATGTCAACATGGTACGTGCGGGTGAAGCTGGTGGTATTTTAGATGAAATTTTAAAACGATTAGCGCTTCAAGTTGAAAAAGACTCCAGTATACGCAAAAAAATCAAAGGAGCTATGGCATATCCAATTGTAATTGGAACCATAACCTTTGTAGCCTTTTTTGGAATTATGATTTTTATCATGCCAAAAATTACCGCCATTATTAATAGCCTTACCCCTGGTGCGAAAATGCCAATCTATACCCAAGTTTTAATGGGTGTATCTAGCTTTTGTCAACGAAATGCAATAGTGATGGTGACAGTAACTGTTATTGTTATCTTTTTTGGTTTGCGTTACATACGAACTCCCAAGGGCAAATATAAGTTTCACTGGTTGCTTTTAAATATTCCTGTCATTAAGGATGTAGTTACTAAACTTGCCATAGCCCGGTTTTCTAGAACCTTTGCCAGCTTAATGTCGGCAGGAGTAGGCGTTTTGGAAGCCCTAGATGTAACTGGAGGTGCAATTGGGAATAAAGTTATTGAAGCTGAATTAAAGGAAGCAGCTAAAGATGTTAAGAATGGAAAACAATTGTCAGAGCCTCTTAGCAAGAGTAAATATTTCCCAAAAATCGTTAGTCAAATGTTAGCAATTGGAGAAGAAACTGGACAAATTGATACTGTACTTGTAAAGGTAGCAGATTTTTACGAAGAAGAAGTAGATGTGGTTATTAGCGGATTGAGTGCCATTATCGAACCTATAATGATTGTCATACTAGGAGCCATTGTAGGATTAATAGCAGCTAGTGTAATGGGCCCACTTGCCGATCTTAATAAGAATATTGGGAATTAGCTTTAGATAAACTGAGTTGACGATATAATGCTTATGATTAATAATCATATCTGTAAAGATAGATAGATAGATAATAAAATAAGAAGTCTTTTAAAAAATAATATAGGGGGTAGGCATATTATGGCTTACAAACAAAAACAATCAGGTTTCACCATCGTGGAACTCTTGATCGTCATCGTTGTCATTGGAATCTTGGCAGCACTAGTTTATACCACATATAGTGGTATTCAACAGAAGGCTCGAGATACAAAGCGACAGACAGACATCCAAGCTCAATATAGCGAACTAGAAGCATATTATGCTACGGCTGCTGGATATCCGGTACTTAGTGACTTTAATTCTGCTGCTTGGCGAACTGCAAATATGAAGGGTCTTGACCCTAATGCATTTTGTGACCCGACTGCGTCTTCACAAACAAACTGCGTTGATGTATCCTCGCCTCAAGCAAATGCATACTCTTACCAGGTATGGCAATCAGATGGAACTACCGCTTGTACAGCATCAGCCGGACAAACCTGTCCTAAATATACTTTGACAGCTACACTTGAAGGAACTATCAACGGTTCTGGTACCTACGTTAAAAATAGCTTGAACTAGCTGAAAAGTAGTTGAAAACATTAGCATTATGATGTATAAACAAAGATATTAAGATAAAAGGATGGGCAAAATAAGTATGAGAATCAAAAAAACTACAAAATCAGGTTTCACCATCGTGGAACTCTTGATCGTCATCGTTGTCATTGGAATCTTGGCAGCACTAGTTTATACCACATATAGTGGTATTCAACAGAAGGCTCGAGATACAAAGCGACAGACAGACATCAATGCGCAGTACAGTATGCTAGAAGCCTACTATGCACAAAATGGTGGCTACCCAGTATTAGTCGACTTTAACAGTGCTACATGGCGTGCAACAAATATGAAGGGTCTAGACCCAAGTGCATTCTGTGATCCAAGCGCAGCTACACAAACTGGCTGTACTGATGTAACCTCACCTGCATCTAAGTCATATGCATACCAAGTATGGCAAGCGGACGGTGCAACTGCCTGCACGGCTACAACTGGACAAACCTGTCCTAAATATACTTTGACAGCTACACTTGAAGGAACTATCAACGGTTCTGGTACCTACGTCAAAAATAGCTTGAACTAATCTTCTAGACTATTAAATAAAAACAAGCGGGTCTTTACTCGCTTGTTTTTATTATCTCTTTAATTAAAGTTTATAAGGTAGTGCTTATGGTTTATAATCAAGGGTAACTATCATGGTGGAAACAAATAGCTCTCAAAAAGGCTTTACCCTAATTGAATTAATCATTGCCATCGTGGTTCTAGGCTTTTTGATAGCTGGGACTATGGCATTACTTGCTGGCTTGTTCGTAAGTGCAGCTTTTATAAAAAAACAAGCTATAGCTATGACACTTGCTACTGATCAAATGGAGTACCTAAAGTCTTTACCATATGATAATTTAGCTGTACAGGGTGGATCGATTGTTAGTAATTCATATATTCCTGCTACTAGTACTCAAACAATTGATGGATATACATATACTATAACTACGTCTGTAAGCTACGTAGATGACGCCTATGACGGTTGTGGTTCATACCCAACACAGGCACTAGAGCAAATATATTGCCGCAATTATCCCCCACCATCAGGAGCACCTACTCTTGACACAAACCCGATGGATTATAAAGATTTAAATGTCCGAGTATATGATAAAACTAATGATTTACTCGCCCAAGTAGATACGCAAGTGTCTGGTAGAGTCGCCGAAACAGCAAGTACGACCGGAGCGATGTTTGTAAAAGTCATAGATAATAATGGTAACCCTGTTGAAAACGCCAATGTTCAAATTACTGATAGTAATGTATCTCCAGCTATAAATTTGAATGATTTAACTGATCAAAATGGCATGGCAATATTCTATGACTTAACTCCAGATAATTCTGGATATCATTACAATATAACTGCTTCTCTAGCTGGATATTCAACACTAACAACTATCGTTCCATCCGGTTCATTACAACCAAATTACCCCAATCAAAATGCCTTTGCTCAACAATCATCCCTAGTAACATTAACTATAAAACCAATGGGTACAGACAGTCTAATTATTCAAACCACTAATACAAGTGGAGCAGCACTTGCAGGAGTAAAAGTATATGTTAAGGGTGGTTATAAAAAATATACTAGCTCTTCGGATACAACTTATTATTACGATACTTATACACCCTCAGATACCCGTCCGGTTACAGATAGCAATGGTCTAGCTGGGTTAACAAACTTGGTACCCGGTGATTACATCTTCTGTGGTGACACTGGTAGTACAGATTGTAGTATTGGATCAACTACTTATTATCTGGCTGCGGCTGTGCCTTATGGAGGAGTCAACCCGTTCTATCCAATCGTAGTACCCACATATAGTGCAAGCAATCCACCAACCACTACTTATTCATATAACGGCGTTAGTTATCTACAAAAAGTCCAGCTTTTGCTGACAACAAGCAGCACCTTCCCTCGTGTAAACAACATTGCACCATACGATGCAAGTCAATCATCTAGCAACTTGAACGCCTATGCATTCCAGATTAGTGGAGTTAATTTACCTTGCAGTAGCAACCCGAGCAGCTGCTCGACTGTGGTTAAATTTTTGCAAGGATCATCTACTTATACTGCTTCATGTACAGGTTCATCTGCTGGTACATTATTAACCTGTACAGTAAATATTAGTGCTGCCTCACAAGGTAACACTCAACTACAAATCATTACTGGTGGTAATACTCTTACTCTACCTAGTGGTGGACCATTAGGGGGCTTAATTGTCTCTCACTAAACTCTCATCAACCAATAACCAGCATGGTTTTACAATTGTTGAAATATTGATAGTAATCACTGTTTCGGTAATTCTTGGAACTTTTGCCTTTAGATTTATGAGCAGTTCTTTTGATCAGTATTTAAACCTTCAACAAAGCGGAACACAATTTGGAGGAATGGCATTAGAATCAGAAAAAGTGGGTGCAGTTCTTCGAGGTGTAACAGGAATTAATAGTGCAACTGCGACTGATTTACAAATCTATGGCTATTTTTCACCAAATGACACATATGTATCTCTGATTCATTATTATATTAGTGGGACAAAATTACTTTGTGATGTTACACATATGACTGCAAATCCGCCGATTGGTACAACTATTCCATCTAGCAAATTAACATACACAATACTTAGCAATTACTACCCTGTAAATGGAGTCAATTTATTTAATTATCTTGATGATACGGGCGCTGTTTTACCTTTTCCAATAACAGACTTAAACTCAATTAATGGCATTACCGTAACACTAAGTGTTCCAACTAATGGACCCTCAGGTAACAGTTACTCAACTTTATCAACTACAGTCAGCCTTCGGAATAGAAAGACAAACTTATGAGATTTATCAGATTACAACAACAAGATCAAGGCTTTATATTACCTGCTTTGATCGGATTTATAATTATCATTGCTATCCTCATGGCATGTGTAATTGAAGTAATTAGCTCAAATACTGAAATGATTGGAAGTGGTGTAAAAAGCCAAGAAGCATTTAATATTGCCGAGGCTGGGGTAAACTACTACTTATGGCATTTAGAGCATAATCCAACTGATTTTAAAGATGGTCAGTCTACCCCTACTAATCCAGGTACTTTAGGATATGGACCTTATGTCCATCAATATATTGATAATAACGGGATAAATGAAGGTACTTATACCTTGTGGATTAATCCGCAAGGTAGTGGATCTTCAATAGCTACTATTACATCCATAGGTAAAGTTACTGGATCAAATTACACCCGAACCATATCGGCACAAATCGGTTCGCCATCATATGCTAGCTATGCCGTTGCCTCTGACAGTGCACTTTGGTTTGGAAGTACCGAGAACGCTGATGGACCAGTATTATCTAATCAAGGAGTTCGAATGGATGGCCCTAATGACGATACTGTTTCAAGTAGTAATGTAAGTTATGTGCCTCCGAATAATCTTGGTGGAGATGGTAACAGTCACCCAGGTGTTTGGTGTAGTAGCAGTGTTACAACTCCCATAAATTGCAATACCAGGTCAACTGCTAACTGGCTTTATCCAGTCCCATCTTTAGACTTTAATGGTATTTCTAGCAGTCTTTGCACGATGAAGAAAGCAGCCTTTGCCAATTATGCCGCAACAGCCTCACTTGCTACACTTTCGAATGCCTGTTCTCAAACTCCAACAACATTAACGGACGCCTATTTACCTCAACGCAGTACAACTGGTACATATACTACCAGTAAGGGTTACCTTATCCAGTTAGATACTAATGGGACTTATGATTTATATGATGTAAATGCAGAAAATGACACTCTGACGCCTTACACGAGCGCTTTGACATTAGTACTTGTATCAACAGACAATCCAATTCCAAGTTCCGGTGTAATCTACGCCGAGGATAATGTTTGGGTTAGAACGAATCCCACATTTCATGGACGAGTAAATATTGGGGCTGGACGTCTAGCTAATACCGATGATTACGGTGATATAGTAATTGCGGATAATCTTTTATATAGCACTAAAAATGGTGCTGATGCGATTGGCTTAGTTGCTCAGGATTCAGTATTAATTGCACCATACGCTCCGCCAGCAACTGGAAGTTTCAGCTATGAAGTCGATGGTGCCTTAATTGCTGAAACCGGTGAGGTATGGTACCCAGGGACTTATCGATCAAATTCAAACGAATGTACACGAGGTTGGACAAATAGTAATCAGACATTAACGTTATATGGAGCAATAGCTGAAAATCAAACATGGACATGGGGTTGGGTTGATGGAAATAGTCCTTGTGGAGATGCAGTGAAAGATAATAATGGAGATGAATTTAACGGCGATTATTTTTCCGGATTCGAATTCGATACGACCGAATATGATTACAATATGCTGTATACTCCACCACCCAGTTTTCCTTTAACTAGCACTTATAATATTTTATCTTGGAGAGAAGTATTAACATCGCCAGTATAGTCGAAGAATTATATCGTCTGACCAGTGATTTTAAGAGCAAAGTATGCTAAAGTTAGCTTGAAAACGCTTATACTAATAAAGAGTTGAAAAACATGAATACTGGGCTATTTTATAAAGACAAACCGATTTTTGGCCTTGATATAGGTACCAGCAGTTTAAAAGTCGTTGAAATTGCCAGTCAAGGTAAAAAACGACAAATTACAGGTTATGGAGTTACTAATTACGAGCGCAAGCTGTTTAAGGATGGGGTTATTGAAGATCCTTTAACGCTGGCTAAAGCCACTAAGGAATTATTTCAAAAAAATATAATAGGTGAGATAAGCACAAGAAGGACAGCCCTTAGTGTTCCAGTAGCCAGAACATATAACCGAGTTATGAAGCTACCCCATATGAATAAAAGAGACCTGGATCAAGCAGTGCGTTTGGAAGCTGAACAATACATTCCCGTACCTATCAATGATTTGTATATCGATTTCAGCATTACTTCAGAGACGAAAGAAGGATTTGAATTATTAGTTGTAGCCGCTCCTAAGAAAATTATTGATTCCTATTTAATCCTTACAGATTTATTAGGTTTAGAAGTATGCACCATAGAAACCACAATAAGCGCCTCAAGTCGCTTAATTGCGCATTCTGAGGATAATGATGTGCCAACAATACTAATCGATTTTGGTTCAGTTTCTGTAGATATTACTATTTATGATAAACAGTTAATAGTTACCGGTACAGTTGCTGGTGGTGGCGACAATTTTACTGATTTAATCAGCAAGAAGCTTGGTGTCAGCCAGCAAGCCGCCCATACAATTAAAACTAAATATGGATTGAGTGTAAGTAAGAAACAACGAGAAGTAGAGTCTGCTTTAAATCCAATTTTATCTACACTTTGTAAAGAAATCCGCAAAATGATTCGATATTATAATGATCGTTCAGAAGTTAAAAATACTTTAGGTCAGATTATAACTATGGGTGGTGGCGCAAACCTACCTGGTCTCTCCGAATATTTAACAAGTGAGTTACGAATGCCAACTCGCATGTGTAACCCTTGGAAAAATTTAAGTTTTGGAAAACTAGAACCACCAAATGAATTAGAAAAAAGCATGTTCGTTACTGCTGCTGGCTTAGCATTAATTAATCCAATGGAGATTTGGAAGTGATTAATTTACTACCTGATAGAGTTAAATCAGAAATTATCTATGCCAGAAAAAATCGTGTCTTATTGTTATGGCTAATGGCTGTAGCCATAGTAATTGCCGGTGTCGGTGGAATGACTATATTTGGGCAAATCTTCATTAATAAAAATATCGACAGCATGCAATCAATTACTAAAACTACTCAACAGCGAATTGCCGACCAGGACCTAAGTGCTACTCAAGCAGAGATTAAAAGTTTATCTGACAACTTTACCACTGTGACACAGCTTTTGAGCCAACAATTATTATTTTCGACAATGTTTGCAAAAATTGGTAATGTAATTCCACAAGGCGCAATTTTAAGTGGGATAACGCTGTCAACAACCAATACCGGCATTGATATTGATGTAACGGCTACAAATAAAGATATCGCTACTCAAGCTTTTGTAAATATTGACGATCCTACTAATGGTTTATTTGAGAAAGCTGATTTAGAGTCAGTGGATTGCACAACAGTTAGTGCGAGTAACTCTGCTGCCGAAAATGAATATCCATGTACGGCTGATATTAGAGTAACTTTGCAAAAAAATTCCACATTTTACTTCCTAAATTCAATAACTTCAAGTGGGACTAAATCATGAGCGCCAAAAAATTATATTTTGCGATGCTAGGTTTATTAGTCTTATCTATAGTTGGCACTGTAGCTATGCTATATTTTGGGACTAGCTTAATGAAAAAAAATTCTGAGAATTTAATCAATGCTAAATTAAATAATGTTGGATCGGATACTGAAGAGCAAACATATATGCAAGCTCGTAAAGATCTGCAAAAATATAGCGGTTTAAATGAGGTGATCCAAAGTGTTCTGCCTAGTAGCAAGGACCAGGCTCAAGCTGTACAAGAACTATACCAGATTGGTGATGAAACTGGCATAGTTGTAGATAAGATTCAATTCCCTTCTTCTACACTAGGTTTGACCGGTGCGGCAGCACAATCGACTACCGGTGCGGCATCATCAGTTACCCAAGCAATTCCAGTCACTGGAATGCCAAATGTTCTAGGCATTACAATGACTATCGATTTACAACCAGCCTCAGGCAAATCAATCAGTTACGCAGATTTAATAAGCTTTTTGCAGAAAGTTGAAATGAATCGTAGATTTATGCAAGTGACTAATATATCTGTCGAGTCTGATACCACTAATGGTGGTGTCGACGCGAATGCAACTATAACTATATTTGTAAAACCATGAATAAAGACAAAATAATAAATCAGCTACTGCCATTTAAGAATTTCTTCATTCGCTATGTTATCTTAATCTTTGTAATCTGCGTCGTTGCTGTATTTAGCTATTTGACTATAGAGATATCACACTATGCCAATGCTGATCCAACACAAGATCAAATAACTGCGAAGGAAGCAAGTTTCCAGTCAGTTAAACTTAACCAGCAGGCAGTCAATAAAATTTTGGAACTCCAAAGCCAAAACATTAGTATTCAATCATTGTTTGATAATAGTCGCAATAATCCGTTCAACTAAATATTAATTTATTGATCCAATGGTTTTTTAGCATTTGCTAAAAATTTCTCTTTGGCATCATAAATGATCTTGGTCACTTTATCTGGTGCGTAGCAATAGTTAAAAACTAGATCTACTTGCTCGCTAGCCGTCTCGATCTTTATAGTTCCAAAGTTAAACATTGTAGCAAATATACCCTGTTTTGTGCTTGAAACTTCTTCTACATCATCCAAAGAAAGAGCCGTAATTTTTCTAAATAACAAACTTTTTTGCATCACAAATACAACATTTTTAGTTGTAACTACTAATTTTGTCATCCTATAAAGCCAAGTTGCTAAAACCAACATCAAAGCGACTACCAGTACAACAATAAATATGGACATAATGAAAATATTATAATCTGCAGATCCTTGAACTATTGAATTCGGAAACAATAACTTAGTTAAGATAACCAGTGCGAGTATGCCTATTACGGATAAAATATATATAAAGATTATGCCAAATAAGTGTTGATAGACCGTACAGATGATTTCATCATCTGGACTAATATCTGTGACTGATTTATTAACGACATTTGATTGATTATCAGGAATTTCCATAATACTCAAATTATAACAGTTTAGCTTGTCTAGAGTCTTTTTTAGGTGACTTATTTAGATGTTTGTAGGCTTTGTGCGTAATTTTCCTTCCTCTAGGCGTTCTTTCTAATAGACCAATCTGTAACATATAAGGCTCATAGAAATCTTCTATAGTCGATCTCTCATCAGCAATTAATGCCGCAAGTGTTTCTACACCAACCGGGCCACCGTTATAATTTTCTATGATTGCATTAAGAAGCATGCGATCAGAAGAATCTAAACCTAGCTCATCAATCTCAAGCAGATCCAACGCTTTTTTAGCAGTAATTTTATCGATCATCCCATCACCGTTAATATCGGCAAAATCACGGATTCTTTTAAGTAGACGATTAGCAATACGAGGTGTTAACCTTGAACGCTCTGCAATTATTTCAGAAGCAGTTTGATCGAGTTTCACATTTAATATTTTGGCGGAACGATTCACGATCTGAGATATTTGCTCAGGAGTATAAAATTCTAAACGATGAATTAAGCCAAAACGATCTCTTAGGGGCGCAGATAATGCACCGGTACGTGTTGTTGCACCAATAATTGTAAATTTAGGTAAGTCTAAACGAAGCGATCTAGCACTTGGACCCTTTCCAAGCATAATATCTAGTTTAAAATCCTCCATTGCACTATATAAAACTTCTTCGACTGTACGGTTTAATCGATGTATTTCATCGATAAATAATATATCTCCATCTTGCAAATTGGTTAAAAGGCTTGCCAGATCCCCAGATCGCTCAACAGCTGGCCCACTAGTAATTCTTATCTGTGCTCCCATTTCGTTAGCTATTACACTTGCCATAGTGGTCTTGCCTAATCCGGGAGGACCATAGAGTAAAACATGGTCAATAGGTTCACCCCTCTTCTTAGCAGCTTTAATAGCCAAGAGTAAATTTTGTTTCATTTTTTCTTGACCAACATAACTCTTGAAATCTTTTGGTCTAAGAGTTACTTCAATTTGTTCTTCATCGGGACTGACGTTTTTTTCATCAACCAAGCGTTCAATCATTTCGAGTTACCCCTAAGAGCTAACTTTACTCTTTCTTCAAGTGGGATATTATTATCTATCCCATTTAGTGCTGTGGCTGCATCTTGGGCAGAAAATCCTAGCGCTACTAATGCTTCTTGAGCCTCATCAAATCTATTTACCACTGGACTGGTCAAAAATGTAGTTGCATCCGGATTTGAAACTAAACCAACTTTATCTTTTAGATCAACAACTACTCTTTCTGCAACTTTTTTACCAACTCCATTTGCAGCTTGCAAAAACTTTACATTACCTTCAGCAATGGCTTGTCGAACGTCAATAATCGAGCCAACGCTTAATATAGCCAAAGCCATCCGCGGACCTACACCATTTACGCTAAGAAGTTGTTCAAATAAATATTTTGTATTAGAGGATATAAATCCGTACAAGTCATGCGACTGTTCCCTAATATGTTCATAAACATACACTTTTACTTCAGCACCTATATTTAGCCGTCCCCAGTCTTCTTGTGGCACCCATAGACCATAACCTACTCCACAAACATCTAAAACTATAATCTCTCCCAGCTGTTCTGCTACTTTTCCATTTAATGTCGTAATCATTACTTAGAGTATAACAAAGAGGCGGTCGCATGCGTGAGAGCTGCAGCTAGTGCATCAGCGTAATCATCTTGTTTTGGACACTCTTTAAGTTTTAAAAATACTTTTACCATCTCTTGAATTTGTGACTTATCTGCTCTTCCGTAACCGGTTAAAGCAGACTTTATTTGGAGAGGTGTATATTCTGCAATTGGGCAATTACTTTGGACAGCGGCTAGCATTATTACACCCCGAGCATGACTGACGGACATTGCTGTAGTAACATTCTTGGCAAAAAATAACTTTTCAATAACCATCACGTCAGGCTCATTTAATTTAATTATTTTTTGCAAGCTTTTAAATATAGTATTTAGTCTTAGTTCTAAAGCCTGGTGTGCTGGCGTTCTAATTACTCCACCATCAACTAGTTTATGATTTCTTCCATCTGTGTCGATAACTCCAAAACCAACTATTCCCGTACCTGGATCTATCCCCAGGATTCTCATGGGATTATTCAACCTCTATGCCATCGGCAATATCAAAATTGGTGTGCGTTGCTACAACATCATCAAGTTCATCAAGAGCATCTAATAAATTCATGATTTTTTTAGCAATTGCAGCGTCGCTTATTTCTACGGTATTTTTCGGGACATATGTAAGTTCAGCTTCAGTTACTACTAAACCACTATCTGAAATAGAATTCCTGACTTTGGCTAGTTCTTTGGGTTCGGTATAAACAATGATCTCACCATCTTCTTCATTCGCATCTTCAGCACCAGCATCTAATATAGCAAGTATTGCTTCATCACCGCTTGCCTTAACTCTAATTAATCCTTTTCTCGAAAACATAAAAGCTACGGCACCTGATTCGGCAATATTTCCACCTTTTTTAGCAAATACATTTTTTACCTCTGGATGTGTACGGTTAATATTATCCGTGGCGCATTCAACTAATATTCCTACTCCACCTGGTCCATAGCCTTCATACATTACTTCTTGCAATATAGCCGCATTCTTGTCTGTCGCCCTTTGAACAGCCCTATCAATATTAGTCATTGGCATATTGGCAGCCCTGGCTTTTTCGATTGCCATAGCTAGACTTGGATTCATTTTAGGGTCGCTTCCACCACGAGCTGCAATTGCAATTTGGTTACCTATGCGAGTAAATAATGCTCCTCTTTTGGCATCATTTAAGCCCTTTTGGCGTTTTATGGTTGACCATTTAGAATGTCCAGACATTTGCTTTCCTAAAATCCTAATTTTTTAAGTGTTCTTAATCTTATTTTAACAGATATCACTAATTGGACTGACCAAAACTATTATTTTAAAATGTTTTGTTGCATATTTTGTTTTCCAAATGGTTGTATTATTACTTTATGAATTTATTTTTAGCTCTAGTCGCCTCAATATGTTTAACGGTTGCTCTTTACTTTTGGTTTAGTATGATAAATCATGCAATTAGAAATAACATACCAAATAAGCAATACTGGTTAATATTTCTAATTATTGGAAGTGTTATTGGTGCGATGATATATTATTTCGAGATTTATAAACGAAGATGTTTATAGAATAATAACCCTAAAGAATCTAACTAAAGTTGGCAAAATAAAAAGACTTCCATAGAAGTCTTTTTGAATTGCTTATATTGGAGGTCGACTGGGACGATAAGTTACCACCCATTATTGAAGAAATGCTGCGTTGGAGAAGTATTATCGGTAATGACTATATTAAGTACAAACAGTCTAAGATCTACAATTCTTTAGTATAGATTCCTAGTCAGAGTTACATACATAGTATATGAACTATAAATAACTAATAAACTAATCTTTTAATAGTTAAAAGTTCACGCTATCGTGCAAGTTTAGATTATTCCTGCGTCAGTAGAAATATACTTGTTGAACCTAGTGCTATATAGCTTGAAGCGTCTCGGTTCATAGATCTCTAGTTGGTTCACAAATATTTCAAGGACACTCGCGTAATACATAAATGACATACCTATTACGTCTTCATAAAGTGAAGCGTCACCATTTATATTTATTGTTGCTGAGCTGCTTGTAAAATTTATGTTCTTTAAAATTGTACGAGCGTCTGGGTGAACGTACCTTGATAACTGCTTATATACAACGTCATAGTTATCTACCATCTTATGAACTGAGCTATTTTCGGTATCTAGGTAGTCTATAATTTCACACTTCTTTCTAAGACTAAACTGTTTCTTATCGTAATAGTCTCGGTCTGCGATTATGAGACTTGGAATAGTTGGTAATGTAGTCTGTGACTTCATATTACTTATTATCTGATTAGCCTCATTAACAATTTCATCATGCTTGGATTGGTCTATAGCAGACTGATCTAGTAATACTTTAGTAGTTCTAATTCGCTCATATTCAGAATTGATATATAAATAATTGGCAAACATCTCATCATCCTGCAAGGTTATAAGCTTAGTATTAATAAAGCATTCTTGTAATGCTCTTAGTTGCAATACGCCAGCAGTACTTTGGGGCTTAGCGGGCAGTGTTAAAGATATTATTCCATCAAAGTTCACCTGACATTGGCTCATATATGCCACAAGCATGATATGTTTCGAATTCTCCTCGTTAATAACAGCCTTGGCTTCTTGGAATTTCTTCCAACCATAGTCAGATATGTCTTTTAAAAGTCGTCTCGATCTCTTTATATCCATGTTTTAATTGTACGCGTTTAAGCATTTGAAAGTTATCGTCGCCGATAAAATGTTGAATGTTTCCGCCGACGGAATAATGTTTGCGAGGTCGGATTGAGCGTTATAGATTAAGATTTATTAGCTTTTTTTAGTTTTTGATCAATTAACTTCTCTAGATCGGGTTTATATTCATAGGCACGAAGTTTACCTTTAATGTAACCAACTCTGTAATTCAGACTAGTTCTAACTAAACGCCAATTAGTCTGCTCTAAATCTTTATTAATCAACTTCCAAACGGTATTTTTACTTTCATCATCGCTACGACCCTCTTTAGAATCAATAGCCGTAAAGATAACCTGTATATCTTTATCCATATCGGGTTTACCTAGCTGAAAGTCTTTATATCCATGCTTATTTAACAGTTTGGCTAGTCGTTTATCTATTTGTACTGCGGTAAGCATTTCAACTTTCTCAAGTTCAGCTTTATAAAGCTTCTCTGTTTCATTTTCCTGCCACGATAGTCGAGTATTGGTTGCTGGACGGTTCTTCATGTCTTCAGCCCAACTTCTAACTTTTTTCGAGTAGCAGTATAGTTTACGATCTTCGTGATAATTAGGATCAGGCTTTTCAGGTTCTTTGGGTGCTACGTTAAAGTCATGTACTTCTTCCCAGACATTATCACAGCGACTACAGGTATAATTAAGCGTTAAAACACTATTCTTGTAATCTTTAGTAAACGATAGGTTTTCACTATTACAGACTGGACAGCGTGTAGGCTCAACGATCCATTCCTCACCATCATCAAAGAAGGCTGTGTTAGTCCCACACTTATTACAACTAAACATAAATAACACTCGCTCATCTTTACCGTTGTCTACGTGCCACAGATCTTTACTAATAGTTCTTAGATCTCGACCCATACACTTACGGCAGTGAGCATTAGCTGGTGGTTCGGCATGACTCATCATATGATCTTTGGTTTGATCTTCTCTCATCCTTTCTTCAATAAATGCGTCTTTTTTGTTAAAGCGTTCGGCAGCCATAAAGAACACTGACATTTCCTTTACTAAATCTATCCAAGTATTTCTGATTTCTTTCATAGCCTTGGCCTGTTCAGGAGTTAAATCAGAATCATCAATTTCTTTATCAGTTATTTCAAGATGTTGGTCACTAAAATCACGACAATGCTCAACAGTAAACTTGTCATATAAATCTTCGTAATATTCGCGTGCTTTAAGATAGATCATCATAACTATCCTACACCGATCTTAATTGTCTTGTAATGACTAGTATTTAAACATTTAAAAGTTATCGGCGCCGATAAAATGTAGACTTTTCCGTTAGCGGAAAGAAGTTGAATTTATTAATCGTTTAAGTTTTCCAGTTTATCTAACAGGCCACTATCAGCAGCGTCAAGAATATCTTGGAAGTCTTGCATGGATTCTTTTACCATAATAACTTGGCTAGAGGTTGAAGTTATTCCTTCAAATACAGAAAGATGGTTTTTGAAGTAGCCAAACTTATTTTTTGTGGTTGTGCTACCCCAAAGTTCGTTAGGTCTAAAATCATAACCGTATCTTTCATTTAAATACTTAGCAGTAATTTCTTTATTATTGCTACTCAAATCATTTATTCTTGGGTACTTGTCTTTAATTTCGCTTATTATCGTTTGAGACCTATTAAGTGATTCTGAGGTAGAGTCTTCAAGAGTATATATACCATAAAGAAACTCGATAAAGTTTACTGAGCCGAATGTTATCAGTAAACTTATAAACGCCCTATATGGAAATACTGAATCTTTGTTACTAGTTACTTCGTAGTCAATGATCGCTTGCTTAAATATTTCTTTTTTATCTACCTCTTTCAATAGGTACTTTTTACCGAGTTCTGTAAGCTCAATTTTGTCGTCACTTTCAACGATTACGCCAACTCTTTCACTATGACTTCTGTTATTATGGCTTACTCTGCCATTGTGTATTAATGAAATTTCAGACTTGGTAAGTTTACTATTTACACTTCCAAATTTTTCTATTGTTGGGTCTACTAGGTTCGTAAATAATGTTTCAAAAGTTGTATCACAAATTGGCTTTATGATTTTTTGGAAAGAACTTCGCCTAATACTAACTTCTGGATTTACGATTCTTATGGTTGGTTCAGAATTGGCGGTTATTATTTTTAATTTAACTTGCTCAGTAAACTTATTGATATCAAAATTGAATGGCATATCTATTAGGATCGGGTCGTCATCTCGGGGCCCTAATTCACCGCCTTGACCATTGCGTAAGTTAATTTCTTCAATCCAGTCAGCTAGTCTTTCATCTTGGTCCCTCAGTGCTTGGACTAGTTTTAGTAACATTTCGTATTTGCCTTCATCAATTTCCGATAATTTATCCTCAGAAGAAGTAATTATAGGAACAATAAAATAGGCAAAACCTTTTTCATAATCCTGACTACGAGATTTTCTAAGCGCACGACCACAAGCCTGAACAATATCAATTAAAGATGTCTTTGGGTCAACAAAGTATATGCTATCAATAACTGGCACATCTATGCCTTCAGTTAAACACTTAGCGTTAGATATTATCCCAAGCTCACTGTTCTTAAAGGAATTTAATTCTCTTTTTCTATCACCTGCGGGCATTTGACCATTGACTGTACCGTAGTAAGTATCTAGCTCATTGGACTCTTGCCAAAGGGAACTAAACAAATCTCCTAAATTAACACTTTCGTTGCTGGAACCATTGATGAAATCCTTTGCTCTTGCAACGCTAGAGTGGAAACTAATGGTTTTCCTTAAATCAAACTGATCCATCGCTTTATAAAGCACAATCTGTCTAAATATATTCTCCGCAGTAACAGATAACTCACCTTCATCATCATGTGCTATAAGTAATTGATTAGCTTTAATTAGTCCCGCAACTTCTTCACTTGGTACAGATGTTAATACTATCCGATAATCAGAAATAACCTTGTCTTTAATAGCTTCTCCAAACGAGTAACGGTCAAAAGTTTCGCCATATATCTTTTTGTCGTCCATAGAAAATACTACCCTGTCATACTCAGCCGCTTTTTCTATTATCCAAGGTCGAACTAATCGTTCAGTCGCTGTCATAAATAATCTTTTATTCGAACGTATCTTTTTGTCGTCCAATGCTATTGAAAAGAGCTCTGAATTTCTATGTCCTGCCGTTCTATGAGCTTCATCAAATATAGTAATGTCAAATGATAGTGAGGGTTGGTCTTCTAGGGCTTTAGCTACTGCATGAGCTGAGTTATATGTTGAGAATATATATTTATATTCATTTGAACTATTAAGAAATTCTGATATTTTTTCGAAGTCTGTAGTAACAGGAAAATCCACTTCAGATACATCATAATCTCCGTAGTCAATGTCGTCGCCTATTACGGTACTGTCACTACAAACACAAAGATATGAAAACTTTCTGCTCTTGTGTTTGCTCCACTCGGATAGAGTCTGAGATATTAGAGCTAAACTTGGAGCCAAAAATAGTACTGTTTTTGCGTCCATTTTCTCAACGATCCACAAAGAAACTAGAGTCTTCCCAGCACCACAAGCTGCTATTAATTTACCTCTGTCATTTTTTTGAAAACCATTTAGTGTTCTACTTATCATTCGTTCTTGGTACGCCTCAGGAACTGCTATATTGACTTTGCGTTTCTTCTCACCAGAACAAATAGAGTAAAGATTATCAAAGAAGTCCTCGTCTAGACTATCAAATTTGTCGGCTAGTATTGATTTACCATGTTTGTCTGCTTGTTTAGGTAAGCTCGTGGCATTAGCTATCACATATTTATAGTCGGCTCTGCCTGATTCAGCCCAGAAGGTGGCTAACTCACGAACTGTTGCAGAACCTCGATTTGTTCGGAACTTAGCTTGATAAGCGGCTACTAAACCATCCTCCAAAGTGAACACACCGTCTACGCCGTAGTCGCTACTTTCTAATTTTAGTTTTTCATTTATATCTTTTGGAATTTGTGCATTTCTAAATATCTTATCAATTTGATAATAATCCTTATTTATCAATAAATAGAGGTATACAAACTCTTCAAAAGCTTCTCCTTTTTCTTGGGCTGTAAGTAATTTATCAATGGCGTCTTCAAGCTCAGCCCAACTTGAATAACGATCATTGAATACTCTGCTGAATCTTGTCATTTACTTCCTGAGTATGATAATACTCTCTCTCATTAAGCTATTCTTCCCTTTGAACAAAGCCATTTGTTGTGACGAAGCTCTGATTTCTCTTGCTAGTAAAATCTCTTCAACTTTATAGCCTATCTGATTTGCGATATCTGCTAAAAGCAGGTCTGTTGGGACAATAACTCCTTTATAGCCAGAGTTTGCAACCACAATAGCACATAAAGAACCCTCTCTTGAAATTTCATAAGTTCTTCTAATGACTTCGTGCATGTCATCAAAATATCCCAGCAACATTGAGGGAATGTTTTTATTCCAGATATTATGCGCTCCGATCAAAGATGAAATAACCTCAACTTTGGCATTTTTATGTTTAATGATTTTGCTAAATTTAGAATTAACATGAGAGCGAATTGCTACTGAGCGGAATTTAACAAAGTCCTCGTAATCATTTACAAAATCGCCAAGCCATACTTCCATTTTATAGACTTCGAGATAATCGAAACAATTTGCGTAAGGAGGAGAATAGATTACTCCACCTATATTCAGTTTCTTTAGCTTTTCATATACTTTGTCATCAAGTATGGAACCATCAATTATCTTAGCGTCTGGCAAAGATTTTGTTTTTGGTAATTCACTAAGCATGCGATGGCATTTAAGTTCATAGTATTTATATACATCTATTATGGGTTTTTTAGTCCTAGCAATCTTAATGCCGTTACCGTCTTTTACTCTATTAGAAATGTCTTCAATGATTGAAAGATAAGCTAATTTGAAAAAATCTCTAACATTAGTGCTGTCTATGCTTTCATAGAATCCTTTAATATTAAGTATTTGTACAAGCTGTTGAGGAGTAAATATCTCATTAATTTTTTTATATTTGGGGACCCTCTTTGTCTTCTTATAGTAATTACTTATGTCTGTCAGTGTTTGCCCAATTATTTTTTTATCATTATCTGAATACTTTGTAGTTTTAACTTTTGCAGCGAAGTTTGCTACAGGATTTATATCTAAGCCTACGCTTTTAATGCCCAGCTTTTGGGAAGTTACCTGCGTAGTACCCACACCATTAAAAGGATCTAGTATATAATCGTCCTTATCAATTTTTGAAACCTCAATTAATCGTCTTACAAGACCATCAGCATAACCCTGTTTATAATCAAACCAGTTATGAATGGGTAATAGTTTATTGGTCTTGAAGTTAACTAACTCGGTGAAGCTATTATCTAACTTGACTTTGTACTCTTTTGAGAGTGCTTCTATTAGCGTTAAATAAGGAATTATAAACTTATCGTAGACTTCTTTGTCTACGACTACCTTTTCTTCACTTTTCCTGTTAGTTAATACATTAGGCATAGAGTGGTTCCAGATGGGTTTTCCTGAATATAGTATACAGGTCATGGAGCCCATTTTTTCTGGAATTACTCTTTACTAAATACTCGATTTCGGGAACGATCTCATTAAATAAATCTAGCAATACTTTATTTCTTTCTGCACCTTTTTGGTATTGAGATATTGCTAGATCTATACGAAGAAGTATCTTCTTTGTTAACTCATTTCGCTCAGTAGCATTAATCGTATTAAACTGGGTAGCTGCAAGCTTTGTAAATTCATATACAAAATCTCCATACGGCGAACCCTTTGCTTTAGTATGGGCTGTATGCTTGTAACTAGGTACTCCGTCCTGAAAAGTAATTCCACCTTGCTCAAAATGAAATCCAGCCCGAAAAACACTAATCAGTAATGCTATCCAAGAGTTCATGTCCTTGTTGTTGAAAGTCATAACAATATGACCGCCCTTCTTGATAACACGATTGCCCTCCGAGAAAACCGCATACAGATTATCCTCATATGTTTTATATGTCTTCGCATTCTTTATTGTTGATTTACGATTTACGATTGCCTCTTTGGAAAAATCAATCTTACTGTCTTCGTAGATATCTTTATTCCAGATATACCAAAAATGAGAAAGTTCAAGATACTGGACGTTGCTTCCATAGGGTGGATCGGTAATAATCGCGTCTATACTCTCATTCGGTAACTTCATATCGGCTAAAGTTCCAGTTTTTAATAGTAAATTTTTAGATTTGGTTAATTGCTTAAAACTATTAGCAAATTCCGCTTTAATCCCGTTCGCTTCGTTAAAAAGTATGTTCTTTTTGATACTCTGATAAGACTTCATATACGCTTTAACAACATTCACTTCACAGAAAGTTGATGGGATCCAATAAGCGTGTTTTGCCCAAGTAGTTGGCGAACCATTCTGCCAGGACTTATTAGTAAAAGCCATTATATTCGTATCTCTTAGAGAATCGCTAAAGATAAATCGAAGTATTTGGTAAACGTCTTCGTTTTCGCGATACTCTTTTATTTTGTTAAGCAGTAAGTAATTTATGTATAGATTCTTCTTTGTAAATAAATCTTGAAAATATATAAATCCTTTTTCGCTCAATAAATCTTCTTTCTGCCTGTCCCACTCTAAAGGTATGACTCCTAGTGGCAGTGCAGAATTAGTTTTATCAACTAGTTTTTTTAACTTGTATTCGTGCTCATGAATTCTATCAAGCAATAAGTTATCAATCTCTACATCAAATCGTTGAGAGCAGTGATCACAGCGACCATGAATGCTTAGATATACTGGGTTTATTCTTTTAAGCCTAGCGACCACTATGCCTGTTTTATGCTTCCAACAGTGGTTATTGGAACACTTATATAAACCACTCCGAATTTTCGAATCCTCAAGTAACATTGTTTTGGACGAACATGACGGGCACTCAACGGCGTGAACTAGCTCAAACCATTCAGATTGTGTTTTTTGTTTACATGAAGGACATTTTATTTCAAATGAATCTGATACTATTTCTTTTAAATACGTTTCAATCTCACCGATAGCTAGTTCTAGGTTATCTAATTTTCCAACATGGAACATATTTCTGACAATATAATTGGAAAGTGGATTTATGTCATTTGCAATAACTTTTCGATTTAACTTAACGCCCTCGTACGGCGTTACACCACCTCCACTAAACGGATCTAATATCAACTGATTTGGTTCAGAGTAGTGTTCTACCAGAGCTTCAAATAGATTCCAAGGCCTTCTAGCGAAGTATCTATGTATCTTATATGGGGCAGTATGAGTCTGTGCTTTTACAGCATGAAACTGATTATTCTTTACCATAGCAGTACCCCTCCTTCGTTGTTTTTATTTTAACAGATTGTTGCTTCATAATTTTAAGCATAATCCTAATGTAAGTATAATACACTGCTTAATGCTTAACCCGTAAGGTATTCCTACTTAGGCAATGTATTTAATAGTAGTTTTAAAGCTCATACACTTGCTTTAATGCTATTTACTCTGATTAGGCGCATACTCCTGAATTCTACGATAATTCATCGCATATAGCGCAAGTATGTGCGTTAATTTGCTAAAGTCCTAAAAAATCCCAACGGTTAAGATATTTTTCTTCTTTGTCTCTGAATTTACGCATAGTCGTATCGTTATGGATAGCACCCGCTCTTCCAGGGGTACTAAGCCACTCTTTATGTGTAACTCTTGAATAGTCAGCAACTATTTTACTAGAAACAATGAAATAATCTGGAGCTTGTTCGTGATCGTTGAGAGTTACAAATACATAAAAAAGGTTGTCAGCGTAATAATCCTCAACTTTTTGATTTAACATCCACTCGCGGGCTTTGTGTCTTCTTGTTTTAACTTGAATCGAAACTGTTTTAGTTGCGTCTGAGTTAGAACAGACAATATCTATACCCTTAGTGTTTCTTAGGGTAATAGAAGCTATATAACCTAAAGCCGATAGCTCAGCAGCTACATAGTATTCACCAGCGACACCAGAAAGCACTGAAGTTAGCTTGTAATCATCTTTCGGTTCCTTGGACGTCATCGTTTCTTACCAAATAACCCCAAGAAACTTGGGAATTTGCCTTTAGCGGTATTGCGTGCAACTCGCATGGTAGGAGAATACCACCCCGCGCGATATTTCATGCGTTGCTTGATTCTGCTTGGTCTCGTCCAGCCCTGTAACTGACTAACGCCTAGTGATCGCTTAATGCGTCGTTTTTCAGTAGTAATTCCAAGTACTCTATTAATTGATGGTTTACGATAACGTATCAACTTCATATTTAATCTTATGATAACATCTGTGCAATCACTATAATCCTAGTAACTGTCGTTTCTTCGCTTGATATTCTTCCTGTGTAATCACACCACGTTTCAGTAATGTAGCGTACTTCATAATCTCAGAAGCACTATCTGTAGCGTTATCTGATGTTTGTTGATTATCCTGTGCTAATTGTAGCTGATGAAAGTAGGATATGGCATTAGCTAACTTACTGTGAACTTCAAACTCAGTTAAATCTTTAGTGTGGAATAGTACCTGTCGCCCTCTTTTAAACCAATAGTAACTGACGTATCTTTAATTTTTGTTCGCTTTGGAGCCGCTAATGAAAAGACGCCTAACGTAGCCATACGAGTAACGCTAAGTCGGCTAGTAGTTTGTTGTTGTCCGCCTATTTTAATGGACTTAACGTCAGAAGCATTAATAACTAGACCTTTGACTGGTTTACTTAGCTGGCTATATTCAATCTGCTTTTCATAAAAGCGGAGTTTAGCGTTGAAACGTTTCTGGTCATCATAACCACCTATATAGCTTATTGTTACATAGCCAAGTTCTTTCCCTCTGGTATCTGCAAGTGCAGTTTTTTCAGCTTTTCGTTCATCCCGAAACGCTTTAAATGCAGAAAGATGTTCTGGTTGGTCAGTTTGGGTTACTTGTTCACCCTCGACTGGTTTATTGTGAATATTAACTAAACGTTCTTGTTGCTTAGTTTGATTTTCGGCTCGTTTGATTTGAATATTATCAAGTCGTTCTCCTCGCTTTGCTCTTATCTCAGCTAGTCTCACTTGATACTTAGCTTCCTGTTCAGGTGATTTCTTTAATTTATCGAAAAGTCCCATTTGTCATGTCCTTTCACTGATTTTTAATTGTGAAAGCCTGACAACAAAAACAGAGCTAGCTGCCAGGCGATGATCTTGCGACCACCCATATCCGTTTCCAGACATGACCCAGTTCGAGCACCTGAACAACTAGCTCAGCGTTTCGAACTGGGATTTACGACCATGCCTTTTGCCCGAAAGCTACTCAGTTTAGGTCATACCAAATTGTTTTTAAACCTGTTGGTTTGATTGAATTATACATTATTACGGCTAACAGGGGTAAAAGGTTGGGCAACCGTTGGGCGAGTGTTGGGTGATTTCGTAAGTTGGGGGGTGGCTAACTATACGCCAACTCATAGCCGATTTTAACGATTTAGGGGGTGTGCAACTACTCGTCAACTAGTAGGCGATTTTCAGTAGAAGTAGTGCCACATGTGCCACACAATCTTGCCTTAGTAGTGGCGTTTGTTGTAAAAATGTATGTAAAAATCATGTACTAACAGGGGTAAAAAAAGTAGTTGAGAATATTTTTTAATAGTCATATGATTGGGGGAGTTGGTGATACACCTATTCGCAGCGCATTAAATATCAAAGACCACGCAGTTTGTATCTATAAAACATAAACAGGTGTGCAATGTGGTAGCACTCCGCTAAAGCAAAGTTACTAACTCAACGAAGTTGGGTCTTATTAGCTATGGCATCTAGTCGGGGTATGGATCAGTGCAAACTAAACCAAAAGTATCAAATAAAGAGTTCGATGAAGCTTTTGATAATTTAGCTGCCTTTCTATTTGAAGAGTATAGAAAAAGAAAGGAGCTTATTGAGATTGAAAAAGTTAAGGCTGACGATAAAACACTAATTAAAGTTTAGGAGAATTTAGATTATGGATAAAGTAATAGCTTACTGTAGCGTGGAAACAAATATAAAAGACAGTCGTGTTATTGAATTACAAAAACAAAAGATTACTAAATATGCAAAAAGTCATAACCTTGAGATTGTAGAGTGGTTTGACCAAATTGGTTATGTGCCTATTACATTCCCTTATAGCAGATTAGACGATGCACTGGAATACTGCAAAGAGAGTCCCGAGGTGAAGAACCTATTAGTAGCTGATTCATTACAAATAGCATTAGCCGTTGACGTTTTCTATTTCTGGAAGACTGCCTTTGAGCGTATTGGTGTAACCATAGTCAGTATTGATGATCCAGACCGCTCCCAATACTTACCAATGCCTAGTGAATTAGAAGACCTTATGATTGAGGCAAGTAAGCTTGATAGTCAAAAGCGTTCGGGGCTTATAAGAAAATATATGGCTGAAGAAGGAACGCTAAAATTGGATGATCTAGAAATCATCAATGCAATGGTACAAGAAGAAAACTATAAGTGGTATGCGTCTCTCACTAAAGAAGAAAAGAAACGAGCTATTCCAGGATTAAATGAAGAAGAAATCGAACGTCAACTTAACCCTAATTCGCAGGTGAATTAAATATAAGACTATAGATAATAAAAATGGGGAATATACGACAACAATCAATATTCAGCATAAATGGCGGTCTTTGTTGCCCTGTCGTAGGGTTCCCCAAGGACCGCTATTTATGTAGGTAGTAACTATGTCAGATAACAAACTTAAAGCCATAGCACTCTGTCGAGTCAGCACCATGGGTCAGCTACTAGACGGGAACTTAGAACCACAGGAAGAACGGATTATTCGTGCTGCGGAGACACTTGATGTTGAAATTATCCATTGGTGGAAACTGGCAATCTCAAGCCGCAAGGGTAAAAACGCCAAACGTAAAGACTTGCGCGAAATGCTAGAATTTTGTAAATCTCATCGTTCTGTAAAATTCTTAATTGTTGATGAGGTTGATAGATTCATGCGCTCTATAAATGAGTACTACTGGTGGAAAATGGAGTTTCAAAACATCGGCGTGCGCTTAATATTAGCAAACCGTCCAGACATAGATCCTGATGATGACCGAGCCGTTTTTGATGAGTTAATTGATGTATATCGTGCAGAGCAAAGTAATAACGAAAGAATCGAGAAGACAGCTCCAAAGATGATGGCTAAGATTCGTGCTGGATACTATCCAAGTAACCCTCATACGGGTTATAAAACAAGTGATATAAAAGGGCTTCACGAAGCGAATGAACCCATCTGGTCAGCTATGCGTACTGCGTTCATAGCTATGATTAACGGTGAGTGTGATGTCCCTGAAGGTCTAAAACTAGCAACAAGACTAGGACTTGTAACTAGTCATTATGGACCTAGAGCAGTTGGCGGACACCCTGTTGATATGAATCGCTGGAAAGAACTCATGCGTGATCCTTATTATTGCGGAGTACTAAAAATGGCAGATTGGTCAGTTACAAACGATAACGGCTTACACGACAAAATGATTACTAAGGAAGAACACCTAAAACTAATTGAATTAGCTGATAATAAGGGTAAGAAGTTCATAGTCAATCGCAACAATCCGATTTTTCTCATGTCAAACGAAATGGAATGTTACGACTGCCTACAAAAAGGTAAAGAATACCCCCGATTAGTTGGTTATAAGCACAATAATGGTAAGCCAGGTAAATACCGACGCTACTACAACCGCTATCGCTGTCGTGAGTGTAGTAAGAACATATTGCGTGATGACCTACACGAAGAGATTAATAGAGTGCTAGATAGCCTAATTCTTACAGATGAGCAAATATACAAACTAAAGGATCATTTAAGAAAGATCTGGCGAAACTATGAGAAAGAGTTAATAGAAAGATCTGTAGTTGCTGAAGGACGCTTACAAGTATTAAAGAATAAAAAGGGTGAGCTAATACAATCACTGTCTCATAACCCCGATTTAACTGAAGACATCAAGGAAGAAATTGAAAAACTAAAACAACAGATACAGGAAGCAGAGATAATTGCTATAAATGCCAAAGATTTTGAACGTGATCTGATTGAATTTACAGACTTCGCTCTAGATTATGTCAACAATTGGAAGAAGAATTGGTGGCTATTAGATAAGCCCATTATGAGTAGGTGTAAACAAATCTTATTTCCATGCGGAATTTCAGTAACTCAAGATAAAAAAGTTTACACCCAAGAAATTAGCCTAGTTTACAGATACGGAAGTACTAAAAAAGCGTCCGAAGACGCAGATTTTGTCGTAGTGGAGGGCCCAGTGGGACTTGAACCCACGACACCCTGCTTAAAAGGCAGGTGCTCTAACCAGCTGAGCTATGGGCCCATAAATAAGCTTAAAAAGCACTGATATTCTCTCTTATTTACAACGTTTTGTCAATCTGTTAATCAAGTTTAAAGTAGCTTATGTTTTTTGTCAGACTTTTGATGATGAGGTTTCATTAGCCAAAAATAAATAACACTTGCAAGCAAGCCAGCTCCTATAGCTAGACCAAAATACGGATCTATTTGAGTATACAAGTTAGAGTTTTGAACACTAGTTTGCGAACTATATGGTAGATAATTAGTTATAAACATAAATCCCATAATAACAGCAGCTACAGCCGGTACAACTTGTAAAACTAATCCTCCAGCATTATGGCTTTTACGGTATATAAACAGCAAAAGAACAGGAGCAATTACTAACAATGTAATTTGAACTATCGATTCAACTTGAATGTTAAGTGATACTATCTTGGTAACAAATTGAGTTACGCTATCTCCAGCAAGTTTTGCCAGTTCATCTCCAGTACATAAAGCAAGAAGCATATAAACCGCATTACTGCGAAAAATAAGAGGGGCTAGTCCAAAAACAAGAGCTACAGAACCAATCAGAATCAGAGAATCCATAAGCATAAGCATACCACTGATAGCTAGTTAACTAAAAGCCAATGATACTATGCTCCTACTCGATCTTTTCTCTGCCTTTGTTTAGCATTTTTTTCAACATATTCAATGATCTTGCCTGCAACGTTGCGTCCAGTGATCTTCTCGATTCCAAAACCCGGGCTGACATTAACTTCTAAAATTAATGGACCACGTGCTGATCGAACCATATCTACACCACAAATCTGCAAACCCATAGCTCTTGCAGCTTTTAAAACTAACTTTTTTTCTTCATCTGTTAGTTTAATAGGTGTGCCCTCTGCCCCTTGATGTAAATTAGATCTAAAATCATCATCCAAACTCTGCCGTTCCATACTTGCAACAACTTGACTACCAATTACGAATGCCCTTATGTCAGTTCCGGCAGTCTCAGTAATAAATTCTTGAATTAAAAAACTAACACCTTCCACATAGAATGCCTGCATCACAGCTTTTGCTGCTTTTCTAGTCTCAGCCAAGACAACCCCTTTACCGTGAGTGCCTCTAGCCACTTTAATTATCACAGGCGTACCACCAACCTGGTCTAAAATATCATCTATCTCATCTGTTTCTCTAGAGAATACTGTCTTAGGAATACCTACTCCAGCCTTTGCTAGTATTTGTAAACTACGCAATTTATCTCTTGAACGCACCAAGGCTATGGATTTTGTAGTAGTATATACACCCATCATTTCAAACTGACGTACTATAGAACCTCCATACTTAGTCAAACTCGATGCAATACGTGGGATTATGACATCTATATCTGAAATGTATTCACCTTCATATTTAACAGTAGGCTTATCATTTTCTACACTTATATAACATTTCGCATAATTAATAACTCTTACATCATGACCATGCTCAATAGCCTCTTGCTTGAGACGTTTTGTTGAATAATTTCCTGGGCCTTTTGATAATATTACAATTTTCATAACTTTATTTATCCCTAGATAGTTTAGACCTAGCCTTTATAAAGTGCACGTTCTTTTTTGCTACATCTACTTTATATCTGTTATTTAGTAAGTTTCGTCCTATTAGAGCTGGATATTTATTATTAGACCGATCAGCTAAAGTGAAATCGACACTTATACTTTGATCTCCAAGACTAACTAGAAGTTTTACCTTGTACCTTTCTTGGACATGACCAAAAGAATTTCTAATGTGAATGGTTTTAAATTTATTAGTTGTGAAAGACACGCCCTTATAGTATTTAGATTTTTTATCAAATAATACAAAACTTAACTTGTTATCAGTCATCTTGATGTTGCTTGCCCAAACAGAGCAGCTATCGGCGCCAGTGTCAATTTTTGCGGGCACATTTAAGATATCAAAATCTAAGAAGTTCAGCCTTTCTACTCTTCCAATGATCATCATAGTTCTCGTTTCTCAATAATAGTGTATTTAAACCACTTTTAAAGTTTAATATCTAATGAATTATTTGATTTTTATTGTTATAATCACATTTATAACATTAAATAGGCATAATTGTCAATATATGAAAACAATACTTATAGTTGGTGTAGCCTTTGTAACGTTGCGAGAATACGTTATTAATAATGATATGGAATACGTTATTTTATTAGATAAACGTAAACCCTCTAAGAATATAGATAGTAAACGAGTGATCCCTTGTGATTTTTCATCAAAAAAAAGCATCCTTGCGGCACTGAAATTAGTTAAAGAAGGATTTAATATCAATGGTGTAATTGCAACTTATGAAAATTATGTTTTACCGGCCGCTATTATTTCAAAGGAGTTGGGATTACCTGGTATTCCGATCTCTGCAGCAGAGGCTTGTACTGATAAAGTTTTAATGAGAGATCTTTTTAATAAATGTCCAGTTAAGATAAGCCCCAATTATATGCAGATAAATGACATATCTGATCTACTTTATTTTGCAGACCAAAATAATTTTCCGCTAATATTGAAACCGGCTAATTTAGCCAAAAGCTTGCTAGTCATCAGATGCGATAACATTCAAGAGCTAAAAGAAGGCTATCGCAAACTTACACATAATATCGATAAAATCTATACAAAATATGCACCCAATAGAAAACCAAAAATTCTTGTTGAAGAATATATAAAAGGATCTATACATTCAGTTGATGCTTTTGTGGATTCGGATGGGTCGCCTCAAGTTTTAGAGCAAGTAGTTGATTACGAGACTGGCTTTGATGTAGGTTATGATGACAACTTTCATTATAGTCGCATATTACCATCAAGATTATCTTTCGAACAGATAGAATCTATCAGAGAGACAGCGCGACTTGGTTGTAAAGCACTAGGCATGAAAAATACCCCTGCTCATATTGAAATAATATTATCTAATCACGGGCCAAAGATTGTTGAAATTGGAGCTCGCAATGGTGGATACAGAGAGAGAATGCATAAACTTGCAGATGGTATTGATATTTTAAAAAATGCTATAGCGCTTGCTACGAATGACAAACTGGATTTAAAAGCTCAAAAACATAGTAATTGTGCTGTACTTGAAATTTTCCCAAAAAAAAGTGGGATATTTAAATCAATTAGCTATGAATCAGATCTAAAAAATTGTAAATCATTAAACTATTTTGCATTAAAACAGAAGATTGGAACTTTTGTTGGAAAATCATCAGAGGGATATAAGATGTGTGCAATAATTATCCTTGAAAATTCCGATCAGAAGATTTTCTATAGTGACTTGAAATTTATTCGAGAAAATATAAAAGCTCTAACCGTATAAGAAACAATTTTACCTATTAGCGTGCAGAACTCTAATATAGACAACCGAAATGACTACTACTAATACTATTAGTATCGCAATCAACATTGGTATAAAACCATTTTGATCTTTAATTCGCATACTGAATAAATTATCACTCTCATGGTGTATTTTGTCCAGCTCCTAATATGAGTACTAGATCTGTGGTAAAAACTTTTTTTCAAAAATATGCCATATAATGTTAGCAGGACTAACTATTGTTTCTTGTGGCAGATCTAGTAATCCTGCATTGTGTAATGTTGCAGAATCTTTTAGATTAAAACTACTACACAATGAAGCGACTGCTTCTCTCTTATTATCAGGCAAGGCTTCTAGTGCTTTAGCTACCAGCTCTTGTTCGAGGTAATCTAATGCACTAGAGTCATTTCCATTGTTTCTGAAAAGCCTTAAGGACCTGTCTATTGCCAAATTAATAGCACTTAATTTTTCTTTATCATTTTTAGGACTATGGTTACTTGTATAAGATTCATAAAACGCAAATGCAACTTCTAACTTATTAGCTCCAGCCATCTTTGCTTGTAAAGCTTTGAGGTAATTGAATTCTACATTTTTACTGCGACCTAGCATAAATTGAAGTTTTTCTTCTTGGGCTATTGCTGCATACTCCCGCATACTAGAAAACCTGGCTCCCTTAATTTTTGCTAGCGCAATTTGGGAGCTTAATTTATAATTTTCCTCGGTTTGGAAAATATGAGTTAACTCATGTGCACATAACGGTAAAACACCAGCAGGAGAAACATTTATCAGCGAACGGCTAAACTCTTCTGGTAAAAATAGAACTCGTTTCTTTCCACGGACTGCAAGGCTCTTCTTCTTAGGTCTAATTATTACTTGCCATTTTCCGTCTTCAGCAAAGTCATCCCTCGACTCTGCTTCTTGCCAAGTTGAAGTATATTGGCTAAGTAACTCCAGTTCGGATAATACTGATTCTATAAAGACTTTTAATTTATCCGTATCCCAAGTTATCGATTCCAGTGATTCTGTAAGACTATGATCAACATCACCTTTATTACTAGAAGTTACTTCATGTGACGTTCCACTCTCATTATATAAATCTATACAGTCATCACTAATCGGCGAGATCATAGGACCCATCCAGCTCCCAGCACCGTTTTTAAATAAATCAAGTCTACGACTTTTACTGTCTATTGATTCATCCATCTGTTGAATTTGTGATTCCTGTGCATCTAAATATATTTGTTTCACTACGGGTAATGTATTGACTAAGCGATTTGACCAATCAAAAACTTTATCGCTGGGCTTTGATCTCCCAAGTTGTTTTGCTAACGATATAGCTGCAGGATATAGACTAGCAATCATATTGTTTACTCGCGCTTGATAAATGTTTAATAAAGCGATTTTCGCACTTATCAAATTTGAAGGTTCTTGGTTGTTCAGAAAACCTCTTACTAGCTTATAAAAACAATGATATGCTTCCAAGTCTTTCAATTTTTCCAGTAATTTACTTGGGTCATAATTAACACTTAGGCATTCCAAATCTTTAAAGTTTTGATAAGATTCTTTATCTTTTACAAGTAAATTTGATAGCTCAGCCTTGTACCAATTTAAGCTATTAACAGCAACTCGTTTCCTTAAATTTTTTTCTATTTTGGAGCTAATCTCATCTATATCATCTAAAATATCTCCCAGAAGCTCTAAGCTATCTGGGACTATCCCCATCTGTTCTAAGTCCTTTAATCCTTTATCAGTTAAAAAATAACCTAGATAAAAAGATTGGCTACTTTCGGAAGTTTGTCGGTTGTATATGGTTTCTAAGTCAACCTCTGATTCACAGATCAAATCTTCGGAAATATTACCGTTGAAAAGCCCGATAGCAAATGATCTTGCTATTTCTAACTCCTGGTCGCTCAACTTTATCTCAGGCTCAGATAGTAGTAACTCTAAATTACCCTCTCGTCCGATACTATTTCTTTCGGGGTAAGGATAAAAATCAAGTGTATGAGCACCATCTGTACTTTCCATAAGTTCTATATTATAACATCATTTGTGTTGTTTGTATAGTATCTACTCTATCTAAAAAAACCACGTTTTCCACTGTCACTTTTGAACTCTTCAAGCAGTTCTTGTTGTCTTTTACTAAGTTTAGTAGGTATCTCAACTTCTAATGTAACGATATGTGCGCCTCTACCAGTTCCTTTTAAATTAGGTACTCCATGACCGGAAAGCTTAAAATCACTACCTCCTTGAGTACCAGGCGGAACTTTCATAGTTACAAGTCCATCGACCGTATCTACTTTAATTTCACCACCAAGTACCGCCGTAACCATATCTATAGATTCGTGAGATAGTATTAAGTTCCCTTCTCTAGTGAATTTCTTGTGAGGTTTTACTCTAATATGTACGTATAAATCACCTTTAGGACCATTCTGAATTGCCTCCCCATGTTCACGCAATCGGATAGTAGCCCCATCGTCTATACCGGCTGGTATCTTTAATTCTATTGTCTGATCTTTACGCTTCACGCCTTTACCACCGCAAACGGAACAAGCTTTCTCGGGTACTTTCCCTTGGCCATGACAAACAGGACAAACCGTAGCTTGTTGAATATTACCAAAAACTGTTCTCATGGCAGTAACAACTTGTCCAGAGCCATTACATCTTTTACAAGTTACTGTTTGGTAACCCGGTTCAGCACCACTGCCTTTACAATGTCCACATTCAGCTTCAATATTGATTTTAAGATTTTTATCTACTCCAAAAATTGCTTCTTCAAAACTTAATTCAATAGCGACTTCTATATCTCTGCCTCTGCTAGTTCGTCTTTGTTGGCTCTGACCACCTCCAAAAAAACTACTGAATATATCGCCGAGACCCATATCACCAAAGTCGAAGTTTATATTTTGACCTTGCTGTCCACCAAAATTAAATCCTTCAAAGCCAGTCGGACCGCCACCATTAGATCCACCTACACCTGCATGGCCAAATTGATCATAGCGCTTACGTTTTTCTGAATCTTTTAAAACTTCATATGCTTCGTTAATTTCTTTAAATTTTGATTCATCACCACCCTCTTTATCGGGATGGTGTTGCACAGCTAATCGGCGAAACGCCTTTTTAATCTCGTCAGGCGACGCACCTTTTTCTACACCTAGTATTTCGTAATAATCCCGCTTTGTCATTAAGTCTATTTCTTTGAAGATTCTTCTTGTTCAACAGCTCTTATGGCTACACCACCGGATAATTTCAAAGAATCTTCTACTTCTAGTACATCTATATCATGTATTCTACCTGAGACTACTAGTTCATCGTCAGGCCAAGGCTTTAACATTTCTCTTACAATTGGTCGTTTATTCTTTTTTATCATCTATAACTTCGCCCTCTATTGGACCTTCTTTATCGTCTTTATTATCCTCTTTTTTCTCATCATTGGTAGGTGGTGGAGTTGCTTGCTCATAAAGCTTAGCCCCAATTGGCATAATCTTATTGGTTAAATCTTTAGCGGCTGACTCAAGTTTATCTTTGTCGGTATTTTCTAGCTCTTTTTTAGCATTTTCTATTGCTTCATCTAGCGCCTTTTTATCATCGTCGCTTAGTTTGTCCCCATTGTCATCCTTAAGCTTTTGAGCCTGATAAATAGCATTTTCCAATTGATTCTTACTATCTATAGCTTCTCGTTTTTGTTTATCTTCTTCGGCATGTGCTTCAGCTTCTTTACGAGCCTTTTCAACGTCATCTTTGCTTAGATTACCACTGTTTTGAATAGTAATACTCTGCTCTTTACCAGTGCCCTTGTCCTTGGCCGTGACATTCAAAATGCCATTGGCATCTAGATTAAAGGTAACTTCTACCTGGGGGATACCCCTAGGAGCTGGAGCAATACCGTCTAATATGAATCGACCTAGACTTTTATTATCTGTAGACATCTCGCGTTCACCTTGCAAAACATGAATTTCAACTTGTGACTGATTGTCTGCAGCTGTGCTGAATACTTCACTCTTACTTGTTGGAATAGTGGTATTTCTCTCGATTAACTTTGTCGATACGCCGCCCAATGTCTCGATACCAAGACTTAGAGGAGTTACGTCAAGCAATAAGACATCTTTGACGTCTCCAGCCAAGACACCACCTTGAATAGCTGCACCAATAGCAACTACTTCATCAGGATTAACACCTTTCATTGGATCTTGACCAAATATTTCCTTAACCTTCTCTTGGACAGCTGGCATTCTAGTCATTCCACCAACTAAAATTACGGCATTGATGTCACTTGCTTTGATTCCGGCATCTTTTAATGCTTTCTCGCAAGGATCCTTTGTTCTATTTACTAAATCACCAACTAAACTTTCTAGTTTTGCGCGTGTCAGTTTAATTTCAAAATGCACAGGACCGTCTGCTGTTGCAGTTAAGAAAGGCAAATTAATATCTACTTCATTGGTAGTACTTAGTTCGATCTTAGCTTTTTCAGCTTCATCACGTAGTCGCTGCATAGCTGACCGATCATCGGTAATATCTACTGAATGATCTTTCTTAAATTCTTCTAACAAATAATTAACAATTGTCCTATCAAAATCGGCTCCTCCAAGGTGTGTATCTCCATTTGTGCTCTTAACTTCGAATACACCTTCACCGAGTTCAAGTACTGACACATCAAAAGTACCACCGCCAAGGTCATAC
>Ga0302320_10000616_pt1 | contig 84784 bp, 75 predicted proteins | sample Bog_T0_3_FD_202130 | JGI IMG/M metagenome (GOLD analysis project Ga0302320, IMG submission 202130) | Peat permafrost microbial communities from Stordalen Mire near Abisko, Sweden - Bog_T0_3 | ecosystem: Environmental > Terrestrial > Soil > Wetlands > Peat | place: Sweden: Abisko, Stordalen Mire...
TCAGCCTGCAGGGGACGTCGGCGGAGATACTGCCGCAACTTCTCGGATGAGTTACCGCGGACGGTTCGCGCCTTCTCCCACAGGTCCGCTGCACTTCGGTTCACTGGTCGCGGCGACGGCGAGTTATCTCGCTGCGAGGGCCCATGGCGGGGAATGGCTGGTGCGGATCGAAGACATCGACGGTCCACGCTGCGTACCGGGAGCTGCCACCGACATACTGCGCACGCTCGAAGCATTCGGCTTCGAATGGGACGGGCCGGTGGTTTATCAGAGCGAGCGAACCGATGTCTATCTTGAAGCGCTCGACCGGTTGCGGCGCGGCGATCTTGTGTATCCCTGTTCGTGTTCCCGCAAAGAAACGGGCGAATGCAAGTGCCGCGACGGGGTGAGGAATCCATCACGACCTCTCTCATGGAGGACACGCTTCGATGACTTCGTCGTGTTCCGATCCGATGGGCTTTTCGCCTATCAACTCGCCGTTGTGGTGGATGACGAGTGGCAGGGCATTACGGACGTTGTTCGCGGTGCGGACCTGATCGATTCCGTACCCCGGCACCGTTGGCTGCAAGAAGCATTGGGCTACGGGACGCCGCGTTATTTACATGTGCCGGTGGTCGTAAACGAAGCCGGCGAAAAGCTCAGCAAGCAGACAGGCGCGCCTCCGCTCGATCTGTCGAGAGTTCCGGAATTGCTCTTCGCAGCCGTGAAGCTAATTAGCCATGATTTCGAGCATCTCGGGTCCGCAGATCCGCGTCAATTCAGCCTTGAACTCGCGGTCCGGGCGAACCTTGGCCGGCACATCAAGGATCACGGAAAAGTCGCGTGAGGATTCGAGGCGCAGACGAACCTGCGTCTCACCGGGCTTGCGCAGGAACAACTGGTGCAATTCGGTGGCGCGGTCCACATGGGAAACACCGCCGTTACGTCCGACGTAGACTTTGATTCCGATCAGACGCGGCAACGGAACGGAAGCCACATCGAGCGGAACAATATCCTGTACCGAGATTTTGGTCGGATTGCCGTCTTCAGGAAGAGCCATGCCACGAATTAATACCGCCTGATCTTCGGCTAACAGCGATACGAGGCGATCGTATTGAGTCGTGAAGACCATAGCCTCGATGTTTCCGAGTCGATCTTCAATCACCAGGGAAGCCCAGGGCTTGCCTTCACGATTGCGGCGACGCTGCACACCGGTAATAACTCCGCAAAGGGCGACTTCATTGCCCTTTTCGAGGCCTTCGAGCCTACTGGAATCGTGGGTCGCCAGCTCGGATATCTTCTCGTCGTAAGCGTCGAGAGGATGGCCGGTTACGTAGAACCCGAGCAGCTCTTTTTCTCCCAGCAATTTGTCGCGCGAAGTCCAGTCATTGGCTTTGGGCAACTCAGGCTCCGGATGCTCTTCGGCAGTACCGATGGCAAAGAGGCCGACCTGCCCGCTGTCGCGATCCTTCATGGCACGATTGCCGGTTTCGATGGCGCTATCGAGGGCCAGCATCAACTGGGCGCGAGTGCCAGGGAGTGAATCCATTGCGCCCGCGCGCACCAGACTCTCCATGACACGACGGTTGATGGCCGCCATATCGGAGTGCTCGCAGAAGTGATAGATCGACTTGAAACGGCTCTGTTCAGCGCGAGCTTTGATGATGGCTTCAACAGCGTTCTGTCCGACGTTCTTCACCGCTCCTAAACCGAAACGAATGGCGTCGCCCTGCTCATCGCGAACCGGAGTGAAGGTGTATTCGCTGGCATTCACATCCGGCGGCAGCACGCGAATCTTCATTTCGCGGCACTCATTGATGTACTTGACCACCTTGGCGACGTTACCGGTTTCCGACGTCAGCAATGCGGCCATGAAATCGACCGGGTAATGCGCCTTCAGCCAGGCCGTGATGAACGCAACGTAAGAATAGGCAGCCGAGTGCGACTTGTTGAAGCCGTAACCGGCGAACTGCTCCATGTGGTCGAAGACCTTCTCGGCTTTCTTCGCCGGATGACCTCGCTCTACAGCGCCCGCCACAAAACGCTCGCGCTGTTTCGCCATCTCCTCGATCTTTTTCTTACCCATCGCCCGGCGCAGGATATCGGCATCGCCCAGCGAGTAACCGCCGATGAGATTCGAAATCTGCATCACCTGTTCCTGGTAGATCATCACGCCATAGGTTTCTTCGAGGACTTCCTTCATGGCGGGAAGGTCATACACAACAGGCTGGCGCCCATGCTTGCGCTCGATGAAGTCGTCAATCATCTGCATGGGGCCGGGACGATAGAGCGCGTTAAGCGCGGTGAGGTCTTCGATGCGATTGGGCTGATAGCGGCGCAGAATGTCGCGCATGCCCGGCGATTCGAACTGGAAGATGCCGCTGGTGAAACCTTTGCAGAAGATCTCGTAAGCGCCGGGATCCGAAAGATCCAGGTCTTCGGGCACCACTTTTACGCCGTGGCGTTTCTCGATCAACTTCAGCGCGTCGTCAATCAGAGTCAGAGTGGTGAGGCCGAGGAAATCCATCTTGAGAAGTTGGAGCTTCTCAAGGCCGTTCATGTCGTACTGAGTGATGACTTCATCCCGGTTGGTGCGGGCCAGAGGGACGATGTTACGCAGCGGTTCCGGCGAAATCACCACACCGGCGGCATGCACGGACGAGTTGCGAGCGAGGCCTTCGAGACGCAGCGCGACGTCGAGCACTTCACGCACACGCGGATCCTGCTTAGCGAGGGCGTCAAAGCCAGGCTCAGTCGCGATGGCGTCTTTGAGCTTGATGTTGAGGACGTTGGGGACGAGCTTGGTGATGCGGTCAACGTCAGCGAAGCTCATGTCGAGCACGCGGCCTACATCTTTAATGGCGGCACGGGCTCCGAGCGTATTGAAGGTGATGATCTGGGCGACTTGTTCGCGGCCATACTTTTCCGTGACGTACTGGATCACTTCGCCGCGGCGGTTCATGCAGAAATCAATGTCGATATCGGGCATGCTGATGCGCTCCGGATTGAGGAAGCGCTCAAACAGCAAGCCGTACTGCAGAGGATCGATATCGGTAATCGACATCGCGTAACCAACCAGGCTTCCGGCAGCCGAGCCACGGCCTGGACCCACCGGAATGTTCATTGATTTCGCGAAACGAATGAAGTCCCAGACGATGAGGAAGTAGCCGGAGAACTTCATCTGCTGGATCATCTCGATCTCGCGGTTGAGGCGCTCAACGTACGCGCCGAGATCGTGCTTCAGATAGCCGGTGGCATGCAGACCTTCGAGACGGACCCGGCGCTTTTCGAATCCCTGGCGGGCCACGTAGGCGAAGTAAGAATCGGTTGTGAAATCAACTGGGATGTCGAAACGCGGGAACGGGTCGGCTACTTTTTCGAGTTTGACGTTGCAGCGCTGCGCAATTTCCCAGGGGCGGTTGACGGCATCTTCGAGCTCTCCGAACAACGCCATCATTTCGTCGCGCGTTTTCAGATAGAAATCGGGATGATCCCAGTGCATGCGGTTGGGATCGGTCATGGTCTTGCCCGTCTGAATGCACATCAGAATCTCGTGCGCGCGGGCGTCTTCGCGGCGGAGATAGTGCGAGTCGTTGGTGGCGACAAGCGGGATGCCGGTTTCGATGGAGAGGCGATTCACCTGCGGGGTGAGGCGCTTATCCTGCTCGAGGCCGTGATCCTGAATCTCGAGGAAGAAATTCTCTCGACCAAAAATCTCCGTATAGGTATGGGCCAGACGCCGGGCATCGGCGTAACGGTCATTGAGGATGTTCTCGTTGAGGTCGCCGCGGAGACAGGCCGAGAGACAGATGAGACCCTTCGAGTGCTGTGCGAGCAGATCCTTATCGATGCGCGGCTTGTAATAAAAACCTTCGAGGAAGGCGGTGGACACCAGCTTGATGAGATTGCGGTAACCTTCCTGGTTTTCGCAGAGCAACACGAGATGGTTGTAGCGGTCACTGTCGGACCGGGTCTTCATGCCCTGTTGCGATACGTAAACTTCGCAACCGATGACGGGGTGAATGCCATTGGCTTTGGCGGTGTTGTAGAACTGGACCGCGCCAAAGAGGTTGCCGTGATCGGTCATGCCGACGGCGGGCATCTTCTGCTCGGCCACCACCTTCATGAGCTGGCCGATTTCGCAAGCCCCGTCGAGAAGGGAATAGTCGGTGTGGTTGTGGAGGTGGACGAATGGAGTGTCAGCCATAGAATTAGCGCCGCCGGTTACGGACGGGGAGCGTCTTTCGGGGGAGACAATTTCATTTTAGCGGGTGACGTGACGGAGCGTGGCGGTGCTTGTGAAGGCCACTCTGCGAAACGAACCGAAATGCGGATTTGAGGATTTGGATTCAATAGGTTGGGACGAGTCGGCTCCGATGCATGCAGGGTGGCAGAGCGCGTTTTACAAAACGAAGCCACTGCGCGGAGGTTGGGGGAATCGGTGTGCATTGAGAAACGCGCGCGAGATTTACAAAAGAAAGCCATTTGAGCTCGTTGTCTTCGTGTTGAGAGTAGCGCACGTTTTCAGGGCTGGATGGTAGCCGGAAGGTCAAGGTGTTGAGTGCAAGACGAATATAAATCGTCATCTCGGGTCAACGCGGCTTCTGCACGGCTGACAGATTTAACTTTTGAATCGAATTACGAGCGACAATTAAGGTATTAAAGGGAAACTGTGCCAATGAGCATTACGATCGAACTCGCGCCGGAACTTCAAGCGGAACTCGTCCGTCAGGCCGCGACGCGGGGAGTTGGGGTTGATGCGTATGCAGCCAGTCTGATTGAGAGTGCCGCCAGGCTTTCCGTTGTCCCCGCCCCGGCGGCTGATCACCCTCAGTCGTCCGCACCTCCCCACGAAGTTGTCGAGGCCATCGAGACGCTTAAAAGCTTTGGAAAAACCCATCATCTTTCGCTCGGAGGCATGACGATCCGCGAACTCCGCCACGAGGCGCGTCCTTGAATGGCATTGTCGTCGATGCCTCGGTGACTTTGTCGTGGTGCTTCCCGGACGAACAGACAGACGTGTCGATGGGCGTGCTCGACCGGTTGCAATCCGGCGAAAAGGCACTCGTACCGGCGTTCTGGGCAGTTGAGGTTCTCAATACGCTGCTGGTGGGCGAACGCAGGGGGCGAATATCGGCGGAACAAACCGCGACGTTTCTCGACACGCTCAAAATCCTGAACCCGGCGCTCGACTACGCCGCATTGGAGCAAATCGCAGGGCCGGTCCAGATCATTTGCCGAGACCATCGATTGACTCCGTACGACGCCCTTTACATCGAACTCGCCCAGCGATCGGGATGCCCGTTGGCCACGCTCGATCAGCCGCAAAGAGATGCGGCAGGTGCGCTCGGCGTTCACTGTTTGTGATTTCGGGCACCGTCTCCGAGTCAAACGGAGTGGCACCTGTGCTTCCCGCGCTTATCGCCGCCGCGGGGGATAGCACGAATGCGAACGCTTTCTGCTGCGGCACTGAATGAATATAGTGACGCTAAGCGTCACGCAACAGCAGTTTTGCCTTTCCGCGATAAGACATGGAATTATAGAGTAGGGGGGCCAGTGTGATGACGCAAGAAAGGACCGACTGGTCGGAGTGCCAGCTCGTCGAAGTCAAACCCGGAGTGCAGAGCGGCGCTCCTGTGCTGCGCGGCACGCGGATGCTTGTCGACGCAATTGTCGATAACTTCGACTTTGGTGTGAGCGTCGCTGAAATCGCGGAGCAGTTCGAAGTCCCGGAGAATTGCGTCGAGGCGATTTTGAAGTACGCCAAAAGTCACCGCGTTGCCCATAGTATTTGACAAGAACGCTCCGGTCGGTATGCGGCGATTCATATCCAACCATGAGGTACGAACGTTCGTCGAGATGCGTTGGCCTCCCCAACTTGAAAATGGAGAACTTCTCCGCGAGGCGGAAACGGCCGGGTTCGACCTCATGGTCACATCTGATCAGAACATCAGGTATCAGCAGAACCTGACGGGCCGCAGACTGGCGCTGCTCGTCCTCGGGTCTAATATATGGCCGGTGGTGCAGAATTATGCCGCCGCAATTGCGGCGGCAGTCGATGCGACACCGCCGGTAAGCTATAGCTTCATCGAAATGCCGCTGCCTCCTAAAAGCCGAAAGGACGGTTGAGCGGCATAGGGTTATCGTTCCGCCCTACCAGAGCTTGCACTGCTCGGAGGCTGGGCGCACCATCGCGTCTCCCGGCTTGCATTGAAAGGCCCGGTGGAATTCCGGCATGTTCTGCAACGTTGCCATAGCCCGGTATTGGGAGAGCGGATGGTTATTGGTATTCAATTGCAGGCGTGCGGCTTCCGGCCGATATTGCGTGCCCCAGACCCGCGCGAAGGCGATGAAGAAGCGCTGGTCCGCGGTGAATCCGTCGATCACCGGCCCGGCTTTTCCCTTCAACGATCTGTGATAGGCGACATACGCGACCGACAAACCGCCGAGATCGCCTAACGCTTCACCCAAAACCTGCTTGCCGTTGTGATGCTGGCCCTCACCGACGTCGAGCGTGTTGAGCTGATCCACCACGCAACTCGTTCGGGCATCGAATTTCTTACGATCTTCATCGGTCCACCAGTTTTTGAGCGCGCCCGTCGCATCGTACTTCGACCCGCCATCGTCGAACTGATGGCCCATTTCGTGGCCGATCACGGCTCCGATGGCCCCATAGTTGGCGGCGTCATCCGCCTGCATGTCGAAGAAGGGCGGCTGCAGAATGCCGGCGGGGAACACCACCTCCACCTCAGTAGTACTCGAGTAAGCATTGACCGTGGGTGGCGTCATGGCCCAATCCATGTGGTTCACGGGCTTGCCGATGCGGGCGATTTCATAGTGCTGGCCATGCGTCCAGGCGGCTCGAATGTTCTCGAAGTAAGTCCCGCGCTTGATTTCGAGAGCCGAGTAGTCGCGCCAGCGCTCGGGATAACCGATCTTTATCTGCAGCGCGGCGAGCTTCAGGGCGGCATTCTTTTTCGTCTCCGGGTTCATCCATTGCGATTGCTCGATCTCCTGGCGCAACGCCGCGCGCAGATTCTCGACCAGCAGGCTCATGCGGCGTTTGGCTTCGGGCGGGAAGAATTTTTCCACGTACGCTTTACCCAGCGCGTCGCTCAGGTCGCGGTCGACCACATTGGCGCAGGTCTCCCAACGGGGCGGCTGCTGCTGAATCCCTGTGAGCACCGTGCTTTGGAAATGAAACGATTCGTCGGCAATGGCCTTCGGCAGATAGGGCGCGGTGATCTGCAGAGTTCGCCAACGCAGCCATACTTTCCAATCGGCGAGCGGAACATCCGCCAGTTGTTCGTTGAATTTTTTCAGCAACTCCGGTTCCGAGACGTTGATCGCGGTTGACTCCGGCAGGCCCACCTCGCTCAGCAGAAGCGCCCAGTCGAACCGGGGAGCCAGCGAGTTGAGACCTGCCAGATCCATCAGGTGGTATGTCTTGTCGGGATCTCGCTTCTCCGCAATGGTCATCACCGACCCTGCGAGCGCGGTTTCGAAACTCAGAATGACTGCGGATTGCCGCTCCGCGTCGGCGCGGGGCGTGCCGGAGAGTTCCAGCATTTTGGTCACATGATCTAAAAACTGAGTACGCACCTGGCGCGATTTCTCGTCCGTTTTGAGGTAATAATCCCGATCGGGCAGAGAGAAGATGGAAGAAGCGACGCGGCCTGCGCCGTCACGCTCCACGATGCGGGCGATCACGCGCGATGGGTCCTTCGGGTCCTGTCCCGACGTGAGCCGGAAGGCACCGACGACTACTCCGTTCACCGCACCGTAGGGCCTACTCACCCTCTGAAAACTTGCCAGTGCCGCGTTCAGATCCTGAGCCGATTGAATGGCGGCAATGCGATCGAAGTCGGGCTGGAGGGGCGCAAGTCCTCGGGCATCGATGGCATCGGTATCCATGCAACTGGCATAGAGATCGCCCATCTTGCGCCGGTCGCTGTCAGTGCCGGCGGCGCCTTGTGTTGGCTCGGCCGGACTCCCGGCCGCGTTGGATTGGGCTGCAGCTTCCAGAATGGTTCGGCTCCGCTCGCGGTTAGCATCGCCCAAAACTCCGAACGTGCCCCAACTGGCTTTGTCGGCGGGAATCGGGTTCTTATCCAGCCAGCCCCCATTCACGTACCGCCAGAAATCGGTGCAGGGTTTGCACGTCGAGTCCATATCCTCGGTGTGAATGCCGCTGTGGGTGATTTTCTGACCGGTCGCTTTCTGGCCGGAGAGAGAGGCTGCGGCGAGCAGCAGAAGCAGAGAAGGGCTGACGCGCATGGCCCAGTATCTCAGAGTTTTCACGGCTCCTGGCGGGCTAATCAGGTCATTGTGGCGAAGGTGACGACCGTTTACTGGTGCGGTTTGTGTCAACCTGTATGCGAGAGCGTGTACACGATGAGCGAAGCCTTTTTCATCCAGCCCGATCAGGCTACCGAGTTGCGGCTGGAAGCGATATGTGCCGGCATCGGCGATATGGACGCAGGAAAGAGCGTGAGCCATGAAAAGGTGGCTGCGTGGCTGGAGACCTGGGGAACGCCCGAAGAGATGAAAGTTGCGCAGTCACTGGATCTATGAGACGTTGCCTGATCGGATTGCTGCTTTTGCTGACGGCGGGTTTCGCGTCGGCCGCAGACGAGGGAGCGTCGAAGAAGATGATCGAGACGCCGCATCTCATGCTGACTCTGTCGGCCAGCGATGCCACCGTTGCGCCCGGCAAGCACATCACGCTGATTCTGGAAGTTGAGCCCAAGCCAACCATTCACCTATACGCGCCGGGTACGCGGGGCTATGTGCCGATCGACTGGCAGATCACGCCTTCCACGGGCCTCGACGCCGGTCCCGTGACCTATCCGGCGGCGCGAATGCTCCGGTTGCCGTTCCTGCACGACATGGTCGGGGTTTATGACAGCCCGGTCCGGCTGGTCCGCGATGTGGTGATCGGGGAAGTTCCGGACCTTAGCTCCGTTCTGCCGGGCTCCATTCTGACGATTAAGGGCACTTTCCACTACCAGGCCTGCAACGACCAGGAGTGCTACATCCCTCGAACGCTCTCGCTCCGCTGGACCTTCACTACGGAAAAGCCATAAGCAGCGCTGGCTTTTTCGACCGCATTCATATATTTTGAACAGGATCAGAGGAGTACCAGACGATGACCAGCTTGTCCAGCCGCCGAACATTCTTTCGCCAATCTTCATTACTACTTGCCGGTACGCAGATGGGTGCGTTGCTCCGGACCGCACGCGCGGCCGAAGGCGACACCGTTGTGGCCGAGACCGCAACCGGCAATGTGCGCGGGGACGTTGTCGATAACGTCAGGATCTTCAAAGGCATTCCTTACGGGGGGAACACTACGGGCAGGAACCGCTTCATGCCGCCGACCAAGCCCGCCGCATGGACCGGCGTACGCGACTCATTCTCCTATGGACCCACGGCGCCGCAGGTCAGCGGAGCTGCCGGCGTCGCGGGAATCCCTTCGCAAAGCGAAGATTGCCTGGTGCTCAATGTGTTTACGCCGACCCTGACCGGTGGCGCGAAACGTCCGGTGATGGTGTGGCTGCATGGCGGCGGATTCTCCACAGGGTCAGGCTCCGGCGCCATCATCGGTGGCGCGAACCTGGCGCGAACCGGCGACGTGGTTGTTGTCAGCATCAATCATCGTTTGAACGTTTTCGGATCGACCTATCTGGGAGAATTGGCGGGCTCCGATTTCGCGTCATCGGGGAGCGTGGGGATGCTGGACATCGTGGCGGCGCTCCAGTGGGTCCGCGACAATATCGGGCACTTCGGCGGCGACCCCAACCTGGTGACGATCTTCGGTCAATCGGGCGGCGGCCGCAAAGTCGCAACGCTGATGGCGATGCCGTCGGCGAAAGGTCTGTTCCATCGCGCCGTGATCGAGAGCGGCGCGGTGTTGCGGCTGACTACGCAGGAAGACGCGATCCGTTACACCAGCCTGCTGCTGAGCGAACTGGAGTTGAAGCCCAATCAGGCGCTGGAGTTGCAGAACGTCCCGATGGATCGATTGCTCGCGGCCGATGCCGCGGTGCAGAAGAAGCTCAAAATGGCCGAACCGGGAATGACAGCCAATTCGCCGATGGTGGATGGCAAAATCATCCCCAGCCATCCGTGGGATCCGGCCGGCCCGGCGCTATCCGCCAACATTCCGCTGCTGATGGGATGGGCGCGGACAGAAGAGACACTCTATGACCGGCCCACGCCCGAGAAACTCAATCTGGACGAAGCCGGACTGCGGGAGCGCACCGCGAAACGCCTCGAAGTTGACCCGGACCCCATCATCGCGGCCTTCCGCAAGACGCACCCGGATGTTTCGCCGTGGGATCTCTACATTCTGATCGCGACCGACCATCCGCGCGGCGCTTATACGCGAGAGCTTGCCAGGCGGAAAGCAGCGGAGAATGGCGCGCCCGTATTTGTATACCGCTTCGATTGGGAGACGCCGGAAGGCGGCGGACACATGCGGTCACCGCACACGATCGAGATTCCGTTCGTATTTAATAACGTGAAGATTGCCGGTCCGCTGATTTCGAAGATGCCGGAAGCATACGCGCTGGCTGAGAAGGTAAGTACGTCGTGGGTATCCTTCGCCCGCACCGGCGATCCGAATACGCCGAAACTGCCGAAGTGGCCCGCCTATACGGCTGCGCGGCGTGACACGATGTTGTTCAACAATGAGATCCGCGTGGAACAGGATCCCGACAAGGGAGCGCGGCTCGCCATGGAACACGTACTCAAACTTTCATAGGTAGAAACTATGCGTAAACTCGCTTTCACCGCAATTGCACTCGCACTTCCACTCGCGGCCACGGCCTACGCAGAGGACAATGCCCCGGGTAAAGTTATTTCCCCTTACGCTGTGATCCACACGGTGCCGGATCTCGACAAATCCACCGCGTTTTATCGGGATAAGGTGGGCCTTGAGATCGACAGTGCCCCCCTGTTTGCAGCCAACGCAACCAAAGAACTGGCCGCGCTGACGAATGCCAAAGGAGCTAAGGTCCGTTCGACTACCTTCAAAATTCCGGGCTCCGAACTCCACCTGATTCTGCTGCAGTTCAGCGGAGTGGAGCAGAAGCATGTGGAAGCGCGCATTCAGGATCCCGGTGTGGTGAAGCTGGTGATTCGTGTCCGTGATATCGACAAGCCGTTTGCCGCGGTGCAACAGGACATCAAAGGGGTGTTCAGCACAGGTGGCGCGCCGGTACATCCGGAAGGGCCCGAGCAACGCGTGCAGGCGGTGATCGTGAAAGACCCCGATGGATTCGCTCTCGAATTCGTGCTGGCCAATGCGGACATCAAAAGTCCGGCTCCAGCCACCAGCAACATCGTGGGAGGCTGGGCATCCCTGGTGGTGGAAAACGAAGACCAGTCGCTGAAGTTTTACGGCGAACAACTGGGATTCAAAATCAACAAAGGCAGAGTACTGGCGCCCAGTGTGCTGGCTCTCGAGGGCACTCCCGATGCATCGGTGACCAACACCGGCACACGGCCACCGGGCTCCGAGTTCACCTGGTTCGTGTATGACTTCCGCAACATCGATCGAAAGGCTCTGCACTCGAAGATGCAGGACGTGGGCAATTCAGCAGTGGCGATGTTGGCGACGAATCTTCCGGAGCTGGTGAAATCAGTGACCGCGAACGGCGCGACACCCGAAACGAACGGTAAGCCGCTCCCGTTGGGTGAGAACGCGAGGGCCGTGGCGGTGCGCGATCCGAGCGGAATTCCATTTATTCTGGTGGAGCAAACTCGCTAGCGAAATTTAGTTCTTGACAGCCCGCGATTTAACTATGCATTATGTATGCATAGTTTATGCCAAGCGCAACTGTTCTCACAACTCACGAGCCGGCTCTCTATGAGAAGCTCGGCGGCGAGGCTGCCGTGGATGCAGCCGTAGATGTTTTTTACCGAAAGGTTCTGTCGGACGACCGGATCAGCGCTTTCTTCGATGGCGTGGATATGGACCGGCAGGCGGCGAAACAAAAAGCCTTCCTGACCATGGCGTTCGGCGGACCCCACAATTACACCGGAGCGGACATGCGTCGCGGCCATCAGCATCTTGTCGCCCGCGGCCTGAATGACACTCACTTCGATGTCGTCGTGGAGCTGCTGGGCAAGAGCCTCGCGGAACTGGGAGTGGCCCCGGAACTGATCGCGCAGGTAGCCGGTATCGCCGAGAGTACACGAAACGATGTATTGAATCGATAAGCGGGGAGACCATGCCATCGATCCATTTCGAAGGGAGGGAGTTCCCTGTCCAGGTGGGCGAAACCGTGCTCGATTGCCTGCTGCGCAATGGAATCGAAATCTCCCATTCGTGCAAAGCGGGGTCGTGCCAGTCTTGCCTTGTCAAAGGCAGCGACGGACCCATCCCGGAATTCGCGCAGAAGGGTTTGAAAGACACGCTGCGGGCGCAGGGTTATTTTCTGGCCTGTTCCTGCCAGCTAAAAGCGGATCTTACGGTAACCCGCGCGGGATCCGAAGCGCGCGTCGAAGCTTTAATCAGCGGCGTCGATCGGTTGAACGACACCGTGCTGCAGGTACGGCTGAAGCCCGGCGTGCCGCTGGCCTATTTCGCAGGACAATATGTGAGCGTGTTCCGGGAAGACGGGCTGGCCCGGGCTTATTCACTGGCCAGTTTGCCGGATGAACAGGAACTCGCGCTGCACGTTCGCATGATTCCCGGCGGTGCTATGAGCGGGTGGTTATCTTCGGTCGCGCCAGGGACGAAGGTCTGGCTTCAGGGTCCGGCGGGAAATTGTTTTTACGCTCGAAGCACGGCAGACGAGCCGATTCTGCTGGCGGGAGCGGGAACTGGGCTGGCGCCGCTTTATGGAATCGTGCGTGACGCATTACGCCAGGGGCACACCGGCGATATCTGGTTGTTCCACGGCGCGCTCACACCGAGCGGACTCTATCTGACCCATGAGCTGAGCGAGCTAGCGCGGACTCATCCCAATTTCCATTACGTGCGTTCCGTGCGGGCAGGCAGTGATGACAGAAACGGCAGCGGAGGGATTGAGGTTCGGGAACTCGACCAATGCATTCTCTCGCGTTTCCCCAGTCTGAAGGGCTGGAAAGGCTATGTGTGCGGCGACCCCGCGCTGGTAAACTCGCTTCGTAAGAAGCTGTTTCTGGCGGGAATGGCTTCGAAGGCAATCTACACAGACGCGTTCGTGCCTACCGCTGCCTAAACTGCTTAATAAGCCCCCATGCAACTCACGCTGCACGCCGATTATTCGTTGCGTATTCTGCTCTATCTGGCGGAAAACCCCGACCGCCACGTATCTACACGAGAGATCAGCGAGGCGTACGGCATTTCGAAAAACCATCTGGTGCGAGTAGTTCAGACGCTGCACGGTCATGGCTTCGTCGAAGTGTCGGAGGGCCGCGGCGGGGGAGTGAAGCTGGCGAAGGATCCCGCATCCATTAACCTCGGGCAAGTTGTGCGGAAGACGGAACCAGGGTTCCGCATCGTGGAATGTTTCGACCTCGAAACCAACACCTGTCCCATTGTTCCGGCATGCGCGCTGCGCGGAGTTCTGGTCAAAGCACTCGAAAGCTTTTTTGCCGTACTCGACTCCTGCACCCTGGCGGACCTGACACACACCCCACAAGGTCGTAACTTGTCTAAATATCTGCAGATCGCGAAAACGAACTGAGAGAAACAGTAATTCGGGCAGCTCTTAGCGCGGCGGCGACCAGGGTCGCGCGGATGACGTGGCTGAGCGTTGACTCGCCGTGTAAGAATCGTCCGCATAGGCCGGTTGGTCCGGAGCGGGCCTCTGAGGCAGGGGTAAAAGAGGTGACTTCGCAAGCGCGGGAGGCGGCGACTCTGATCCATACTGGATGGTCGATACGTTGCCGATCGGCCAGGTTTCCGACTCTCCCTCAGGATCTTTCAGCGTAATCGTCGAACCGTAATCGTTGGTGATCATGCCGGAATAGCTGACACCATCTTTCAAGGTGACAGTGACTTTCCGATCGGCGGGAATGAAGGTTCGGCTACAGCTTGCCAAAAGAAGCAGAACGACGGCCACAGTCAGAATTCTGAGCTGAACGATTGGTCTTCTCATGACTCCGCTCACCTGCATTCAGCCTGCCGACTCCAGACCCTAAGCGGTGGTTCTCATACAGTGGCGGACTTTCCGTGTTCCCGGGTGAACTTCGCGGATCAATTCAGACCTTTCTACTTTTGATATTCAGTGCCGCCTTCGATCGTGACTACATTGTCGAGCGAGGCGTACGGGTCTACCGTAATCCCGGTGTGGCAGACCAACATTTCGTCGGTGTTTTGCTCCCCGAGACGCACTTCGGCGCCAGGATCCGGATTCGCGGGATTATTGACGGAGTTGTCCCAGTGGGCAGTAATCTCCATAACGGTCCCTCGCGGCAGGTGCAGCGGCTTAGCTTCGTAGTAGATGAGCTGCCAGTTGAAGTCGTAATGCGGCACATCCAGTACGATCTCCGATTTCCCATCCGGATATACCAGGCGCACGGACATATCTTTGCCGCGCAGATGCATGTGCGGCTGCATAAACACCAGGTCCACCGCTTCGTTGAAGCGCATGGAGGCATGGCCCTCATGATTGGCGTCACCGGGCGGAATGGAAATGTTCCAGGACCAGTTGGAAATCGTCAGGAAACGCCGCACGGGATCGGTTTTGGCCAGGACAAAGCCGGTCTCGATACGTTCTTCGACAGGCGTCCTGCCATTGGGTGTGAAATGCAACTCAAGCACAAGGTCGGCTTGCGCCGGAATGAGTTTGGCGGCGTGGCCGATGCTGAAGTCCTGAACGGGCATGCCGGGCGAATAGCCGATGAGGAACTCGGCGCCGCTTTCGAGTTGAAGCGGCTGCGCGCCAGCGGCGCTTCGATTGAGAGTTCGCTTGAAATCGGCGCTGTTCAGTTGGGCTTTGGGAATCACATACGGCACTCCCGGCTTCGCATCTTTTAACCAGGCCGAACCGGCGGGGCGCCAGAACGCGCTGACGTGATGGACCACAGACCGGTCACTGGGACGAATCTCACCGGCCGTAATCCACGTGTTGTGTTCAAAGTCGGTGGGGATCACGATGTAGACGTAATCGAGCGCCCCCTGCGCAGGCACTACATACGGCCGGGGCGCGGTAAACACGACGTCGGGCTGAATGTTCCATCCCGTAGTCCATTTCACGCGTGCAGGCTTCGATCCTCCGGAGTCGCCCTGGGGCGCGCCCGCATCCACCCATGAGACCAGGGTCCGGATCTCGGCGTCGGTCAGCCGGCGTTCATTGAGAAAGTGCCCGAACTCCGGGCTGGCGAACCACGGCGGCATCTTACGCGTGAGCACTGCTGCTTTGATGGCTTGTGCCCAGGGACGCGTGGATTCATAGGTGAGGAATGAGCCAGTGCCCGCTTCACCGGGGCGATGGCACGTCTGACATCTTTTTTGCAGGATCGGCAGAACATCGCGAAGAAACGTAACCCCATCGGTTTGCGCGCTGGCGGTGCGCACGGCGAGCATCACCAACATGAGCGCCAGACTGTTTCGAGGCAATGTCCACTTTAGTTGCCTGGGAAACCTGAAAGCAAGCCCCCCGCTATACTGAGGCGTTCGTTTTGAATATATCCGGATGAATTCAGACCTTTTTGCTTTTGGCTTCCTCGAATACGTCGTCTTCCTGCTGAGCACGACGTGCCACGAGGCCGCGCATTCCCTGGTTGCGCTCTGGGGCGGCGATAAGACGGCGCATGCCGGCGGCCAGGTATCGCTGAATCCGCTGCCGCATATTCGCCGGGAGCCGTTTGGGATGGTGGTTATGCCGTTGATCGGCATCATCAGCGGGACGGGTCTTATCGGCTGGGCCAGTGCGCCGTACGACCCTGTTTGGTCGCAGAAATATCCCAGGCGGGCGGCGCTGATGTCGCTCGCGGGCCCCGGCGCAAATTTTAGTCTGGCATTGCTGAGCGCGATCCTGATGCGTGTTGGACTGGCCACCGGTTACTTCGCGCCGGCGCCCGCCGTGTTCAGCCAGATCGTGAGTCCGGCCACCGAAGGCGGCATCGGTGAAGGCGTTGCAACGGTGCTCAGCGTCCTTTTTTCGCTCAACATCCTGCTGGGCATCTTCAACCTGATTCCGATACCGCCGCTGGATGGTTACGGGGTGCTCGGCCTGTTCACAACCGAGGCCGGCGCGCTGAAGTTGCAACAATTTCAGGTGAAGCTGCGCACATTCGCCATCATTGGGCTCGTCGTAGCGTGGCAGGCGATTGACCGCTTTTATCCGCCTCTGTTCGCCGCGGGGGCAAGACTCGTTTACCTCGGCTATCACGCCTGAATAAACAGGGGCAAATGAATCAGAGGCCGCGGATGAGACATCCAAAGGACTACACCGGATATCCGATCAACTTGGCAGTGTAAGCTGGAAAGTAACCAATTAAAGTAATCCCCGTGGATCACCTCGACCTCCTCGAAGCAGAGAGCATACATATCATTCGCGAAGTCGCCGCCGAATTCGCCAATCCGGTCATGTTGTATTCGATCGGAAAGGACTCATCGGTGATGGTGCGGCTGGCGCAAAAAGCCTTCTTTCCGGGCCATATCCCCTTTCCTCTTCTGCACATAGACACGACGTATAAGTTCCGTGAAATGATCGAGTTCCGTGACGAGTTCACAAAGTCGATCGGGGCGAAACTGATCGTCCATACGAATAACCAGGCAATTGCGGACGGGGCCAATCCCCTGCGCATCGGCACGCAGAAGTGCTGCGGTCTGCTGAAAACGCGAGCCTTGCTGGACGCGCTGGAAGCGGGCGGTTACGACGCGGCCTTCGGTGGGGCGCGGCGCGATGAAGAGAAAAGCCGGGCCAAAGAGCGGGTTTATTCTTTCCGCGATGAGTTCGGCCAGTGGGATCCGAAAAACCAGCGGCCGGAGTTATGGAACGTTTTTAACTCGCGGGTCGACAAGGGCCAGCACATTCGCGTTTTCCCGCTTTCTAACTGGACGGAACTCGACGTGTGGCAATACATCGGGCGCGAAAGCATACCAATTGTCCCGCTCTATTATGCGAAGCCGAGGCCGATGGTGGTGCGTGGAAATTCGCTGATTTCGGTGGAGCAGGATTTCATGCTGATGCCGGGTGAAAAGGCCGAGATGGTGATGTGCAGGATGCGGTCGCTCGGATGCAGCCCGTGCACAGGTGCGATTCATTCGGAAGCCGACACCATCGAGAAAATCATCGACGAGATGAAACTGGTGCGCCGCTCCGAGCGCGAGAACCGAGTGATTGACCACGACCAGGAAGGGTCGATGGAAATCAAAAAACGCGAAGGATATTTCTGAAGTGAGTTTGCTGCGTTTCTCGACCGCCGGCAGTGTGGATGACGGCAAAAGCACACTGATCGGCCGCCTGCTTTACGATTCCAAGGGCGTTTACGAAGATCAGATCGCCAGCGTGCGCAAAGCCTCGGCCAATTCGAATGGCGGAGGAGGCGGGCGCATCGATCTGGCGCTGCTGACGGATGGCCTGCGCGCCGAACGCGAGCAAGGCATCACCATCGACGTCGCCTACCGCTATTTCTCGACGCCGAAACGCAAATTCATCATTGCCGATACGCCGGGCCACGAGCAGTACACGCGCAACATGGCGACCGGCGCGTCTACCTCTGAGCTGGCGATTATTCTGATCGACGCGCGCAACGGCGTGCTGCAGCAATCGCGCCGGCATGCGTTTATCGCCAACCTGCTGGGCATCGAACATTTTGTAGTGGCCATCAATAAGATGGACCTTGTCGGATTCGATCAGAACGTGTACAACGCGATTCGGGACGAGTTCACCAGCTTTCTGCGGCGCATCGATGCACCCGATGCCCTGTTTATTCCGATCAGCGCGCGCGACGGCGACAACGTAGTGACGAAGAGTTGTAATACGCCGTGGTATGACGGTCCCGCGCTGCTGGAACATCTGGAAGACGTGCCGGTCGACAGCGGGCGTGAAGGATTGCCGGCGCGCTTTCCCGTTCAGTATGTATTGCGCCCCAATCTGGATTTTCGTGGCTATGCGGGGCAGATTGCCTCGGGTGTTTTCCGCCAGGGCGATATGGTGCTGGCCTTACCGGCTCGCCGGTATACGCGCATCGAGCGCATCGTTACTTTTGACGGCGACCTGAAGACGGCCGAGGCGCCGCAATCGGTGACGCTGTGTCTGGCCGACGAGATCGATATCAGCCGTGGCGACATGATTGTGCCGGCGATCGATTCTCCTCATGTCGCGCGGCGCTTCAAAGCCATGGCGGTGTGGATGAACGCGAAGGCGCTCGAGCCGGGCCGCAGTTATTTCATCAAGCACACCAGCCATCAGGTGCGCGGCATCGTTCGCAGCGTGAATTACCGGCTGGACGTGAACACGCTGGAACACGTGAAGGCGAGCAAGCTGGAGCTGAACGAGATCGGCGAGATCTCGATCGAAACCCACCGGCCTCTGTTCTTCGATCCGTACGGAACCAACCGCATCACCGGCGCATTCATCGTGATTGACCCGCTCTCGAACGAAACCCTGGGCGCGGGCATGATCACGGAGATCGAGGGCAAGGAAGAAACCCGCGGTCAGGTAACGGCGGCGGAAAGGGCAGCTCGCGCGGGACATAAAGCGGCGCTGGTGGTGGCGGACGATGCGGAATCCGCACTGCTGATCGAACGCGAACTTTTCGATCGCGGCGTATTAGTGGCGGTCTTACCGTCTCCCGCGCAAGCAGCGCTGGACCTGGCGAAGGCCGCGGGCATGATTCTCATCATCACCGGAGCAGACGCCACCGGAGCCGACGCGAACGAGGCTCCGGCGGCTGGTGCGATCGACGCCCGCCGTCTGGCAACGCATGAAGCGATCGAACTTCTGGAGCGGCGCGGGGTGCTTACAGGAAGGGAAGAGCTGTTGGTGGAAGGCGAAGGGATTTAGTCCCGGCCTTCGCTCGGCTCTTCTTTACACCAGGTCCCCGGGCCAGATCCACGGGAAGGCGCGCGCAACGCGCTTCCAGCCTGCGAATGCGATTTTCCAGTGCTGCCGATACCTCATGGCTCCGAGCCGCGCGCGCACTTTCGAGCGCCAGAGGAAAATTCTTCTCGCGATGCTCGTAGTGCTTAGCCAATTCCTCCCAGGCTTTATGGCGAAACGGATTGGGCGAAATCGTCAGATCGCGAAACGTCTCCACCGCTTCTTCAAATCGGCCCATCCGTTTTTCCAGCAGTCCGGCTTCATGCAGGGCACGGAACAAATGCTGATCGGCTAGCCCCAGGCCGATCGCGCGCCGCGTAACCCGCCAGGCCTGCTCAAGCCGCCCTGCCACGGAGAGCCAACGGGCCAACCCAAGCAGATCCGCTCCATGGCCCGCAGGCGCGTTGTCCGGATCGCGAAAGGCTTCCGGGATCACTCCGGTAAGGCACGCCAGAGAGAGAATGTCGATCGCGTTATGCACGAACACAGGCACCAGACGCAGAGCGCGCCGCGAGCGCAGGTATTCGAAATAGCAATACGGGATAAGCTCGCCGGGAATATCCTCATCGCGCTCCACTCCGAGGATTTCGTTCTCGAGGCGCACCAGACGGCAGTCTTCGAGACGCAGTTTGAATAAGCGCCGGGCGCCGTGCAGCAGGTCGAGGTGCTGCATGCGGCCAAACGGATGCTTCGCGCGGCACATTCGGTAACGGGTTTCGAGCAGCGGCTGGTCGTATGATTTGCCGTTCCACGTGATCAGCACGTCGAAGCGTTCGAGGTAACGGGTGAGCGAATCGAACAGCGACGGCTCTTCGTTGAAATCGCGCATGAAGAATTGCCGGACACGGAATCCATTGGCGTCGATACTGCCGATTCCGACCAGAAATGCATAAGTACCGGAACCGCCGGCGAGTCCCGTTGTTTCCGTATCGAGGAACGCCCACGAGGCGGGCGGCGCATGAGGAATTGCGCCGTCAGCCAGCGCGTTGAGCAGATCGGGAGCCAGATCGGGCAGGTCCGCAATGCCGAAACTGCCATGCCGTTGATGCAGCGCCCACACTTTTTCCGTTTCAAAGTGCTGACCCAGCGCTGTCTCGACTACCTCTCCCGACAGAAGCTCCTCAATGAACATCTTCGGAACGCGCGGTAAAGCGGGAGCCTGATACTTCTGATCGATCCGTGCGACTGTCTGACGCAGGTGGGCTAACTGTTCCGCTACGCTGCTCATGTTCGCCTTTGCTTCGCCCACGGGATGATCCCACTATACAATTTGATCGAGTGTCTACTGGATCACGTAACGAACAACAGCCCGGACAACAGCGAATTCTGGTGACCGGCGGAGCCGGCTACATCGGATCGACCACAGTGCTTGAACTGGCTGATGCGGGTTACGAAGTGGTGGTGGTCGACAACCTGTCGCGCGGCCATCGGGAGCGGGTCGAGCCGTCGCGTCTGCGCGAAGTAGATCTGCTCGACACGCCGGGACTGGTCCAGGTGATGCGGGAAAAACCGTGCGACGCCGTGATTCATTTCGCGGCATTTATTGCGGTTGGTGAATCGATGAAGGTACCGGAGATTTATTTTCGCAACAACACGGCGGGCTCGTTATCCCTGCTCACGGCGATGGTGGAAACCGGCGTGAAGAACATCGTGTTCTCCTCGACTGCGGCAGTTTACGGCATGCCCGGCGTGGTGCCGATTGCCGAGAGCCTGCCCTATGCCCCGGTCAGCGCTTATGGCGAATCGAAAGTGATGGTCGAAAAACTTCTTTACTGGTTCGGCGAAATCCACGGCATTCGCAGTATTTGCCTGCGTTACTTCAACGCATCGGGAGCCGACCCCGCCGGACGTACCGGCGAAGATCACGAACCGGAGACTCATCTGATCCCTCTGCTCTTCCGGGCCATTCAGACGGGCCAACCCGTCACCCTGTTCGGCGATGACTATCCCACTCCGGACGGCACCTGCATCCGCGACTACATCCACGTGACCGACCTCGCACGCGCCCATATCGCCGCCGTGAAAGCGCTCAACGCCGGAGCGCCGTCCAACCGATACAACGCCGGGACCGGACACGGCTTCTCAGTAAAGGAGGTGCTGACGGCGGTGGAAAGAGTGACCGGGCGCAAAGTCCCGTTCATCATGGGACCGCGGCGCGACGGCGATCCGGCCGAGCTCGTGGCCGATTCCACGCGGCTCCAGCAGGAACTCGGGTGGCAGCCCGAATGTTCCGATATACATTCGATCATCGACACGGCCTGGACCTGGTTCAACCGGCGCGGCTGAAGACCGAGCTGAGACAACAGGAGCCGAGACGGCATTTTTTTGATCCCCAACTGCGATATACTTGCTCCCGATTTGAGAGCTTTACAGCGGCTCTCGATGGAAGGAGATAAAGTCTTATGATGTCCTCCACGAAATGGGTTCCGTTCACCCTTCTGTTGGGAATCGCCTGGACTGCCGCAGCCCAGCCGGCCCCGGCTCCCGCTCCCGGCGGCGGTCGCGGGGCGGAAACGGCCGTACGGCCCCCGCTCGCCTTCCGCGAGGAATGGAAGCAGCCGCCTTACACCGGCCAGCTCAACGATCAAAACCGGCGCGTTACGCAGGCCGCCGTAGGCAACCCCAATTTGGAACTCAAGCTGTATGGCGCGGATGCATCGAACATTGGCGTCTATGTGCATGAAGGTCGGCTGGATCTCTGGAACGGAATCTCGACATCGCCAGTTGCGATTACGCTGAAACACAAAGACAGCTACTTCGATCTGACCGGCCTCGCCAGACTTCGGGCGATCACTCGAACGGGCGCCCTCCACGTTCTTCATCCGGTGGTAAAGCTGGCGGATGGAACTCTCCTGGCGGGCAGTCAGACCATTTCGACCGATGGCGAATACCTCGAGAACGAAGTCGCGTTCAGCGGCCAGCACTGGTACAAGCTGGATCCTCAGAAGGTGGTCACGACCTCGGAAGTTAAAAACCCGGACCTGAGCAAGGTAGATGAGATTGGCTTTGTGGATCTGATGCCCGGCGGCGGACACGGTTCAGCCGGCTGGGTGAACGTGTCAGGAGTCGAGTTATACGCCAAACTAACGCCCCGTGGCGCGGCGACGCGATCCGCTTTGAATCCCTAAGCAAATTTTCTACTGCGGGGTGAGTCGAGGCGGTCGGGCATCCGGTTCCAGCAGCCAGACCGTCCTGTCCGGATAATAGGCTCGCAGCCGAGCGTCATCTTCGGCGCCTCGATCGATCGCCCACACCACGCGCGAGCGATCGATGTCGGCGTCGTTGTGGATCCAGTCCCGCGGCCCATGCTGCGGGAAGTAATGCACGAACACAAGCTGCTTACCCGGCGCCGCTCGTAGCTTTTCGTTGATCGCCGCGCGCCCTTCCGGATCGCCCGAATTGATTACATCCGAACTTTCGTACGCAGCGGTTGCAATCGACAGATCCCGATTGCCCGGTACCTGAATCCCGTACCAGAAAGCGAACTGCGCGAAAGACAGCAGCAGGATCAGCCGCGCACCTTCCGGCGTGTAACGGCTCATGCGGCGCAGCCCTTCGACGCTCATCAATACGAGCACACAGGCCACCGCTGCCACGTAATGCGGATAGAAGAACGGATAGAAGTTGTCGGCCATCCAGAAGAGTGCGACCGCTCCCGTCAGCCAGAGAAACCGGCGCTCACGCAACGCGGGCAGGAATGCAACAAGCGCTAGATAGAGCGGCGCGAAGAAGAAGAACCGGAAGAAACGCACTCGTTCGCCGAGCCGGCTTACCCATCGCATCACCGTCTCCGGCTGCGTCCCGTGGGTGATCGATTGCCCTTCGTAATCGAGCTGTTGTTCGACCGTCAGTTCGCGGTGAGGAACGGGGTTCGGCTGCAACGTGAACGTGGCTGGAATTCCATATTCGTATCGGCTCTCGAGATACGGTAGCCGGACCCAGTCGCCCGTTACCGCTTTGTTCTGCAGTAAGGTCAATCCGGCGGCGGGAAGCAAGGCGAGCAGGATTGCGCCGGTCTGCCGTCGGCCTGGATTCGCGCCGAGTCTCAACGCAAACCAACCGGCTACCACCAGGCTGAGAACGACAAACTCGAAAGGCCGCGTGACCATCTCGAGTCCGAGACCCAGACCGAGCAGAACCGCATCTCGGGTTCGCCCGCTTTCTCGCAATCGAGGCAACGCCCCGAACACGAGACAACCGGCAGCCGCGGATACAGCACCTCCCCAGTAATCGTTCATCCAGGCACTCAGCGGCCCGAACTCAAGACCTGCCAGGATTCCACCCACCAGCGCCCATCGCGGCGCAGTCCACCCACGAAGCATCCAGCAGCACAGCGCACAGAATGCCCCCACTGACAGCAGCACACCCGCCCAGGGATTGCGAAACACCAGTTCCCCCAACGCGAGCACAATGCCTTGCCCCGCCGGAAAGATCGAACTGTAAGAAGGGTGCTGCAGGGTGAACACACCTTCGAAGAATCGGCTCATCGGATGCACCGGATTCGCCAGCCGGAAATGCGCCAGCGTATCGCCCAGCAGCAAATAGCTGAAATCGTCGGCGGTGTTCGGAGTAGGCGCGGGATGCGAACCGAGCAAGGCCAGCCGGAGCACGACGGGCAGAGACCCGCAAACCGCCAAAGACGCTACTGGATGCCCCGCAATCCGGTCGATGCACGGCTTAATTCGAGGCCACAAAAGCAGAGCGGCAACGAGCGCCAACGCCAGCACCGCCAGCGTGAAATCAGCCGCGCTCCACCCCAGCGGATTCCCTGACGGCAGCAGGAACCGCAGCGAGCGCACCGAATAGAGCGGCGAAGGAAACATGAAGCGATCTTTATTCTCACAAAGCGCCCCAGGCGCGAGTCTCACAGAGCAAATAAGCCGGGTGTACCCGCCCCGCCGTTATACTCAAATTTCCGTGTTTCACAATCTGGAAAAACAAATCCAGGCGGCTTTCGGCAAGCGCCTCGGCATACCCATCACGCTGGAGCAGCCGCGCGACCCGTCTTTCGGCGAGGTCGCCGTACCCGTCGCCTTCCAGCTGGCCCGCACCCTCAAACAGCCGCCGAAGAAGATCGCCGCCGATCTCGTCTCGGACATCGGCCCGATTCCTGGCGTCGCATCCATGGAAGTGGCCGGCAACGGCTACATCAACATCCGCTTCGATCGCGGCTCGTACGCTGCGTCCCTGCTCTCCGGCGAAACCCGCGCTGCCGGCACCGATACTGGCGCCGACACCGGCAAGATCATCGTCGAACACACCAACATTAATCCCAATAAAGCGGCGCACATCGGCCATTTGCGCAACGCCGTATTGGGCGATACATTCATCCGTATGATGCGCGCTCAAGGCAGCGCCGTCGAAGTCCAGAATTACATCGACAACACAGGCGTCCAGGTTGCCGACGTCGTGGTTGGCTTTCATTTCCTCGAGAACAAAACAGCGGTTGACGTAGCGGCAATGTTGCAGTCGGCCGAAGAGAACGGCCTCCGCTTCGACTACCTCTGCTGGGATCTCTACGCCCGAACCTCGCAATATTACAAGGATTATCCGGAGAAACTCGCCTGGCGCGCCGAAACTCTGCATGCCATTGAAGCCGGCCACGGAGAGCTCGCGGATCTGGCCCACCTGGTCGCCGATTCCATCGTCAACTTTCATCTCGCGACCATGCTCCGTCTCAACATCCAGTACGATGTCCTGCCGCGCGAGAGTGAAATCCTGCATCTGAAATTCTGGTCGGCCGCCTTCGATCTGCTCAAAGAGCGCGGTGCCATCTATTTCGAGGAAGTGGGCAAGAACGCCGGCTGCTGGGTCATGCCCTCCGCCTCATTTCGCGGTGAAGACGAAGCCAATGAGGACAGCAAGGTAATCGTCCGCTCCAATGGCACCGTTACCTACGTCGGCAAAGACATCGCCTATCAGCTCTGGAAATTCGGCCTGCTCGGAAAAGATTTTCACTATCGCCCGCTGACCCGCTACACCGATGGTCACGAAGTCTGGGTCTCCGCCGGTGAGCCGCAGCCTCGCCCCGCACCCGCCTTCGGCAAAGGCCATACCGTCTTCAACGTTATCGATGTTCGCCAGTCTTATCTGCAGGACGTTGTCGTCGCCGGCCTCAAAGCTCTCGGCTTCGAAGAACAAGCCGCGCGTTCCATCCATTTTTCCTACGAGATGGTCGCGCTCTCCCCCCGCTGCTGCGCCGATCTCGGCATCGAACTTTCCATCGAAGACGCCAAACGCCCTTACATCGAAGTCTCCGGCCGCAAAGGTCTCGGCGTGAAAGCCGACGATCTCATCGATAAGCTCATCGATTCCGCGCTGGCTGAAGTGGTCTCGCGCCACGCCGAAGATAATGTAGCGTCACAGCGCGCCGTCGCTACTGAGATCGCCGTCGGAGCCCTGCGCTATTTCCTGCTCAAGTTCACCCGCACCACCGTCATCGCTTTCGACTTCCAGGAAGCGCTCAGCTTTGAAGGCGAAACCGGACCCTACGTTCAATACGCCGCCGTCCGCGCCCGTAATATTTTCCGCAAACTCGAAGCCCGCGGCGAAACCCTGCCCGACTTCGCGGCCGAACTCACACCCGAATCTCTGGCCCGTCAACTGGAGTCGGAGGACGCGTGGCAGATTCTTCTGGCCGTCTCGAAAGCCGATTCCGCGCTCGACAAAGCCATCACAGCCGGCGAGCCCGCGCACGTCGCCAGATACGCCTTCCAGTTGGCCCAGGCGTTCAACAATTTCTACCATCAGTACCCCGTGCTGGCCGAGCCCGATCGCGAACGCAAAGTCTTCCTCCTGTGGATGACCGATTTCTTCCGCGCCCAACTCGAACGTACCCTCGCCATACTGGGAATCGCCGTACCCGCTTACATGTGAAGCCATGCTGCTTGCTCTCGATGTCGGAAATACCAACGTAACCATCGGAATCTTCCGCGACGGTAAACTGGCGGATCATCGCCGCCTGCGCACTGTCCGCGAACAGACCTCCGACGAGTGGGGCATCCTGCTGATGAACCTGCTTCAGTTCGCCTCGCTCGACCCCGCGGAGCTCGACGGCATCATCATCTCCTCCGTGGTGCCGCCGCTGAACAATGCGCTGAGTGAAATGTCGCAGCGCTACTTCAAACTGGACCCGAAGTTCGTCACCGCCCAAACCGACACAGGCCTGAAAATTCTCTACGAGAATCCTTCCGAAGTCGGCGCCGACCGCATCGTCAACAGCGTCGCCGCTCTGGCGAAATACGGCGGACCCTGCGTCATCGTCGATCTCGGTACCGCCATCACCTTCGACGCCGTGTCCAGAAATTGCGAATACCTCGGCGGCATCATCGCGGCCGGCATCGGTATCTCAGCCGACGCGCTGTTCAGCCGCACCGCTCGTCTGCCCCTGGTCGATTTCCGCAAGCCCGCCAGCATCATCGGCACCAATACCGTCGCCAGTATTCAATCGGGCCTTTACTATGGAGCCATCGGCGCCATCGACGGCATGATCGAACGGCTCATCGAAGAGCTCGGCCCTGATACCCGCGCCATCGCCACCGGCGGCCACGCCAATCTGATTGCCGGCGAATCGCGCTTCATCCGCCACGTCGATGAAGACCTCACGCTCGATGGTCTCCGGCTCATCTGGGATCGCATTCGGTGAACGAGTACTTCAACTATTTCACTCAGATTGAAGAACATTTCCAGCGTGTCCGCGGAACCAGTCTGTTCCTGCTGTCACCCCTCGATTGGGCCCTGCTCGAATCCTGGAAATCGTCCGGTGTTCCGCTTGAAGCCGTGCTGCGGGGCGTCGACATAGCTTTCGAAAAATGGCGCGCCAAAAAGTCCCGCACGCAAATGGTCAACTCCATCGCCTACTGCACCCAGGCGATCATGACCGAAGCGCAACGCATGGCCGACCAGCCGGCATCGGCCTCCAGCCCAACCGCCCCCGTAACGGAAGCCCCGCCTCCGTTCCCCGAGCAGGATCTGCGCAAGTATCTCCGCGCCAATGCCGTTGCCATCCGCGCCACCGGTATCGCGGAATTTATTTGGGCCGCGGAATCGCTGGAGCAGATTCTCTCATCTGAGTCGCCCCTTACCGCCGATCTCGAAGCGCTTGAGCAGAAACTCACGGTTCTCGAGCAGCGCCTGCTCGCCGCCGCCCGAATTCGCCAATCCGAGGAGCAGGAGCTTGAGATTCGCCGCCAGCTGGACGCTCAGCTTCGTCCGTGGAAATCCAAAATGACCGCGCCGCAAATCGCCATGCTCGAATCGCAGTATCTGGAACGGGCGATTCTAGCCACTGCGGCCCTTCCCCGCCTTAGCTTGTTTTACTTACAGTAACTATAATTATCCCAGGGTAAAAATTTTGAAATAAGAAGCCAGCGTATACTGGATGAGATAGCTCATTATGCTATCTTGACTATTGGTAATGCTTCACACTGAAGCTACCCTGTAACTCCGTATTCATCGTTAGCGTCATTATTGACGGGCGGAACTTCGCCTGAAAGTTCTTTTACAAGGTTCTTCACAATTGGTACCGCGTCGTGCTTCGGCTCGACTGCAGTACCGGTCAACAGGGGCACTCCTCCGAGCGTCTGTTGGCTCCTTGGTGAAAACGGCAGAGTGCTCTCCTCCGGGCCTCTGCCGTCTTTTTTTGTTCATTCCTGAATGGTACCGATAGTACCATTGCTCTCTTAAAAAGAAAACGATTTTAACGTTAACCCTTTTATCGCAATTGGGTGCCCATCTTAACTGCGCCCCCGCAACTCGGTGTCCGCAGCTCCTTGTCTGATACCGTGAATCTATTCGCTCCGCCGCCACTGCCGCTGACTCTGATAAAAGCCTTAACGCCGCCCGCACTTTTCGTCTTCTGGCGCTCGTTATTGCCTTGAAGCCGATCAGCAATCTCCTCCTCGCTTACGGCGTTCGACGTCTGCCCGCCCAGCTTTCTCTCAATCCGCTCGACTATGTCACCGCGATCTTTGACCCTTTCGTGGCCGGCGGCGTTCTCATGCAGATCTGGTGGCTGCTCTCCCGCATGGCACTCCTCAGTTTCGCGGACCTCAGCTTCGTCCTCCCCGTCACCGCCATCGGCTACATGCTCACCAGCCTGCTCGGCAAATTTTTTCTTCACGAGACCCTCACCCCGTCCCGATGGGCCGGCATTCTGCTGATCTGCGCCGGTAGTTTTCTCGTCGGCAGCGCTCGCCGCAACACCACCGCGCCAGGGGAGAGAGAGAGGTCGAGGACTCCATGACTCGCTGGCTTTTGCTTTCCATCGTCATCGTCACCGCCGTCCTCGGCGATCTGCTGCAGAGTCACGAAATGAAAGTGGAGGCGCGGGATTCCGGCCACATCTCCGGCGTTTCCACGGCGCGTGCACTCACCGCCATCACCCGCCGCAAACTCCTCGCCCTCTCGATCGCCTTCATGGCCATCTCTTTTTTCGCCTTTCTCGCCCTGGTTCAGCGCGAACCCATCAGCTTCGCCGTGCCCGCTTCCGCCGGGACATTTGTCCTCGAAACTTTGCTCGCAAAATGGGTTTTAAACGAGGAGATTGATTGGAGGAAAGGGGTAGGCAGTTTGCTGGTCCTGGGCGGCATAATTCTGCTTTCGATTTAACGTGTTTTTTCGTACAAATCGAATGTAACCTGATAGATCCTTAATCCGTCCCAAAAAGTTACTCCGGCATCAAAATGGTTCATCGAAGCAGATTTGTTCCGCGGTTTGTTTCACGGTTTATTCCAGGGGGAGACGAAAACAGTATGAGAATCGGAGTTCTGGGTGGCGACGGGTATTGCGGTTGGGCCACGGCGCTTCATCTTTCAAAACAGGGACACACCGTTGCCATTGTTGACAACTATGTGCGGCGCCAATGGGATCATGAGCTCGGCGCTCAGACCCTCACCCCCATCCGCCCTCTGACCGATCGCCTGCGCCGCTGGCAGGAATTGACCGGCCTTTCCATCGAGCTCGCAGTCGGCGACGTTACCGACTACGAATTTCTCTCTTCTTTCGTCCGTGAATTCGAACCCGAAGCCATCGTTCACTTCGCCGAGCAGCGGTCCGCTCCGTTTTCGATGATCGATCGCAAACACGCCGTCGGGACCCAGGTCAACAACGTCGTGGGAACGCTCAACGTGCTCTTCGCCATCCGCGAGTTTGAGCCCGATTGCCATCTCATCAAGCTCGGCACCATGGGCGAATACGGCACCCCCAACATCGATATCGAAGAGGGTTACATCGCCATTGAGCACAATGGCCGCAAAGACGTTCTTCCCTTCCCCAAGCAGCCCGGCTCCTTCTATCACCTCTCCAAGGTGCACGACAGCCACAACATGATGTTCGCCTGCAAAATCTGGGGAATTCGCGCGACAGACCTGAATCAGGGCGTTGTTTACGGCACCTCGACTCCCGAAACCGCCATGGACGAAGCCCTCATCAATCGCTTCGATTACGACGAAGTCTTCGGCACCGTATTGAACCGCTTCTGCCTTCAGGCCGCCATCGGCCATCCCCTGACCGTCTATGGACAGGGCGGACAGACCCGCGGCTTCCTCGATATTCAGGACACCGTGCGCTGCATCGAACTGGCTTGTCTTGAGCCGGCTAAACGCGGTGAATGCCGAGTGTTCAATCAGTTCACCGAACAGTTCTCCGTTCTCGAACTCGCCCACCTGGTGCAGGCGGCCGGCAAAGACCTCGGCATGCGAGTCCACGTCGAACACATTCCCGATCCGCGCGTCGAATTAGAGCAGCACTACTACAACGCCAAACACTCCAAGCTGCTCGACCTCGGCCTTCAACCGCATTATCTTTCCGAAGCGCTGCTCGATTCCCTCATGAACATCGCCGTCCGCTATCGTGACCGCGCCGACGCCTCCATCCTGATGCCGCGCATCGACTGGCGCAATTCCATGAACGATCGCCGTACCCAGCGCGCTGGCGACAGAACGATGGTCGCCCAAGGTTGATTTTCTTCCGAGCCGTGACTGTAAAGGAGCGGTGCTCAAACGCGCGGTTTTAGGAGGGGCGAATCTAATCCGCCCCAGCCTTCACCGGCACCAGTTGCCCGTTGCGGATGTAGTAATGTCCGTCGCGCCACCGAATGCTGCTGCGCGTAAAACTAATCACCCAGATGCCGAACGCCAGCGCGTCCCACACAGGTATCAGCGCAAACTTCTTCCATAGGCCCGGCAGTTTCAGCCCCCAACTGCCGATCAGTGCCGTCATCGTCATGCGCAGCACCGCATAGGTTCCCAGATATGTCATTGCGACGACGGCAGTCGGATGAGCCGCAATCGCCAGCGCGCACCACGGCAAGCCATGCGTGAAAATCAAACCGAAGTGTCCCCAGGGACGCATGTGCCGCATCACCACGATCCAGCGCAGCCGCTTGTGCAAAAACTGCTTCGTCGTCCCGTAATCCGAAACCGTCGTCACCGCATAAGGCAGCAGCTCGACGCGATGCCCCTGCTCCGCAATCAGCCGGCCCACCAGAAGATCGTCCGCCGGCCGGTTCTCCAGCGATTCGTAGCCTCCGAACTCAGCCAGATGGGCTCGTGTCGTCGCGATCGTTGTGCCCAGCGCGAAGTTAACCCCCTCCAGTTGCCACGCCACGATAATTCCCGCAAAGAAGTCCGACATCATGCCGATCGTGTGGATGCGATCGGTCAGCGAATTTTCTTCCGCCGAGACATAAAGACAGGTCACCGCGCCCACTTCTTTGTTGGCCAACGGCGCCACCACGGTGCGGAAGTAGTTCGGTTCCACCCACACGTCGCTGTCGTTGATCACCAGCGTCTCGTACTTCGCCTCGCTGGCCAGACGTGCCAGTTTCGAAACTTTATCGTTGGTCCCCTGCCGCCCCGACCCGAACAGGATGCGAATATCCCTCTCGGGAAAATCGGCCGCCAGCTTTTCGATCACCGGTACAATCGGGTCTTCCCTGTCGCTCACGCAAAACAGCAATTCGTATTCGGGATAATTCTGTTTGCACAGACTCGCAAAGTTTTCATACGCATCCGGATCCACCCCGCGTATGGGCTTGATGTTGCTGATCGGCGGCAGAAAACTCGTGTTGGCGCGGACGCGGTTCGCCTTGCCGAAGAACCGCAGCGAGGAATAGATTGAGATCAGATAATATGCAAAAGGAGAGACCGCAAGAATCAGTGCCAGCCAGTACACTCTCACACCTTATCAATACGCTTCAAATTCATAAACACCAATCCCGATAAAGGACTCTTCTACTTTGTGCGGCATCGCCGGATTTACGCATCTGAAACGCGACCCCGGCCCGGAACGGATTCGCGACGCTGCTACCGCGCTCGATCATCGCGGTCCCGATTGCCAGTCGTTCTACCACTCGCCCGTCGTCTCTCTCGGCGCCGCTCGCCTGCGCATCATTGATCTCGCCGAAGGCGATCAGCCCGTAATTTCCGCCGACGGTAAATCCGTAATCGTCTTTAACGGTGAGATCTTTAACCACCTCGAACTACGCAAAGAGTTACTCGAGCGCGGACGCGTCTTCCGTACCCACACCGATACCGAAGTCATTCTTAACGCCTTCCTCGAATGGGACATCGCCTGTTTCGAGCGCCTCCGCGGCATGTTCGCCGCAGCCATCTGGAGTGAGGACGCCCAGCGCCTCGTCATCGTCCGCGACCGCATGGGCATCAAGCCCCTCTACATCACGCGCCTCGGTTCCGACGTACTGTTCGCCTCGGAATTGAAATCGCTTTTCGTCCATCCCGAGGTCGATCGCAGACTGAGTCCCGCCGGCCTCGATTGCTATCTCTCCATGAATTACGCGGCAGGCCGCCCCACCATGGTCGAGTCCATCGAGAAGATGGATCCCGGCGCCTGGCTCGAATGGCGGCAAGGCGTCATCCGCACCGGCCGCTACTGGCAACTGCCCGTCGCCGCCCCGCGTTCGATCGATCTGCCTTCCGCCGTCGAACAACTCGATAGCCTGCTCCGCGAATCCGTCCGTGAACAAATGGTGGCCGACGTACCTCTCGCCGTCTGGCTCAGTGGCGGCATCGATTCTTCCACCATCACTCATTACGCCGCCGAGGCCTCGCCGACTCCGCTGCACACGTTTTCCATTTCATTCAAGGGCCGCACCTTCGATGAGTCCGACTACATCGGCGCCGTCGCGAAGCAATACGGCACCCGCCACGAACAACTCGATCTCAACACCGGCCTCGAACTGGCCGACGCGATTCAGGAGTTCGCGAAATTTGCCGACGATCCCAACGCCGATGCCGGCGCCCTGCCGGTCTGGTTCCTCTCTCACCTGACCCGCCAGTCCTGCACCGTTGCGCTCAGCGGCGATGGAGCCGATGAGATCTTCGGCGGCTATCTCACCTACCAGGCTGACGAACTGGCCCGCATCGCCCGCCGCTTTCCCCCTGCTGCCCTGCGGCTCTTCCGCCAGGCGCTGAAATTCTGGCCGGTCTCGGATGAAAAAATCAGTTTGCACGACGTCCTCAAACGCTTCCTCGACGGCTGCGCCATGCAACCCGGCCGCTCCCACGTTTATTGGAATGGGACGTTCTCAGAAGCCGAAAAAAGGTTACTCGTAAGCGAAAGCTTGCCCGATACTTTGTCCGGTCTCCTCCGCGATATTCCGGCAGCCGCCAGGCCTCTCGACCAGTGGATGTGGTTCGACCAGAAGTATTATCTGCCCGACGACATTCTCACCAAGGTCGACCGTATGAGCATGGCGCACTCCCTCGAAGTGCGCCCGCCCTTCCTCGATCACCGCATCGTTGAGTTCGCGGCCTCCCTGCCATCCGCTTTCAAACTGCATGGCGCCGGGCGCAAAGTGATTCTTAAAGAGCTGATGAAAGGGAAACTGCCGCCATCCGTTCTCACGCGCAAGAAGGTCGGCTTCGACATCCCCGCGCACGATTGGCTCCGCGGCCCGCTCCGCGAGTTGATGACCGATACCATTCAGTGGGGATTGTCCGCGCATCCCGATCTGTTTCGCCGCGCGGAAGTCGAGAGCTGCATGCGCAGGCATGCCGCCCGGCAGGATAATCTGGGGTACCACCTTTGGGGATTAATGATTCTGTTTCTTTGGATGAGGCAATGGCGGATTCAAACCGTTCCGGCATCCGGCTCGTTCCATCGGCCGGCCGAGAGCGCCTTCCTGTCTACCTGATCGTTTTCTTATTCGCCGCCGCGGTTTATCTCGCGTGCATCGTCTCCCCACCGTCCCTGATGGACGACGTGGACGCTGTGCAGGCGCAGATTTCGCGCAACATGCTGACTTCAGGCGATTGGGTCACCGCGCGACTCGATGGCGTCCCTTATCTCGAAAAAGCACCGCTCATCTACTGGCTCATCGCCCTCGCCTTCCGCGCCGTCGGACCCTATGACTGGGCCGGGCGAATCGTCATCGCGCTCTCTTCCATCATCCTGTGTCTGATCACCGCCGCCTTCGGCAGTTGGGCGTTCGGACGCCGCGCGGGTCTCTATGCCGGCCTTTGCATGTCCACCTGCGTAGGACTTTTTCTCTTCACGCGCATCCTGATTCCCGATGTCCTCTTAGTCGCCGCCATCGCTCTCGGCCTGTGGGCTTTCCTCCGCGCGTTGGATGTTGAGGAAGCTCACCCTGGCGTGTGGGCAACTGTGTTCGCGGTCACCATGGGCATCGGACTTTTACTCAAGAGTCTGATCGGCGTAGTGTTCCCTCTCGGCACTGCCTTTGTTTATCTTGTGATCACCAGCCAGTTCTTCTCGCGCCGGACGTGGCAACGGCTTCACCCGCTCAGCGGCATCCTGATCATCCTCGCCATCGCTGCTCCGTGGCACATACTCGCGATGTTGCGCAATCCGCCGCTGTTCGATTTCACGATGCAGAGCGTGCCGGGCCAATACCACGGCTTCTTCTGGTTCTTTTTCATCAATGAGCAATTGCTCCGCTTCCTCAACCTGCGCTACCCGCGCGACTACAACACCGTCCCGCGAGTCTGGTTCTGGCTGCTGCATTTCCTTTGGCTGTTTCCCTGGAGCGTTTGCCTGCCGGCCGCGCTGAAGCTGACTTATCGGCCTGTCGATCGGGCGGGAAGAACCCGCCTGCTCGCCATCTGCCTGATAGCGTTTGTCCTGATCTTTTTCAGCTTCTCCACCACGCAGGAGTATTATTCGATGCCCTGCTACCCCGCCCTCGCGCTCCTGATCGGCTCCGCCATGGCTACCGAAACGAAGTGGGTCAATCGAGGCCTGCGCCTTCTCTGCCTCATCACCGGATTGGCCGCGTTCATCGTCTTCGCCCTCGCGTTTCTGGTCCGCAACGTGCCTACGCCCGGTGACATTTCCACCGCTCTCAGCTCGAATCCCGCGGCCTACACGTTATCCATGGGCCACATCGAAGATTTGACGCTGAAGTCATTCGCCTATCTGCGGATGCCTTTGCTGCTCGCGGGTGTGGCGTTCTTAATCGGTTTCGCCGGCACTCTTCGCGCCACCGGACAGCGAGCATTTCTCGCCATCGCCCTGATGATGGTGATCTTCTTCCAGGCCGCGCGCCTGGCGCTCGTAGTCTTCGATCCCTACATGGGTTCGCGCCCGATCGCCGAAGCCTTGCTGCACGACCCGCCGGGCCAACTGATCGTCGATCACCACTACTACACGTTTTCTTCGATCTTCTTCTACACCAACCGCACGGCGCTCTTGCTGAACGGCCGCTTCAATAATCTCGTGTACGGTTCCTACGCACCCGGAGCGCCCAACGTGTTTATCGATGACCCGAAATTCCACGACCTCTGGCTCGGCGCCTCCCGCTATTACATCGTCGCGTCCGACTCAGCCCTGCCGCGCCTCACCGCGCTCGTAGGCAAAGAGGCACTGCATGTCGTCATCGCGAGCGGTGGAAAACTTCTGCTGACCAATCAGAAGATTTAGAGCAACTTCCCGAAGTGATTGACTTCATTTTCGAGAGAGGCAATCAGGGCCAGATGGCTTCTTTCTTTAGCTGTTTGTTCTCCACGTGGTTTGGCCGCAAGATCGGACGGGCCAAATTCCGTGGCCTGTTGTATTCGACGAACATGGCCGCGTGCACTATGGCCTGCTTCGTGTGGGGCATCACCGTCGCCTACGCCCTTGTCTGTTTCTTCATTCCATGCACCCCGGTTTAGTTTTGAAAATCTTCGGCTATGGAGGCGGGGGGTACATCTCGATTCCAAACTACGGCTTGCTTGACCATGGCGCGATACCAGAGAGCGAATTTCCACACCGATAACTCAACTCGCAATCATGGAAATGTCACCCACGTTTGGTAGCGACTTACCAGCCACACTGTTTAACCGACACACTGCCTCACCGAGACGACGGAGGAATTATATCTTGCTCCGGATGGGCCAATTGCGCTTCACATTCAGCCTTGCCCTGACGTTCTCTCACGGAGAGTTCGCTGTACGTCTGATATTGAAATGACCGCAACAGGCTCGCACAAGTCTTCAACGTTTCCTGATGCCGTTCTTCTGGTGTCAGTCGTTTGAACGCAGCATCCTGCGATTGATCGATCGCACTGCCAATCATGAACATTACAACGAGGAGGCCGATCCCACCAGGAACGACGTAGCCTATAAGTTTCCCGGCTCCGATTTTTCTCCCGGCAAGCTCACGGCGAACCTCAAGACGGGCTTTCTCATCCAGGTAAATCTTCTGACGCTCTTGCGGTGTCAATTCCAGCCATTCATTCCTCACCAAGAAACAGTTGCCATCTTCAGACCGTCGATCTCCGTAAAAGTGGCCGTGGACCGTCCGCACTTCGGACACTTGCGACCGTTCTTCCTGTTGACAAGTCCGCTCACGATGTAAACTTTGGCGCATGACGGGCACGTAACCGCTGCGTTGTTGCCATACTGGCTCGCATTCTCACGAATCAGCGTTACCAGTTTGGATACCGAGCAGTTGCCAGCGCGGATCTGTATAACCGTTGGCGGTGGCCCTTCGAGGCGAGCCCGGTGTGCGAAGTCGCTGTCTTTGGTCAGTATTGCGAGACTGAACGCTTTAGCGTGATCCCAGATAGCAGAATCCGGAGAGTTGGCGAGACCTAAATCCCTGACGTGGACAGACCCCGGGAACAAGTCGGCTAAAATAGCTTCTCAAATTGGGCGGAAGATTCTCGTCTATAAGGAGCCGAACGGCTGATCGTTGTTCAGCCAGTCGCCCACCCCAGTCGCTCACCTATGCGCACCAGTAAGTTCGGAGGCCGCGTATGCATAGATTGCCGCAAAGTCTTCTCGTTGCAGATCGGGAAATTCCGCAAGAATTTCTTGCTCGGTCATCCCGCCAGCAAGATATTCGAGAACATCTTTGACCGTAATGCGCAAATCGCGTATACAAGCTTGTCCTGAGCGCCTGGCGGGATCTAAGCTAATCCGTGACAAAGGATTCTCGGCGAGACCTTGACCGTTCATTGCTTTATCACGTCTATGATACCGGATCCAGAACTGGGTAATTGACCTCCGTTATTCGTGCAGAGCGCCGATAAACGCATTCATCTCGCGCAGTACGTCCGTTTCGTTCGAAAGAAAGATATAGTGATTCGCATGCGGCAACCGCACGACACGCGCTGAGGGTACGCCATTTGCAAAAGCCTTCACCTGCGCTTCGGTCGCAATTTCATCCCGGACCTCAAACTCCGACAGCACAGCAGATCCCTTGTCGCTTCCCGGCCCCATCTGATACGGAATCGCGAAAATGGCCAGTATGGGAACAGGCAACTTCGTATACCTCTGTTCGCCTTCGAGAATTGCCTGTACCACTGCCGGCGTCGGCCCCCCCGTCAGCATGGCCGGAGGCATCGCGTCATAGTCCTTTTCCGTCTCGGCAAGATCCTTCTCGAAATCCGGCAAAATAGTATTCAGCAATTCCTGAATCAACGATCTCGGATCAGACGGGCCCTTGCCCTGAACCAACTGTTCCAGTTTCTTCTGCAAATCCGTCAGGTCAAAAGCGAGGCTTCCATGGCCACGAACTGAAGGATCGAAATAGGCATATGAGTAACCGGCGTCCAGGTAGATCATCGCCGCCACTTTCTCGGGATGCCGCGAAGCGATCGAACTTAATTCTTCACCTGCGATCGAGTGTCCTGCCAGCACCGGCCGATCCAGCTTAAGCGCGTCGATCACCGCCAACACATCGTCACCGAGCCGGTCTGCGGAGTACCCCGACGCAGGCGCGCTCGAGAGTCCATATCCGCGCCGCGAAATCCCGTACACGTGATAGGTCGCAGTCAACTTAGGCGCAAACTTGTCGAAGACATGAGCCGGGTTCCCCAGTCCGGTCAGCAGAACCAGCGGCCGTCCCGACCCGCCCAATTCGAGCACCTCCAGCCGGACGTTATTCTCCACGGACACAAACTGTACGGCATGCGTCGCTGGATCTTTCCACGCGTTTTCCGGTGTAGCCCTTGTTAACTCAAGCGGCAAAGGCGCACCCTGAGTCCACGATCCGGCTCCGAGTTGAAACTCGCAGTCAGCACAGTCCGAGGTGGTTTTGATGGCAAACTCAGTGCGTGCCCCCGCCGAACCCGCAATTCTAACGATCATCCGCAGATCCCGCACGCCCGCGTGAAGCGTTCCCTGCCAGTCACCCGCCAGATCCTGCGCCAACAGCGCATTCCCGAACATCAGCGCGAAAGCAGCCGCGCGAAACAGGTGAGATCTCATCCGCATGCCGCACGATGTTAGCTCACCAAAACGGCAGAATCTATAGGCAGGACTTAATCCCCCCGTATTCACGCCCGAGCGGCTTACAATCGGATCGGAGTCAGACGAACGCAAATGTTGCCCTGCGTGTTGCCCTCGTGGCCGTTGCGAATCGCGTTCTGTCTCCTCTTCTGCACGCTTGTTCCGCTGGAAGCTGATCCGCCCCCACGGCTCTACACCGTTGAGAACTACCAGGTCAGTCTCCAGCCCGATTTCACTAAACAGCGCGTCTTCGGAGAAGTCAGCATTCGCCTCCACAGCCTGGCTGACACTGCTATTGCCGCTCTCGAATTCGATGCCGGTTCGCTTGTCGTCACGAGCGTACTGGAGGGGAATGTCACTCAATCGTTCGAACGAAGTAAAAGCAAGTTGTTTGTCGTGTTGTCACGGCCGGTCAACGCGGATGAACCCCGCACCATTACGGTGCGCTATGAGGCCGGGCCCGCAGCCGGCCTGAAGTTTTTCCCCGACCAGATCTACACATCCATCCCCAGCGATTGGATGCCTTGCAACGATGTCCCGAGCGAACGGGCCACCCTGCACTTGACTCTTACCGCTCCGCGGAACATGAACGCCGCTGCCAGTGGCCGTTTGATCGGCACCCGCGCCAGCGGGGAACAAACCATTACAGAGTGGCAACTCGATTCACCGGCTGATCCATCTTTGTTTGGATTCGCGCTGGGCAACTTCGCGGAAAGTACATCGGGCAATCTGCACATCCTCGCCGCCGGCACGGAGATCCCGTCGAGCGCTCAAATCCTGCAGTCCACCGGCGCCGCCATGCTTTACCTCGCCGAGCGCACTGGCAAGCCCTATCCGGCGCAGATCTATTCGCAGGTCTTTATCCATGGCGATCTGATCCGTTCCCTGGCCTCAGGCCTGACGCTGCTTCCTGAGTCATATGCACAGGGTTTGAACAAACAGCCGGAAGATCTCTGGCTTCTCACGGCGGAACTGGCGCATCAGTGGTACGGCGTTGCCATTGTGCCCAAAGACTGGTCGAACCTTTGGCTGAGCGATGGCATTTCCGCTTACCTCGCCGATGCGTTCCTCGGCCAACGTTTCGGCAAGCAGAAATATCAACTGGAAGTCGAACACTCGCGGAATATCTTCGACCAACTCCACGCCCAGGGTAAGGACCGCCCGCTTTCCGATTCCGACAGTGAATTGACCAGCCGCCAGGAAGCCGAGGGGGATTTGCCCGCGCACAAAGGAGCCTCGTTCCTCTACCTCGTGGATCAGCAATTAGGCGACGACGCCTTCTGGCAAGGCCTACGCTTATACACGAGCAACCAATGGAGCCACTCCGCAACCAGCGACGATCTGCAGAAAGCCTTTGACGCGATGAACACAAAAAGTGCCGACGCCCGTACGCCGAACCGGAAATCGAAATCCAAAACCAAAACGAATCCGAAGGGCCTCGACCACCTGTTCGACTTGTGGGTTTACGGAATCCCCGACCCCGTTAAGCGGTAGGTAACTTCAGGCGCCGCAGATACGCTTTCGCCGAGTCGGCTAGAGTCACAAACGCGCCGCCCAGCATGATCGCGTCCTTCACCACTAGTCTTCCCACTCCCGACAAGTAAGGAAACCCATGTGTCGCATCACCGAGAGCAGGCACCCATGCTTCCGGCGTTGTAATCAGGAAAGACAAGGTTGTACACGCCATCAATATGAGAAGAAAACTTCCCACCGCGGCGAACTGCGGCAGCACCGGATGCAGTGCGATCAGCACACCGATCGAAACAATTACAATCCCCAGTCCGATCGCAAACGGATAGGTGCCGTTCGTTTCGTGCCAATCACGATGCGCCAGGTTCAGTTCCCCTTCTTTGTTCATGAACTTCTGATACTCGGGCGCAGGATGGTGATAGAAGAAACTCATCAGCGGACTGTTCGCGACCAGAGGCACAATGCTGTCAGCTTCATATTTCGCAAATTTCAAGCCGCCGATCCAAAGCAGCACCACCACCAGGCCGAGACGCAGCATTCCCATCCCAAATCGGTCGAGCCCTGCTGCCTTTCTAAATAACTCAGTCATGATTTCCTCTCTTTCGTAAACAATCATGACCGGAATTTCCATACGATAAGTATCGAATAGTATCAACTTAATGCCTGAGAGTATCGAAACAGATCGTCTCGCTCCCTTCTTCGCAAACTTCACGTTGTCGGCCCGGGTCTTCTATTCGGGCCGCCTCTGTGGAATCTCCGGAGACCACGACGACAATGTCGGCCATCTGCACGTGCTGCGCCGAGGCCAACTTACCGTGATTCATCCCGATGGCCGCAGCCTGGTCATCGATCAGCCGAGCGTTCTCTTCTATCCGCGGCGCGGCCGTCATCGCTTCCAGACCGACGAACAAAATGGCGCTGAACTCGTCTGCGCCTCCATCGAGTTCGGCGCCGGAATGCTCAACCCTCTTGTGCGTACTCTACCGGACGTGCTGGTCGTACCGTTGAGTTCCGTAACGGAGCTGGCCCCGACTACCGACCTGCTCTTCACAGAGGCTTTCAGTCAGCACCCCGGCCGGCAAACTGCGGTCGATCGCCTCGCCGAGTACTTTCTTATCCTACTGCTGCGAGTTGCCATGCAACACCACCTGGTCGAAGGCGGAGTAGTGACAGGTTTGGCCGATCCGCGTTTGTCACTGGCCATCGCGGCCATACACCTGCATCCTGAGCACTCCTGGTCACTCGAAGAACTCGCAGCGGCAGCCGGCATGTCCCGCGCCCGCTTCGCCGCCCACTTTCGCAAGACCGTCGGCGTCACACCGTTCGAGTATCTGGCCGATTGGCGCATCGGCATCGCCCAGTCTTTGCTCAAACGGGGCCAGTCTCTGAAGATCGTTGCGCCTTCAGTCGGCTACTCGAGTTCGCCAGCCCTCACCCGCGTCTTCCTGCAGCGCCTGGGGCTTTCACCCACGCAGTGGTTATCCCGAAATGCTTCAGCCCTTGCGTAGTACCAGCGCCGAGTTCTTGCTCCCAAACGCGATGCAGTTCGCCAGCGCGTACTCGCAATCGATCGGCCGGGCTTCGTTCGGGATGTAGTCCAGATCGCACTCCGGATCCGGGTCTTCCAGATTCAACGTCGGCGGAGCCAGACCGTCTCGCATAGCCAGCAATGTCGCCGCCACGCCTGCCGCACCGCAAGCGCCCTGCGGATGTCCGATCAGACTTTTGAGCGATGAGCCGGGAATGCGCTCCGCGTATTTCCCAAATGCCAGTCGAGTCGCCCGCGTCTCAATGCGGTCGTTCAAATCCGTCGCTGTCCCGTGATAGTTGATGTAACCAACCTGCTCCGCATCCACCCCCGCTTCGGTCATCGCCATCTGCATGGTTCGCGCCGGCTCTTCGCCGCATTCTTCGAGACGCACACGATGATAGGCCTCGCAAGTCGACGCATAGCCAGCGACCTCACCGTAAATCCGTGCGCCCCGCGCCAGCGCATGCTCCCGTTCTTCCATCACAAAGAACCATGCGCCTTCGCCCAATACAAAACCGCTGCGATCCCGCGAAAACGGCCTCGACCCACGCTCCGGCTCACGGTTCCAGTTGGTGGTCAGGATGCGCATCATCATGAACCCGCGCAGGATGAGCGGTGCGATCGGAGCATCTACTCCGCCGGCCAGCATCCACGGCGTGGTGCCCCACTGGATGTTGCGGAATGCGTATCCAATCGCGTCCGTCGACGAAGTACAGCCTGTTGAAACGATATGGCTGGGACCGCGAAAGCCAAAACGCATGGATATCTCGCTTGCCAGCGTCCCGATGGTCGAGGTCGGAATGGTGTAAACGCTGCACTGCTTTTCGCGACCGCTGTAGTAGAGCCGGTACTGCTCCTCCGTGAACTCCTGCGAGCCGCCCCCTGAACCGACAAGGACGCCAATAGTTCGGAGCTCGTCCTTCGTCATCGCGGCATGGTCGATTCCTGCATCGAGGACTGCCTCTTTGGCCGCGGCCACACCCATGGGAACAGCCCGCGAAACGTGCTGGCGGTCTTTGGCTTCAATATGCGCGGTCTCGTCGAAATCCGCCGCCTCACCCGCGATCTGCACCTGCATTCCCGTGGGGTCGAAACGTGTAATGCGCCGCACACCGCTTTGACCGAGCCGGGTGGCCTTCCAGAAATTCTCCCGGCCTGTCCCGTTTGGACTTACTGCACCAATTCCCGTCACGACCACTCGATGCATTTGTGCCCCTCGGTGGAACCTGCCCTGCACCCCGGCCCACGCTTGCAGTATAGGCTGCAACAGGTACCTTTTGCTTTCCGGACCGTGCGCCATATACGCTTAAGAGAGATGGACGCAGTCAGCCCCCCTCTGAAACTACGCCACGCGCTGGCCGGACTTGAAGCCGGGGTGCTCGGCGCCCTGTTAATGCTGGCCTCGGTGATGCTGGGCGCTTCTTTCGATCGGCACTCGATCTGGGTTGTCCCCAATCTGTTCGCGACCACCTTCTACGGAAGCGATGCCTACCAGAATGAGTTCTTTCGCGATTCCTGGGCGGGGCTGGCACTTCTCATCGCGATCTACGGCTTGCTGGGGGTGGTTTGGGGCTGCGTCTGGCGCGAGCAATCGAAGCGCGGATTGGCGATTTACGGCGTGGTCACCGGCATCGTCGTCTATTTCGTGTTCTTCCACCTGATCTGGAATCACATCAATGGACTGATCGTCCTCTATGCCCCGGATCGGCAACTGGCATTCGGGCACGTGCTGTGGGGATGGGCCCTGTCGAAATCTCCCGTTTTCGCACAGAGAATCGCGGATGAATCCTCCAGAACGGTCGAGCCGCCGCCCTCTCCTTCCGGCAGTCAGTCGGGAGAAGAGATCCAGACGGGCGAAGTGATTACTTAAGGAGCTTGGCGTCAGGGGAAGCGGCGGGAGTGGCCATCTGGTAAAAAGGCATGTCGTGCAGCCAGGCCAGAGGCTTCCGGACTTCTTCCAGTTTGCAGGTTCCGAAGGCGTTTCGGCCTTCTACTTTGACGCCGCGGGCGGAACGCGTCACGATGTACGCACTCCGCGCCGCTGTATGTGCCGCTGCGCCTTCGAGCGACATGGCGCCATCCATGATGAAATGCAATCCACCATCCGGTCGAACTACCAGCGCGAAACTGTCACATTCCCCGCTTGTATCCGCCCGGGCAACGTCGAAGATTTCCTGGGCATTCTGGAAGAAAGCGTCCACTGATGAACTTATCGGCAGCGCCGCGCAGGTTTCGAGTTTATAATCCGGGTTAATGGCTGTTGTTCGTCCTATTCGCTGGGAGTACGCCAAATCCGTCGGTCTCGAGACCCAGGCGATGGACAATCTGCGCTTCATCCGCAGCACCATGGAAAGCGCCGGTTCGTTCACCGCAGTCCCCGGTTTGGGCGGCGTTGTTATGGGGATAACGGCCCTCGTCGCGGCGCTGATTGCCCGATTCGCGGTGAATCCTTTAATCCAGCCGAGGCTTTGGCTCGCGGTGTGGATGTCGGAAGCGGCGCTGGCGCTTGCCATAGGCCTGCTGTTCGCTTCGCGCAAAGCCCGACGAGCCGACACGTCGCTTCTATCGAGACCGTTTCGCCGCTTTGTGCTCGCGATGGCGCCTTCGATCTTCGCTGGGGCGCTTCTGACTGTCGTCCTTTGGCGGGCCGGGGCGCATCAGTATATCCCGGCTATGTGGCTTCTCCTTTATGGCGCGGGAGTGACATCGGGAGGAGCTTTCTCGGTACGTGTAGTGCCCGTTATGGGCCTTTCGTTTTTGGCGCTCGGGTCGATTGCGACGCTGGCGCCCCCGGCATACGCCGATCTCCTGCTGGCCGCAGGATTCGGCGGGCTGCATATTCTGTTCGGGTGCATTATTGGGAGGCGCTACGGTGGGTAAAGCCGCGCTTGCAAAAGACACAGTTCAGGCTCCGGAAGCGGTGGCGGGTTCAGGAACGCGCTCGCTCGACCGCATCATTCACGAACGTTTGCGGTTGGGCATGGTGAGTGCTCTTTCCGTCAACGAAATGCTCACCTTCAATGAGCTCAAGAAGATACTCGGCACAACCGATGGGAACCTGAGCGTGCATGCGCGCAAGCTGGAGGAGACCGGCTACGTCGAGTGTGAGAAAAAATTCGAAGGCCGTCTGCCCCGCACGGAATACCGTCTGACGGCGGCTGGGCGCGCCGCACTTGAAAAGTATCTGGTCCACATGGAAGCGCTGATCCGGGCGACGCGTCGGGGCGGATGAGCCATCGCATACATCCGGGCTGGCTTATCACCTTTGAGGGAATCGACGGCTGTGGCAAGACGACACAGCTTCGCCTGCTCGCGCACTGGTTGCGGGAGATGCGGCGCGAAGTGATCGAAACCGTCGAGCCGGGCGGCACGGCTATCGGCCGGGAGATCCGCCGGATACTTCTTGACCCCGCCAATTCGGCCATCCGCCCACGTACCGAACTTCTGCTCTATTTCGCCAGCCGCGCACAGAACGTGGAAGAGGTGATTCGCCCGGCGCTCGAATCCGGCCACACGGTTCTATGCGATCGCTTCACGGATTCGACGCTGGTCTATCAAGGGTGCGGGCGCGGCCTCGAAGCTGATGTCGTCATCGAACTCGACCGGATTGCCTGCCGGGGACTCGCTCCCGATATTACGGTTCTGATCGACATCGATCTCGACACGAGTTTGGCCAGAGCCAAAAATCGCAATGCGCGAGTGGGACCTGCAGAATCCCGAATCGATGACGAGAGCGCGGCTTTCCACGAACGAGTTCGCCTGGGCTATCTCGCACTGGCGGCGGAGCAATCGAGCCGTTTCCTGGTGATCGACGGGAGGGCTTCGGTCAATGAGGTGGCGCGGCGCGTCCGGGAGGCGGTCGTCGCCCATGTTTGAAGATCATGTTTGACGACTTCTGGGGTAACCTTCACGCCCAGGCGGCGCTCGAAGGCATGATCGAGCACGAACGCATCGTGCAGACTCTGCTTTTTGCCGGCCTCGAAGGCCTGGGCAAAGCCACACTCGCGAGGCGCTTTGCGGCGCGGCTGCTTGGTTCACCCGGGAAGATCGAGAAAGACGACCTCAGCCTCGAGGAGAACCAGGCGACCATCGCGGCGCGCGACAAGATGCCGTCCGATAAGCGCAATGACGATCCGCTGCTGTTCGGAACTCATCCCGATTTCCTGACGTTCCCGCCGGAAGGGCCGCTGCGGCAGATCGGCGTGCAGCAGATGAAGCTGCTGCGCGAGCGGGCTCAATACAAACCGCTGCACGGGAGACGCCGGGTGTTTCTCATCGATCAGGCCGACCGCGCCAATGAACAGGCAGCCAATTCGCTGCTCAAGATCCTCGAAGAACCGCCGGATCATCTGATCCTGATCATGACGGCGGACAACCTTTACGACCTGCTGCCGACGATACGCTCGCGGTCGCTCGTGATCAACTTCTCTCCGCTGGCGCCTGCCGACATGGAGTCGTTCGCCAAAGCACGTGGCCTTGAGGATGCTGAGCGCCGGATCTCACTTTCGGGCGGGAGCCCAGGTGTGGCGGCGTCACTCGATATCGAGCTCTACCAGAAGCGCCGGTCAGCTATGATGGCCTTGCTGCGGACCGGAGCGGGGGCTTCCAACTGGGCGACGTGGCTGCCGGTTTCCGAGACACTGAGCCGCAGCAAAAGCGAGAAGCTGGAAGGCCATCTCAAACTGCTTTACGATCTGCTGCGCGATGTAACGATTCTGCGCGAAGGCGGTTCGGCAATCCGAAATGTGGACCTGCGGACTGAGTTGTCGCAGTTGGCATCGCGGGTCTCACGGCGGTGGACCATTGCAGCGGTGAAGGCTGTTGACGATATCGCGGGGCTGCTGCGCCGCAATATTCAGAAGTCGATTGCGTTCGACGGTCTGTTGATCGAGATGCGAAAAGCTCTCTAATTCCTAGCCTTTGCGGACAGTGATATCGCCCCTATCGGTAGAGACGTTGATGGACGGGCCATCGCCGGTTCGTCCGTGAATGGAAGAGGAGTGGCCGCGCGATTCCACTTCGAGCGGAGATCCAAAGCTATCCTCCACTTCACCCTGGCTGGTGGAACCCTGTAGCTGGAACTGGCCTTTCGAAGGAAGCGAGAGAGAAACGTCGCCACTATGGGAGTGGACTTCGATCTTGGGCAATGGGCCTTTGCTCGCATCCACGCGAATATCTCCGCGGTCGACAGACAGATCGAGGCCGTTAGACACCTCGCTGGCCACGATGTCACGATTGGCAGTGTGAAAACGGACTGGACCTGTCACGTTCTGCAAACGCAGATCGGAGAGGTCGAGGTTGATGGTGCCCGGTACGGCTTCGGCGCTGAATTCCGTGCGGGAGGACTGGAAGCGGAATGGCTTCGCGAGAGCCGTGAATTCCAAAGTCCCGGAATACTCTCCGCTCACCGAAGTGGCCCCGGCTATATTTTCCGCGCGAACATCATTGCCGCGTCCCGAAAGCTCGAAATCGCCACCGATCTTCGAGACTCTGATGGAGCCGCCGCGACTCGATTCGATTTTCGCCGCTCCACCGATCCCGTCGATGGTGACGTCGCCGCGGCCGCTATCGATCATGACCGAGCCATCGATGTTCTGCACGGTGACATCACCGGAACGGCCGCGTATATCGATGCTCATATTTTTCGGCAGAGCAATTTCGAGATCGGCTGAAATGCGCGCGCGATTGAAGGGAGTGTTGGCGGCGCGCACGACGAGTTCATCGCCTTCGCGATCGAGGCGGATAGGAGCTTCGCGATTGGCTTTATCGGCATCGTTACGGCCAAAGGCCCGCACCACTTTCTGGCCGGTGACGCGGACGGTATCGCCTTCTCCAGGCCGCACTGTGAGATCGCCGCGAATGTTATCGATGACCAGACGGGAAGCACCGGCGACAGGGGCGGTGACACTGGCATCGTAGTTGAAATCGGAACCGAGGATGGTGATGCGGCCGGTATCGAGGTCTCCGAGGTTGATGAAGTTCTGGTGACGTCCGAGGACGGCAAAGAAGAAGCAGATCACGACGACCCAGAAGATGCCGATGCCGCTGAACGGCCGGACAGGAGCACCCTCACCACGGCCGGCGTGGACCAGCACTTCGAGCAATCCGATGATTCCGGCACCGATCAGAAGGAAGGGCCAGTAATCGGCCACGGCGCGAAAGCTGATGAGGTCGGGGCGGAAATTCCGCACCAGAAAAATAGCGCCGATCGCGATGACGATTAAGGGACCGGTGATGGATCGTCTCACGGGCGGCCTCCGCTGGGATCGTAGGGAGGCGCGGGGGGAGGCGCGGGGGGAGGCGCGGGGGGAGGCGCTGGAGGAGGAGGTGGTGGCGGCGGAAAACTGGTGTCACCAGTGGGCCGTCGATCACGACGCGACCCGCCGAGGAGCCGCAGTACGCCGATGACGATCAGCAGCAAGGGCCAGGTCTGGCTGAAGCGAAACGGAGTAAACCGGTCAATCGCGAAGAGCACGCCGACGGTAATCAGAATGAGCGGTCCGCGGGCAGCGCGGATGAGGGATGCCGTCTGTTCGTTCATGGTCGTGGCTCCGGCTGACGTGGATTATCGGAAGAAATGTGAGGAGCGGCGGACGAATGCAGGCGCGCGTAGAGCAGATAGAAACCGAACACGATCAGACCAACCGGCCAGAAGCGTTCCAGTTGATCGAGGTTGACGATGTCGGTAGTGTCGAGCAACAGAATGAAGCCGAGAGCGACGAGCAGAAGGCCGCCGCCGGGAAATTTCGAGTGGGACTGGGCATCGAAGAGGCTGGAGAATTCTTCGGTAACAATTCCGAGGCGGCGTTTCCGAGCGGTATGGAAAGCCTCGAACGCCATATAGAAGACCCAGATGGCGATCATGATGCCGAAAAACGGCTGCATGCCTCCCCGAGAAGTACTGGTGAGACTGACGAGGATACCGAAGATGACCGCGTGGATCAGACCCTTGGCGTATTGCCCGTTGTAGATGGCGCCGACACCGGGTATGAAGCCGAGAAACAAGGCCAGCGCCGGATGAGAACCCGGGTCATATTGGGCATGAGGCGGCGTGTAGGGCGCGGTGTAGGGCGAAGCAGCTGCCGGTTCGGGCGGAGGAGGCGGTGGGGCGGGCGCGTGTTCGGCGCAGTAAATCGATCCCACCGAGAGGTGGCGGCACTCGAGGCACATCGGCTTGCCGCATTCGCGGCAGTAGGCGATGGCCGGTGCGTCGGGATGATTTGCGCAGGTCATGGTCATTTTCCTTTTTGATCGCTTACTTTTTGTGGTTCAACAACTTTACCGGCGGCGCGTTGATCGGCTGCCGCATCATCGGCTTCCTTCTGCTGTTCGGCCCACTCATTGAGCTGATTGCGCACTTCATACACGAGACGCATGCTTTCGTAGGTCTTGACGGCCCGTTCCCAGATTCTATGGGTGCGGGCATCGAGGGCAGTCCAGATGCGGACGGGATCGAGATCGGCCGCAGTCACGGGTTTCGGAGAAAGTCCGCGGGTCAACATGGTGAGGGACATGAGAGTAAGCAAGGCTCCCATAACGAAGCGCGGCCGCAGCACCGGAGCGAACATGCGGTTGATCCAGCCGCGAAGACCGGGACGCCGTTTCTTCAACTCCCAGCCGGCACTGGTCGCGTGGAGGATGTTGGCGACGAGTTCGAGGGGCGGTTCTATTTCAGAGGCCCGACCAATGAACGCAACCATGGAAGCGGCATCGGCGGCCAGAGCGGAGCACAGAGGGCAGGAGTCGCGATGGGCGGTGAACGCCTCGGCATAATCCGGCGCGAGGGTGCCATCGATGTGATCGGCCAGCAGGATCTCGAACTCGGCGCAGTGTACGGTTTTTACGCTGCTCATACGGCCGCCCTATGTCTTTTGAGCAGGCGCGCCAGTTCGGCACGGCCCCGATTGAGTCGCGATTTGACGGTACCTTCGGGGATCGACAGGATGTCGGCGATTTCCCGGTATTCGCGATCCTGCAAATCGCGCAGGATGATGGTCTCGCGGAGGTCGGGCGAGAGGCGGGCGAGGGCGTTTTGGAGCAATTGGCTGGCTTCGCGGCCGGCCAGCGCGCTATCGGGGCGTGCGCTATGCGCCGTTTGGCCAGAGACACCTTCTTCGATGCGGGGCAACTGCTCTTCGATGGAGTCGGTGACCCGTTCGTTGCGGGTGCGGCGGTAGTGGTCGATCAGCAGATTGCGGGTGAGCCGGGCCAGCCAGGTGGAAAAAGAGCCTTCGGTGGAGCGGAAGCTTTCGAGGGCGCGGAAGACCCGGAGGAAAACCTCCTGGGTGAGATCCTGAGCTTCGGAATCGCGGCCGGTGAAGCGATAGCAGAGGCCATAGACGCGGCGGGTGTGCAGGCGCACGAGTTCTTCCCAGGCGGTATCTTCCCCGCTGAGGCATCTTGCGACGAGAGTGCTATCGGCATTCAGGCGGTTATGGTCTCTAACGATGGTAGCCGGAGAAAAGGACGTTGTGGCGCCGATGGTCGCCAGACTCGCTAATGCCGTCCCGGTTGCCGCCCCTGCCATGTGTTCCCGTCAATCCCTTCGATAGATAGAACGAGACTTAGCGTGGCCGGGTTCGGTTTTTTCAGCACACGGTATCGTCAACTGCCTGATATTCTTACCTGAAACGGTGACTTGTCCCTTTTGCGCCCACATGGAAGATCGCGTCATCGACTCGCGGGAGAGCCGCGAGGGCGATTCGATTCGCCGGCGGCGCCAGTGTCTGGCCTGCGAGAAGCGGTTTACCACGTACGAACGGATCGACGAAGTGCCGTACATGGTGATCAAGAAAGACGGCCGGCGGGAGAAGTTCGACCGGCAAAAAGTGTTGGGCGGACTGATCAAGGCCTGTGAAAAGAGGCCGGTAAGCATGGCGAAACTGTCCGATCTGGTGAACCTGGTGGAGGGGCGGGTAACGGATTCGCCGGATCGGGAGATCACTACAGCGGAAATCGGTGAGTTCCTGATGGACAGCCTGCGCGGAGTCGACAAGATCGCTTATGTGAGATTCGCCTCAGTTTATCGGGATTTTCAGGATGAACAGGCGTTTCTTAACGAACTGCGGACTTTGACCCGACCCTGGCCGGGCGGCAGCGGCGATTAGCTGGGAACCCAGAGAGGCCGTTTCAGCATCAACTAATGTGAAGGGTCCGTTCTGTCGATGCTGTGATAGGATTGAAACTCGGGAGTTGTGCGCGGTCGCGTCGCAACTACTAATTTTCAACTGTCAGGGCCATTTAATAGAGTCGGATCGCGGCCATTCCTAACTACAACAAAGCAAACCAGATGATCTCGCGCAGCCAGCAATTATTTTTAATGGGGGAGGTGACTCGCTAGTGGAACCCGATGACGATCAGTTTTTACGCGAAGCACCGATAGGCATCAATTTCGACGAAGAGGCGACGAAGTTTTTTGACGCCGACGCCGAACCGGACTTTTCACAGCCACAGCAGCACGTCGAAGAATCCATTTATACCGACGACCCGGTCCGGGTCTATTTGCGGGAAATGGGAGCGGTGCCTCTGCTCACGCGCGAAGGCGAAGTCGACCTCGCCCGGCGGATGGAGCGGGGCAAGATCCGCATGCAGAAGGCGATCAGCCGGTCTGCGCTGGTGCAACTGGCGGTAGTGGAACTGGCCGAGCAACTGCGGAAGAATCCGGACGATCTGGACAGCCTGGTGGACATCGGGGGCGCCGACATTGAAGAAGGCTCGCCCGCCGACACTAAGAAGCGCAACGACATTCGGCAGATTTTCGTAGAGATTCAGAACGCGCACCGGAAGCAGGGCCAGCTGGCCGACAAGCTGGAAGCTACCGCTGCGGCCAACAAGAAAATTCGCCGAAAAGCCCTGATGAAGCTGAAGCGGGGCATGGTGGACACTTCGCTTACGATCCGCAAGGTGCCATGGCTGGCAATCCGGTGGCGGGACTTTACGCGCGAGATCGATCGGGCAGTGGAAGAACTGAACCACCTCGACCGCGAACTGAAGAAGCTCGAAGCGAAGAACAGCGCCGCGCAACAGCCGCGGATTCGGGAACTGAAGCGCGAAATCCGCAAGCGTGAAGTCAGCGCGGCGGCGACGCTGGAAGAATTGAAGCACACGCTCACCGTAATCAAACACGGCGAGCAGGAAGCCGAGCGAGCTAAGAAGGATCTGGTGGAAGCCAACCTTCGCCTGGTAGTTTCGGTGGCGAAGAAGTATGTCAACCGCGGTCTGCACTTGCTGGATCTGATCCAGGAAGGCAACATCGGACTCATGCGCGCGGCGGACAAGTTCGAATACCGGCGCGGCTACAAATTCTCGACTTACGCGACCTGGTGGATCCGGCAGGCGATTACGCGAGCGATTGCCGACCAATCCCGCACCATTCGTATTCCTGTGCACATGAACGAGAGCATGAACAAGTTCCTGCGGGCCTCGCGCGAACTTGAAAAAGAAATGGGCCGGACGCCGACGAACGAAGAGATCAGCCGGCGTATGGACATTCCGGTGGAGAAGGTCCAGAAGCTGAAGACTATTTCGCGCGATCCGGTTTCGCTGGAAACTCCGGTGGGTCGTGACGGAGAATCGGCGCTGGGCGATCTGATTGAAGATCGCTGGGTGGGTTCGCCGGTGGATGCGGTGATCGAATCCAACGTGCGCGACGAAACGGCGGGAATCCTGAAGACGCTTTCTCCGAAAGAGGAGAAGGTGATCCGGCTGCGGTTCGGCATCGGCTGCGAGCGGGAGCACACGCTCGAAGAGATCGGCCAGGAGTTCGATGTGACGCGCGAGCGGATCAGGCAAATCGAAGCCAAGGCACTGCGGCAGTTGCGGGCGCCGGAGCGAGCGCGCAGATTGCGCGCGCTGCTGGCGGCGCGGTAAGAAGGCCCCCGGGCGGCAGGTTGCGAGCCTGCCTTTTATATATTCAGTTGTCAAAGAGCGTTGTAAACAAAGGAAGAGGTCAGGCTAAATGCCTGGCCTTTTTTGTTTCAGGCTGCACGTCCGAGGACGGGCAAGGCATCGCGGCCGCAACAGCGTTTATATTTCACGCCTGATCCACAAGGGCAAGCGGCACTGCGCGGCGTCGCAACGGGCGTGCTGCGAAACGAAGCCACTCGCGGGTTAAGGGGTGCGGTTTGAGTGGGTTGGGCAGACTCGTCGCGGGCGCTATCGGAGCGCCTTGAGTTTTGGAGCCGTTCGAGTTCTTTGGTGTAGGCGAGGAGTTGGCGGGCGAGGCGGCCTTCGTAGCGGCCGAGTTTTTCAAAGGAATTCTCGTGGGCGAGCCAGGCGCGAGATTGCGCCGCCATGCACTCGAGAGCATCGTCATGAGCAGCATCGGAGGTGCATTCGAGCAGGCCGAAGTTCAGGATGTTGGATTCGATGGCAGCGATGCGATTGATGCGGGTGTGGCAATCGACGATCTTGCCGACGAGTTGGCTCTCCATTTCGGTGGCGGGTTTGAGTTCGGAGGTCAGAGTCCCGGTCAGGCGCTGGTAGGCTTCCTGCTCGTGGGGTTGCAGGATCATGCGATTACCCGTCAGGCCATGGCGAAAGGCGTTCATGCTGGCCCGCTGTCTCCCTGCGGGGGTTTTCGGACCAGCGCTGTGGGTGGCATTGGCTTGATTAGTGTGGGTTTGATTAATGTGGGCGAGGGTGGCGGCTGTCATGAACTCTATCTCCGGCTTGAGGGTAACCCCTGTTTGGTGGGCTGGAGGCGAGTGGACGGCTTAAGTAGCTGATTCAAGTAGTGAGATATATATTTTCGGGCTGTGATGGAGATTTTGGGATGGCAGTTATTTCGGGTCAGCAAACCTGAGTTTCGCGGCTTCACCGCATTCCTGACCCACGACGAAATAGCGTGCGATGGCTTCTTTGCCGATCTCAAACGGATGGGGCTCGCCGGGTTTCCGCGACGCGATCATTTTGATCTTCGGAGTCGCATTATCGAACTCGCTGTGATTCGACATGAGCACCGTTGCGCCAGCCGCCGCAGCGGCAGCAGCCAGCTTGGCCTGCGACCGGATATAAATATCGAAATTGGGGCCCGTGCTGGGGAAGTTGAATGCCGTTCCACCGGAATAAACGACCGTCAGCAGCCTGCCATTGTCCCTGACCTGAAAGATCATCGAAAGCGTGCCCGGGGTATGACCGGGGGTGGTCACGAGTGTGACCGACGTGTCGCCGAGAGTAATTTTCTGGCCATCGTCGGCGGTGATGTCGCGCTTCGGCTTGCCCTGCGGATAGCCATTCACGGACTTTTCGATCGAATCCCAGTCGGGGCCGCCCATGACGATTTTGGCGTGGGTCAGATCCTGCAGTAGTTTGGCGCCGCCGACGTGATCGCCATGGGCGTGGGTGATGATCACGTATTTCACTTTCATCGGATCGAGGCCCAGCTTCTTCAAGCCGCCCACGATTTCTTCTTCCGAGTTGTAAGTGAAGATCGTATCGAGGATGATGATTCCTTCGCTCGATACGAGCGCCCACGAATTGTGGATCTTCGACCCGACGAAGTAGAGATTGTCGAAGACCTTGGCGGGATCGGCATACCAGGTGTCGCGAGCCGGCACGACTGGGTTGGGAGCAGCATCGCGAACCGTCAACGGGAATCTGGGCGGGGCGACACACAAGCGGGCGAGCGTGCCGGTGAAGTCGAAGCCGGCGGCGGCGCGGGCCTTGGCGAGGTGGGCGTCAATGGCTGCGTCCCTGGCGAGAATGGTGGGGGCGTCCGGGCTCTGCGCAGAGGCGGGGTTTGAAAGCAGGGCCGCGAGAGCGGTGGCAGTGATGAGTCCAGTGATTTTCATCTGGATCTACTCTAATCCAGTTTTAGCGCTTTTTCATCGGGACTCGGGCGGGGCGAGACGGCAGGCTCTTCCAATCCCGCTCAGGATCCAACCTCGGAGTCTTAAGAGGCTAACTGGTTTCGATCTATTGCGTCATGAGCTTCCCGCAAAGCAGATTCCCTGGCTAGCTCCAAAGTCGGGAACTGTTTGTCACCGTGATGAAGGGTCTCGGTCGCTTTGGGGTGTTTGATAAGGGTGTAGTCGCACTTCCAGTACTCGTGTCCCTGCTGGTGCATCTCCATTTCAATTTCTATGCCTTTATAGACGGCTTGAATCATGATGCTCTCCTCGACCAATAGTAGTCCCCGGAGAGACTGATAATTTCGCGATATCCGGTCTGGTGAATAGGCATCGCTCCCATGCACGGAAGAACGATGCTGCAGAAATAGTTGACTCAGTCAAGCATTATGGCAAAATAGCCATATGGCGGTGACTGAGGCGGACATTCATACGGTTCGGAGCTTCAATCGTTTTTACACGAAGCGAATCGGGCTGCTTCGCGAGGGGTTGCTCGACACGCCTTTTTCGCTGACGCAGGCGCGGGTGCTGTTTGAGATTGCGCAGCGGGCGGGGACGCGGTCGACGGATCTGGCGAGGGAGTTGGGGCTCGATCCGGGATATCTGAGCCGGTTGCTGAAGAGTTTTGAGCGGCGGCAGTTGGTGAAGCGGGCGCCCTCGAAGGAAGACAGGCGCGTGGTTGAGCTATCGCTTACGGCAAAAGGGCGCGCGTCGTTTGAGCGGTTGAATGCGCGGTCACGAGCTGAGATCGGAGAGATGCTGGAGAACCTTGACCCTGCGCAGCGGCAACGGCTGGTCGATTCGATGACGAATGTGCGGCAACTGCTTGAGCCGGGCGTTGCGGTAGAGCATTCGCCGGTTACGCTGCGCACACACAGGGCGGGCGATATTGGATGGGTGGTGGCGCGGCACGGCGAGTTGTATACGCAGGAGTGGGGGTGGGATTCGACGTTCGAGGGTTTTGTAGCTGAAATCGCGGGGCGATTTCTGGCGCAATTCGATCCGGAGCGCGAACGATGCTGGATTGCGGAACGCGGAGGAGAACGGGTGGGTTGCGTTTTCCTGGTGAAGGGTTCGAGTACAGTAGCCAAGCTGCGCTTGTTGCTGGTGGAGCCTTCGGCGAGAGGTCTGGCTGTCGGCACCACTCTCGTAAACGAGTGCATCGCGTTTGCGCGCCAGAGCGGCTATCGCAAGTTGACCCTCTGGACCAATGACATACTGCACGCGGCTCGGAAAATTTATGAACGAGCCGGGTTCTATCTGGTCAAAGCCGAGAAACATCATAGCTTCGGGCAGGATCTGGTGGGGCAGTTCTGGGAGCTGAAGCTTTAGACGCCGCGGCGGTTGCCCCAGATATCGACGTGCAGGCGGGGGCCGTAGCGGTAATTGAAGCGTTTGCAGTATTCGATGATCCACTCGCTGCGATCGCGCAGGGCCTCGGGGGTGATGCCTTCGGGCATGAGCACGACGTTGGAGGGGTTGGCTTCGATCTGGTTGACGGTATTGCGCACCTCGTGAATATCTTCCTGGCGGGACATCACGAATTTCAGCTGGTAATCATAGGCCGAAATGAGGCGGCGCAGGACGAACGGCTGCATGCGAAGGCGTTCGTGACGCACGCGAAATTCGCCTTCCGGAGTAGAACTGGCCAGCTTGGGGCTGATGCTCATGAGATCGCAGACGACGGGGGCGAAGACGGTGCCGGCGGTTTCGATGGTGATGTGAAGTTCGCGCTCACGGAGTCCGCGGGTGAGCTCGACGATGCCGGGCGCGATCATAGGTTCGCCTCCCGTAACGACGACGTGGCGGGCAGCGGGGCATTCGAAGACGCGATCGAGAATGGCTTCGACGCTCATGTCTTCGCCTTCGGGATTCCATGAGGTGTAGGGCGTATCGCACCAGGAGCAGCGCAGATTGCAGCCGCTGGTGCGTATGAAGACGCTGGGGACGCCGGCGAGAATGCCTTCGCCCTGGATGGAGTAGAAGATTTCGGCTATTTTCATACGAGCGCCACGATCTTCATGCGAGCGCCACGGGGTCGGCTATGCCGGCTTCGCGGAAACCCTTGGCGCGGAGCACGCAGGAGTCGCAGGAACCGCAGGGGCGGCCGGAGGGGCCGGGATCATAGCAGCTATGGGTGAGCTCGAAGGGAACGTCAAGATCGCGGCCGAGTTCAACGATGCGGGCTTTGGTCATTTCGATCAGCGGCGTCCGAATATGGATGCGCGTGGTGCCTTCAACGCCGGTCCGGGTGGCGAGATTGCCGAGGGTTTCGAAGGCGTGGATGAACTCAGGGCGGCAATCGGGGTAACCGGAATAGTCGAGAGCGTTGACGCCGATGAAGATGTTCTCGGCGCCCAGGACTTCAGCCCAGGCGAGAGCGAACGAGAGAAAAATCGTGTTGCGGGCGGGCACGTAAGTGATGGGAATGCCTTCGCCCATGGTTGCCTCATCGCGATCTTTGGGCACGGCAATGTCGTCAGTGAGGGCGGAGTGGCCGAAGATGCGGAGATCGATTTTGGCCACACGATGATCGGCGGCTCCGAGGGCTTCGGCAACGCGGGCGGCGGCGGCGATTTCGATGGAGTGGCGCTGGCCGTAATCGAACGAAAGCGCGAAACAGTCGAAGCCTTCACGGCGCGCGAAGGCGAGGCAAACGGTGGAGTCGAGCCCACCGCTCAGCAGACAGACGGCCCTGGGTTTGGATGATGAGGGGGACAAATTCGAGTATATCGGCGCACTGTACATTATTCTGGTCTGGATGACGGACGGGTCCCGCGGAGCTTCGCGTAGATGGCAACTATTTACGGCGCTGGCAATTGCGATTGGGTTCGTGGCATTAAACGCCCGTGCCTATGACGGCTACTTTCAGGACGATGAACTGGACACGCTGACGTGGGCGCCATCGCGGCAAATCGGGGAATATCTGCGGTGGCTAATTTCTCCCGTTTTCAACAAAGACAATTTTCGGCCGGTGGGGCATGCGTATTTCACGCTGATGGGGCGGGCCTTCGGATTGAACTTTCCGCCGTGGATTACGCCGCTGTTTGCCATCCACTTACTCAATGGCGCGCTGGTGTTTTTCATTCTGCGGCGATTAAAAGCAGACGCGTGGCGCGCGCTGGCGAGCGTGGCGTTTTTCCTGCTGAGCGCGGCGGCGCTGGATGCTTACTGGAAACCGATGTATGTGTTCGACCTGTTGTGCGCGACGTTCAGCCTCGCCTGTATTCTGGCGTATATGCAGCGGCGCTGGGTGGTGAGTTTTCTGGCGTTCTGGCTGGCTTACAAGGCGAAGGAAATGGCGGTGATGCTGCCGGCGGTGTTGCTGGTTTACGAACACTGGATGGGGGAACGGAAATATCTGCGCCTCGCGCCTTTCCTGCTTGTGTCGCTTTCATTTGGACTGCAGGGCATTTTTTTGAATCCGAACAAAGACAACGACTACACGTTTCGCTTCAACCTGGCGGCGCTGGCGCGAACCGTGCCGTTCTATTTCGAGCGTCTGATCTTCGTGGCGGCGGCGGTGATTTTTATCCGCGACAAAAGGGTGGGGTTCAGTCTGGCGGCAATGCTACTGCTGATGATTCCGCTGCTGTTTCTGCCGGGGCGATTGTTCGAAGCTTACGCGTATCTGCCTCTGGCGTGCGGGGCGATGGCGCTGGGGGTGGCGGCGACACATGTGAGCCCGAAGTGGATCGTGATTGCGCTGCTGCTCTGGGCGCCGCTCAATCTGCGGCAGTGGCGGCGGGAGAGCCGGGCGACCCTTGCCGCGGATGACAGGAACTTCGCCTTCGTGGATGCGGTGATGAAGTGGGGCGAGAAACATCCGGCGCCCGATCCCTTGGTTTACACGGGAGTGCCGGTCAATTTTCATGCGTGGGGTGTGACGGCGGCATGGATCATTGCCCACAACCGGCAACCGGTGGAGAGCTACTATTTCGATTCCGCTGAAGGGCGCAACGCTATCGAGAAGCAGACAGTGGTTTTAGGGTCGTGGAAGAACGGCGAGCGACTTGAGCTCGGCTATCACCAGGCTAAGGCCACGCGTTAATCCGGACCTTAAACCGGGCCTTAGCGACCGACTGTAAATGCAGCGGCGTTTACGCAAGCGGCGAAGTCATCCATTTCAGCCTGACTGCCGATGACGAGCGGCGTGCGCTGATGGATGGATTCAGGTTCGATCTCAAGGATGCGTTTGGCACCGTCACTCGCTCCACCGCCAGCCTGTTCCGCGATAAACGCCAGCGGATTGGCTTCGTACAGCAAGCGGAGTTTTCCGTCCGGATATTTGTCCGTCGGCGGATAAAGGAACACGCCGCCCTTGAGAAGAGTGCGGTGGAAGTCAGCGACAAGTGAGCCGATGTAGCGGGAGCCGTAGGTGTGGCCTGAGGCGCCGCGACGGAGTCCCACGAGATAGTTCTGCCAGGGCGCGGGAAAACTATCGATCAGAGCTTCGTTCACCGAATAGAAGCTGCCGCGGTTGGGCATGCGCATGTTCTCCCAGTTGAGGACATAAGCCCCGATGCCGGGATCGAGCGTGAAACCGAATACGCCGTGACCGGCGGTATAGACGAAGATGGTCGACGATCCGTAGACCACATAGCCTGCGGCGACCTGTTTCCAGCCGGCCTGAAGAGCCGAGGCCAGGGGATCTTTGTCATCGGCATCGACGCGGCGGAGTACCGAAAAAATGGTGCCGACGCTGACGTTCACGTCGATGTTCGAGGAGCCATCGAGCGGGTCGAAAACAACGATGTAACGGCCGACGCCGGGGGCGCGATTGAAGATGGCCGGCTCTTCGTTTTCTTCAGAGATGAGCATGGCGACGCTCTCGCGGCCGCCGAGGCAATGGAGGAGCGCCTGGTTGGCGTAGACGTCCAGCTTTTGTTGCACTTCGCCCTGGACGTTGGTCTCGCCCGCGCTGCCTAAAGAATCGAGTAAGGCTGCACGGCGGATGCGCGCCTGGATCATTTTGGTGGCGAGTGTGAGACCGGAAAGGAGCGATGAGAAGGTGCCGCGGGCACCGGGAAAGTGAGCTTCCTGCTGCTCAAGGATGTGTTGCTGAACCGTGGTGATCACGTTAGGGAAGAATATCAGACTGGAAAATGAAAGAGCACCCCCCTCGGCGTCTGCTGTCGGCGTCTGCCCGACATAGCGTTAGTGAAGGCGCATTCGTTACGGTCAAGCGGGCTTGCGGCGCAGATCCAGAGTCATGGGGAAATCCGGGTTTTCCTCAAGCGGCGGAATTGGCATGGGGCCGGGAGTGTGACCCATCTGACTGAATCGGGCCGTGCGGCGCGATTCGGCTTCATTGGCATTCACGGGGAAAGTGTCGTAACTCCTGCCGCCGGGATGCGCGACGTGGTACGTGCAGCCTCCGAGCGAACGTCCCGTCCAGGTATCGATTACGTCGAAGACCAGCGGCGCATGGACGGGAATAGTGGGATGAAGACATGACGGCGGCTGCCACGCCCGGTAGCGAACGCCACCGACATACTCTCCCTGAGTGCCCGTCGAATGGAGAGGCACGCGCCGACCGTTGCAGGCGACCACGTAGCGATTTCCGGTGAGCCCCGTCATCTTCACCTGAACGCGTTCAACTGACGAATCGACATAGCGGGCAGTAGCACCGCCGGCGGGTTCTTCGCCCAGAACGTACCAGGGCTCAGTGGCCTGACGGAGTTCGATTTCAACGCCGGTATGAGTGACGCGGCCGAAGACGGGATAGCGGAATTCGATGTGAGCGGCGAACCAGTCATGCGAGAATTCATAGCCGCCATCGGCGAGGTCGTAAAGCACTTCGCGGAAATCCCGCTCGATGAAGTGCGGCAGCATAAACAGGTCATGCAGCTGCGTACCCCATTCGATGGGCGTATGCACGTAGGGATGGTTCCAGAAGCGGGCGACGAGAGCGCGCACGATCAATTGCTGGGCGAGACTCATGCGCGGGTGAGGCGGCATCTCGAATCCGCGTAACTCGACGAGGCCAAGACGGCCGGTAGCGGAATCGGGCGAATACAATTTGTCGATGCAGAATTCGGCGCGATGGGTGTTGCCGGTGCCGTCGACCAGGAGGTGGCGAAAGATGCGGTCCACCAGCCATGCGGGACAGGGCGGTTCATTGATGCCGGGGATCTGGCCGAAGGCGATTTCGAGTTCATAGAGGCTGTCGCGGCGCGATTCGTCGACACGGGGGGCCTGGCTGGTGGGTCCTATAAACATGCCGGAGAACAGGTACGACAGAGACGGATGATTGAGCCAGTAACCAAGCAGACTGCGCAACAAATGTGGACGGCGCAGGAAGGGGCTGTCCGGCGGCGTAGCTCCGCCGAGGACGACGTGATTGCCACCGCCGGTGCCGCTGTGACGGCCATCGACCATGAACTTTTCGGTGCCGAGACGCGTCTGTCGGGCCTGCTCGTAAAGCACTTCGGTGGTCGAGACCAGATCTTTCCAGCTACGCGAGGGATGAACGTTCACCTCGATCACACCGGGATCAGGCGTGACTTTGATTTGTTCGATGCGCGGGTCATAGGGCGGCGTGTAACCCTCCACCACGACGGCCATGCCGAGGTGGGCGGCGGTATCTTCGACGGCCGCAAGCAGGTCGATGTAATCGACGGCCGAACTGAGGGGCGGCATGAAGATATGCAGACGGCCGCGGCGGGGCTCGATACACATGGCGGTGCGGACGATCCACGGAGCGGATTGACCGGCTTCGGGCTTGCGATCGCGCGAATTATCTTTCTTCGAATCATTCTTCGATTCGCGGGCGCGGCGCTGCAGAACGGGGTCGTCCGGCGACATGCGTGGCGGCACGGGAAGGGCGCCGAGTTTCGTCATGGGGTCGCCTTCGTAGAGTTGAGGCGCTTCGGCGGGATCTACCCAGGGGAGGCTGGGCAGAGGCAGGCGCAGACCGACGGGGGAATCGCCGGGGACCAGATAGAGGTGCTGGCCACGGAGCATCCACAAACCGGTTTGCCACTCCGGACCATTCTTACCCAAGGCACGCTGAATGGGGAGTACATGGCCGACCGGAATCTCAAGCCCGCGCTCGAAGACACGCCGCAGACGTTCGCGTTCTTTTTGGTCATCGACACGATTGTCGACGGGATCCACGTTGATGGGCAGCTGGCGCTCGCGCTGGACGTAATAGAGGGGGTCTTCGAAGGCGGGGTTTACATAACCTTCGTCGAGACCGAGGCGATGCGCCAGGGTGTGGGCGAACTGCTCGGCTTCCTCCGGACCGTAGTGTGTCGGCGGATCATACTCGCGGGCGAAGAGATGCGGATCGAGCCAAAGCGGCTTCCCATCGATACGCCAATAGCAACCCATAGCCCAGCGGGGCAGAGGCTCGCCGGGATACCACTTGCCTTGTCCGAAATGCAGGAACGCGCCGGGGGCGAAAGCAATGCGCAGGCGCTCGATGAGGCGCTCGGCCAGAAGTTTTTTTTCAGCGCCGAGAGCGGCGGTATTCCATTCGGCGCCCTCCATATCGTCGATGGAGACAAAGGTGGGCTCGCCGCCCATCGTCAGGCGGACATCACCGGCGCGGAGATCCTCATCGATCTTGTCGCCGAGGGCGTTGATGGCGTTCCACTGAGCGTCGGTATAGGGGAGGGTTACGCGCGGATCCTCATGAATGCGCGTCACGCTCATTTCGTGGAAAAACTCGACCTGGCTCTGGCTGACGCCTCCGGAAACGGGCGCGGCGGCGGAGGGCTGCGGGGTAGCGGCGAGGGGGATATGGCCTTCTCCGGCGAAAAGCCCCGAAGTGGGGTCAAGACCGACCCAGCCAGCTCCGGGGAGATAAACTTCCGCCCAGGCGTGGAGGTCCGTGAAGTCCTTTTCGGGTCCGGCGGGACCGTCGATGGCTTTGATATCCGCAGTGAGCTGAATCAGATAGCCGGAAACGAAGCGGGCGGCGAGACCGAGGTTACGGAAGGCCTGAACGAGGAGCCACGCGCTATCGCGGCAAGAACCGCTCTTCAGGGTCAGGGTCTGTTCGGGGGTCTGGATACCGGGTTCGAGCCGTACCAAATAACCGACATGCTGCTGAACGCTTTGATTCAGCGCCACCAGAAAATCGATGGTGCGCTTGGGTTTGCGATCGATCGTCGAGAGAAATCTGCCGAGAGCGGGCTCGACGGGATCGGCTTCAAGGAAGGGCGCGAGTTCGCGGGCGAGGTCGGGATCGTAGGCAAAAGGGCATTGCTCGGCGCTGGGTTCGAGAAAGAAATCGAACGGATTGATGACCGTCATCTCGGCGATGAGGTCGACTTCGACCGAGAAATTGCGGACTCGTTCCGGAAAAACGACGCGCGCGAGGTAATTGCTTTGCGGATCCTGCTGCCAGTTGATGAAGTGGCCCGCGGGTTGGATCTTCAGGGAATAGGCGGGAATGGGCGTGCGGCAGTGCGGCGCTGGCCGTAGACGGATGACCTGCGGCGACAAGCTGACAAGCCGATCGTACTTGTAAACAGTCTTATGATGCAGTGCGACGCGGATAGGCATGGAGTTGAAAGTCGTTTACTCGCAACAGACTCGGACGGGGAGACAGGCGGAAGTTTATTATACGAAGCGCGTGGGGGTGCGGGGTGGTGGGATGCCCTCTAAGGTATGTTCGGTGACAATTCAAACGGAACTTTTGCCGCCGGAAGCGCATATACACTTCAGGTAACAGGGATTGGACAGACGATTTATGAAATTGAACCGGATATTGATATTACTGATCGCAGCCGCAGGCGTTGGATTGGCTCAGGGGCCGTCGTGGGATCCCAGCGGCAATGGGTTACTGAACGGCAATTATTACTTCCGCCAGGCCTATTACCTGATTGGCGACAACAGCGGTGACTTTCAGGGCGCGTTCGCGATTTACGGCAATATCAATTTCGACGGGAATGGGCACTACGCCTTGCAGAACGCTACGTTAATTTCCGATTACTCGGGCGCCCCGGCTCCCGCGGCTTACTCCATAAGCGGAACCTATTCGATGTCGTCGAGCGGCTTTGGCTTCCTCTCCGGTCTCTATTGTCCGTTTTCATCGGGATGCGGATCGAATTCGGTTTACATCACGGTATCGCATGGGATCGTAACCGGCTCCAGCACGGAAAGCGCGATAAACGATATGTTCGTGGCTGCGCTTGTACCCTCGCCGGTGCCCACGAACGGCACCTTTCAGGGCACGTGGAATATGGCAGGCTACATCCCCCCGCCGGTCGGTGCCTATCCGTCGGTAGAAGACGCGAGTGACGTTTTCTTTCCAATGAATCCTGACGGCAACGGGAACCTCGGTACCGTCAGCGTAAACGGCTATAACGTTTACATTAACGGCGCGGGCGTTACCACTCAATCCGATCCCGGAATGAAGTATTCGTTCAGCAGCGGGGCGGCGGTAATCACCTATCCGAGCAACAATAATTCCTATTTTTTCGCGGGCACCCAGTATCTTTATTATTCGCCTGATGGAAGTTTTTGTTTCGGCGGATCGGCGACCTATCCGGACATGGTGGTCGGAGTGCGCGCGCCGGCTTCGGGTACGGCGCCGAATCTTTCGGGAGTTTACTTTACTGCCGGCATCGATCAGAACGAAGCACAGGTGGGATCAGGCTTCGCGGATTTCGACACGTTTTATGGATCCCTGAACGCGTTCAATGGAAACATCGTCGAGTCCGACCGGCTGCAGGATCTTTTTTCGTACTACTCGTACAACTACAACTACTACGATTCGTTTTCCGGCATCAGCAGCAACGGTCTCTATAACGACACGGGACTCGAGAATTTCGCCATCAACGGCAGCGGCACAGTTCGCATCGGAGCGGGCATCGAGCCTTTTATCGGGCTGAACGTGGCCGTGCAGGCACCCTCCCTGAGCGGTTCGGGCGTTTATATCAATCCGCAGGGGGTAGTGGATGCGGCTGCTGACGCGCCCTTCACGGCGGGAATCAGTGGCGGCGAATTCGTTACACTTTACGGCTCCGGGCTTGCCTCTACCAGCGCGCAGGCGTCGGCCTTGCCGTTACCAACAACTCTCGGCAACGTTCAGGTAAAGGTAGACGGGATTAACACGCCGCTCGACTATGTAAGCCCCGGCCAGATCAATTTCATCATTCCGTTTGCCGTCAGCACATATGGAATCGCCACGATCCAGGTATTCAACAATGGAAATCAGTCGAATGTGGTCACCGAATACACTCGTCCTTCCACGCCCGGCGTTTTCACATCGCCCTCCGGCGGAATTTTTGACGGATTGATCCTGCATCAGGATGGATTTACGCCGGTTTCAGAGTCGAACCCGGCTGCACCGGGAGAAACCGTAGAAATATTTGCCAGTGGATTAGGCCCGGTTTTCCCGCCGGTGAACGACGGATCGGCGCCATCGAACAGCACCCTGAGCACTACAACCAACGAAGTCAGCGTGGAGATGGGGGGAACGTCCGCGACCGTGAACTTCGCGGGACTGGCGCCCGGATTTGTCGGACTCTATCAGATCAACGTAGTGGTTCCGTCGACGCTCGCGAGCGGAGATCAGTCGATTGAAGTGGACGGTCTCGACACCTCGGGTAACCTCGAAAGTGCTTCAGCGGAAGCACTTATCCCCATAGGAGCGAGCGCGACTACATCGGCTGTTCCGGTGACCACGGAAGGCCGTTCGCGGGCCGCCATGAAGGGGCGGGCGGCGCATGGAGTACAGGAATCGACCCACAAATTGAGAGGGCCGATCCCCCAAATAGCCCGCTAAGACGAAAATTTAACATAAACAGGTGTCGAGACTCCGATAAGTAGATCGTGAGCACATCAATCAGCGGTCTCTCGACAAACTATTTGCAGGCAATTCTTTCCGCCGCCCAGACCGCGGGGCTTTCCAGCACGACGGGAAGCGGTTCGAACAGCGTGTCAGCGTCAGCCGTGGGCTCGCAGAGCGACAACAGCCAGCTCTCGCCGCTCGCGCAGTTGCTCAGTTCGCTCCAGCAGCTTCAGCAATCCGATCCAACCAAGTATGGGCAGGTGACAGCTCAGATCGCCAAGAATCTGCAGACTGCGGCGCAGAGCGCCCAATCCCAGGGCAACACAACGGCGGCGACCGAATTGAACCAGCTGGCATCTGACTTCACCTCTGCGTCCCAGACCGGCCAGTTACCCAATATTCAGGATCTGGCGCAGGCGATTAACGGCAGCAGCGGGGGACATCATCACCATCATCACGGATCTTCCTCCGATTCCAGCAGTTCGGGCACAAGCAGTTCGGGCACGAGCTCCAGCAGTTCGAGTGCGGGCACCAGTTCGGCTGCAAGTACGTCCAGCAGCACGAGTTCGCTACTCAGCCAGTTGCTTACTGCGCTTCAGTCGAACAGCAGCAGCCAGAGCAGCTCTTCGTTGAATCCTCTGTCGATTATCACGAACACTCTCGCAAGTGCGGGAATCAACGTTTCGGACAATTAAAAAAGGGCAGACCGGAATCTGCCCTTCGGTTATTTCGGGAATTTCAACAGCGCTTTACGAGCTACAGCCGTCTTTCGCGCAAACCATCCGATCAGCCCGGTCACAATTACGATTCCGGCAACGGCCCACCATAAACCGTGCAGGATACAGTAGGCCAGAGCCGCGACGATCGCTGCGAGAAGAAAACAGCCGCAGGCGCACAAGCGGAATTACTTTGCGGCTGCCGCAACCTTCTCGGCCGCGCCTTTGAGGACGCTGGCTTTGTCGGTCTTTTCCCATGTGAAGCTGTCTTCGTTTCTGCCGAAATGGCCAAACGCCGCCGTCTTCTTGTAGATCGGACGCCGCAGTTGCAGGTGGTCGATGATGCCTTTGGGCGTCAGCGGGAAATGAGTGCGGATCAGCTCCGTCATTTCCGTCTCAGGAATTTCGCCAGTGCCGAAAGTGTTCACCATGACGGAGACCGGGTCAGCTACGCCAATCGCATAAGCCAGCTGCACTTCCACGCGCTTCGCCAGCCCTGAAGCTACCAGGTTCTTGGCGATGTAGCGAGCCATGTAGCAGGCGGAGCGGTCCACCTTCGTCGGATCTTTGCCGGAGAAAGCCCCGCCGCCGTGCCGGCCCATGCCGCCATAGGTGTCGACGATGATCTTGCGGCCGGTGAGGCCGGTATCTCCATGAGGCCCGCCGATGACAAATCTCCCGGTCGGGTTGATGTGATATTTCGTATCGGCGTCGACCAGGTGCTGGGGAACCACAGCGTCGATCACATGCTTGCGGACGGCTGCGCGCAGATCTTCGGTCGAGATTTCTTCATCGTGCTGGGTGGAGATCACGATGGCGTCGATGCGAGCCGGCTTGCCGTTGATATATTCGACAGACACCTGGCTCTTGCCATCGGGCCGCAGCCACTTGAGTTCGCCGGACTTGCGAACTTTGGAAAGCCGCTCGGTGAGGCGATGGGCCAACTGAATCGGCAGAGGCATCAGCTCCGGAGTTTCGTCGCAGGCATAACCGAACATCAGTCCCTGGTCGCCGGCGCCGCCCGGGTCAACGCCCATCGCGATGTCAGGCGATTGGCCCTGAATCGTGTTGAGCACGCCGCAGGTCTTGGAATCGAATCCATAGGCTGCGTCGGTATAGCCGATTTCCCGGATGGTTTCGCGCGCGATGCGAGGCACGTCGACGTAGCAGTTCGTCGTAATCTCACCGGAGACTACGCAGATACCGGTCGTGACCAGCACTTCGCAGGCGACGCGCCCGTAGGGGTCCTGCTCGAGTACAGCGTCGAGCACGGCGTCGGAAATCTGATCGGCTACTTTGTCGGGGTGCCCTTCGGTAACGGATTCAGAGGTAAAAAGATGCTTCTGGACTTCTGCCATGGATTCTCCGGATATGATTTCGGGTCGACGCGGGACGAGGTGTTCTGCGAGACTTCCCTTATTTTAACGTAACTGACAGTTTACCCAACGCTTACACGGCGCCGCAATTGAGTAAAGTACTATTCCCCGTAGCGGTGCCGGGCTGTTGCCGTATGTCAATGTGTAACAGTATATTCAAAGAGAGGGCAGCGGCTTCAGAATGCACGGTTCAGTACAGGACCTGTCTGCGCGAGAGCGGTCGATTCTCCATTCGATCGTTCGGGCGTATATAGACACGGGTGAACCGATCGGCTCGCGGACCATTTCGCGGCTGGATCGGCTGGCACTCAGCCCTGCGACCATCCGGAACGTGATGGCGGACCTCTCTGAGAGCGGGTATCTGGCCCAGCCTCACACCTCAGCCGGACGAATTCCCACTGAAAAAGCGTATCGGGATTTCGCTGGCTCAGCTTCACCGCGTCCTTTGGCTGCGACGGACCGTAAGCTCATCGAGCGAGAGATGCAGTCCGGCGAAACTCTCGAAGAGCAGGTCGCGATTGCTTCGCGGGTACTGACCGAAATCACGCAAAACATCGGGATTGCGGCAGCGCTTCCGGCGGCGGCACAGGAACTGGAGCACGTCGAACTGATTGCCCTCTCTGACCGGCGCGTGCTGATGATTGTGGCGACGCGCGACCGCATGGTGCGCAATCGAGTGGTTACGCTGGATCAGGCAATGACGCAGGACGATCTGACGCAGTTGCGCAACTACATCAACGTCAATTTCAGCGGCTGGAATCTCGACAAAGCCCGTATCGAACTTTTGCGGCGCATCGATGAAGAACGTGCGCTCTATAACGCCATGCTGCAGCAACTGACCTTGCTGTGCAGTAAAGGATTGCTGGCCGCGGATCAGGATCCGCAACTGGCTATGGACGGGGCATCTTACCTGGTCGGGCTCGATTTACATCTGACCCGGGAGAGAATGCGTGACCTTTTCCGCGCGCTCGAAGAGAAGAAGCATGTGGCGGCGCTGCTGGATCGTTTTCTGCAGTCTTCGCAGGGGCAGGTGGGCGTTCACGTCGGCCTTGAAGACGCGCATCCGTCCATGCGCGAACTGACTCTGATAGGAGTGACGGTAACTCTGCCTTCCGGCCTCCGAACGCGGATCGCCGTACTTGGACCGATGCGGATGCAGTACGAGAAAGTGATCTCGACCGTGTTTCAGATCGGCCGAACGTTCGAAAGCCTTCAATCTTAACGGCAAGGCAAACCGAACGGCAGGTTAGGCATTCGAACTCCGAATGCTAACCTGAAAGTTAGAGTCTCCAGACAAACGGAAGCAACGTGGACAAGAACGACACCAGGACGGATGACGCCCAAACCGGCGCGGGCGCCGCAACCGAAGAACAGCCAGAACGGGTACGCGCGGAACGCGACGCTTTGCGCGCCGAACGCGATGAAATGAAAGACCTTCTGCTTCGCCGGCAAGCCGAGTTCGATAATTTCAGAAGACGTACCGAAAAAGAGCGCTCCGAATACTCCCAGTATTCGGGGATGGAAGTCGTGCGCGAAATGCTGCCGATCCTCGACGATTTCGAACGTGCTTTCAAAGGGGAAGGGGCTACTCCTGAGTACGTGCGGGGCATGGAGATGATCTACAACAGGGCTTTCGAAGCTCTGAAGAAACTGGGCCTCGAACCCATCGAAACCGCGGGTGAGAGCTTTGACCCTCATCTGCATCAAGCCGTGGAACGCGTGGAAACAGCGAACGCCGAGGAAGGCGTGATCATGGGCGAGTTCCAGCGAGGCTATCGCTTCAAAGGCAAACTACTGCGGCCGTCCATGGTGCGCGTAGCGGTTAAACCCTAAGTAATGCCGGTGACAAAACGCGATTATTACGAGGTGCTCGGAGTAGCCCGCGGCGCCGGTGAAGCTGGACTGAAATCGGCGTACCGGAAGCTTGCGCTGCAGTTCCATCCCGACCGCAATCCGGACGATCAGGGAGCCGAGGAAAAGTTCAAAGAGGCTGCCGAAGCCTACAGCATTCTTTCGGATCCGCAGAAGCGCGCGGCCTACGATGCCTACGGACACCAGGGCATTTCCGGCATGGGCGGCGGCGGGTTCGACCCCTCCGCGATGGATCTGGGCGACCTGCTCAGCCAGGTCTTCGGACTGGGCGACATGTTCGGTCAACGTGGCGGCGGTGGTGGACGCTCAAGGGCCGTCAAAGGCGATGACCTTCGCTTCGACCTGACGCTCACGTTCGAAGAAGCGGCCTTCGGCAAATCGGTTGAGATTCAGGTACCGAAGCTCGAAGCCTGCGCACGCTGTCTGGGTAAAGGCGCGGAGCCGGGTAGCGGCACTATCACTTGCCCTGCCTGCCATGGGCGTGGCGAGCAAATCATGTCGCAGGGGTTCCTCTCCGTGCGCCGGACATGCTCCAGTTGCGGCGGCGCCGGACAGATCGTCAAACAGGTTTGCCGCGAATGCCGCGGTGAGGGCTACCGCCAGGTTACGAAGAAACTGCGAGTGAGTATACCGGCGGGCATTGCAGACGGGAACCGGTTGCGCGTGGCAGGTGAAGGACAACCAGGCGCCAATGGCGGGCCCGGCGGCGATCTCTACATTTTCTTTTCCGTGAAAGATCACGCGATCTTCGAACGGCACGAAAACGATCTGCATTGCACGGTACCGATTACAGTTCCTCAGGCGGTCCTGGGTGATGAGATCAGCGTTCCTACCCTTGAAGGTCCGCACGATCTGGTGATCCCGGAAGGCACGCAGAGTGGCGCGGAACTGCGCATCAAAGGCAAAGGCGTACCGGAAGTACAGGGACGCGGACGCGGCGATCTGGTGGTCCACATCGACGTCAGAGTTCCGCAGAAGCTGAGCCGCGAGCAGCGCAAACTGTTCGAGCAGCTTGCGGAAACCATGCCGGTGAGCAACGAGCCTCACGAAAAAGGCTTGCTGGATAAAGTCAAAGATTACTTCATGTAGCAGACGCCGCTTTCATCTGTCCCGCGGGACAGAGCGAGCGGTAGTAAGCGCACGACCGGCACTGCTCTCCCTCATTCAAATCGAAACATAAAGCGTCCTGCGCTTCGAGCAGACGTGTCACCAACTCAGCCGGATCGTACCCGTTCACATCGACCTCAACCACTACGTCTTTCCGAAGAAAGTGGAGCGACGCGCTGGCGGGGCGTCTTCCCACTGCGCGCTCGATGGCCAACGCATAGAGGGCCAACTGGGGCCGGTAATGGGCATCCCGCACCGTTTCGTCGGTCTTGTAATCGACCAGATGGATCGCGCCGGCTTCCTCGAACCAGAGGTCGATACTGCCGCGCACGAGCGCCCCGCCAATCTCGATAATGAACTCCCACTCGCGCTCCTGACGAGCGGATGCCGCGGCGCGGCGTCCTAACGAGCTCTGGCTGAATACACGCGCGAGAGTCTCGGCTTCGGCGGAATGCGGGCCGGGTTTACCCGCCAGAATTTCATGTACTTCGGAACCGAGCTCGGCAGCCGGAGTGCCTTTGTCGGACGGCAGTTCTTCCGGGTCAAAGCTTCTTCGGCGGGAGCCGTTCCAACCGACGTATCGCTCGATGTAATACTTGCGCGGACAGGCCGCGAACACCGCCAGCGACGTGACGTTGACGGCGGAATCGTGTTGATCACGCAAGACTGGGCGCGGCACGACTTCGATGACGGGCTGAGTCTGCCATGCGGAATCGGCAGTGGTGAAGTCATCCGGCTCGGCATCCATGATTCGAGCCTCGACCGGAAAAGTCACGCCTTCGGAGGTGATGGTAGTGAGAATCTGCGGATGTGGTTTCGGAGTGCAACGCGCCAGGCCGAGGCGGTCTTCAATCAGTTTCACCCAGCTGGAAGTTCTTTTAACGGCGGAATACGAGAGGATGAGATGTTGTTCAGCACGCGTCATCGCGACATAGAGGAGACGGCTGGCCTCTTCTTTTTCCCGCTGATCGATTGAGTCTTTGTTTGCCAGTTGCCAGGAATCGGCGAGGCCTTCTTTGTTACCTGTATCGCTCCACCTGAGCCCCAGCCCGATAGCAGGAGTGTACGTGACGGGCGCGGAACTGCGCCGCACGGCCTTCTCCAGAGAGGCGATGATGGTCACTGGAAATTCCAGGCCTTTGGCGCCGTGCATCGTCATGACCTGAATTCGATTTCCCTGGTCTTCATCGGACAGATCCGATTCCGTGGTCATGGCGCTCGAGATGCTTTCTATCTCGCCGAGAAATTGATCCAGCGTGAAGCGTGAGGAACGGGAGCGAGCGAGCGCCAGGAAACTTTCCAGGTTGTCGCCGCGCGCGGTTTCAGGCGTCCAATCAAAACCGCAATCGCCGAGCGCGCGAACCAGCAGCACGTCGAGCGAAACTAATGGTTGTTCGGCTCGCCAACGCCGGAGGTTGCGATGGAAGCGAGCGAGTTTCTCGGCATCGTCAGCCGCGAACTGTTCCAGTTTTGGTTCGTCATGCGCCAGCAGATTCAATCCACTGGTCACGGAGCTCGCCAGCAACCGCATGCGCAGCAGCGCCTCATCGCTCACGGCAACCAATTCAGACCGCAACACTGTCGCCAGCGCAATGCCGTCGCGCGGGTTGGCGATAGTCGCGAGCAACGCCGTGATATCCAGCCCTTCGCGCGATAAAAGAAACGACTGACGCCGTCCGCAGACATAGGGAATCCGCGCTTTATCGAACTCCTGAAGCAGAGGCCGCATCGAGTCATTGGCGCGAAACAGAACGGCGAAATCTCCGAAGTCCGCCAGACGGCCGCCGTCGACTTCGAGCGTGCCCCGGAGCGCCAGTATGCGGCTGGTAATCCATCGCGCTTCGCGGCCCTCGTCACTTTCGTCGTCAGGATCTTCAGGTGGATAAACCTTTAGCACTTCTATCGAGGGGCTGCTCTTTCCCGCGAACTCGGCTGCCGCGTTCAGACGTCTCGGATCGATGCCCACAGCGCCTTCGAGCAGAACATCCACACAGGCCAGAATCTCGGGGCGGCTGCGAAAGTTGTCGAGCAGTTCGGCGGAGTGCTTGCCGACGCGGACCACGTCTTCGCGATAGCCGTAAAAGATCTCCGGACGCGCATGACGAAAGCCGTAGATGGATTGATTTACATCGCCGACAGCGAAGAAAACGTCATCGCCGCGGACCAGTTGAATCAGCTTCTCCTGCTGCTGGTTGATGTCCTGAAATTCATCCACTAAAACCTGGCGGAATTGTTTGCGGACGCGATCGCGCACCTCTGCGTGGCGCTCCAGCAGTTCGATGGTGCGCCGCTCCAGATCGTTGAAATCGAGAGCCGCCTTTTCGCGTTTTCGTTCGTGATACAGAGCAGCGAACCGGCCGAGCACGTCGAAGATCAAAGCCCGATAGTTTGCAGTCTGGGTGTCGAGGGCACTCGCCATCAATTCCGGCAGGGCCTCTTCTTTGAAACTTTTCAATTCGGGTTTCAGTGTTTCGGGAACACTGCGCAGTTCGGGAAACTTACCCAGTTGGCGGAGCGCGGCAAGATCGCCTGGCGGCGTTTCGACCAAACGCTGTGCCCATTCCTTCAAAGCCGCGCCGAGCCGTTGCCGGGCCTCTGTCGCCTGTTGTGGCCATTCCGTCAGGATGTACTTGAGACGCGCGCCGAGTTCCTGCGGCGTTCTCTCACCGCCCGGATTCGGCATGGCCCGAACGTCGTCGAGCGATAGCCCGGCCGCACGAATCGCCTCATAAGCATTGATGAGCTCGTAGGCAATCGAAGCGGGAGTCTGCAGCGCTTCGATCAAATCCAGCACGTCGGCACGTCGTTCCGCCGTCAGCTCATCGAGCGCGTCATTCATGCAGGCGGCTTGCTGCGCTTCCGCTTCACGCGCATCGAGAACGAGGAATCGCGGATCGATACCGGCGGCAATCGCGTTCTCCCGCAACAAACGCGCGCCGAAACCGTGAATCGTGGAAACCCATCCTAGTTCCAGTTCGCGCTTGCGCACGAAGTCATGCTGAAATTGCTGGGCCAGTTTCGCCTTCATGTTGGCGGCAGCTTTTTCGGTGAATGTGATGGCGAGAATCTCGCGCGGATCGAAGCCGTGGTTCTCGATCAGCGACCGGCATCGCTCCACCAGTACGGTCGTTTTGCCCGACCCCGGACCCGCCACAACGCACGCGTCCATCCGGCGGTATTCAATTGCGGAATTCTGACCTTCGGTGAACTCCGTCGCGCTGGTATTAAACACCGGCGCCCTCGATCATCACCAGCGCCGGTAATTCCACAGCCTGCTCAACACGGCAGGCACCCTGAAAATCGCACCAGCGGCATTTGTCGACCTCTTCGGGTTGAGCGTGAATCGCCCCAGCGAGGTAACCGGCCAGCCGTTCAGCCGTGCGCTGCCGGGCGTCTTCAGCCCAATTTTCGGGGATTTCTTCATAGATGAGTGTGGTTCCCGGAACGCGGCCCCAGCCATACAATTCGTCTTCACGCACCGCCCAGTAAAGCATCGCCACCGGATTCAGCTTTAACGATTCGCGCACCGCCAGCGAATATAGCGGCCCCTGCAACTTCGTACGGCTGCCAACCAACTGCTTGACACTCGCCGTCTTGCTGCTCTTGTAATCGACGATCACGCACTCGTCACCTTTAAAACGATCGATCCTGTCGATGCGGCATGTCGCTGTCACGCCCGCCGGAAATGCCAGCTTCAGTTCCACCTCGGCATCCGAAGTCTCTGCCGACCATCGTTCATTGGCGCGAACTTTACGGGCAATTTCGCGAAACTGAATGCGCTCCACTTCCAACCGAAACCCCGGCGGCAGATGAAGCTCACGCCGGGCATCGTCGAAGGCTTCCTCGAACAGCTCCACAAAATCGCGCGACTTATTGGTCTGCCATCTCTCCAACGCGTCGTGGAGAATCGAACCGGTGACGCGCGCCTGGAGGCGCTCATTCGGTCTTTCCGGCGCGCCCCGCAGCCCGAGCGTACGCCCGCTGAAGAAGCGGAACCGGCACTGCGCCAGATCTTCCAGCGCCGTCAGGCTGACCGTCTGATGCGCCTTCGTCATGGCTTCGAGCAATGCGGGGGAAGACACCCGTCCCGGTATCCCCTTACTCGCCGGCAGGACACGCGCTACAGGCTTAGCGGCTCGCGCAACAGCCGCTTCAGCCTCCATCTCCGGCAAAAAGCGCGAAGCTTCCGCCGACTTGCCGCCCGTATCGTGTGTCGCATAACTCAGCACAAGGGTTTCCGTCGCCCGCGAACGCAAGGCTTCGAATAACCAGCGCTCTTCTTTGTCCAGCTCCAGACTGGAGCGCAAAGTAATTCCGGCTCGCGACAGGGCAACAAGATCGCTATCCGGAAACAACAGGTTGGGCACGTGCCCTCTGGGATACTCGCGATCGCTCATGCCGCACACGAACAACGCATTGACGTCCCACTGCCGCGCTTCATAAGCATTCATGACGTGAACCACGTCAGCGCGCAGATCCGGCACATCCACAGCCGCACCTTCCACGGCTTCCTCTGCGGCAACCCAGAAATCTTCGAGCGTTATCGCCTGATCCGCCGAAGGCCAGATCGCCGTGGCCGATTCCATCGCCGCCAGCCATGAACGCACCGCCGCCATGTGACTGCGCGCGGTCTGCACATCTGCATAGTCGCGCGGTGCGTCCAGCGTACCCGGACGATAGAACGTTTCCGCTATTCGTTCCATGCGCGCCAGCCAATCGAGCGGCCTCGACCGTTCACGCCCCCACGCTTCCGTCATGACCCACACCTTCAGGTCTTCCTCAAAACGGCTACCTGCACACAGAGCCATCACCGCATCCGCCCCACGCGCAGGCATGGCTTCACGCAGCGCAAAATCGATGCGATCCATCTCCGCACTGTGACCCCATCGCGGGTGAGCGCGCAGCGTTTCGATCACCGTAGCAAACTCCCAGCCGTTCACGGCGCACTGGACAAGGCCACCCAGAAAGATCGCGGCCGGATGCGTGCGCAGAGGGCTCGCGAAATAAAATCGCGCGGGGATGCCGAACCGGTCTAACGTGCCGCGCAACAGGGGGAGATAAACATCCGTATCGCGCAGCGCCACTCCGATATCGCGGAAACGGTTGCCCTGTGCCTGCAGCTCAATGATGCGGCGCGCAATCTCATCCGCCTCGCGTTCCGGCGAGACGGCCTCCACCGTAACCGTGCGCGGCTTTCGAGCAGCCCCGTTGAGCAAACGATCGTCCGCACCCAGTTGAATGGCGAAGCGCCGCACTTCGTCAGTAGCTGCGGAATCGGTCAAAGTCAGCGTCAGGTCCGCCGTCCGAGCTAACGCCGCTACCAGCTCGCGCTCCAGCGGACTGAATGCCAGAAATCCATCCAGCCAGACGCGTCCCGGCCTTGCCTGACCAGCAGCCGTCCGCATCAACTCACCACGCAAAACGAACCCACACGCCCGAACCGCTTCCCCCACCGCACGCCAGACGCGTTCGAACGCCTTACCTCGGGAAGAAAGCTTGCGGACTGCAGCTAGTCGGTCCGGCGTCGCCCCGGCGTTCTCGAACTGCGAGATGGTTTCGATTACAACCGACGCCATCCCGGACGTTCCCGCGACTTCCGCAAATTCCGGCAGTTTCAACCGGCCGAGCTGTTCGCGCACAATCGCGCGCAGCATTCCCTCAGGCGCCAGCTTCACAGGATTTTCGGACTCTGCCGCCAGATCGCGCGCCAACCGGCTGAACGAAACCACTGCGCCGGGTGCGAACACAACTCCGTCCCGAGCCAGTTCGTGCTGGAAGTGGCGCACCAGAGTGGCCGTCGGCACGACAATCTTCGCGCCGCGATCTCCGCTCCGAATCGCCTCGCGGAATTCACGAAAGACCAGCGCCGTTTTGCCGCTACCCGGCGCTCCGCGAATCAGCCGCATGGAATCACTTTCATGTTATAAATTTCCTCGCGCGATCACACGTGCCCTCATAGGCGATTGATCAGACTCGCCACGTACCCCGCGCCGAATCCGTTATCGATGTTCACAACGGTCACATTGCTGGCGCAGCTATTCAGCATGCCCAGCAGCGCCGCGAGTCCCTGGAAGCTGGCCCCGTAACCCACGCTGGTGGGCACTGCGATCACGGGCACGGAAACCATTCCTCCCACCGCGCTCGGCAATGCGCCTTCCATGCCGGCACAGACCACCACCACGCGCGCCTCAGCCAACCGCTCACTGTGGCTGATGAGCCGGTGGATGCCCGCCACACCCACGTCGTGGATCGAGTCCACCTCATTCCCCATGACCTCGGCCGTCACTTGCGCCTCTTCTGCAACAGGTATGTCACTGGTGCCCGCACACACCACAGCGATCCTGCCTTTGCCGGTGATCGTTCGATCGCGCCAGAACCGTATCGCGCCCGAGGCCGGAAAGTACTCGCCGCCCGGCAAATCCCGCTCGACCACCTCAGCCATCGCTGGATTCGTGCGCGTAATCAGCACATTCGACGCGCCCCGCTCCAGCAGCTTCGCGGCGATCGCCACCACCTGCCCCGGCGTCTTACCCAATCCGAACACCACCTCAGGCATGCCGTGCCGCAAAGCCCGGTGGTGGTCCACTTTGGCGAACCCCAGATCTTCATACGGCAGATGCTTCATGCGCCGGACTGCGGCATCCACATCGGCCGTCCCGCTGCGCACGTCTTCGAGCAGCGCTCTCAACTGATCTTCATTCATCCGTTAAAATGGTAGCTTCCCGCCGCAATGTTCTTCAAACGACTCCGGCTCACGCTCGAAATGATCCGCTTCGAGCATTCGATCTTCGCCCTGCCCTTCGCATTGACGGGCGCGCTTCTCGCCGTGCGCGAGAGCGGCTTTGCCATTAAACGACCGTGGTGGACGGCGCTCTGGATCATCGTCGCGATGGTGGGTGCGCGCTCCGCCGCCATGGCTTTTAACCGCCTCGCCGATGCCGAAATCGACGCGCTCAACCCGCGCACACGCTCCCGGCATCTGCCGGCAGGCTTACTCTCGCGAACATTTTGCTGGGGCTTCACCCTGGCTTCCAGCGTTATTTTCTTCCTCGCGGCCTGGGAACTCAATCCCCTCTGCTTCCGCCTGGCGCCTATAGCGCTGGCCGTCGTCCTCACCTATTCGTTCACCAAACGGTTCACGCACTTCTCTCATCTGGTGCTCGGCTTCGCCCTGGGAATCGCCCCGGCAGCCGCCTGGATCGCCGTCCGCGGCTCACTCGATCCGCGCATCCTCTTGCTTACGGCAGCCGTCATGTTCTGGACCGCCGGCTTCGACATCATCTATTCCTGCCAGGATTTCGAGTTCGATTCCGCATCCGAGCTTTTCAGCGTCCCCAAAATGCTGGGCCTCGCGCGCGCGCTGATCTTCGCTCGCATCCTGCACGTGCTGATGATTGTCTGCCTGGTGGTGCTGGTCGTCGAACTTCACCTGGGCGCACTCAGTCTGGCGGGCGTCGCGGCGGTCACAGCCCTCCTTGTCTACGAGCACGGCCTGGTCAAACCAGATGACTTTTCGCGCGTAAACGCGGCCTTCTTCACCATGAATGGCTGGGTCAGCGTGTTATTCTTCGTCTTCTGGGCCGCTGATATTCTGTTAACCCGTCAACGCATCTGAAACTGGCCATGCCCGATACTTCCAAAATCACGTTCGAAGACCGCAAGCTGCTTCCCATTCGCGAAAAAGTGGAGGCGGGCGAGCGCCTCAGTTATCAGGACGGCCTCGCGCTGTTTCGCAGTCAGGATCTTCTTGCCGTGGGCTGGATGGCCAACCTGGTGCGCGAGCGCCTGCATGGCGATGTGACTTATTTCAACGTCAACCGCCATATCAATCCGACCGACGTCTGCGTCGCCAGTTGCCGCCTCTGCGCTTTCGGCAAGCAGAAGCGCGACCCCAATTCCTACACCATGACGCTGGAGCAGGTCTGGGAAACCGCAGGCAAAGGCTGGAGCGAAGCCATCACCGAATTTCACATCGTCGGCGGCCTGCATCCCGAACTGAGTCTCGATTGGTTCTGCCAGATGCTGCGCGGTTTGAAAGAGCGTTATCCCGGCATTCATCTCAAAGCCTTCACCATGGTCGAGATCGGCTACTTCGCGCGCCGCGAGAAAATCTCCATCCGCGAAGTTCTGATTCGCCTGCGCGATTCCGGTATGGATTCCCTGCCCGGTGGCGGAGCCGAAGTCTTCTCCGAACGCGTTCGCCGCATCATCTGCGATCACAAACTGTCCGGCGATGAATGGCTGGATACCGCCCGTGTCGCTCACGAACTCGGCCTGCATTCCAACTGCACCATGCTCTACGGGCACATCGAAAACGAAGAGGATCGCATCGATCACCTGGTGAAACTGCGCGGCTTGCAAGACGAAACCAAAGGCTTCGTTACCTACATTCCCCTGGCCTTCCATCCGGAAAATACCGCGCTCTCTCACATAGCAAAAACCACCGGCTTCGACGATCTGAAGAACATCGCGATCGCGCGCCTGATGCTTGACAACATTCCGCACATCAAGGCTTACTGGATCATGCTGTCGCCGGCGATTGCGCAGATCGCGCTGCGTTTCGGCGCCGATGACATTGACGGCACTGTGGTGGAAGAGAAGATCTATCACGATGCCGGCGCCACCACGTCACAATCGATGCGGCGCGGTGACCTGCTTCGGTTGATCCTTCTGGCAGGGCGTACGCCGCTCGAACGCGACACGCTCTATCGGCCCGTGGAACGCACCGAAACCGCTTTCACCGTTCTGGTTTAGCTTTTTACTTAAACGAATACTGCTGGAAGATGTAGAAATATCTTGGGTTGATATTATGCGTCGTTTCTTCGACAAACTGACCTTTGAAGAAATGTCCCACTCCCGCTCCAAACAGGTGCGCGCCGTAGCTGTAAGTCACGAACCCGTCGAGTTCCTGCCCCACCTTTGTTCCCGCGATTCCAGTCTTTGACGTCGAGATCGCCGCGCCCGAACTGTTGTAAAGCGAGTCGAACGCGCTGTCCAGCCATTCGTCCGTGTACATCACATTCAGCGAAAAAGATTTGGTGAGAGTCAGGGTCTCGAGACTTTTCAGCGTTCGTAAATTACGCCACCCGAAGAGATCTTCGTGTCCGAACTTGTCGTGATTCGCCGCCGATAATTGATCGAACGTGGAACTGGTGCTCTGGCCGGAGCCGGTGCCGGATGCCACTTTATATTCGCCCGAAAGTCTCAGCGGTTTCCCCCATACCATGGTCGGGCGGGAACCGCCCAGGAAATACGCGTACGCCCGCTGCGTGAGCACACCGGCGTGGCCCATCTGCCCGGTACCCTCTACGTCGTAAGCAAACTGGCCAGGCAGCGGTCCATAAGCCCTTGCCCCGAAAGTGTCCGTCCCGAGCGTACCGGCACCTGTCCAGCCGCCAATCTTGTTCTGCGAGTGCCGCAGCACGTAGGTCTCGACCGAAGCTCCCCGCCAGACCTTCGAAAACGTATCGTACGTACCCCAAATCCTCTCGCCCAGATCAGGCACGTTGAATTTGTCGGGAAGGATCTTCACCGGAGATTCCAGCAGGAATTCAAACCGCGCTTTCTTTGCCCGGTAATAAAGCCGGCCCGTATCGTACGTGCGCGAAACGTTGCTCCATTGGGGCGTTCCGATCAGCCGCCCGTCTCCATAGTTCAGCATCTGGCGGCCGAAGACTGCGCCAAAGCCTGTCGTGTTCGCGGCGAACAGCTGGATATATCCTTCCTGCAGATCCATTGTGTCGCGAACCGTATTCGGCGCTCCGGCGCCATAAAAGGGCGCTCGTACATCCTGCCCCATGGCGCTGATGGTGAACCAGGAAACTGGAGTGTAGTTCGCGCCGATGCGAATGCGGCTCAGCATGTCCTGCTGGTCGACAGACTTGCCGAAATTCACGCCGTCTTTTTCTTCCCATCGGGTGCGCTCTTCAAAGGTGAAGCCGAACTCGCCATGTGTCGAGTCCCGAATCCACCGATTCAGATCCTGAACCGGATCTGACGGCCCTGCAGCCACCTGTGACTGGCCCAGCAGCGGCAACACGGAAAATGACGTAAACATGAGCGCCGCGAAAGCTACGCGGTGCCGCACCTGATTCAAACACATTCACTGATAGTACAGGAACGTACGGAACGCGCTACGCAGCCCGGATTGCCTTCACCGTCAACCCCAGCCGGCGCGGCTGATCTCAGATTCGGTTAGGTCCACGACTCGGCGTTCACCGTCAGCACACAGTAACCTGGTTGAATGATGCGCCTCCGCCGCGTATGCTGTACGGTGTGAACGCGAGAATCGGGACCATCCTGGCGCTGTCGTGCATGAGTGCGCTCGGGCAGACGTTCGAAGCGGCGGATGTGCGCGCCAACCCGCCCGCTACCAATCCCTATACCTATGCATCCGGTGGCGTGCTGCGCGGCGGGCGTTACGACCTTCGAAAAGCTACCATGCTGGATTTAATCAAAACGGCATGGGGCATCGATCCCGACATCGTCTTTGGCGGACCAAACTGGCTGGAACTCGACCGGTTCGACGTCTCCGCCAAAGCACCGCCTGAAACGCCGCCGGAAACCATTCGCCTGATGCTGCAGGCGCTCCTCCGGGACCGCTTCGGGCTGGTCATTCACAATGACACACGGCCAATGCCGGCGTTCGCGCTGACTGCGGGTAAGAACAATTCGAAGCTGACGGAATCGAACGGTTCAAGCAGCCCGGGATGCGAGTACCAGCCGCAGGCCACGGCCGCGACGATCACCGTCTACGCATGCCGCAACATAACCATGGACGCGTTTGCGCAAACTCTGCGGCGATTGGCCCGGGACTATCTGGCTGCTCCTGTTGTGAATGAGACGGATCTTGAGGGCACATGGGATTTCGATCTGAAATGGAACCCCCGGTCCGTGGTACCTGGGCCAGACGCGAGCCGCACTACGATTTTTGACGCCGTCGATCAACAGCTCGGGCTGAAGCTGACACCGAAATCCGCGCCAGCGCCGGTGCTTGTCGTCGATCGCGTGAACGAAAAGCCGACTCCCAATCCTCCCGACACAGAGAAACTGCTGCCGCCGCGCGCGGTTGAATTCGAAGTGGCGGACCTAAAGCCGAGCCGGCCCGGCGAGGAATCGCTCACGCGGGTTTCTTCCGACCGCCTTGAAATGCACGCTCAAGTACTGAAGATCATGATGATAGGGGCGTTCGACATCATCGGGAACGGTTACACCGATGAACTGATTGCCGGGTTTCCGAAATGGACCGCCTCGGAGCGTTTCGATATTACAGCGAAACTGCCCAGCGAGACCTTCGGGCCCGCAGGGTTTCCGTTTACCGACGATCTGCGGCTAATGACGCGAAATCTGCTGGTGGAACGCTTCGGGATCAAATTCCATTACGAAGACCGACCTGTTTCCGCTTATACGCTGGTCTCGGCGAAACCGAAAATGAAGAAAGCCGACCCGTCACATCGCTCAAGCTGCAAGGACGCCCGTGTGGTCGCCAGCGACCCGCGGGACTCGAATCCGCGGCTGAATCGCCTGGTCACGTGTCAGAACGTCACCATGACTCAGTTTGCCGCTCTCCTGCTGGGGCTTGCTCCCGACTATTTTGCAACTCCCGTGGAGGACGCCACGGCAATCAAGGGCACCTCGGATTTCACGCTTAGTTTCAGCGACGCAGGGTTGTTGACGAGTCCCGCCGCAGGCGAGGGCGCCTTGGCGTCCGATCCGAACGGCGCGATCTCGCTTCAGGATGCAATCAATAAGCAGCTCGGATTGAAGCTGGAAAAGCGACGCCGCATGGTGCCGGTCCTCGTGATCGATCACATGGAAGACAAGCCGACCGAAAACTGAATTATTTACACGCGCATATGGCAGTGGATTGAGCCAGCAGTACAGGCGTACAGGACATCCTACGCAGCCCGGATTGCCTTCACCGTCAACCCCCAGCCGCCCATCCAGTCGCGCTCCACTTCGAACACCACATCCACCGCATCTCCGCCGCGAAACTCCGACGCCAGTGACGCCATGTTCCAGCCCTTCATCAGCAGCGTCCGTTTCCCCTGCATCACGGCAAAGCGCGCGTGTTTCTCTTTCCACACTTGCGGAGGGCCGGCCAGCTTCACTCCGCGCGCTCCGAACAACGGCTGCCGGTTATCCATACCAAACGGAGCCAGTTGCTCCAGCGCCTTCCAAAGCCCATCATTGATATCGGACAGCCCGAGCTCTGCATCCACTTCGACCACCGCCCGCATATCCTCCGGCGACAAACGCTCCCGCGCAAACGCCTGCAGCCGAGTGCGAAACGAATCGAGCGATGCCGCCGGCAGAGTCAAACCCGCCGCATGTGCATGACCGCCGAATTTCATAAACAAGTCCCGCATGCTCTCGAGCGCTTCCAGCAGATGAAACGCATGAATACTGCGGCCCGAACCTTGCGCCACACCCTCGGAAACGCCCAGGATGATCACCGGCCGGTGGTAGCGCTCCACCACCCGGCTGGCGACGATCCCCACCACACCCCGATGCCAGCCTTCGCCCCACAGCACCAGCGCCGCGTCGTCGTCCGTCACCGGCGTCTCGAGACATCGCTGCAGAATCTCGTTGACGATCGACCGCTCCGCCGTTTGCCGCTCCGTATTCAGCGCGAAGAGTTCACCGGCAATGGTGCGCGCCTCACTGAGATCGCTGGTGAGGAACATCCGCACCGCATGCCCCGCGCTGTCCATCCGGCCCGACGCGTTGATGGCCGGCGCAATGCGAAAAGCCACCTCCGTGGCGTCCGGCGCTCTGCTCTGAAACCCCGCCGCGTCCAGCAGCGCGCGCAGCCCCGGATTGCGCACCTGACCCAGCCCGCTCAGCCCGTGTTTCACAATGATCCGGTTCTCGCCCGTCAGTGGAACGATGTCCGCCACCGTGGCAATCGCCACCAGCTTGAGAAACGACTCCAGCACGCGATACAGCTTCTCTTCCGCCCAGCCCACCTGCAGGAGAATCGCATGCGCCAGCTTGAACGCCACTCCCGCCCCGCAGAGGTTCGGATTCGGATAGGAGCAATCGACGCGATTGGGGTTGATAATCGCCAGCGCCGGCGGCAGATCGGTCTCCGGAAGATGATGATCCGTGACGATCACATCGATGCCGAGTTCATTCGCGCGACGAATGGCCGCTTCCGCGCGGATTCCGTTGTCGACGCTGATGATCAGCCTCACGCCGCGCTCCGCAGCGCCGTCAACCGCCGCAGGCTGCATCCCATAACCATCGCGCAGACGATGCGGAATATGCCAGCCGCACTGCGCGCCCGCCAGTTCCAGCGCCTTCTTCAGAACCACCGTGGAGGTAACGCCATCCACGTCATAGTCACCGTGAATTTCGATCGATTCCTGCCCTCGAATTGCCGTGCGGATACGCTCCACCGCCCCGTCCATATCGCGCAACAGGAACGGATCGTGCAAATCGGCAATCCGTGGATTGAGAAAAGCCAGCGCGCTCGCAGCGTCCCGATAGCCACGACGCAGCAGTACGCGCCCGATGGCTTCAGGCAGGCGAAGCTCACGAGCCAACGCTGCCGCGGCGTCAGCTTCCCCTGCTTCGGGAAAAATCCAGAGCGGGGAGTTAGTTGTTGGAGTAGAAGCCGCCGATCGCGCCGTTTCCGGGCTCATCGCCGTCTCCCGTCGTCAGCTCTGCGCTGATCTCCTCGCAGGCATCGAGGAACTCTTCGTACCAGTCCGGCCGCGCCTCATAAACGTAAAGGTGCGAGTGGTGATCGAACGCCAGTTCCAGCGAACAGACCGCTCCGATGTGGCGTTTCGCCGCGCGAATCCGTCCTTCCAGATCACGGCGCTCTTCCCGCGAAACTTCCAGTTCTTCCAGTTGCTCCAGCGCGTCGTCGATCTCTTCGTCGGCCAGTTCCCGCGAGGCGAACATAACCAGCTTCTCGCCGACCTTGCGAGCCACCTCGAGAAACGCGCGGTAATCGGGAAACCGCTCGCTATCCCACGTGATCATCGGCAGACCTTCCAGCCCTCCGGCAAAACTACGGAAGACGGCAAACTCCGAGTGTTCAAGGTATTCGAGGATTTCGTTTTTTAGTGCTTCGAGGTTCAGATCCAGTAGCGGCCAGCTTTCGCAAGTTCAGAATAGCATCGCCAGCGGAGGTTGAGGGTTAGTTAAGGGTTGGTTCAGGGTGGGAAAGGCAGAACTCGAAGGTCTCGAAAATCGCTTTCCACGCCCCGCCCGTCCACAGCGTCATAGACTGATAGGACAAGTATGTTTTCACGCACCGCACGGCGCCGAACGGCTGGCTTTTCACTGATCGAGTTGCTGATCGTTATCGCCATTATTCTCATCATTCTGGCTGTAGCACTGCCGAAACTGACCAGCGCCCGGCGTTACGCCCAGGAGATGGCCGCAGTCAAGGCCATCAGTACGATTCATACGGCGGAAACCCAGTACTATTCGCAATACGGGCAGTACGCGACCACCCTGCAGCAGCTCGGACCCCCCGCCAGTGGATCCGCAGCGCCGAATGGAGCGGAACTCATCGATCGGGATCTCGCCAGCGGTCAAAAAGGGGGGTTTCAATTCGTCCTGACTCAGACCCCCACGGGTTACGGGTTGCAGGTTACGCCCACGGCGTTCGGAACTTCCGGCACCCACACCTATTTCTCCGATCAAAGCATGACGATTCACCAGCACAGCGGGCAGGAGCCTGCTACCAATAACGATCCACTGCTCGGTGAAGCCGCCGCACAGCAACAAACGCAGCAGGCCGCCCCGCCCGCTAAATAGGGCAATAACTTACTTGGCAAAATACGCCTCCCCGTTTTTCAGGATTTGGGATTTTGCTCTAAATTCCACGTGCCGATGATTTCTCCAGCACCGTGGTTAGCGCGGATTGTCCAGTCGCGCAGCGGATTGTTTTCCACTGGGCTATCAATAATCCCGAGTAGATAGTTCAGCGCGTAACTGAGGTTGTGGTAATCCTCCAGCGCTTCGTCTTGAAGGTCAACCGTCAGGCGTATCACTTTGCTTGTTTCGCCCGCTTCCGCTCTCGCGCCTTCTTGTGCTTTGTCTCTTCTTTCACGAAGTCCGTTTTAGATGCACTGAACAGCATGCGGGCCGCTTCGGTTTCGCCAGGGACGTTTGGGGCGGGTAGGGGCTTCATAGCGAAGGCAATTTAACTAAGATTGACAGTATTTCGACTTCGTCATCATCGAATGTATAAAGTGCAACAAGCGCGGGGATCTTTGCTTTTTCGTCTCCATCTTGCTTGCAGATCCAGTGCTTGTCGTCCAAGGCTTCGCCGGAATCTGGTTCTCTAGCAAGCCACCATTTCAAGGCATTCTAGCAGGATGATGAAAAAGTAACTCCGGCAAGCGGCTCTTACCTCGTCAGTATTATTTTCGGGCGATGTCCCGAGTCGTTTGAAGGCTCCCGTGGGGGGATACTTGGGCTAAACGCCATGTTTTTC